>Ga0075421_100006972_pt1 | contig 13810 bp, 5 predicted proteins | sample SoiMetdeltSBSDD5_FD_75292 | JGI IMG/M metagenome (GOLD analysis project Ga0075421, IMG submission 75292) | Bulk soil microbial communities from a Populus tree surrounding site in Tennessee, USA - Soil MetaG P. deltoides SBSDD5 | ecosystem: Environmental > Terrestrial > Soil > Tree plantation...
GACTTCGGTTGCCCTCGTCACGGCCGAAGATCTCAAGCGCGTTCCGGTACCGACAGTGGAGTCGTCGCTCACGGGCAAAATCACTGGCGTGAATCTGCAATCGAACTCCGGCGCGCCCGGCGGCGGCGTGCAGATGCAGATTCGAGGCAATAACACAATCCTTGGTGGATTTGACCCGCTCTACGTCGTTGACGGCGTCATCTATTCGAACGCGATAATCCCGGGCGGGCGCGGATTCACGAACAACGCCGCGGACGTTCAGCGTGAGGCCGATGCCGTCAACCGCGTGGCCGATATCAACCCTAACGACATTGCCAGTATCGAGGTGCTCAAGGGAGCGTCGGCGTCGTCGATCTACGGCTCCAAGGCGGCAAACGGCGTCGTCGTCATTACAACCACTCGTGGGCAGACTGGGGCCCCGCGCTTCACCTTCACGCAGCGTGCGGGTGTCTTCTCGCCGCTGCGATTGATGAAGCATCGCCGCTGGACGCGCGACTCGGCCGTTGCTCGCTTTGGCAACGCGGCGCTGCCGTACTTCGCCGACAATCCCAATCCGTTCTTCGACAACCCGGCTGCGGTCTATGACAATCGCGATCTGTCTTTCGAAACCGTGGCCGACGTGAGCGGCGGAGCCGGCAACACCAGGTACTACGTGTCGGCCAACTTCAAGCGGGATGAAGGGACCGAGCGTGCCACCGGAGCAGGCAAGCAGGGATTGCGCGTGAACCTCGACTACGTGCTGAGCCCCACCGTCGATCTTCGCATTTCCAGTGTTTACGCGCGCAATGAGAACGACCGCGGCTGGAACAACAACTGTAATAACTATGGCTGTCACGGCTACGCGCTGACGTACATCCCGAGCTTCATCGACCTGACGAAACGGAACCCGGACGGCACGTTCAACGCCGTCGGTATGGGAGCGGCGGCGAACTCCAACCCCGTCCAGCTCACCGAGCTTGGCGTGAACCATGAGGAGACCAACAGGTTCACCGGCGGGGCTACAGTGGGGTGGACGCCGAACATCGGCAACAGCCAGTCCTTGCGTCTCATCGCGGGCGGTGGCCTGGATGTTTTCGACCAGCGCAACGACGTATGGACGCCTAACGACTTGTTCTTTGAGCGCGTCGTCGCCCTGCCTGGTGAGTCGGTTGAAAGCGGTGGCCGCAGCCAGTTCTACAACTGGAACTTGAACGCCGTGCACGGCTGGAATGGGAACGGATGGGTCGCCACCACATCGGCGGGCCTTCAGTATGAGGACCGCCTACTCAACACATTCCTCATCCGGACCCAGAATCTCCTTCCCGGTCAGCGGAACGTGAACCAGGGAACGAACATCACGGCCAATGAGACGCTGACACAGGAACGCACGGTCGCGCTGTATGCGAGCGAAGAAGTCTCTCTCCTGTCGGATCGTCTGAGACTGCGCGGTGGCCTGCGCGCCGAGCGCAGCAGCGTAATGGGCGATATCGACAAGTATTACATCTTCCCGCAGCTCTCGGGCTCTTATCGGTTTGACAATGTGTTCGGCGCAGGCAGCGATCTGAAGCTGCGAGCCGCGTATGGTGAGACGGGTAACCAGCCGCTATTCGGTCAGAAGTTCACGAATCTGCTGACGCCAACGCTCGGCGGTCAGCAAGGAATCGCCGTGTCTCAGGCTGCCGGCTTCGCGGGTGTCGAACCGGAACGGCTCAAGGAACTCGAGGGTGGGGTCGAAGGGTCGTTGCTGGACCAGCGTCTAACATGGGAAGTAACGGCATTCAATCGCAACACAACGAACCTGTTGCTCCAGCGCGTTCCCGAACCGTCGTCGGGGTTCTCGAGTCAGGTGTTCAACGGCGGGAAGATCCGCAACTGGGGGTATGAGCTCGCGTTAGGCTACGTCCTGCTGCAGCGCGCGCGCACGACGTGGGTCAGCCGCGCCACGTTCACAGCGTACGATAGCAAGGTCGAGGATCTCGCGGGGCTGCCAGCGTTCTTCCCGGTGGCGTCAGGTTTCGGCAACCTGGGTCGCACCCGCGTCGAGAAAGGGAAACCGATCACGCAGATCGTCGGCTTCGACTTCGATGCAAGTGGCAACCGCGCGGCGGCGATCTCACAGCTGGGAAATTCAGCTCCAGATTTCCGCGTCGGGTTCGTCAGCGACATCTCGCACCGGTCGCTGAGTTTGAACGTCGTGCTGGACTGGCAAGAAGGCGGTAACGTGATCAACCTGACCGATTACTTGCAGGATGACGGGCGCACGTCCGAAGACTGGGGATCGCCAGCTTGGGCGAAGCGATACGACGGCTACATCAAAGGCGTCATCGCTCCCTACATCGAAGATGCGAGCTTCGTGAAGCTGCGCGAGGTGTCGCTCAACTACGTAATACCGCGCGAATGGGTGGAGAAGCTGCGCTCGGTGAAAACGGCGAATCTCGGTATCTCGGCGCGCAACCTGTTCATGTGGGCGCCATATCGAGGGCTCGATCCCGAAGTGGCCAACTTCGGTTCGGCGGCGATCCGAAATAACCTCGATGTCACTCCCTATCCACCATCGCGGAGTGTGTTCCTCAACCTTTCCCTGGGCTTCTAGATGCGTACCCCAAACCATTTATCCGAGTTGAGGCGCTCGTGCCGCGCGGCGGTTTCGGTGTCGGCAGTGCTCGTCGGGGTTATGCTCTTCGGTGCCTGCCGCGACCTCGATATCCTCAACACCAACGCGCCAACGGTCGAAGAACTCACGAGCGCACCAACGCGAACAATCCTCGCTCGCGCGGCAACGGGCATTTTCGCCAATGCCTTCAACGACGTCGCGACTGAGGTGGCGGTCTACGCGCTGTACGGACGCGAGGGCTACAACCTCCTCGGGAATGACCCGCGCGAAACGCAGGAACAGTTCCGTGGACCACCGGATCCGACTGGTCGACACAGTGCGAACTGGATCGGCCCATATCAGACCATCCGAACGATCAATACGTACCTGCAGGCCCTAACGAGTGCGACCGGGATGACACCGGCCGAAGTTAAGGCGTCGTCAGGCTTCGCAAAAACCGTCAAAGCCTGGATGCTCCATCGCGTCGCCGTGCGCACAGGCGTGCTGGGCATTCCGATTGCCGTCGATCAACCTCTCGGGAGTGCCCCGGCGCCGTTCGTGGCCTTCGACGTCGCGCTCAAGGCGGCCTCGGATTTGATGGACGAAGGATTTGCCGACTTGCAGGCGGGCGGCGCGGCATTCCCATTCACCGTCGCGCCGGGTTACACGGGTTTTACAACCCCGGCGACATTTGCACTCTTCAATCGCGCCCTCGCCGCCAAGATGAATGTGCATCGCGCCACATTCGTGAACTGCGCGGCGTGTTGGGCTCAGGCATCCACGGCGATGAACGCGTCCTTCGTTTCGACGACTGGTTTGCCAGGCTCACTCGCCAACGGCGTGAATTATTTCTATTCGCTCACCGCCGGCGAACCGTCGAACCCCATCTCGGAACCGCTCAGCTCCAACCGATACTGGATCCACCCATCCATCGTAAATGGCGCGCAGGCGCAGCCGAACGGTCAGCCCGACCGGCGCCTGACGAGTAAGGTGATGGCAGCCGGCCGCTCCTTGAACCTCAACGACCTGATTGGCACGCACAAGCCGATCATGTACAACTTGGCTACGGCGCCGGCCACGGCAAACCTGGCGGCTCCGATTCCCTGGATCAACAACGAGGAGCTGTTGCTGCTACGCGCCGAGATTCGGTGGAACACCGGCAATCAGCAAGGCGCCATCGACGACATCAATCTCGTTAGGCTCCATGCGGGTGGGCTAGGCCCAGCCGCCCTAACGACAGCGAGTAGCACCAGCGCGTTCGTGACGGAACTGCTGTACAACCGCACGTACTCGTTGATGTGGACGCAGGGGACGCGCTGGATCGATGCACGGCGCTACGCCCGCACGGCGTCGCTGCCGCTGGATCGGCCAGGCGACATCATTTATCCCAACATGATCATCCCGGCTGCAGAGTGTGACGCGCGACGCATGCCGGTGCCTTGCACGCCGCTCACGCAATAGTCGATCGCCGAGTCCGTCGATCGGGGCCGGACGCAAGCATCGCGTTCGGCCCTTGTCGTAAGCGCAACCAGCCCGATTGTGCTGCCGGCGTGGCAGGCAGCGTGCCTAACGCCGGGCGCACCTCATACTGCACGCTCCAGCTTCGAGGTCGCCGCGCGCGCACGTTCGCCAGCGCCGCGTGCGCGACAACTGTCAGAGCCTTGACGAAACCTTGACATAAGGAGCTCTACTGTCGACACTAGGCGTGCTCTACGACAACTGGGGCGCTGCGGGCTGATCCCTCATGCCCAACCCCTCATCCCCCCTCGGAGGTCATGTGAGAAAACTTATTGTCCACGCGCTAGCGTGCTCGGCGTTTGGCGCGTCCGCGCTCACGCTGCCAGCGCAAGCCGTGCGCGAAGTCACCGGAAAGGTGACCGTCGCCGGCACGGGCGCACCGCTCCAAGACGCCATCGTTGCGCTATCAGGCGGAACGGGCGGCGCGCGCACCAACGATCAGGGTGTCTACCGGCTCCGTGTGCCCACGGGCTCCGCGAGCGTTCAGGTGCGCGCGATCGGCTACAGGCGTCAGGCACGTGTGCTCGCTGCCGGAGTGACCACCGCCGATTTCGCACTCGAGCGCGATGTCCTGCAGCTGGAAGCGCTCACGATCACGGGTGCGGCAACTGTGATCGAGAAGCGCAATGCCCCGACGTCCGTTTCGGTCGTCGACAACACGCAGCTTCTGAAAGTGCCCGCGCCGTCCATTGAAGGCGCGCTCCAGGGCAAGGTGACAGGCGCGGTGTTCGCAATTAACAATGGCGCCCCAGGCGGCGGCGGCCAGGTGCAGATCCGCGGCTCCTCGTCGCTCATCGGCCGCACCGAACCGCTGTTCGTGATCGACGGCGTCGTTATGTCCAATCGCCAGCGTCCCACGCGGCAGAGCGTCGCGACGGGTCAGCTGGACGGTGGTGAAGAGAACGCTACAAACCGCCTCGCCGACGTCAATCCAAACGACGTCGAAAGCATCGAAGTGCTCAAGGCGGCGGCCGCTTCCGCCATCTACGGCTCGCAGGCCACGAACGGCGTCGTGATCATCACGACGAAGCGTGGTAAGAGCGGCGCGCCGCGGTTCAGCCTCACGCAGCGCGTTGGAACGTACACGATCGGTCGTGAGCTGGGGACGCGGCACTTCGACGACCTCGCCGAAGTCGAGACGACTGGTCCGAACCCGGACGCGCTCGCGCTCGCGCGCAGCGTATGCACGCCGAACTGCCCCTACATCAATCACATCAAAGAGTTCTATAGCCAGCGCGATCCGTCGTACGAAACGGTCGCGACCCTAACGGGTGGGACCGACCGCACGCGCTACTTCTTCTCGGGCCTATTCCGCGACGAGCGCGGCATCGCCGCGCACACGAGCGCGAAGCGTCAGACCCTGCGTGGAAACCTCGATCAGCAGCTGAGCAACAAGCTGAATCTCGCGATTACGACGGGCATGTTCCGCACCTACGGCGAGCGCGGGATCTCGAACAACGACAACTCGTTCGCCTCGCCGATCTACGGGCTCGCGTATACGCCTGGCATCTTCGACCTGACCAAGAAGAACGACGCGGGTGTGTATCAGCGCAATCCGTTCCCAACAGGGTATTCGTCAGGCGCGAATCCGTTTGAGACGTTCGAACTGATGCAGAATGATGAAGACATCTACCGCCTCATTGCATCGGCTCGCCTAACGTACAATGCGATTACTGCCGACAAATACAGCCTGAACGTGACGGTAGACGCAGGGACCGATCACTACAACAACGAGAATTACGTCTACTTCCCATCGTCCATTCAGTTCCAGGCGCCGGGCTCGCAGCGTGGTGGCACCCTTCCGGGCGTCGCGATCCAGGGCCAGGGGACGGAGACAAACACGAACTATCAGGCGAGCGCCGTTCTCAACAACAACTTCCTCAGTTGGATGACGGGAACGACATCGGCCGGCGTGCAACTGGGCGACTTCTACGTCAACAACTACAACATTATCGGGCGTGGGCTCGGACCGCAGCAGGTCAACGCTGCAGGCGCTGCCAACACGTCGGTCGAGCATACCAAGACGCTGGTGAAGAACCAGGCGTGGTATGCGCAGCAGGAAGCACTCATGTTCAGCGAAAAGCTGTATGTGAGCGCCGCGATCCGCGGCGAGCGCTCGAGCGTGAACGGCGATCCGCTCAAGTACTACACGTACCCGCGCTTCTCTGCGTCCTATCGCTTCATGAATCCCGTTAGGCTCGTCAACGAGTTCAAGCTGCGCGCGAACTACGGTCAGTCCGGGAACCAGCCGTCGTTCGGCCAGCGCTTCGTGACGATTGCGAACTACGGCCTCATCGGCGGCAACCCTGGCTACGGCCAGACCGGTTCGGTTGGCAATCCGAACATCAAACCCGAAACGATGCGTGAAACGGAGGTTGGCTTTGACGCCACACTCTGGAACCAGCGCGTCAACGTCGAAGCGACGTACTACAAGCGCGACATCAGCGACCTGCTCGTGACGCCGAACATCGCGCCGTCAAACGGCGTGACGTCGACGACGGTCAACGGTGGTGAGATGGAAGTGAAGGGGTACGAGTGGGGCGTCACGGTCGTGCCGGTTCAGACCGACCGCTTCTCCTGGACGTCGCGCACGTCGTGGCAGCAGAACACGTCCAAGATCACCCACTTCCCAGAAGGCGTGCTGCCGTTCTCGCCCGGTGGCGCAGGCTTCGGCAACGCGTTCGGCCGCTTGCGTTTCCGCCCGGGGTATTCGGTGTCGACGATCTACGGGAACTTCACGCGCGCCGACGGCACGGTGCGCTCCGACACGGCACTCGCGGACGCGAATCCGAAGTACCTCATGTCGTTCTCGAACGACTTCACATGGCGCAGCTTCAATGTCGGCATCCTCGCTGACTATCGTCACCGCGGGACGATGTCGAACCTAACGCTGACGCTGTTCGACGAAGGCTTCACCACATGGGATTTCGAGGACGAATCGCCGGAGCCAGGCGTTCCGCTCGGCCAGTGGCGCTACGAGGAATGGGCCGGTGGCAACAACACGCGCGTGTATCTGAGCGACGGCTCGTTCCTGAAGATCCGCGAGATCAACGCGTCGTACGAGATTCCGCGTAACTGGTTCTCGAGATTCAACGCCCTGCAGAACGCGCGTGTGTCGCTCTCGGTCCGCAATCCGTGGATCATCACGAACTACAACGGATTCGATCCTGAGGTGAACAACAGCGGCAGCAGAGTCGTGCGATTGGTCGACCTCGCGCCATTCCCGCCGACGCGCAGCTACTTCCTGTCCATCGACCTCGGGTTCTAAGCCGATGAGACACCTAACGAATTATCCCACGAGCCTTTGCTCGAGGCACCGCGATATGAGACATCGATTCATGAGGGCCTTCGCGTGTGCCGCGCTCCTGGTCGGGGTAGCGGCGTGCAACGAGGAGAACCTCAACGTCCCGAACTACAACTCCCCCACGGTCGACGGCCTCGGCCGCGATCCGAATGGCGTGCAGCTGGTCGCCACCGCGATGACGATCCAGCAGCGCAGTAACATCACCGGCTACATCCGCGACATCGGCCAGTTCGGCCGTGAGGTGTACAACTACTTCCCAACCGACGGCCGCAACGTCTCGCATTACTTGTTAGGCATCGGCACCGGCGCGAGCCAGCGTCTCGACCCGCTCGGCTTTGCATCCGGGAACTGGGGTGGCTACTTCACGAATGCGCGCAATGCGGTCAACCTGATTACAGCGGCCGAGGCGTCCACGCTCAATGCGACGCAGAAGAGCGCGGTCTCGGGGTTTGCCAAGACGCTGCGCGCGCTGGACATGTACTACGTGCTCACGACGCGAGACACGATCGGCATCCCGGTCGAGATCGATCCCGATCCGACTGCGGCTCCCGCGCCGTTCGTGACGCGCGACGCGGCCTTCCAGTTCATCGAAGGCATGCTCGACCAGGCCCGCACAGAGCTACAGGGTGGAGGCACGGCGTTCCCGTTCACGCTGCACTCTGGCTACGCTGGATTCAACACGCCGCCGACGTTCCTGCGCTACAACCGAGCGATCGCTGCGCGCGTGCGTCTCACGCACGCCACGTTAGGCTGCGGCAACACATGCTACCAGGCTGCGTTGACGGCGCTGAACGAATCGTTCGTAACCCCGATTGGCGGTGCGACGACAGTCGCAGCTCTGAACACCGGACCAATGCATGTCTACTCGACGGCGCCGGGCGATGCGCTCAACGGCAACAATTTCCAGACCGCCAACTTCATCTTCGCCCACGCGACGGCCTTCACTCAGGCTCAGCTCAAGGCGAACGGCGCAGTTGACGACCGTGCCGCACGAAAGCTCGTGAAGTTGACCACACCGGTGAACCCGCCGGGAAATCAGAATGTCGCAGCGGAATACCGCTTCGAGTTGTATCCAACCTCTACGTCGCCCGTGCCGATCATCCGGAACGAAGAGTTGATCCTGATCCGTGCCGAAGCCAACTGGGCGACCGGTAACGTGACGGGCGCTCTGCAGGACATCAACAACATTCGCACGGTGTCCGGTGGCCTCGCAGCCCTAACGAGTATTCCGACGGGCGCTGCTGGTCTCGACATCATCATGTACGAGCGGCGCATGTCGCTGCTCTATGAAGCACACCGCTGGATCGACATGCGCCGTTGGGGCAGGCTCGCTCAACTGCCGCTCGACCGGCCGACGTTCTTCGTCGCGAAGGTCATGCCGATTCCCGGTACCGAGTGCGATGCGCGTCCGGCAGACCTGAAGCCACCGCAATGCCTCTCGTTCTAGCGTAGTTCGACTCACATCGGGCAGCCGGTCCTCACGGGCCGGCTGTCTTTTTTAGGATCAAGGGGTCAGACTCCTTGAATCAAACCGCGATTCAAGGAGTCTGACCCCTTGATCCCCTTGATCCGAAACAGCGATCGCTTGTTGACGTACCATCAGACGTGACCGCAACGTCCGCCAACGCCACTACGGCTCCTGTTGTTTCGCGCTCATCGTATTGGGCGCTCAGCCGATCGCCGCGCTACAGCCTAACGTTTGCGCTGCCGCTCCTGGCGCTCTACGAGATTTTGGCGCAGCTGGTCTCTGGTCCAAGCGGCGTGCGCAATGGCGCTGAAGTGATGCTGAAGCACGGGGCCCAGTCGCTGCTCGGTGCCAACGGCCCGGTGTTCCTTCTGGGCGCGATTGTCGCTGCCATGCTGTTCGCCATTGTGCGCGACGCGCGCAAGCACGGTACGCCACGTGGGTCGGTGTTCCTCAGAATGACGATCGAGTCGGCGCTGCTTGCCGCCGTCTTCGGTCTCGTCATCGGCTTGGCCACCGCGAAGCTCATCACCTCGTTTGGTCTCGCGGTGCCCGCGCTGGATCAATTGGGGCTCTCCACGGCGCTCATGGTGTCGCTTGGTGCAGGCTTCTACGAAGAGCTGCTGTTTCGCGTGCTGCTGGTTTCGGCGCTGCTGTTGCTTGCGCGGCACGCGTTAGGCTGGGGACCGACAGCAGCCGGTATCTTCGCGACACTCGGTGGCGCGCTCGCCTTCTCGGCCGTGCACTACATCGGGCCGTTAGGCGACCAAGTCTCGTCGCAGTCGTTCGTGTTCCGAACGCTCGCGGGGCTGGCGTTCAGTGGACTCTATGTGACGAGAGGGTTCGGGGTTACGGCGTGGACGCACGCGCTGTACGATGTGTTCCTCGTAATGGCGAGGGCGGGCTAACAACTAGGGGATAGGGGATAGGAGGATAAACAGCGACTTCTATCCCTATCCCCTATCCCCTATCCCCTATCCCCTAATTCCGCTCCCTCACTTCTATTTCGCGGTGGGCGACTGCCGTCCTCTCCCCACCTGTTACTTGCAGTTTCAGCCGATACCTCCCCGCCGGGATATGCGAGACATCGACGAGCAGTGATCGCGACGCCGTCGGCCTCTGCTCGTCAAATGACATCCGAACTGGCCGCACTGGCTGGGCCAATCGCACGCGCTCCGCAAATCGCCGCAGCAGACTGGGGCTCATGCGCTCCACACTGACCGCGTACGTCACGTCAGTTGCGTCAGCAATAGAGCCGTACAACTCCCAGTAAAGTCCGAACGGCGCGCCGCGACTGACAGTGAGCGTGCCTAACGCGCGCGCCGCCGCATCCTCGAACGTCTCTGGCAGCCCCGTCGCCCCGTCGAAGAGCAGAAGGTCCGAGACGGTTGAATCCGCCGCAGGTCCCACCGCTGTGCGTCCGCGCGCAAACGCCCGAGCGCCGCTGTCGCTTACTTCAACGCTCACCATCGCCGGGCTGCGCGGAGCGGGAAGGACCAACGCTCCGTGACGCGGCCCGGTGCGAGCTCGCGCGATAGCTGCGTCAGTCGGGCTACGCGAGAGAACAACCGCCGCATCCACGCTATCACGCGTAAAGACTGTATCACGCTCGCGGCGTGCGTCGTAACCAATAACGACAACCGCGGAATCCCCACGTCTGAACCAGGCGACTTGCGGCTGTAGCTCGCGAAAATGCTTCGCGTACGGCGGCGCATAGCGTGTGATCGGCCGCGGCTCGAGCGGCGTCCAACTCTCGAACGTCGCGCTCCATGCGTCGCGCAACGCATCCGCCGTCGGGATGAACTCGAACGACGGCGAGCGCTCGTGGCCAACCACGTTGATCCGCGTCGGATCGCTCAGCGAAGCCGGCGTGCGCGACCATGAAGTCGGCCAACCGTACCTCAACATCAGCTCGGCCATGTCATCACCCCAGGACAGGTCGTGCGCCGACCGCGCCTGTCGAACCATCTCTGCCATCGTTAGGCGTGAGTAGATTTCGCTGCGCAGATCGTTGCCGCCGAGCGACCAGCGCGGGTCGGCTAGCCACCAGACCAGCGCGTTGACGCTGTCACGCCGCTCACATGGAAGCGCGCGATACGCTTTCGTGAAACCGTCGGGCAAAAGGTCGCGCAGATCCGTCCAGCGACAGCGCTGTTCCAGCGACATCGCGGTGAGCGCTTGAGCGAACGCGCTATCGGCCGCTGAGTACTCGCCGGCTGCATGCCGCGCGAACCCTATAAGCGCCGCGCACCACCAGCCCAAGCCGGAACAGGCCTCCGCCACACGCAACGCGTCTGCATGACGCTGCGCCTCGACCAGGTAGCGCACGCGTTGCCCAACAACCCACGGGTCGCTCGGTGCCGCAACTGACATGGAATCGAGCGCGCGCAAAAAAGCGTCTCGTGCTGCAGCTACGCGGTCCGGTTCCACCGGCGGCTCATCGAGATCGTCATGCCAATAACAGAATCGCCCGATGCGAACGTCGCACTCACTTGAACCGGTGCGACCGTACGTGATTGGGAGCTGTCGGCGGCGAAATGACTCGAATTGCTGCTGCGCCCGCACCGCGCGAGCCCGAACGCGTGCGTCGCCATTAAAGCTCTTCTGAGCGCGCGCGATTTCGACATCGCCAAAGAGCGCAACCCATGCGGCGATGCGGGCGATCCAAATCACTCGCGAGCTCACGGCCATTTGACGCGAGTATAGCAACGGGCGACCGCACACGGGAATAGCCCTTCGCCGTTCCAAGTCACTGCTCAGCGCGCCAAGCTACACGCCGCTCCCAGCCCGCACCCACGCCGATGGTCGTCATGCGCGTTATCTGCCTCGCCGTTCTCTTACTCCTCGCGCCTCGCGCCCAGCGCCTCGCTGCCCAAACACAGGCCCCTCAACGTCCGATAGCCGACGTGTCCGCGACGCTCGTCGACACCGCGACATGGAATGGCCTCGAATGGCGCATGATCGGGCCGGTGAACATGAGCGGCCGCGTCGCCGATGTTGAAGGCGTGCCAGGCAACCCGAATGTCGTTTACGTCGGCTCAGCATCGGGTGGTGTGTGGAAGACTGTGAACGGCGGAATCACGTGGAAACCCATTTTCGATTCGCAGCCGGTCGCATCGATCGGCGACATCGCACTGGAACCGGGCAACCCGGACGTCATCTACGTCGGCACGGGCGAGTCCAAGCCGCGAAACTCGGCGTCCTATGGCAACGGGGTGTACAAATCGACGGACGGCGGTGCCACGTGGAAGCACATCGGCCTAACGAGTAGCGAGCGCATCTCCCGCATCATCGTGAGTCCGAGCGACCCGCGCGTCGTATATGTCGGCGTGCTCGGGCATGTGTACGGACCTAACGCGGAGCGAGGCGTATACCGCTCGACGAACGGCGGCGAGTCGTGGGAGCGCGTGCTGCACGTCGACGACCGGCACGGCGTCGCCGAAATGGCGATGGATCCGCAGAACCCCAACATCCTGTACGCCGGCATGTGGCGCTTCGAGCGTAAGCCGTGGACACACACGAGCGGCAGCGAGCAGGGCGGGGTATTCAAGTCCGTTGACGGCGGCCGCACCTGGTCCAAGCTCACGAAAGGACTTCCCAAGTTGTTAGGCAGAATTTCGGTGCAGCCGGCTCCGAGTAACCCGAACGTTGTGTACGTGCTCGCGGAAGCCAATGAAGGAACGCTCTTCAGGTCCGATGACCGCGGCGAAACTTTCACGACCGTGTATCGCAACGTCGACATCGTCAACCGCGGCTTCTACTTCACTAGGATGCGCATCGACCCGGCCGACGAGAACCGCGTCTACGCGATTTCGGGCAACCTCATGCTGTCGATCGATGGCGGGAAGACGTTCCGGCGCATCTCCAATAACACGCACGTCGATTTCCACTCGGTGTGGGTTGATCCCCTCAATCCGAATCGTCTCTGGCAGAGTCAGGACGGCGGCGTGGCAGTTTCGTATGATCGCGGGTTGACGTGGGAGCCGATGCTCAACATCCCGCTTGCGCAGTTCTACGCGATCTACCACGACAATCGTGCGCCGTTCTACAACGTTGGCGGCGGTTTGCAGGACAACGGTACCTGGACCGGTCCCGTGCGCACGCGCGAGCCAGGCGGCATTGCGAACGACGATTGGCGCATGATCTCGTTCGGCGACGGCTTCCAGATCGTGGTGCACCCTAACGATCCGGATGTCTTCCTGTCGGAGTATCAGGGCGGCGGGATTCAGTGGACCAATATGCGGACACGTGAGCAGTTCGACGTATCGCCACAGCCGAGGCGCAACGACGGCGGCCCCGTGAAGGATCTCACGTACCGCTTCAACTGGAACTCGCCGATCGTCGCGTCGCCGCACGACGGCAAGCTGGTCTACTTCACCGGCAACGCCGTCTTCAAGACGACCGACTTCGGGCTCAGCGGCTGGGAGCAGATTTCCCCGGACCTAACGATGAACGACCCGACCAAATACGTGTCTCCCGGCGGCCCTGTGTGGTTGGAGAACACGACCGCGGAGTACCACGGCACAATCATTTCGTTTGCGGAGTCGCCGGCGCAGGCGGGCGTGCTGTGGGCCGGGACGGACGACGGCAACCTGCAGATGTCGCGCGATGGAGGGCGGGCGTGGACGAATCTCACCTCGCGAAACCGCGCGATGCCCCAGTTCTCGCCTGTTTCTCATGTCGAGCCGTCACGCACGGCTGCAGGGACAGCCTTCGTCGCGTACGATCGACACATGTTCGACGATCTGCGCGCATATGTTTTCAAAACGACGGACTTTGGCGCCACGTGGACTGACGTCACTGGTAATCTGCCTAACGGCGGATACGTGCACGTCGTGCGCGAGGACCCTCGGAACCCGAACCTCGTATATGCCGGGACGGAGCTTGGCCTCTTCGTGTCGTACAGCGGCGGGTTGACGTGGCAGAAGATGCATCTCAAGAACCTTCCCGT
>Ga0075421_100006973_pt1 | contig 13809 bp, 15 predicted proteins | sample SoiMetdeltSBSDD5_FD_75292 | JGI IMG/M metagenome (GOLD analysis project Ga0075421, IMG submission 75292) | Bulk soil microbial communities from a Populus tree surrounding site in Tennessee, USA - Soil MetaG P. deltoides SBSDD5 | ecosystem: Environmental > Terrestrial > Soil > Tree plantation...
AGCGCACCTCGTTCGCAACGAGGGGGTCAGGGGTTCAAATCCCCTCAGCTCCACCACCCAACACCCCAGGTCAGACCACATCTGTAACCTCGCCGCTGCTGCCATCAGGGCCATCACCCGCGTCATCAGTCAGCGAAAAGTCAGCGAACAGATCACCAATCCGTGGGTCCGCCGCCGCCGATCCTTGCTCCAGCTGCGGTCGAACCACAAGCTGACGCCTTCCGGTGGCGCTGCCGCCGCCAGGTCGGAGTCGTCGCGGACCTGGGCGTCGAGGCCATCCGGCGCGGAGGGGTCTGAGGTCGACTCGAATACGCCAGCTCGACGCCTCGCCGACGCCAGTCAACAGCGGCCCGAACAGCGTGACGAACAAGATCGAGTCGGGGAACCGCTCCAACAGGGCCGCCGTCCACGCCCGCAGCGGCTGCGGGCAGGCGTCAAGCATCACCGGAGCCGGATGGCCCTCCCGCCACGCGATGACAACATCGGCGTCGTGAAGTTCATCAACGTGATCACACAGCTCCTGATCGGCCATATCCCGGGAACCAGCAGCCCCAGTCACCGCACACCACCGGCATGACCACGCCCAGGATCCATCGCCGTTGTCGCGAGTCGCACTCACCACCACATCCACCCCGTCGACGTTGACGACCTGCCCCTCCTCGGTCACCACGACGTGAACACCCGGTTCGCACGCTCACGAGGACATCCGCCCGCGTGGAGTGGACCCCTGATAAGGAAGAAGTCACCCGCGAAGTGGGTGTCGCAAGCGCGCCACAATCCGCCGGCCGGGACCTTTGCCCCTATGGCGCTCCATCGGCGGCCGGGCACCGTGAGAAGTAGACCTGGAGACCAACGCCTGGTCGCATCTGAGTCCGCCGACGGGGGTCTGAGCAGTCGGGGTGACCCGGCGGGATCGAGGGCCTTACCGGGGACTCAACCGGATGATCCGGGAGCAAGGAGAAGCCGATCCATGGCTGAACAGCCCGAGCAGCCCGAGCAGCCCGAGCAGGACGAGCAGGACGAGCAGGACGAGACAAGCAAACAAGAGGTCGACAGGGAGCGGCGACAGGCGGAAGAGCGACGAGGGATCGCTAGCGAACACCGCCACCAGGCCGACGCCGAGCGCCGGGCCGGTTCCGCTGCCCGAGCCGTCGAGGCCAGCCACCGGGCACAGGCCGCCGACCAGCGCGAACGTGCCGCCCAGGCACAGCGAGACGCGGGCGCCGGAGCCGAGCAAGACCTCGACGAACACAGACGCCTGGCCGACCAACGCAACCACCACGCCGACGAACGCGAACGACTGGCCGACCAGCGAGAGGCCGCCCAAGACGAGCGTGACAAGCTCGCCGACAAACGCCAGCGGGCGGCAGACCAGCGGGACTACGACCAAACACGCCGAGATCAAACCGCCGACCACCGCGACGCTGCCGCCGACGAACGGGACCAAGCCGCACAGCGCGCCCGAGCCTGGTGGCACCAACTGAGAAAGCGGATCCGGGACTGACCAACGCCCTCGACGACAGCCGCGAGCTGCCACGGCATGGAGGCGTACGGCCCGCTCCTTGATCCACGGACTACTCGGCTTACTCCGTTCCAACCGGCACGCCGAGCGCCGTTGCGCCCAGAAGGCGTTTGGGTGAAGGTACACCGGTGAGTTGTTTCGTCTCCCACACGTCGGTCGACTGCCGCAACGCCTACGACCTATCGGAATGGTGGAAACCGGTTCTCGGGTATGTCGACCTCGAAGACGATCCCAATCAGCCCGGGCACGAAGAGTGCATGATTCAAGATCCCGATAGCGGGCATCGGGTGCTGTTCATCGAGGTGCTCGAAGCTAAGCAGGTCAAGAATCGGCTGCACCTCGACTTGCGACCACGCGAGCGAAGCCGCGACGAGGAGGTCGCGTGGCTGCTGGCCTACGGAGCCACCGAGGTCGCCGACCGTCGAGGGATCCATGGGCCTGGCAGCGGATGGGTTGTGCTGGCCGACCCCGAAGGCAACGAGTTCTGCGTGCTGCGCTCTGAGAGCGAGCTCGCCTAGGCGTTCATCCCGACCGGGCCGTCTCGTCCCCGAACAGGGGCCGCCCCTCGGCGACGTCGTACTCGGCAACCGACCCGGAGAGAATCGCCGCGCCCTGCTCGTCGCTGGGCCCGCTGCCGCGGAAGGCTTCGACGGCCGCCTGCGACTCCCAGCGTTCGAAGATGTTGACGCGGCCGGGGTCGATCAGGTCGGCGGTGATGGTGAAATCGAGGCAGCCGGCTGCCTCGCGTGCCTGTGAGACGACGCTGACGCAGCTCGCGAGGTAGGCCTCGCGCTGCTGGGACTCGACGGTGACGTGTCCTGCGACGATGACCATGAAGACGCTCCTTTGTCTGGCAGCTCGTGGAGCCGGGGCGGCATCCTTTCAAACCCAGGTAGACACCGCGAATGCGCAAAACTCATCGGTCGGACCGTCGCGTTGCGATGGGTACGCTGCAGGTCAGGTGTCATACGAGTCATGGAGGGACGCATGCGCCGGTCGATCCGCGAGGCCGGGTAGCCCCGGGTGTACGGCTATGTCGTCCGTCGGCTGATCTCCGCATTTCTGGTCGTCGTCATCACATCGATGACGGTATTCGCACTCTTCTTCTACGGACCCTCGAACCCCGGCCTGGCGATGTGTCAACAGGTCCGTGCCCGGTGTACGGCGGAGCAGGCCGAGGGTTACAACGAGGCACTGGGTGTCTACGAACCGGTCGTCGGCCAGTACGTCGCGTGGGCGAAGGGCATCTTCGTCGGCCGGGACTACCAGTTCGGCGGAGCCACCTACGACTGTCCGGCGCCGTGCCTCGGCATCTCGTACTCGACCCGGCAGCCCGTGTGGGACGAGATCAAGCAGCGCTATCCGGTGTCGGTCTCGCTCGCGGTCGGTGCGGCAGCGATCTTCCTGCCGTTCGGCGTGCTGCTGGGCACGATCGCGGCTCGAAGGCGCGGGTCGATCACCGACAAGGCCACGGTGGGTGGGTCGCTGGTCCTGACCTCGATTCCCGACTACGTCGTGTTCCTGGTCGCCTTTCTGTACCTGGTCTTGTACTCAGGCGTGTTTCCCAGTCCGGAGTACACCCCGTTCTTCGACGATCCGTGGTCGTGGTTCACCGGTCTCTTGCTGGCGTGGATCGTCATGGGTATCTACTTCTCCACCGACTACGCCCGGTTCAGCCGGGGATACATGATCGAAGCCCTTGGCGAAGACTACGTCCGTACGGCCCGGGCGAAGGGTCTCGGCCGGAGCCGGATCATCGTCAAGCACGCGCTTCGCGCGACGATCGTGCCCATTCTGACCATCTTCGGTCTCGACCTGGCTCAACTGCTGTCCGGCACCGTCTTCGTCGAAGTCATCTTCAACTACCAGGGCCTCGGCAGGCTTGCGGTCGACTCCGTCAGGGAACAGAACTTTCCGCTCATCCAAGCCACCGTCCTGGTCGCTGCCGTCCTCATCGTGCTCGGGAACCTGATCGTCGATCTCCTCTACTCCGTCATCGACCCGCGCGTGAAACTCACCTAGCCCGACAGATCAGGTAGACCGAGCTGAGCAGAACTACTCTGGCCCGCGCCCGTCGGTGCTTCGATGCTGGACGGCATGAAGACCAACGTCGATTCCGAGCCGATCGTCCGGCACCCACTCGCTCCGTTCCATGGTGCAGCGCGATCGCGGGGACCGCCGCCTCGGGGCTCGTCGTCCTCGTCGCCCATGGCCTGATCGGCGATGACCAGCCGCTGGCCTTCATGGCCATGCCCGTACTCATCAGCTTGTGGCTCATCGCAGCCGCCGGTGCGTTGCGCAGCCCTCGCGCCGACAACGTGGCGATCGTGACGACATTCGGGTTCGTCGTGGGGGTGTTCTGGACCTTGGACATCCCCTACGGGTCCGGAAGCACTGGCTGGAACGTTGCACTTCTGATTGCAGGCCCGTGCAGCTTGGCGCTCGCCGAATGGACGCTGAACCGTCCCTCGATGCCGAAGTGGGCGTTCGGCGCCGTGGCGCTGATCCTTGGCGGGTGGTTCGTCGTCTAGGTTGCCGCCGAGGTGAAGGAGCAAGTCAGGTCCGGGTGGCCAGCACCTCGGTGAGCAGATCGGGACGATCGGTCATCACACCGTCGACTCCGGCGTCCAGCACCTCGCGCATCTCGTCCGGATCGTCGATGGTCCAGACGTCGACCCGCAGCCCCGCCGCCTGTGCCTCACGGGTGAAACGCCTGGTCACCACCGGCAGGAGGTTCTTGAACCGCTTCGGAACCTGAAGCGCCTGGAAGGCGACCTCCGGCTGAGGCAGATGCAGCATATGGCGGATCCAGAACCCGAGGATCTCCGGCGTCGAGGCGCCGGTCGGGACTCGCCCGCCGGACAGCCGGCGGAACAACGTCATCTTGTCTGCCTTGGTCCCGACGACCAGGGTGCGGCTCACTGCGTCACTGTCCTGGATCACCCGCCACAGCGCTTCCTCGGTCCCCTGTCGCTCGCCCTTGACCTCGATGTTCACCTTGTGGTCGGGGAAGGTGCGATAGACCTCCTCCAGCGTCGGGATCCGGACCGGGGGACCGTCCCAGGGTTCCTTTGAGTCTGCGTGCTTGAACTTGGCCGCGGCGTTCAGCTCCTGGAGGCGAGCCAAGGTGGCTTCTGATACGCGAACGCTCTCACCGGTGGTCCGTTTGGTGTCGGGATCGTGGATCACGACGACGTGGCCGTCGACAGTGGTATGCACGTCCAGTTCGATGACTTCGCCTCCGGCCTCGATGCCGATCCGGAAGCCCTCGATGGTGTTCTCCGGGCCGATGCCAGCGCCACCACGATGCGCGAAGTTGATCGGCCAATCCCTTGGTGTCGCCGCGCGAGGCAACGCAGTGGCTTCGCGCTCGCGCCGGGCGTTGAGTACGACCGCCCCGGTGACTCCCAGCGCCAGGCCGATGGCGAACAAGGGGAGGGCCCCCAGTTTGAACTCCCAGATGTTGTCGGCCACGAGAGAGTTGTCGCCCTGCCTGATGATCGCGTTGCTCATACTCCGCTCCTCTGTACCTCACGGCCTGACGAACCTGACCCTCCGGGTAGCGCCTTTCAGCGTGGACCAGCACGCCGCTTCGGCACATGGGTCAAACGTCCCGAGATGTGTGACACGGGGATCTAGCTCGGGTTGGTCGGCTACCTACAAGGCCAGGTGCCGTCGATCGGAGCCGCCTACGATCAGCGACATGGACTTCGACCGCTACACCGTCGTGCTGCTGGTGACGCCTGACGATCCGCCGCAGCTCTCCGAGGAGGAGGCCGACCGGCTCCAGGACGCGCACCTGAGCCACCTGGCCGAACTGCACGACCGCGGTGTGCTGCTCGCCGCCGGCCCGCTCGGCGAGCCGAGTGGCAAGCGCTACTACCGCGGCCTGTCGATCCTGCGTTGCGAGCCCGACGAGGCGCTGCGACTCAAGGGCGACGATCCGGCCGTCCAGGCGGGCGTCTTCGACCTCATCGCGATGCCGTGGATGCTGCCGGCCGGTGCGATCCAGTTCACCCCGACGTCGTTCCCGCGATCGACCGACGACGTGTGACGACGAAGTCGATGATGCTCGGCCAGAAGACGTCGGGCGCGTCCAGCCAGGTGAAGTGACCGGCGTCGGCGATGACGTCGAGCTGGCCCATCTCGTCCGACAGCGCAGCCGCGACCTCCTCGGCGGCGGGGACCGGTGTCACCGGGTCGAGCTCGCCGACGCAAACGAGCGTCGGTGACGTGATCGCACTGAGCTGGTCGACGATGTCGAGCTGGCGGATGAGCTCCATGCCGTACGAGTTGAGCTCGAGGTTCTGGGGCGTACGGCCTTCCTCGTCGGACGGAACGTGATGGCCGAATGCCGCGAGGACGCGAGCCGACTCCTCGTCGGTCACGTCCTTGCCGCGGTAGCTGCGGTCCGCGAGCTCGGCGACCTCGTCGCCCGCTGCCTGACGGAAGCCCTCGACCAGGCGCTCGTGGTCCCATCGGGCGAAGCCGGACTGGACGATGAGCCCGCCGGCATGTCCGGGGTGCCGGGCGCCGTAGAGCAGGACGATCGGACCGCCCATCGAGTGGCCGAACACGATCGGCTCGTCGATGCCGAGGACCTGGCAGAACTCGTACACATCGTCGGCGCACGCTTCGAGACTCCAGTCGGAAGTCTCGCCCCAGTCGGATCGCCCATGGCCGCGCAGGTCGAGGTAGACGACCTGCGCATGCACCGCGAGCGGTCCGAAGTGCGGCTTGAAGTACGAGTGGTCGTAGACGCCGGGACCGCCGTGGACCAGCACCACAGTCGGGCGCTGTCGCATCTTGGCCTCGTTGGGCACGAGCGCCGGCCCGTCCACGTCGAACCACAGCCGGATGCCGTTCACGTCGATCTGCATCGTCTCGCCTCGCATCGCGCTGGACTCCACCATCCGAGCGCAGCCACGACGTGCGACAGGGCCAGAAGTCCCCGGCCTGCGGCGTCTTGGGTCGCCGATGCTCTAGCGTCGTCGTCATGGCCGAACAGCATCCCCGTGTCGGCCGTCGGCGGACCGTCGTACCTTCAGGACCTGCGCGGGCCGTACCCCTCGCTGCGGTTGGTGCCCAGCGGCGGCATCCACCCGGACGACGTCGCCGCCTACTTCGACGCGGGCGCCGAAGCGGTGGCGCTCGGCTCGCGGTCGCTGACGGCCGACGGCGATCCGGCTCGCCTCGTCAAGGTGTTGCAGGGCGTCGTCGACCAGCTCTAGGCCGTAGGCCCGCGGACAACCTCCGACGTCATATCCAGGAGTCGAGCCACATCCGGGACTGCCAGGCGTCGTGGCTGAGCAGGCCGTTGGTCCAGATCGGCCAGAAGTAGGCGAACGACACGATCACCGCGGCCAACACCGCCACCATGAGCACGGCGCCCGCGATCCGGCGTGGGCGCGGGCCGTCGGCCGGTCCGAGGACCATGCCGAGCACCATCGCGAGTGCTGCACAGGCGAACGGGATGATCGCGGTCGCGTAGAACGAGAAGATCGGCCGGTCGTCGTAGCGGAACCACGGCAGCCAGGTCGCCGCGAGCGCGACGAGCGGCACCGCGAACCGCCAGTCCCGGCGGACGACCCACTGCCAGACGCTCACGACCAGCGCAGCCGCCGCCGGCCACCACACCGCTGGGTTGCCCAGGGCCAGGATCTGGCGCAGGCAGGTCGACCCCTCCGGTGCGTCACAGCCCTGCTCACCAGGCTGGATGTCGGCCGTCACGGCGATGCCGACCGGCCGGTTCAGCGTGAGCCAGCCCTGCGGATGCGACTGGTACGGATGGGACTTGCTCGTCAGGTACTCGCCGACATGAAAGTCGTACACCATCAGGTGGTAGTGATAGAGCGACCGCAGGGCTTGCATGGTCTGGCCGAACCAACCGGCGTCCGGGTCGTCGATGTAGGAGCCCCAGGGCGGCTCGTCGCCGTAGCCGAAGCCGAAGCGCTGCTCGTACGCGTCGTGATGCCACAGCCATCCGGTCCAGGTCAGAATGTAGACGACGAGGGCGACTCCAACGATCGTCACCAACGCCGGCACGGCGTCCGCGACAAGCGACTTGAGCCACGCGGTGCGGACGCCGATCGCGCGGCGGGCACCGGCGTCCCACGCCCAGACCAGCAGCCCGAACGCGGCGAGGACGTAGACCGCACTCCACTTGGTCCCGCAGGCCAGTCCGAAGCACACGCCGGCGCCGATCCGCCACGGCCGCCACAGCAGCATCCGGACCGGGCCGTAGCCCTCGATCTCGGTCGTCTCGGGATGTCGTCGTGCCAGCCGGGATCGGCCCCAGTCGCGATCGGCGACCAGACACGCGACCGCGCAGACCAGCCAGAACGCGAGGAAGACGTCGAGCAGGGCCAGCCTCGACATGACGAAGTGCATGCCGTCGAAGGTCAGCAGCACGCCTGCGACGCAACCGATCAGGGTCGAGCCGCTCAGACGCCGGACCATCCGGGCCAGCACGAGCACCGTCAGCGCACCCACGACGGCGGCCGCCACCCGCCACCCGGTCGGATCGAAGCCGAAGACCCACTCGCCGAGCGCGATCATCCACTTGCCGACCTCGGGATGCACGACCTGGGTCGGCTGATCGGTCACCAGCCCGTCGTAGTCGCCGTCGAGGACTCGCTGGTTGACCTCGTTGACGTCGGTGTCCGGGTTGTCGACGCTGGTGTCCCAGTCGCGCACATAGCCGTTCTCGAGGAGTGTGTGGGCGTCCTTGGCGTAGTAGGTCTCGTCGAACAGCACCGCGTGCGGCTGCCCGAGATGTTGGAGCCGAAGGAGGAGGGCGAGCACCGCCACGCTGATCGGGCCGAGCCAGCCGATCAGGCGTGGGGAGTACGCGACGCGGGCGAGGAGACGCTGGCGCAGCGGTGGGTACGGCCGGCCGTCGCGCTGGCCGATGACGGCGGACGACTCCGCCCGTTCGTCCACCGCCGTCGTCACGCGATGCATCGTAAGGCCAGACGAGATTGATTCCTTGGCCTAGGTCGGCTCGAGATGGTGCAACAGCTGGCGCCTGCTGTGTGTCTAATAGGGCGTGGCGAGCGTGCCAGGCCCATCCGATGAGACCTTCGAGGTGTTCGTCGACGCGCATGCGGCGGCGCTGGGCCGGCTCGCCCATCAGCTGACCGGAGACCACGATCGGGCGCTGGACTTGGCCCAAGACACACTGGTTCGCGCCCTTGACGGCTGGGACCGTGTGGTGGCCGCCGAGCATCGCTTTGCCTACGTACGCCGGATGATGGTCAACCTGCACCTCAACAACCGCCGCGTACGCGTGCCGGTGCCGACCGATCCCGCGGTCGCCGATGCCCGTTCCGACGCGGTCGACCAGGCGTCGGATCAGGTCGAGCAGGACGCGATGTGGCGGGCATTGGGTGAGCTGCCGGTGCGGCAGCGGACGGTCCTCGTGCTGCGTTACTACGAAGGCGTTCCCGACACCGAGATCGCCGCGATCGTCGGCTGTCGCCGGGCGACCGTACGCAGCCTCGCCGCCCGCGGGCTGGCCGCACTGCGCCGGAGCAGTCAGCTGGTCACGACATCCGACAGCGAGTCCGGGAGGGTCCCATGACCGACGACGAGCTCGTCACGTTGTTGCGGCGGGCGATGCGGGCCCACGACCGGGAGGCGCCAACGGCCGAGGCGATCCGGGACCGGCTCGACGCTCCGCAGCCGGTGCGACAAGGTCGCCGACGCTGGCTGCCGGCGGTTGCCGCCGTTCTCGGCGTGCTCGCCGTGGTGGCGGCGGGGATCACATGGAGTGTGAGCCGTGACGAGGGCGAGACGGCACCGACCGATCGCTCGGAGCCGAATCGGCCGGCCGAGCCGGTCACCCGGACAGTGACTGTCTTCTATGCCGACCGCGTTGACGTAGGTCCGCAGGTAGCGGAATGGCGGCTCATGCCACGGCAGGTCACGGTCGAGAGCCCTGGCTTCGGCGCCCTGGACGCCGTCCGAGCGCTGTTCGAACGGCCCGCCCCGGATGGCTTGACGAACTGGTTCCATCTTGGGTCCGAGCCGATTGCCGAGGCGACGTCGGTGGAGGAGACCAACGGCCAGATCACCGTCGGAATCGACCGTCCGCTGCGCGACCCGTACCCGAATGTCGCTTGCGTGTGTCCCGATGCGGAGATCGTCATGCAGCAACTGGCCTGGACGGTGTCCACGGCGCTCGAGAGCCAAGCGCCGGTCGTCCTGAGCGTGGACGGCCACCCGGCCGAGGTGGTCAACGGCGAGCGGGTGTATGCCGCGCCTCCGGCTGGGTACGTCGTCGCCCAGGGCCATCGCGCATTCTCGTGGTACCGGAACGCCTGCGGACCGCTTCAGATCCACGCTGTCATCGGGGCGTTCGGAGCGGCCCCCTCGACTGGGCGCCACGTCGACATCCCGGTCGACGAGTCGTCCCGATCCGCGGACTCACTCAACCTGCGGGTGGGCGAAACACTGGGCATCGAGATCATCGGAGGATGCTTCCGGCAGCTCAATGCCAGCGCAGACTCATCAACCGTGTTGGAGGGAACTCTGCCTGGCGTCGACCTGTTCGTGGCACAGGGCTCGGGTCGCGCCACGATCACCGTTGGCGGTTGTGTCACGACCTTCACTTACCCGGACTGCGTCACGCCATACGTGGAGCCCGCCTCGATCGCCGTCCACGTCACCAACGACTGACCATCTGGTGGGCCCCGCCATGGCGATTCCGCGGTGTCCCTGTCCTGCGGCAGAATCCGCCGCATGAAGTATGTGCTGCTGATCTGCGACGACGAGAAGGTCTCGCCGAGCAACGACGAGCTTGAGGCGGACCCGGTGCATCAGGCCTGGGAGGCCGATCTGGAGCGTCGTGGCGCGGAGCTGGCCGGCGCTCGGCTGCGGCCGATCGTGGACGCCACGACGGTACGGGTCCGCGATGGCGAGACGCTGGTATCGGACGGGCCATACGCGGAGACCAAGGACTTCGTCGGCGGCTTCGTGATCATCGAGTGTCCGAACCTGGACGACGCGATCGCGATCGCCGCCGGGCATCCGTACGCGCAATGGGGCGGCGTCGAGATCCGCCCCGTCTGGGAATGACCACATCCGACGATCAGGTCGGCGCGGCCGTCGACACGGCCTACCGCGAGGAGTGGGGGCAGGTGGTCGCGACCCTGATCGGGCTCACCGGCGATTGGGATCTGGCAGAGGACTGTGCTCAGGACGCCTTCGCGGCGGCCCTCGCGACCTGGCGGCGCGACGGCGTCCCGCGCCGCCCCGGCGCCTGGCTGACCACGACCGCCCGCAACCGGGCGACCGACCTGCTGCGCCGGGACGCGGCCGGGGGCGCCAAACTCCGTCAGCTCGCCGTCCTGACCCGTGACCCGGACGAGCCCCCGATGGAGGAGATCCCGGACGAGCGACTGCGGCTGATCTTCACCTGCTGCCATCCAGCCCTGCCGTTTCCGACCCGGGTCGCACTCACCCTGCGTACGCTGGCCGGGCTGACCACGGCCGAGATCGCCCGTGCCCTTCTCACTGCCGAGCCCGCGATGGCCAAACGGCTGGTGCGCGCGAAGCGCAAGATCCAGGAGGCCGGGATTCCCTACCGGGTGCCACCCGCCGACCTGCTCCCGGAGCGGCTCGCCGCCATCCTCGCCGTGCTCTACCTGATCTTCAACGAGGGCTACGACGAGGCCGAAGGCGACGACGCGCGCCGGGCGCTCACCGCGGAGGCGATCCGGCTCAGCCGCGTCCTGGTCCGCTTGCTGCCGTCGGAACCGGAGCCGCGCGGACTGCTCGCACTCATGTTGCTGCACGAGGCCCGCCGCGCCACTCGTACGGACGACGGCATGCTGGTCACGCTCGAGGACCAGGACCGGACCCAGTGGGATCAGGCGCTGATCGCCGAGGGCGTCGAGACGCTCGACACCGCGCTGGCCGAGCGGCGCGCCGGGCCGTACCAGCTGCAGGCCGCGATCGCCGCGTGTCACGCGATGGCGCCGGACTTGGGGAGTACGGATTGGCCGCAGATCGGCACGCTCTACACCGAGCTGGCCAGGGTGGCGCCGTCTCCGGTGGTGGACCTCAACCGCGCCGTCGCTGTCGCGATGGCCGACGGTGTTCCGGCCGGCCTGGCGCTGGTCGACGAGCTCGCCGAGTCCGGCCGGCTCGAGGGCTACCACCTGCTGCCGGCGACCCGGGCCGACCTGCTACGCCGGGACGGCCGGGTCGCCGAGGCCAAGCTGGACTACGAGGCGGCGCTGAAGCTGGCGCCGACCGAGGCCGAACGCCGATACCTGTCGAACCGCCTCCGCGAGCTCTGACGTATGCGAGATTCGGCGTCAGGGATGTCCATCTGCGGCGGAGTGGATCGTCGGTGGGTCGAAAGACCCCGAGCAGAAGGGACTGAATCATGAATAACAGTTCAAAACTGTCACGACCGGACGTGGTCGATCGGGCCACGTGGCAGGCCGAGCTGGACGAGCTGCGAGTCCGCGAGAAGGCGCACACCCACGAGGGTGACGCCATTGCGGCGGCGCGGCGACGGCTGCCGATGGTGGAGGTCGATCCCACGATCACCGTGGTCGGCCCGGACGGTCCGGTCACGCTGCTCGACGTGTTCGAGGGCCGCGAGCAGCTCATCGCCTACTACCACATGTGGCACACCGGCCACTCCACTCCAGAACAGTGCGAGGGCTGCACGTTCTTCAACGGCCAGGTACGCGAGCTGTCGAACCTGCACTCCCGCGACGTCACGTACGCCACGCTCTGTCAGGGCCCGTACGACGTGAGTGTGCGTTACCGCGACTTCATGGGGTGGGACGTGCCGTGGTATTCCGCGCGGGAGGCGGCAGATTCACTCCTCGGTGATCGCCCACGGTCTCCGGCGCCGCTGGTCAGCTACCTGCGGCAGGGGGACAAGGTGTTCGAGACGTACTGGACGAGCGGCCGCGGCCTGGAAGCGATGGACAACAGCTATGGCCTGCTGGACCTGACCGTCTTCGGCCGGCGGGAGGCTTGGCAGGACCGGCCCGCCGGCTGGCCGACACCGAGGTGGTCGGGCGACGCCAACCCGTTCCGCACCGGCGAACGTCCGATCGCGCAGTGGAGCCGGATCGAAGCGGGACGCTCCGACGATCTCGGCGGCTGACGGCCGTCGAGGGCACGGTAGTTCGTCGGCCGGCGCCACGTGCGGGCGTTCGTCGGGCGGCCGGCCTGGCAGCATGGCGTCGTGCCCGGAACCCTGATCGTCGCGGCGACGCCGATCGGTCGCGCCGACGACGCCTCGCCGCGCCTCTCCGCGGCCCTCGGGAGTGCGGCGGTGATCGCGGCCGAGGACACCCGGCGGCTCCGGCGGCTGGCCGGCGATCTGGGCGTGTCGATCGCCGGTCGGGTCGTGTCCTACTTCGAGGGCAACGAGGTGCGCCGCACCTCGGACCTGGTCGACGCGCTCCGCGACGGCGACGACGTATTGCTGGTGACCGACGCGGGGATGCCGAGCGTCTCCGACCCGGGCTTCCGCCTCGTCACAGCCGCGGTCGAGGCGGACCTGCCGATCAGTGTGCTCCCCGGTCCGTCGGCGGTGCTGGCGGCGCTGGCCGTGTCGGGTCTGCCGGTGGACCGCTTCTGCTTCGAGGGCTTTCTGCCGCGACGACCGGGCGAGCGGCGCCGCCGGCTTGCGGAGTTGGCCACCGAACCGAGGACGATGGTGTTCTTCGAGGCCCCGCGACGCACCGCGGCCGCCTTGGCGGCGATGGCAGAGGCCTTCGGAGCCGAACGCAAGGCCGCGGTGTGTCGCGAGTTGACCAAGACGCATGAGGAGATCCGCCGGGGAACCCTCGATGAGCTCGCGACGTGGGCCGAGGCAGGAGTGCTCGGCGAGGTGACAGTGGTCGTCGCCGGTGCCGATCCCACTGTCCGGCCGGCGCTGCCGGAGTCCGAACTCGTCGCCCGGGTGGCTGCCCTGGAGGCCGACGGGAGTTCGCGCCGGGACGCGATCGCGGAGGTCGCTCGCGTGACGGGAGTACGCCGCCGCGACGTCTACGACGCGGTCCATCGCGGCTGACCCACCACGGTTCGCTCGGGCGGTCCCGTACGCCGCGCATCTTTCAGGCCCGGGTGGATCCGCCTGGCCATAAACTGGCGGAAGGAGTGGTCATGGGACATCGACAAGATCCGGTCCGGATCGTGACCCCGGCCGGGCGTACCCCGGGACCGATGACGCCCGGCATGGACCGGCAGCAGGCCTTCGCCACCGACGCGATGTGGTCGGGATTCGTCCGCACCGAGGCCGGCATGACGTCCGG
>Ga0075421_100006975_pt1 | contig 13808 bp, 8 predicted proteins | sample SoiMetdeltSBSDD5_FD_75292 | JGI IMG/M metagenome (GOLD analysis project Ga0075421, IMG submission 75292) | Bulk soil microbial communities from a Populus tree surrounding site in Tennessee, USA - Soil MetaG P. deltoides SBSDD5 | ecosystem: Environmental > Terrestrial > Soil > Tree plantation...
AGACGTTCTTTCAAGCGATCGGTCAGATACTTTTCCCGCTCCGCCTCCGAATCGCTATCGAGCAGGTTTTTCATGATTTGCGAACCGTGGCCGGTCATTTCAACAGTCACCGTTCCAGCGAGCGTTCCATCTTCTTCGAGTTTCAACTTCGCCGTTCGCTTCACGGTGTTCGCCGCGGGCGGGCTAGCCTGCGCCTGGACGAACAGCGGTTCCTTATCATCGGAAACCAGCGCCCACTGGCCTTCCTCCTGCCAGCGAAGCCTGCCTGGCTGTAGGTATGGCGAGCCAGGGTCGAAGAACGTCCACTTTTCGCCTGATTTGATGGCGATGTCGTAGGAACTCAGGAAATAGCCGTCCGTCAAGGTTTTGTGGAAAAGGACATCCTCGGAATCGGGTATGCGTGCCTTGCGGGCGTCGAAACCGGCGGCCGTCGCCAGCGCGGCAAACAAAACGTTGATTTGGAAGCTCGTCCCGATTCCGGACTTCAGCGTATCCGCGGGCTCGACATTGTCCTTGAACTTGATCTTTGCGCGCGCCTCGGCCGTCAACCCGGACGAGTCGCTATAGATGTTCTTGATCTTCGTACGGCAGAAATCGGCAAGCAGCTGTAGCTTCTCTTCCGGCGAGCCTCCGGCCGCGGCGACCTCGTTCGCCGTTCGCTTGATCTCGTCGTTAATCTTCAGAAGCTTCTTGAAATCGCGGTACTCGTTGCGGCCGTACTCCTTCCAGAACTTGTCCGGGTCCCTGAGGTCCTTGTTGGAGTAAAACAGCAGGAGCCACGCGCGGATCTGGTCTTCCGGAGGAGCGTCGGGCTCCTCCACGAACGCCGGCATATTGGACATGGCCATCTTGGCGTAGCCCGCCTCGCCGCGCTCCCATTCCTTATTGGGAACATTGAATGCAAAGTTCCGCATTGTGTATCCGCTCATGGGAATCGACAAAGGCTTGACCTGGTAAATGATTTCCCAACTCGGCGTGTCCCGCTGAAAGTAGAGCCGGAGATAGTTTGCCAATTGCTTGTGGCGAACCTCGGTGTACTGGTACTCGACGACCGCGCCGGGCTCGACCGAAGGCATTTGAAAGGTTGTGGCGCGCAACTTGCGTCCGCTGGTTTTGACAATGTCGCGTTGGCGCGTGGCGTTTTTCTTCAGCTCGACGATCGTCCCATCGGGCTTGATCGTGCGGCCCTCCAGAAACACGATGGAAGCGTCTTGTCCATAGTTGAGTTCCACGTCGCTGTACTTTTCCACGCCACGTTGGGTATAGACCTTCGTGCGGACATAGTGGCGCAACAGCGTTTGAACATCGTCGCCATGGATCTCATCGGCGATATTGACTTTCCACAACATCGTCTCGGCATCCGCCTTGGGATCGAGCTTCGGAGTCTTCAGAGACAGGTCCGCCGGCGAAACAGGCGCCCAGTCGGCAGCGTTCAACGACAGATTAAGAAGAGTAAAGAAAGCTATGGCTCGGGTGAAATTCCGCGTACACATGGGTTGTCTGGAGCGTTAAGTATAGAGGAATTGAACGGCAATTGTCACCAGAATCTTTGGAAAAGCGATGACATTTCGGGTAAAGCTAGACTAGTACCATGCGGATCGCTGACGCCGTCCCCGTCTTGCTTCTCTCGTTCGCTGCGTGGGCGCAAGTTCAGTCACCGGCGCCTGCCCCTTCCGCCACGGCCGGCTTCGACCATTCGGCCGCTGCGCTACGCAAGGCCTCCGATAACCTGATGTGGTACCAGATGCTCGGAGGCGTGGCTGACGTCGACATCGTGCAGTACACGAGTTTGCCGCCGGCACGGATTCCGAATCCCACCGCGCAGGGCGCCGGGAATCCCATCATCGTTACGGCGTACACGTTTCTGCCGAAGAAGCTGGACCGGGCGAAGAAACAACCGTTTCTCATCTATTCGCACGGCGGCGTGCACGCGAATTTCAACACGAACTCAGCGCACATTGTTCGTGAGCTCATCGAGCAGGGTTATTGCGTCATCGCTCCCGACTATCGCGGCTCGACGGGCTACGGCCGCAACTATTACGAGCTGATCGACTATGGCGGCCGCGAAGTGGACGACGTCTATCGAGCGCGGCAGTGGATGCTCGACACCTACTCATTTCTAGATCCGCAGCGCGTGGGGCTGATTGGCTGGAGCCATGGCGGACTGATCACGCTCATGAACCTCTTCGAGCATGGCGGCGATTTTGCCGCCGGCTACGCAGGCGTTCCGGTGAGCGACCTGGTGGCGCGGATGGGGTACAAGAGCGAGAGCTACCGGCGGCTTTACTCGGCCCCGTACCACATTGGCAAGAGCGCGGAAGAGAATGTCGGCGAATATTTGAAGCGTTCGCCGGTAGAGCATGCAGCCAAATTGCGCACGCCCCTGCTGATTCACACCAACACGAACGACGAGGATGTGAACGTGCTGGAGGTGCGCCGGCTAATCACGGCGCTCAAGGCCGAAGGCAAGCAGTTCGAATATAAGATCTATCAGGACGCCCCAGGGGGCCACGCCTTCAACCGCGTCGACACGCCGCTCGCACGCGAATCGCGCAAAGAGATCTACGCATTTCTGGCGAAGTACTTGAAGCCTTAAGGCTCCGTCCTCGTGGCCGGTAACGCCACTGGTTTCTGCGGCTCGAAAAGGCCGAAGGTGAAAACGGCCGTTGCCGAACAGATGGCCACGTACTGCTTGCCATCGACGGCGTAGACGATTGGCGCGGCCGTAAGGTTCTCTCCCATCAGGTAGTGCCAGAGGTGCTGTCCCGTTTTCGCGTCCAGGGCTACCAGTTGCCCGTCATCGTCGCCGAAGAAGACCACGCCACCCGCGGTGGAGACTGATCCCGACCAGCTCTCGCCCTTGCCTGTGAGCGGGTACTCCCAGACGCGCTTGCCTGTCTTGGGATCGTAGGCGCGCATGAAAAATTGGCCGGGCTCATTGTGTTTGGGGCTTGCTCCTCCACCCGCGAAGTTCTTCTTCGGTTCCGGCACCTGCGCCGACGAGGTGTAGACATCGCACTGCTCGAGGTTCATGACATAGAGCAGACCAGTTGCGGCGCTGTAGGTAGGCGCCATCCAGTTCGCCGCGCCGCGCACTCCGGGGCACACATAGGTTCCCGCGGGGGTCGGGTCCTTGTCGGGGACCAATATCGGGCGCCCTTTGGCATCGATGCCCGTGGCCCAATCAAGCTTGTCCACCATTTTCGTCGCGCGCAAAAACTCGCCCGTCGCGCGGTCAAGCGTGTAGAGGAAGCCGTTGCGGTTGGGGTGCATTACGACCTTGCTCATGCGGCCGTTGATTTCCGTGTCGAGCAGCACGGGCCAGCTTTGCGCGTCCCAATCATGCGTATCGTGCGGGGTGAACTGGAAGTACCACTTCATCTTCCCGGTGTCGAGGTCGATCGCCAGCAGCGAACAGGTGTAGAGGTTGTCGCCCTTACGGTCGCCGCCATAGAAGTCGGGCCAGGGATTGCCGGTGGTCCAATAGAGAAGATTCAACTCAGGATCGTAGGTTCCCGACAGCCACGTTCCGCCGCCGCCCCATTCGATGTACCCGCCCCAGGTCTCCGAACCCGGCTCGCCCTTCGCGGGAACGGTATAGAGGCGCCAGAGCTCTTCGCCTTTGTCCGCCGAGAAGGCGCAGATGTAGCCGCGCATGCCACTATCGCCGCCGGCGACGCCGACGATAATCTTGTCCTTCACTGCGAGCGGCGCCGCCGATGCGAACAGCCCGTCTTCAACACGGCCATACTGCTTCATCCAAGCGACCGCGCCCGTGCGGCGGTCGAGTGCGACGAGATGGACATCGGAGGTGACGAAGAAGATGCGATCGCCCAGAATCGCCGCGCCGCGGTTCACGTTCTGCTTCTTGCTGCGCGCGTCTTTATAGCGCCAGATGATGCGGCCGGAGCGCGCATCGAGAGCGATCACTTCGTTTGTGTTGGTGATGTACATTACGCCGTCATGGACGAGCGGAACGGACTCCAGGCGGTTCGCTCCGGAAATGTGGTTCGTCCACTTGGGCACGATCGAACCGGCGTTCTGCGGCGTAATCTGCGTGAGCGGGCTATGCCGCTTGGCCTGATAGTCGCCGGCGTAGGTGAGCCAGTTGCTGTTGGGGCTCTGCAGAATGTCCTGCGGGCGTACCTGTGCGGTGAGTGCGAGCGGAAGCATGAGCGCACACAGCAACAATTGTTTGAGGACCGGTTTCATGCGGGGAATCTCCGAATCACTTTTCTGATTTCGCGTCGGGCGGGCGTGTGCTTTGGCGGCTGAGATAAGCCAAAAGATCGCGCAGCTCGTCACGGCTGAGCCGTGTTTTATAGTCGCCGGGCATGGCCGACTTCTTGTGCAGGACAATGGCTTCGACATCGTTCATCGCGATGCGATGAACCTTGCCCGCGCGGTCGATCACTTGCATGGCGTAATTCGTGCGGTCGACGCAAACACCATCGAGAGTACCGCCCTTGCGGAACGTAATGTGGACCGGCTGATATTCTTTCACTCCGCGTTCGCTCGGATCGAGGATGGAGTTGCGAATTTCATTGAGCGACCGCATTGCGCCGATGTTAGAGAGGTCGGGACCGAGGAATCCACCTTTCGCGCCGATCATGTGGCAGTTAGAGCAGCCCATTTTGCCCCAGAAAATCTGTTTGCCCGCTTCGACGTCGCCCGGAGCGTTGCTGTCCATGGCCGGCGCCGTGAGCGAGCGGACAAAGGCGACAATCTGCCAGATTTCATTCTCCGGCCGGTTGAGCGCGGGCATGTCGCTGCCGGGCACGCCCTTATTCACGATGGTGAACATGCCGTCGTCGTCCAGCGAATGCCAGGCGCCGCGCTCGCGCAGATTGGGGCCGCGGCCGCCGTCGCCCGTGGGGCCGTGGCAGCCGGCACAAGAGGTCATGAAGAGCTTTTGACCCGCGGCAATCGCCTCGGGATTTCCGATGGCGGGGTTCTTGGGTTTCTTCTCGCTCTTGTCTTCGTGCTGAGCCGGCAAGGCCAATGCACAGGCGAGCAACAACGCGCATTTCCACATAAGGAGCCGCTGACTATTATGCTTCAGCGCGAGGCGCCCTGTAGAGCGGCTGCCAGCATCTTGCGCATCATCGACTCGAAGCTGACGCGCGGGACGCTGACGAGCTTGCGCGTCTCGGGGTTTTTCCAGTCGTCGCGGGCCGTTTTGGGCAGGTGCTTGGCAAGAGCCTCGATGCCTGCCCCAAGAGTGTCCTTCATTCCGCAGATGGCGCGGTAGTAACCACGCTGGCCGGGGATCTTACGGCTTCCAGCGAGCAATGCCCCAAGAGTTTCGACGCGATCCTCCTCCGTGAGGGAAGGGTGCCTTGCGATGACCGCACCCCAGTCGTCTAGAAAGGGTCCCAGGGGAAGCAACAGGTCGGGCGTTTGCCTCAGCGCTCGAATGGCGCGCAGAGGATAGTGACGGTGGCCTTCGCACGCCATGGCGGCTTTGTAGACTCGCGCGGCAACCTGGTATGTGCCTTCATAAGCCCGCGTGTTTTCGTGCGCGAGGCGGCCGAACTTTTCCCTCCATTCGCGATGCTGTTGCGAGGTCGGCCAAAAGCTGATGCCCTGATCGAGATCGCCGGCGTTGTGCGTCAGCGATGCGGCGATGCGAAGAGCGTCAAGTTCGCAGCCGCGCGTGCGAATGGCATGGCCGAATTCGACCCCCTCGCGGCGCAGTTCGGCGTCGATGGCGGCGGCCGCCTCCTCGGCCAAATCGTGCGCTCCCACGTGGAGGAAGGAGCCGAGCGCGGCTGCGAGCACGCTTAACTGTTCGCCGTTGTGGCCGCTGACCGGCCCTACGCCCGCTAGCTCCGTGGCGCGGGCGGATATACCGGCGATGGACCACGCCGTGGCGCCCTGCGCAAATCGGAACATACGCTCGAGCGAGGCGATGTGCCGCGTCTCACGCCACAACAGACCGCGGATCTTCGTGTCGACATCCGTGGGAACGAAAGTAGCGACCGTGGCATGGTGCGCGGCCATGCACAAAGCGAAATAATCCTCGCGCATCGCCTCTTCGCCAAGATCAGCCTGTTGAAGCGCTTCGCCACGAGCGAGCACATCGAGGAAGCCAGGGCACTCGATCAGCCGTGCGCTGTCGTAAATGCGAGGCACATCGAGAAACGGCGCGGTGTTACGCACCTGCTCAACGATTGTGGCCGGACCGACGTAATTAAAAGTGAAGGCCAACGAGAAACTCAGCCTGGTTGAGGTTGCTTTCGAGCAGCCCGGAAGCGGCCGAAAAGAAGTTTTTCGAACCACGGCGAGTCCAGCGCAACTCCGTCGTGATGCGGACGACTGGTTTGAATTCCAGGCCGGCGCCGAAAGCGAAACCGCCGCTGGAGGAGTCCTTGAATTCATCGGGTTCCAGGAATTGACTCGGGTTTGTAATCGTGCGTGTAACGCCGGTGATCTTGTTGAACGATGGGCCGGCAGCGACGTAGGGTGTCCAGAGGCCCTCTTTGAAGCGGTATTTCACCATCACCGGAAATTCGAACTGGTTCGACTTCACGTTCAGCACGCTAGACCCCGACGTGCCCTCATACTCCAGCCGTTTCCACAAAACATCGATAGAGACGCTGAGCCGCAAAGGCAGCCTCACTTCCAGCGATGGACCGACCGTATAGGGATTGCGTAGTGATTTGTAGTTGAACGTAGGCCCGCCGGAAGTTTTGAAAGCCTCCGTGAACGGGACCCCGCCCTTAATGCCGAGGGAAATGTTTTGAGCCGCAAGCGGGGCGGCCAACAACAAAATTCCAAGGTAATGTTTCATGCTTCATTGTACGCGTGAAGAGCGGGGCGGTTCCTACACCGCCAGGCGAGCATCGGCCGGTAGCCGATCTAAAACGCGTAACGCAGACCGAACTCGATCACCCTTGGGTTGCTGGCGGTCGTGATCCTTCCGAACGTCGCATTGCTCCGTGTAGTGTTTGGATTCCCCAAATTTGCGTGATTGAGGAGATTGTAGAACGAGCCGCGGAAGTCCAGGCGGTGTCCCTCGGTAATGCGGAACTGCTTCTGGGCGGCGAAATCGATGTTGGCGCTTCCGGGCCCGCGCAGGAAGTTGATGCCAGTGTTGCCAAACGTGCCCGGTGCATTCTGCACAAATGCCGCGGCATTGAACCATGCATTCAACTGTTCCTGTCTGCTGCGCCCTTCGGGTAGCCGCCATTCGCCAACCAGATCCGCCGTGTCGCCGCCAATCCCGCTAGATGAATTGTCGACGCCCGAGCGTACCGTCAAGGGCGATCCAGTGACCATGCTCGCGATGCCGCTCATTTGCCATCCGCCGATTATCAACTGCTGCCATCGGGGAGCTCCCGGACCGCCGGCCGGAAGGTCCCACAAAGCAGATACGACGAAATTGTGCGTTCGATCCAGACCCAATGGCCCGTAGTCCGAACGATAGTCATAAGGATTCCGCGGGCCGTTGCTTCCTTCGCCGGTCGCTACATTGACGCCAAGCGACTTGGACCATGTGTAAGAACCCAGTACGCTGAATCCCCTCGCATAACGGCGGTTCACAACCACCTGGAGGGCGTTATAGTTCGCGCTGAATGCGCTGAACGTGTTGTTGATCTGGCCGAATTGGGGATAGAGGCGGCGCGACTGAGTATTGCCGACCGTAGAGGCGCCAGGAACGTACACCGCGTAATTCGACTCGGCGGAAGAGAAAAGGTGCGAAGAGGAACTCCCGATATAGTTCAGCTCGAAAACAGTGCTGAGTCCAAGCGCTTGCTGAAGGGAAAGGCTCCACTGGTAATCGGTCTGCGTTTTGAATGGTCTGCTCCATGTAGTCTCGTTTGCCGTGGGAACGAAATCGGCTGTCTTCAGGTCAGCGCCAATCGGGCGTGGAAAGGGACTGACACCGTTGAAGGGAGCCCCCGCAAAAATATTGTAGGCATCGCCTCCGCTGACGGTAATGTCGGTCGTGAACGGCTGAATCAACGTGAACCGGTTCAAGCTGATCCCGCGTGTCATCGGAACAAAGAATTGCCCGGCGCCGGCACGGACGGAAGTCTTGCCATTGCCGAACACATCCCACGCGATGCCGATTCGCGGAGCCAGATTGTTCCAGCGGCGCTCGATGACACTCGGAGGCACTCCCTCGTCGCCGGCGAACAGCAGGGCTTCGGGCGCCTTGGGAAATACTTGGGACTTTCTACCGGGCGCGAACAACATGAGCTGCCCGTCCTCGGAAACATAACCGTTGTACGGCTCCCAACGCAGCCCGGCGTTCAGAGTGAGGCGGCGAGTCAAACGGAAGTCGTCATGGACAAACAATGCCGGAAGGTTCTGCCGCAGCCGCGACGTCAGGCCCGTGACCTGGCGATAGGAATTGAACCTGCCGAGCAGGAAATCCGCCGACGGGTTGCCCGTGGCCGACCCGGTGAATTGCATGTTTCCGCCGGATTGCCAATTTTGCAGCTCATTGACGCGGTTGCGGTAATACTCGAATCCGAAACTCATCGAATGCTTGCCGCGAATCCACGAAACCGTGTCGTTGATATGAGTAGTCGGCATGATGTCGCGAGTCGGGGGACCTGTGTCGGCCGAAACAATTCCGGAAATTCCCAGCACCGATTGAGGAGTCAGCCCAAAGCCGGTACTGGTGTTCGCGATGCTGATCGGAAGCCCAAGGCCGGTGAGTGTGAAGTCTTTCTTGGCGAGCACTCCGAACGCACTCCGGACGTAGCTCATCCGGAAAGAATTGATGAGGCTCGAGGTGAATATGTGATCCTCGCCGAGCGTGTAGTTCTGGAATCGCGTCGGGTAGTCGCAGACCCAATCCACAGCGACGTTCGCGCAGGTCTGCACCTGCGGCACATTGTTGTAGAACGCACGGAAGTTGATCTTGTCTTTATCGCCGGGAGAGTAGTCGATCTTGCCGATCCATTGGTTTTGGTCCAAGCGGTTTCCAGAGGGCGCGAATCCGTAGAAATCCGGCCCACTGTTTGCGGGCGGAAGGTAGTTGGTCAAGTAGTTGACCGCAAACGGGCGGATTCGGCTCTCGGGGATTTGATTATTGGGAAACGGTGCGTTGCCATTGGCGGGATCCCGTATGGCTGCCACGCCGGCGAAATTGCCCGCGCGCTCCGACGCGGTGAGCGTCCGGTAGCGGATTTCGTTCGGCGTGCCACGAACCTTCGTTCCCTGGTAGCCCGCAAAGAAGAACAGCTTGTTCCTGACAATGGGTCCGCCGATCGTACCGCCATACTGGTTTCTTTTGAAGTCGGCGCGCCTGGCCGCGAAGAATGAGCGCGCGTCTAATTGCGTATTCCGAAGAAACTCGAACGCCGATCCATGTAATTCGTTGGTGCCGGACTTCGTTACGGCGGAAACGGATGACGTTCCCCGTCCGAAGGCTGCGGAGTAGTTGCGAGTGGTTGCAGAGAACTCCTGCAGGGCGTCCGGGTTGGGGTACTCGTTCGCGATCGAATAGAACGAGTTCATGTTGTAGCCGCCATCCAGGGTGAAGTTCATGTCGATGTTTCGTCCGCCGGATGTGCTGAATGTCGATTGCGTCGCGCCAAACTGTCCGCCATTGCCGGCGCTCACGACGCCGGGTACAAGTGCGACAAGCTGAAGGGCATTGCGCCCGTTCAGCGGAAGCTGCTCGATTCTCTTGCTATCGACGAGCTGAGCCACGGAACTCGTGGATGTGACCACGGGAGGCGGGGTGCCCTGCACTTCCACTGCTTCTGTCACCGTGCCGATCTCGAGCTTGGGACGCACCGTCATTTGCTGGCCGACCGTGAGTGCGAGCGGACCCAGGTGCAGTTCGCGAAATCCCTGCGCTGTGACGGTGAGATTGTATTCACCGCGGACCAGGTCGGCGAAGGTGAAATATCCCTCATCCGAACTCGTGGTTTGGCGCGATGCTCCCGTCTGCGTGTTCCGCAGAACGAGTTGAGCGCCTGGGACGGCAGCCTGACTCGCATCGGTTACGGTGCCATTGATTGTTCCGCTCACTTGCGCCAACGCAATCCCTGGGAGTAAGGCGATCAGTGTGCAAATCGACCAAACGGCGGATGATAGCTTCACCATGGAGTATTCCTTTCCCTTTTGAAAATTCAGCGCCTCGCGATTGGACTATATCAAACCTCTGTAACAAAACGATTGCCCGCCGCGATCAACCTGACATGACCAGTGTGGCCGTGAAGCATCGATTCGCAGCGTCTGCCGAACGCGTCTACGACGCATGGCTTGATCCCGCGAAAATACGCAAGTTTCTCTACACAACGGCGACGGGAGAGATCGTCCGGTGCGATGTCGACGCTCGCGTCGGCGGCAAGTACACGATTGTCGACCGCCGAAACGGCGAGGACGTGCTGCATGAGGGCACCTACCTCGAACTCGAGCGGCCCAGGAAGATCGTTTTCACACTGCGCGTGCCCAAGTATTCGGCCGACGAGGACCGTGTGACGATCGAGATCACGCCGCTTGCGGACGGCTGCGAACTCACGCTCGCGACGCAGACCGCCGACGAGTGGGCCGACGACACCGAGCGCGGATGGACCATGATCCTGGACGTTCTCGACGAGATCCTGCCCGCCGACGCCCCCACGTGCGGCGCCGGACTCGCCCAACATGGGGCCGTGCCAAGGCGCGTCGCGATCTACCTCGTGGAACTCGCCGGGACCCTTGAACTGCACCGCGCCATGCTCGTGCTCGACGATGCGAATTCAAAGAAGGAGGACAGCGTATACCGTGACCTGGCGGCGAGCTGCCGCGACATCTCAGCCAGGCTGCGAGAAGCCGCCGACCGCATGTCTGCACAGAGCGATCTTCCGATGGGCGCGCACGACGAGAGCAAGTGGACCGAGGCGCACAGGAAAGCGTTTGCGCGGTTTGTGCATGAGCAAGGCGCGCTCGCTTCGGTGCTGCGCGCGGCGGCGGGACGCGATGAGCAGATGCTTGCATCCATGCACAAAAAGCGGGAGTGAGTTGTTGTTCGGTCGCGTCTTGGCGGTCGTCTAAGAATGAATACACCGTAAGTACGCGCCATCAGCGACCTCGGGTACACGGAACCCGCCCCTCGCCCGCTACTCCGGCTGATCGGTTTTGAGAAACTGCGCAATCGAGCGAATCGCCTGTCGCGTGCGGTGTTCGTTCTCAATGAAGGAGAAACGAACGTGGCCCTCCCCCAACGGACCGAAGCCGATGCCCGGCGATACTGCCACGAGCGCCTTTTCAAGCAGCCGCTTGGAGAATTCGAGCGAGCCCATCTTCTGATACTGGTCGGGAATGCGCGCCCACAGAAACATCGATCCCTTGGGGGGCTCGACGGCCCACCCGGCCCGCTTCAGTCCGCTCACCAGCACGTCCCGGCGTTTGCGGTAAACCTCGCAAATCTTGCGCGGCTCGTCTTCGCAATCGCGCAGGGCAATGATTCCGCCGATCTGCAGCGGCTGGAAGATGCCGTAGTCGAGGTAGCTCTTAATGCGCGCCAGCGCGTTGATCATGCGCGGATTGCCGAGGCAGAAGCCCATCCGCCACCCGGCCATGTTGTAGCTCTTCGACATCGAGAAAATCTCGACGCAGTTTTCCTTCGCGCCTTCCACTTCGAGAATGCTCGGCGGCCTGTATCCGTCGAATGCAATGTCGGCGTAAGCGAAATCATGCACGACCATCGTGCCGTGCTCGCGCGCGAGAGCCACGATTTCCTTCATGAAATCCAGATCGACGCAGTGCGTCGTCGGGTTATGCGGGAAACTGATCAAAATCATCTTCGGCTTACGCGATGACTTCTGATACAGATCCTTCAACTGATTCAGAAACTCGGCAGGCGTGGGCATCGGCAGCATGCAGGCATGGCCTTCGGCCATGATCACGCCCCACTGGTGAATCGGATAGGCGGGATTCGGCGAGACGACGGCGTCGCCGGGACCGATGACGGCAAACAGCAGGTGAGCGAGCGCGTCTTTGGCGCCAATGGTCGCGATGGCTTCTTTTTCCGGATCGAGCTTCACGCCATAATTGCGCTCGTAGCGCTTGCAGATTTCCAGTCGCAGATTCGGAATGCCTTTCGACATCGAATAGCGGTGGTTGCGGCGATCACGCGCCGCTTCGGCCATTTTCTGCACAATCAGGCGCGGCGTGGCGCCGTCCGGATTTCCCATGCCGAAGTCGACCACATCGTACTGTGCTGCGCGCAGGCGTGCCTTCATTTCGTTCACTTGCGCGAACACATAAGGCGGCAGCTTGCCGATGCGGTAAAACTCCTCAGAAGGGAAAGACATCTTTCTATTGTAAACGGCGGGCTGTTCAATCCTGCTTCACATTGAGGTCGGCAACTGGAGAGCCTATCGTATGTTTCCTTTTTCAAATAAGACTCTATGTTTTCCTTTTCAATTAGGAGATAATGCGGGCATGGTCGATCGAAGAGGGAAAAACGCAATCACTGCAGCGCTCGTGACAGCTCTCGTTTTCGCCGTGTTCAGATCAGACGCCCAGGTTTCGGCGAACCAACAGAACACTGGGATGGCCGACACCGCGGCCCTAATCAACGCTTTTGATCGGCTTCCGCCAGTCGCGGGGGCTTCCCTGGTCATTCCACTCGTCAGCCTTCGCGGCATAACCAGCGAAGGATTGAACGCGGGCGGTAAGGTATCGATTGATTTCAGCACTGGCTTAGTCGTGTCGCAGGCTCTCCTAATGCCGCCCGGCGCGACCTTCGAGTTATGGCTTATCGACAACCGTCCCGGCGCGGGCCATACAACTTTGCCCGATCCGCAGGATCTAAAAATAAAGGTAGGCGCATATACGGAGCAAGCGCAGCCGGGGGCGTACAATCTTTCGATCAATCTGGGTTCCTCGGCGTTTACCGATTTTTTCCCCGATCGCGCCTTCGTCGTTCGATCAGGCCAGACTCCTGAATCCTCGTTTGTGCTTACCGGATCGAGCACAACCTTCGATCGTCTTGCGCGGCGGCAGGTGCGTTTTGTGGATGATCCGAGCGCCGCGCTCGGCTTCGATCCGAAAGCCGCGGCCACGCGCGCGGCAAACTTTGCGAAGCTTATTGCGCAGGGGCGGAAACTCTTCCTCAAGGAGACCTTTGCCGGCAATGGACGCACCTGCGGGACCTGTCACGTCGAGAGCAACAACTTCACCATTGACCCGGAGTTTATCTCCACATTGCCGGCCAACGATCCGCTGTTTGTGGCCGAGTCCGTACCTGGGCTTGCCGCGCTGGAGAAATCGGAACTGCTGCGGAACCTGGGCCTCTTTCTCGTCAACGCGGACGGATTCGACCCTCAAAGGGGATTCACGCTTCGATCCACTCAGAACGTGCAGGCACTCGGAAACTCTACAACGCCTGCGAATCCAATCTTCGGAATAGACTTCAGCACCAACGGGCGGAACCCCGATCCACCTGAACGCCTCGGCTGGGGCAACGATGCAGCGCCGCTACGGGACTTCTCGATCGTGGCAATCGTGCAGCACGCCCCGAAGGCGCTGAACCGCATTTCTGGTGTGGACTTCCGCGTTCCGACCGATGAAGAACTGGACGCGCTGGTGGCTTATCAGCTTCCGCTCGGGCGTCAGGAGGATTTCAACCTCCCGTCACTCGAGTTGAAGAGTGCGCTCGCCGTCACCGGCAAGACACTGTATCTCGATTCGGGCAATCTCGGGGAACCGGGGCACAAGAACTGTAATGGCTGCCATTTCAACGCCGGCGGAACGGCTGGAATGGCGCTCAATCCGGCGATTCCGGGATTTCCGCGCGTAGACGGTAGTCCGGCCGGCTTCAACATGGCTGCTGGCACCGGTGTTAATGACACGCC
>Ga0075421_100006976_pt1 | contig 13808 bp, 13 predicted proteins | sample SoiMetdeltSBSDD5_FD_75292 | JGI IMG/M metagenome (GOLD analysis project Ga0075421, IMG submission 75292) | Bulk soil microbial communities from a Populus tree surrounding site in Tennessee, USA - Soil MetaG P. deltoides SBSDD5 | ecosystem: Environmental > Terrestrial > Soil > Tree plantation...
GATCACGTACCCTCCCAACTTTTCCCTTGGACTGCGAGGGTAACCTTTCCGAAGATCCTTCGCCAGCCGCTTCACCTTTTCAAGATCGGTCTTCATGCTCGCCTCCTTAGGAGCTCAAGCCATTCGACAGCATCTTCCATCGTCTCAAATGTCCTCACATTCATCCCCCTATTTACTGCAACGTTTTCCCCAAACCTGTTCGGGTCACGAAGAGGCGCAGCGATAACATACGCAAACCGCGGAGCAATCTTATGCTCCTGAATTAGTTTATGGGTTTCTCTGGCCGCGAATTCGGCGTATAAGAAACGCTCCAGCTCATTGGGCTTACCTCTTAGCTTACGACCATCGAAAATGACTTTCTCGGCCTTGTATTGAGCCACGGCCGCAAGCATCTCTAGGAAAACCTGTTTTGAGCCTTCCAGCGAAAACTCTCCACTTCCAATTGCGCTAAGAAGTCCAGACTCAAAATGCATGTTTTCCAGCGTGACCATTTCGCCAATGACCTTTCAACCAGAGATTACCTTTTAATCAGCCTGCGAGCATCAAGGATCCATGGGATTCACTTTTCTGATCGCGGGACACTCAGCACTCACCTCTCAACAGTGGCATGCGTCTCCCAAATTAGAACTTCTGCTCCGTGAGCTGCTCCGGCCGTCAGTCGGCGGCCACCAGCCGCGGTGAGTCTCGCTTCATCCCCAGTTTTCAACGAACCTGCCCCTTCGAGGTCCGCAGATCCCTTTGCGACGAATACATGGACATAGGGAGCATCGGGGATCGTCACGGTTTCACTGGCACCCAATCTCCCTCCCCAGAGCACAGCCCCCTTCTGTCTGATTGAGATCGCCGCCTCATGCCCGCGGCCCGACGCAACGGGGACTAACCCGCCCTTGCTTAGTTGGGCGTTGATATCCAACTGTTGGTAGCCAGGCGTAATCTGTTCTGTATCCGGCGGCACCCACATTTGAATGAAATGAACTGGCTTATCGCTTTTCGGATTCATTTCGGAATGCCAGATGCCCGTTCCCGCGCTCATCCGTTGCGCCAGCCCCGGGTAAATAATCCCATGATTCCCTTCCGAATCCTTATGCTCCAGTTCGCCGTCCAGCACCCACGTCACGATCTCCATATCCTGGTGGGGATGCGTGCGAAACCCTGTATTTGGCTTCACGACATCATCGTTATGGACCAGCAACAAGCCATGATGGGTATTGGTCGGGTCGTAATGATTCGCGAAGCTAAAGCTGTGCCGGGATTCGAGCCAGCCCGCAGACGTCTCAAAGCGGGCTTCCCTACTTCGGATCTCGACGGTGTCATTTCGTTGAATCGTCATGAGGACCACTCCTTTCTACAAGAGACCGAGGTGCCAGATTGCCCTTTGTTTTTGCCACCGCTTTTTGTATAAGCCTGGGGTCTGCGAAAACAAGACCGCACCGAGTGGTACGATAGGCACTGGTTGGATACTTCCTGGTGAAACGGAGCTCCCATGACGACGCACCTATCCTGTCCTGCCGAGTTCACCGCAGACCTGATCGCTGGCAGATGGAAGATCGTGCTCTTGTGGTATCTCTTTCAAGGTATGCAACGTTTCTCCGACCTTCAACGGGCCGTTCCCGGCATTACGCAGAAAGTGCTCACGCATCAGCTGCGGGATATGGAAAACAAGGGCCTCCTGACGCGGACAATATATCCTGAAGTGCCGCCGAAAGTAGAATACCAAATCACCCCGCTTGGTTTGACGCTCAAACCTATCGTGGATGCCATGCATTCCTGGGGAACAGAACACCTTCCCAAAAGCAGTGAAGACAAAACATGAAACAGGCTGGCTTTACGGGGCTAAAGTGAAAACGATTGTCACTCACCACTTTTTGGGACTGGCTCGAGCGGAAGGAAGAACGCCATGAAGATTGCCTTGATCGGAGCAACCGGCTTTGTCGGCGCGGCCATCTTGCAGGAAGCCTTGAATCGGAGGCACGATGTCACCGCCATCGTGCGGAATCCGGAAAAGTTGCAAGCACATCCGCAGCTTCACGCCCAGAAGGGCGATGTCTACAATGAAGATGACGTCGCTCGTTTCGTGGCTGGCCACAAGGTGGTCATCAGCGCCTTCAACCCGGGCTGGAGCAATCCCGACCTCTATAATCAGCAGGTCAAAGGCACCAGAGCCATCATCAACGGCGTGAAGAAGGCCGGAATCAAGCGTCTCCTGCTCGTAGGCGGCGCCGGCAGCTTGGAAGTCAAGCCGGGTGTCCAGTCTGTGGATCTTCCGGGGTTCCCGGCCGAATACAAACAGGGGGCCCTAGCGACGCGAGAGACGCTCACCATGCTTCGCCAGGAAACCGGTCTTGAATGGTCGTACCTTTCACCATCGGCCGACCTTTCCCCCGGCCAGCGAACCGGAAAATTCCGCCTTGGCACGGACCAGCTGCTCAAGGATGCCAACGGCGAGAGCCGCATTTCAGTCCAAGACTATGCGATGGCAATGATCGACGAGGTGGAAAAACCGAATCATATTCGGCGGCGTTTTACGGTGGGATATTGAAACGAGCCCGACCACTCGACTACCTTTTGGCCGAGTTTGACCTGATTGCCCTACAGGTGACATCATCATGCGCTGGCCACAGATGAGCATCTGAGGAACAAATACTACATAAAGAGGAAGAAAAGGCAACGAGCAATGGCAGGTGGAGATCGTATGGTTGAAGGCGTATATTCGGCCCACTTTTTATCGAATGCTGATCAGTATGGAGAAGGCATAGTCGTCGTAGATGGCGGTAGAATCCATGGTGGCGACTTAGACCATGTTTACATCGGAAAATATACTCTGGTGAACAATGAATTTTCGGCGACTCTGGATGTCGCGAATTACTCGGGAAAATTCTCCTCTGTGCTGGGACCGTTAGCACAGTATCGGCTCACGCTGAGCGGCGTAGTCAAAAAGGCACAAGACATTACGATTTGCGGCAAGATAGACGAACGTCCCGACCTCAGCATTCAGATCAACCTTCATAAAGTAAGCCAATTAGTCGTTCATAATCTATGACGTGCCCACGCTCGGACTATTTCACGAGATTCGCCACCGTGCTGCGCAAATCCGCAGACATCAGCCGCCACGCTGCTACCAGGACAGAACAAACCAGCCCCATCGTTGCCTGATTGTTCGTGTTCGGTAACCTGCGCCGCGGCACTGGAGGGGGTTGACAGGTCATTCAACATGCGGAAGAATTACGCGCCAGTTGTCCAGCCGTCTGCGCGTGTCTATGCCCCTCGGTACACTCAGTAGTTAGACTGCGAGAACCATGTAACAGGAGAACGATGGTCATCCCCGTTGGGTCACGTCTGGAGGATGCATGGCCGAGCCTACCCCTCGAGGCTTGGAGCGAGACCTGCTCCACCTTGCACATGTGGATGCAGATCGTCGGCAAGGTTCGGATCGCCCAATGTCCCTGGGTCAATCATTCCTGGCATGTTACGCTGTTGGTCACGACCCGCGGGCTCACGACCTCGACGATCCCATACGGAAACAGGACATTCCAGATCGACTTCGATTTCATCGCTCATCAGCTCACGATCCAGTCGAGCGACGGGAACATAGGTAGTTTTTCGCTCCAGCCCCAATCTGTCGCGGCGTTCTACAGGCGCCTCAAGGAAGAGATGGGAAAGCTCGGTTTGCATGTGGATTTCCACACGAGGCCCAACGAAGTTCCTGACCCCATCCCCTTCGACCGTGACGAGTCCCACGCCGCGTACGATGGGCAATATGCCAACCGGTTCTGGCGAATCTTGGTGCAAGCAGACCGAGTCTTCAAAGAGTTTCGGGCTCGGTTCATCGGCAAGTGTAGCCCCGTGCACCTCTTCTGGGGCTCTAACGATCTCGCGGTCACGCGGTTCTCAGGGCGGCGAGCCCCGGAGCATCCGGGAGGCGTCCCCAACCTGCCAGACAGGGTGACCCGAGAAGCCTACTCGCACGAAGTCAGTAGCTGCGGGTTCTGGCCCGGTGGGGGTCCGATTCCTTATCCAGCATTCTATTCCTATGCCTATCCGGAACCGGTTGCGTTCTCGAAGGTAACCATAAAACCTGACGCCGCCTTCTACAGCACCGAGCTTCGTGAATTCATTCTGGCCTACGATGTGGTCCGCCAGTCGGGGTCCCCAGACGACACCTTGCTCGACTTTTTGCAGACGACCTATGAGGCCGCAGCTACTTTGGCAAAGTGGGATCGCGCCTCACTGGAACGTCAGTACGATCCGAAGAGTGCGGTCTAACAGGGCCATGAAGGTGACGCCGGCTGGAGTTGCGGGCCAGCGCACATTACCGCCAGCTCATTAGGCTTCACCCGCCTGCACCAAACAATTCGGGCTTCGCGTTTCACGATAGAAGTGATTTCGACGCAGCAAAGGGGTTCACCCCAGCCGCGTGTGCCAAAATTTGTGCTAAAACTCTGCTCAACGAATAGAATCCATCATGATCTATGGAATCATTAGAAACGATTCAAGTCGATGATTGCCAAGATAAAAGGGGAAACCTTCGTGAAATCAAGCCGCTGTTGAAATCAATTCTTTCGCCCTTTTAAGGCGAGGGCCCTGAATTCGAGTCCCAGGCGGCTCACCACTCAAGTCACTCCTCAGCTCTTCTCGTCTGCTACCACGCTGCTACCAGGACAGGACAACCAAGCCCCATCTAGGCCCATGTCGGCGCCATCCTGCTTTGTGGTTTCTTGTGGGTTTAGGTTGTCTGAGGTTGGATTCTCGGAATTTCGTAAACCGCAGGTCGCCTGTTCGATCCAGGTCGCCGGCTCCATAATTCAAGCGGTTATAGAAGCAGTGAGTTCACTAGAAGAACCGCAGCCCGACAGCAAGCGCCGGCCGAAACGAAAAAACTTTGCACCATTCTCACTCACGGGCTGGAGAACGCTTCACGAGAATACACCCGGCAGCAGATCTTCGACCTGATTAAGACTTGTGAACGAGAAGGCAGGACGTTCATCTATCTTGGCGACGATGCACCACGGCTCATTTCGGATTGGTGTTTCCATTCATCAATGGAGGGGCCATTTCAAATGATTCAATTCTTAAAGAGCGGCCCTCCTCCAACAAGCCACAGGTTACATTGACTTTTTCGCGAAGCCTATGGTACTTGGCCACGGGACGAGAAGAGATGGTCTAACGACCGTTTCACCAGGAGGAGGGCTACCTATGGGAGGTAGGCGTGTACTGGTTGTGGAGGATGAAGCCGAAATCAGAAAGGCTGTACGCATGACTTTGACAAAGGCAGGTTTTGATGTCATTGAGGCGGAAGATGGAGAGAAGGCGATTAATGAACCTCGTTCCGGAGACAATCCGGTGATGCTAGACGCTATTCTGTGTGACCTCTACATGCCGAAAGTAAACGGCATGGAGGCTTCCGCTTTCTTTAGACAACAGTTTCCGCAAGTTCCAGTGATATCATGACTGGAAAACCGGATGTAGGAAGTGCCGCTGAACTAATGAAGCAGGGAGTCGTTGACTACCTCGTAAAGCCTATAAGCCCAGAAAAACTAACGGAATCGGTCTCTAAACACGCAACATCGCATGTATATAAGGATACGTTCAGGACATAAATCGACTGTTAATAAATAAGTGAGCATTTACCTTGCCCATTCATATCTGGCTGTGGATCGGTTTTCATTACGGCTCTTCCACTCTGACATGGCAGTCAGCTTGCTCTTCACCTCTTGTTCAGTGAACGGAAAAGCCAGATGAGCTAAGCATGTTTACTGGACCTAAACAAGACCGACGGCATGTTCAGCGCAGATCTATAGACAGGGTTTTGTTGCGGTGCGAAAGAGAGCTGGTGGCAGCCACCCGAATTACGAGTGCGTTATTCGAACATCTTGCGCTCGATGATTTGGTCGTGAAGGCACTGCAGATTGCGATCGAGGTGGTCAATGCCGAAAGCGGTTCAATTTTATTGGCCGACCCGCCTTCCAAGCAGTTAATCTTTCAGTATTCCATTGGCATCTCTTCTATTCCGTCCGGGACCGCGATTCCCTGGGATCAAGGTTTGGCCGGCACCGTCTTTCAATCGGCGCAGCCCATCGTGATCCCCGATGCACACAAAGATCCTCGTCATCTCGAGTCAGTGGAGAAATTGACAGGCTATCGAACGCGGGATCTCCTGACAGTTCCCTTGAAGCGATGGGAGGGCGACCCGATCGGCGTACTTCAAGTGATGAATAAGCGGGATGGCGTACTCAGTGTAGAGGATCTCGCCATTCTGACCATTGTGTCTGCGATCACAGCTTCGTCCATCGAGCGCGCCCGCCTCTATCAAGAGGCGAGATTGGCGGAAGTGGTCCGGTTGCTCGGCGATATTGGTCACGACATCAAGAACCTTCTGATGCCGGTTGTCGGCGGTGCGGGATTAATGCAGAGCGACCTCCATGAGCTGCTTGAAGATGCTCTCAAACGTGGAGATGAGCAGGCGAAGGAACGCTTCGATCAATGCCAAGAAGTGGTCCAGATGGTGAAGAACTCGACACACCGAATACAAGACCGGGTCAGGGAGATCGCCGATTGCGTGAAGGGACTCACTACCCCGCCGGCGTTTGCGCCATGCCGCCTCAGCCGGATAGTAAAAGAAGTCATCGAGACGCTCGACTGGTGGGCAGATCAAAAGGGAGTTGCGATCCAGACCTCGGGCCTCGACCAAGTACCCGAAATAGTGGCTGATGAGCGACGGCTATTCAATGCGCTCTATAACCTGATTAACAATGCCATTCCTGAAGTGCCACGGGGAGGACGAATTACCATAGCCGGAAAAGAAGAACCGGTCGGTGTCTCGCTTCATATCACCGTCGCAGACACGGGAAAAGGGATTCCGCCGGAGATACGGGACACGCTCTTTACTTCGGCTGCCAAGAGTAGTAAGCGCGGCGGCTCCGGGCTTGGGACCAAGATCGTGAAAGACGTGGTTGATGCTCACAACGGCAAGATTTCGGTCGAAAGCGAATTAGGGATCGGCACGACGTTTCATATCTACTTGCCACTTCGGCCTCTGCAATCTCTGATGAGCTGAACACAAACGGCCCATTTGAGCAAACCTCTCCCTCGGTGATATTGATCTCATATTTTGAATCTTTTCCGATTCACTTCGGAATCTAATGTCATTCAGGAGACCACTTCGAGGTTGTCATAGGAAGCTCCTATTGCCTTGAAATATCATCGAATATGACCTTACTAACCGTGAAGATGTAGACGGCACCAGGATTGCTGTGAAGTTATCCCTATCAAAATTCAACCGCATCTCTCTGGTTCGGGGACCCCATGCCAACCAGAAGCGCATTGCAGGTTTGCTCGCTTTCCCATGTACTCCACTACTCATGGCTTGAACGTCATCCCGGCCATTATCGTCCTGCCCTCGTCAGACTAAGTTCATTGATCGGAGGAACAGTCCGCGTCAGCATCGCCATGCGCTATTTTGAAGGCGTGGGCAATGCTGTAACCGCAAGACGGGTAATCGCGCCATGAACTTGCAACAAGGGAGAGCAGGATGATGTGCCATCAATGCCGGCTGCGGCTATCCGTCTGCTGCTCGTTTACCCTTTGGCTGGTACTCATGGCGCTTGTCGAACAGAGCTATTCCCAGACGCCACGAATCCAGGGGCAAGGTTCAGCGGCCTCAGGTATGGGTAACGCCTTTACCGCCCAGGCCGACGACCCTTCTGCACTCCATTACAACCCGGCCGGCATGACCCAACTGCGCGGTGTGCAATTGATGACTGGTGCTCTCTTCGTCGGTGGGTCTACGGAGTACACGAGTCCAACTGGCGTCACCACGGTGGGTAATCGGGACGGCAGCGTTGCCTGGCCTCCGCCAACTCATTTTTATTTGATTGCAAACTTGAAGGATCTGGGCCTCAACGCGCTCGGAGACATGACGGCAGGTGTCGGCGTGACGGTGCCGTTTGGCTCACTCACCCAATATCAATCCAACGCGCCATTCAGTCAGACCGTGGTCTTCAACACACTGCCACTCCTGGACATCAAGCCGACTATTGCCTACAAGATCAACGACCAGCTTTCCATCGGCCTGGGTGCCGACATTTACACCTTCTCCACTCTCATCGGGGAAGGGCAACTCGAAATCAAGTCTACCAGCGGCCCCAATGGAACGGGAGCGATTCGAGAAGTGAATGGGAGCGGCACTGGTGCTGGGTTCAACGTGAGTCTGATGTACACGCCGTTCCGTAATGCGGAAGGCCTGTCGTTGGCGAATGTCGGGCTGGTCTATCGCAGCCAGGCTGTGGTGCCGCTCAAAGGCCAATTCCTGCAAAACGGCGCAGTTGTGGCCGACACGTCGGCCAATCTTGCGCTGCCGCAGATCATTAACGTCGGTGTCGCTCTTTGGCCGATCCGTGACCAGGAACATGAGTGGAAATTGGAATTCGATATAGACTATGTGGGCTGGAGATCTTTCCGCACCACTGCGATTTCTCTGTCGAACGGCAGTGGGATTCCAGTGGTACAAAACTGGCGCGACTCGTTCAACGCAATGATTGGTATGGAATATAAGTTCCTCAAACTCGAGCGACTCCCCGAATGGGAAGTTGCCCTGCGAGCCGGATACACCTACCAGCAAACCCAGATGCCAGATCAGACCTTCAACCCCGGCATCCCGTCCGCAAACACTCATATCCCTTCGTTCGGTGTAGGCTTCCTGTGCAATGAGCAAGGTTCGTTCCTCGGATTAACCAAGTGCGGGAATCTCGGAATTGGTCGCGCTAAACCGAAGGCTGTTGGCATCGATCTATCTTTCCAAATGGCGTACTACGAGGATCGCACCATTGCGAATCCTGCCGGTACTCCCGGCTTCAACCCGGCTATCAATGGTATATACAAGACCTCGATCCCTGCTGGCGGCGTGACGCTGCGGTTTAACTACTGACATCGGCCAATCCCATGGAGTTCATGCTCATCTTGGCCCACTGATTTTCCCGCATAGAAGACGATGTTATGGAAATCGCCCATGATTGTCCCCGTCACAAGGCACCAAGGGCTTCTGACTTGTTCGCTGGTTCTAGACCAAAATAAGTAGACCATGACTGAGTTCCTCTCTAAAGAGCACACGATCCTGGAACGGCCGTTCATGGAGTTCCGCCCGTTCGGGGTTGATGAGCACGAACAATTAATTCGCGATATCAGCGGCGTGCCCATTGCCTCGAGCGTGGGTTACTTGGAAGAGTATGTCACTGCGAAGACGACTGACCCACAGGCCGGGGCGAGGGCTGTTCAGGAACTCTGCCGGCTGCTCAATGAACGCATTAAGGACTCGGCCTATCACGTGACTCCGGCATTCCTCAAGAATGTCTGGCATAGTTACTCCTATGAGTTCACCACCTTCTTGCGAGAGTATTGCGTCCTTCTGTCCGGTGATCCCCAGTTCCATTTCAACATGGCAAAGGCCAGAAACGTGCCGCCTATGCTGCAGATCTTGGGGAAACCGCTCGCGTTAGCCCAGATCTACAAGCTATGGCCGTATTTTGCCCAGAAGTATGCCAAGGGATCCCTCATTCTTGAAGTCGGTACCGTGACGGACCATTCGGCCGTGCTACGCCTGAAATTCACCGAGCACACATGTAAGCAGTTTGGCCCGTATCGCAGGCGTTGCGCGGAGTTGGTATGTCAGATCTGCAGGGGAGGCCTTCAGGCAGTTCCGGAGAAGGTCCATGGTCTTCCTCCTGCCAGCGTCAGAGACTTATCCTGCATCGTGAATGGCGATGAATGGTGCGAGTGGGAGTTCACATGGAGTCGAGAAAAACGTACCCCGCTGCACTGGCCGGTTTGGGAGCTGCTCGCAGGCAGCGCGGGCTTTGGATATCTCAAGACAATGTACCCATCGGTGCCGGCAGTCGAAGCGCTGGGCATCTGTGTGGCCCCGGCTATGGTGGCCTGGATGATCACCCGTCGTTTCGTACAGGCTCGGGTTGCGCGACTTCAGAGCCTCATAGAGGAACAGGAGCGGGTGGTCGATGCCCGACACGAAGAACTTCGGGAGGCCTATCTTCAGCAAGAGCAAAAGACCGTGGAACTGCGACACAAGGTCAGTCAATTAGCGGCCCTCCATAAACACATCGAAGAACTGAATGCTGGGCTGGAAGCCAAAGTACGCGAACGGACCGCTGAGTTGGAGCGGCTGAATCAGGTTTTGAAATTGGCTAACGAACAACTGCAGGAAATGGATCGTCTCAAGAACGAATTTTTTGCCAATGTCAGTCATGAGTTCCGGACCCCTCTGACCTTGAGTCTCGGAAGCTTCAATGAACTGCTGAAACTGTCGCCCACTGTTCAGGCCAGGGAGCAGATCCAGATGGGTCTTCGCAATACCACCCAGCTCTTGTTCTTAATCAACGAGTTCCTAGACCTGGCGAAGTTGGATGGTGGGATGATGGAACTCAGGAAACAATGCATTGATTTCGCCGAGCTCGTGCGAGGGGTCGCCGCGAACTTTGAATCGGAGCGGCGCCGAATCCATTTCCAAGGGGGGAGCGCGCCGGTGCCTATCGAGGTTGACTCAGGCCAGATGAAGAAGGTCCTCTTCAATTTACTCTCCAATGCCGTCAAGTTCAGCGATCCAGAGAGCGGAAAGGTCTGGATCCGGCTCGCGTCCAAGCAAGACCGGGTCGAGCTGGAGGTCGAAGACAACGGCATCGGGATTCCGCGCGATCAGCTGGAGCGTATCTTCGAGCGATTTGCCCAGGTCGACCGAGGGGCGACACGACGATATCAGGGAACCGGTATTGGGCTCACGCTGGTGAAGGAAATGGTCACATTGCACGGCGGGACAATTTCGGTGGAGAGCGAGCTGAACCGGGGCTCGAGCTTCATCGTTTCACTGCCACGCGGCAGCGCTACGGCCGACGCCATTGTGACGGACGAGGAAGGGTCCGTAACAATACCGTTCGTCGAAGAGAAGATTTCGGAAGGTACGAAGCCGGCTGCCGATGAGTCTGAAGAAGAGAGTGGTTCACTTGTCCTCGTGGTGGAAGACAATCCGGATATGCGCGGATATCTCGCCCGTATTGTCGGCAGACGGTACCGTATCGTCCTGGCCAAGGACGGCATCGAAGGGTTGGAGCATGCGAAAACGTTCCACCCCGATTTGATCCTGACCGACCTCATGATGCCCCGGATGAGCGGACACGACCTTCTGAAAGCTGTGCGCGCGGATGATGCCTTGCGCTCGACACCAGTCGTGCTCCTGACGGCTCAGGCAGGCACAGAAGCCCGGCTCGAAAGCCTGAAGGCAGGTGCTGATGATTACATCGCGAAGCCGTTTGATGAGAACGAAGTCCTGGCTCGTGTGACGAACCTGATTCGATTGCGCACCCAAGAACGCGAGTTGATCAAACTTCGTGAGGAGAAGCTGACACGATTTCTGCCTGCTGAACTCAGTGAGATGATCCTCTCTGATCGTGCCGACGAAGTCCTCAAGAGCCACCGGGTGGAGATCACGGTGGTATTCATCGACCTCCGGGGCTTCACCGCCTTTGCCGAGACTGCGGAACCTGAAGAGGTGATGGAGGTGCTTCAGGAATATCATGCAGAAATGGGACGTGTGATCTCCGATCATCATGGAGTGATCGAACAATTTTCCGGTGACGCGATTATGGTCTTTTTGAACGATCCTGTCCCTGTGCCGAATCATGCCGAGCAGGCAGTCCGGATGGCGATCGCGATGCGTCATCGGATCGGGCAATTGACACAAAAATGGGGCAAGAGATCCTTCGATTTAGGGGCGGGAATCGGCGTGGCCACGGGCTATGCGACGTTGGGTCTGATTGGGTCGGAAAAGCGCAAGGACTACGCCGCGATTGGCGCTGTGACTAATCTGGCAGCACGGCTCTGCGGTGAGGCCAAGCACGGGCAAGTCCTGATTTCGGAGCGCGTGATGCACTTAGTGAAGGGGTTGGCTTCGAGCGAGTCGGTGGGGAGTCTGACCTTGAAAGGCTTTCACAAACCAGTGTTCGCCTATAATGTCAGTGGAGACGCTCCCGAATCGGCCCCCAAGGTTTAGTGTGACACTGGCACACGGGATGGGTGCCGCGAACCTGGGACTAGGGTATACCGACCGTTTACCTCATACATCATCCTCCATCTGCTACCACGCTGCTACCAGGACAGGACAACTCAGCCCCATCTGGTCCCATGTCGGATGCATCCTCTGTTGTGGTTTCTTGTTGGTTTAGGTTGTCTGAGGTTGGATTGTGGGAATTTCGTAAACCGCAGGTCGCTGGTTCGATTCCAGTCGCCGGCTCCAGCACCTTCCTTGTCTTCATTTTTCCCGCCGATGGTAGCTCAAAGGTAGTGACAATTGAAGTCGTGGTTGTTCAAGGGCGCCTCAAGTGGAAGCGAACTAACACACCGCAGGTCACCCCTTTGCTTCGTTGGGATCGAATCGTCCCCAGGAGGCACACCTACTAGATTGTCCGTCAAAGCTAGTGGTTACCCTCGTCGCTTCCTCTAGCAGAACGCCCGAGAATAGTTCGATGAACCGCAAGGGAGTGCGTTTTAAGTATTGCTCGATGTTTACCGTCACTTGACGGCTTGTCGGTATGCCTTAAGAATGACCCCTAAATGGAGAGTCTTTAAAGACAGCCCTCCACATGAAAGATATGGACCAGGATTTCCTTAACAATGCACGCCTTGCCGCGATTGTCACTTCTGCTGACGATGCTATCCTCAGCAAGACGCTCAATGGGGTGATTACCAGCTGGAATCCCGGCGCTGAGCGCATGTTTGGATACAGCGCTGAGGAGATGATTGGTCAACCGATTCTCCGCTTGATTCCTCCAGAACGTCAGGCCGAGGAGGGCGAGATTTTGAGGCGGCTTCGAGCAGGGGAGCGGATCCAACACTATGAGACCGTGCGTCAGAAGAAGGACGGGACGCTTTTCGACGTCTCTCTCACCATTTCGCCCATGAGGAACGAAGCGGGTCAGATCATTGGAGCCTCTAAAATCGTTCGTGATGTTAGCGAGCGTAAGCAAACTGAGTTGAGTCTTAAGGAAAGCCAGCAACGATTGCGAGAGTTTGCTGAAGATTTGGAGCGGCTAGTCGAAAGCCGGACGTCCGAACTCGTGCAATCGCAGCAGCAACTACGCGCATTGGCGGCTCAATTGAACTTATCGGAGCAGAAGGCGCGACAGCGTTTGGCAGGAGAACTCCACGACTATCTCGGACAAATGCTGGCGCTCAACCGAATCAAGATCGGTGTCGCCAAAAAACATCCCATGGAAGCAGCACTGGCTCATCTCCTCGAGGAACTGCAAGCGACGACTGACAAGGCATTGGCCTATACGCGTTCGCTCGTGGCTCAGCTGAGTCCGCCTGTGCTGCAGGAATTTGGCTTGGCAATGGCACTCCCTTGGCTAGCTCAGCAAATGTTGGAGCGTGACCTCGTCGTCTCTTTGCAAGTAAAGACACAGATACCTCCCATACCGGAGGATCAGGCGCTCCTGCTCTTTCAGTCCATACGTGAATTATTGCTCAATTGCATCAAGCATGCTCAGGTGCCACAGGCCGTGGTAGTGCTAGAGCGTAAAGAGGAAGCGCTCTATGTCACTGTTGCTGATCAAGGGTTAGGGTTTGAGCCGTCTGTGATGTTGTCGGCGAAACAGACCACACAGACAGTTAACAAGTTCGGGCTTTTCAGCATCCGCGAGCGAATGCTCTCATTGGGTGGACGCTTCGAACTCCAATCATCCCCAGGGAACGGCACGGTAGCCACCCTAGTGTTCCCCATCACAACCACGTTAATCGAGATGCCTGCC
>Ga0075421_100006977_pt1 | contig 13808 bp, 14 predicted proteins | sample SoiMetdeltSBSDD5_FD_75292 | JGI IMG/M metagenome (GOLD analysis project Ga0075421, IMG submission 75292) | Bulk soil microbial communities from a Populus tree surrounding site in Tennessee, USA - Soil MetaG P. deltoides SBSDD5 | ecosystem: Environmental > Terrestrial > Soil > Tree plantation...
TTCGGCAAGAACCCGGCTGCCCTCGCGTCGAACATGACCCGCGGTGGCGCTGCAACACCTAGCCGCTCTGGAGACCACAGCCTCACTAAAGGCCGAGACGCTTGTGGACAGCTATGGAAAGTGGCCGCTCAGGTCGGCGACGTTAGCCCTACACGCATTTGCGACCTGCCCCCTTTCCACAACACGATGCGGTCTGAAAACGCGCCTGAGAGCCACCGCGACCGCTGCAGGCTACGGTCGACACCGCCGTTCGGGGTGACCCTTCAGAGGCCGGAGTTCGTCCTCTACCACCCTGGAGCCGGCGTCGGTCGATAGAGCGTATGGCCTCGACGACACGCCGCCTCAATGCAGCCGGCGAACGCATCTTGCCCGCCGCGTATGTCTTGAGGAGAGGGGGCCAACCACACGCGCGGACTGCAAGGTCTCCGAATTTTGCAGGGCTCATCGGATTTCACGATCTAAACTTTACCAGCTGTGGGCGGAAGGACACGGGCCTCGGTTTATGTATATCGGGGTCAAGCGCCTGATCACCGTTGAAGCATCCGCTGCGTGGCGCGCCGAGTGCGAAGCCGAAGCGTTGAAGCGCCCGCCAGTACGGGGCGGTCGGTTCAACCAATGAGTCGCGTTTGTCGGTTGCGAGTTGAAACAGCAATCGGGTGCTCGATGGTTCCGCCGAAGCCAGAACTCGCCGCTGAGCTGGGCGGGGCACCAGCGCGGGAGCAGCGACGATCCGCGGTGCACATGAACCGAAAGCCCGATTGGCGCGACTAATGAGTGCGCGCAACCCATCGACCGAGCGATCGGCTCGTAGGCCCGCGCCGGACCGGAAAGGTGGTCCATAGTTTCGTCGCTTGAGCGAGAAGAGTGCCATGAAGCCCGCCCTGTGCCTCGTCCTGTTGTCCTCACTGATCTTCTCGCCCGCGCACGCCCAGGAGATCGCGACCGGCGCCATCATGCTTTGTGACACACAAAAGCAGGTGGAGCGGTTTGCGCAGCTTTTTGAAGGCGACCCACAAGCAGCCCTCGGTGCCGTCAATAGCGAGGAAAACGATCCGACCGCATGCGCACTGGCGGATGTCGCCTACGTGCAAGGCCCTCAGCTTGGCACGGCAAGGAGCAGGTCGCACGCGTTCGACATTATCCCGATTGTGGTGGTCGCTGTGGCCACGCCGCGCGGATACCGATCGGTCAACCCAGCGCGCTTTTTCACGCCGGTGACAGTCGTAGAATTTGCAGTGTGACATTTGGGAAAGAGGTTGAGGTACGATCGACTGTCGCAAGGTTGCACAGTTCGATCGTCGATCTTGGTCATGGGCGGCTCTGAATCGAAATCGGTTGGCCAAACTCAATGACAGCGATCGGAATCACCCAGGAAGTCTAATGCCGGCAAGCCGGGCGGCAGTGCTCCAAAACTGCTGATCGATGATGGCCACGTAGCGCTCGTGCCTTTCGATGTGTCGCTGGTAGGTCCGCCAGCGCATCCACTTCGGCTTCGGGGGAAATTCCCACGCATCTGGATTAAACTCGGCAATCAGACGCGCCTTGATCTTGTCATTTGCATGCAGCGCACGATCGAGTGGCGTTTGAAACTGCGAGGCGTAGGCGACCCGACGACCCCAGAACTGGCGGCTGGCGAACTGCGTGGCACCGGGCGGCATCCAGAGGACGGAGACCGAATGGTATGTGCACGGGCAGATGAAGTACCACTGTCGACCGCCGAAATGACGGGGCATCGCTCGTAAATGGATTGTTTGCTGTTGATCACCAAGCTGCAAGCGAAGCCATCCCTGGCAATTACCCTCCATGTTCGCGGTGATCCAGACCTGGGCGAGTACTTGGCCGTCGCGCGTCCATTGAATGCAAAGCGGTCCGGTTCGCGCTCCCGACCGAACGGAGCCTTGCCGCAGAAGCCGATTCAAGTCCAGCTTCAAGCCGTCCTCCAAGCAGACGCGGGTACGGGCTTTCGGCATTGAGTCATCCGGTCGATGTGAACGAGTTTAACTTATCTCGCGTCGGTTTCAAACAACCCGAGTCGCGTAAATTCCCGGCGTGATGCGAGGGCGGGTCGATCAGAGTGTATCAACGAAAAACGCACCAGCGTCGCGTGGGCAGCGTTCAAGAATCGATCGTCCCGGAGCGTGCTGCCCGAGCAAGATGGCAGTTGAACATCGATGGGGCGTTTGATCACACTGGCGCACTGGTACCGCAGAGCGTAGAGAGCGCAAGGACATAGATCATGCCGCTTCAATCGAAATTTGTTGGCTAACTTGAAAGTAGCACCGGCATCACCAACGAATCGTCATGCGAAACGCACAGGATGGCTTCGCAGTGATCGTACTGATCGCGGGTAAGTACTTTCAGCGCATCCATCGCGAGTGGGCCTCATTCCTCGGATAAAAGGTCAGCATCCGGCATGAGCATCATGAACTTTCGCAAGCTGCGAAGCTGCCCCAACTTGGTTGCGTTCGAACGACCCTGGGCAAGCTCCGAGACGATGCCGTCGCATGGTGATTTCGGAATAGTCGCGCGGGTACTCTGGGCGGATTGGCTGTCATATGTGCCCTGCACAGCAACCGCCCGTACAAATTGAACCGATTGTTCCCTGGCTCCGGCACTAGCGCAGGTTTTCGCAGCTGCAACGCTATCCACCGGACTCGTAGAAGGTAATGGAAGACGCGCTCCAGACGATATTCCGCACCTGCACGCCTGAGTTATTTGCCGATGCAGTCGTCGCTCTGGACCGTATGCGCATCCGTGCTTCAACAGCTTGAAATCCGGCACCCTTCCTGAGCGAACCGATGTTCACTGACTAGGCGATTAGGTTGGCTTAAGTGACTGATAAAAAAGGGAAACTTGGACAGCTTATTATTGATTAGGCTACACCTAATCGCGACTAAGTTACGACCTTTTCGGTTCGGAGCGATTAGACGTTACGCTGTTTTCTCAATCACTTAGATCCAACCTAGTCGTTCAATCGGGCATTTCGCCGTGCTCTCCTTCTTCCTCCTCTTCGTCGAGTTCTTCTGGGCCTGGCAGCACGTCGTATCCGGCGGGTCGTCCACTCGTGCTATATTGTCCGGTGCGTCCTTTGCCAGGCGCGAGGTTCTCGACATATCCAAGTGCCGCTAGCTTGATCAGCCGTCGGTTCACAGTGGCCTGGCTCAGGTCGAGCTTTCGGATCAGGGAAGCTGCTTTAACGCCAGTACCGTCGCGCGGCTGCAGCGCCTGGATCTCGTTGAGCACCCGCAGATCATTTTTCGTCAATTTCGTTCCGGCGCCTTGCGCCAGCCGCTCGGCGAGAAGTTCGAAGACGATGCTGTAGTCCTGATCGATGGCCGCGACAATGCGGCCTTGCGCGTCACGCTGGCGGCGGGCACGATGCAGCAGCGCGTGCGCTTTGATGGCGGTCAACACTTGGCGAAAGTCGCGCCGCATTCTGACCTCTTTCACGTCGGAGCGCCGAGCGAGCTCCTTGGCGAACGGTATCACCACCCGCCTTTCGCCCGTCGCGAGCCAGCGCTGGAAGGCCAGCCACGGCGCCAGGTCGATCGTAGGCTCGATGAGACCACCTTCGATCTCGGCGATTTTGTCCAAGACACGGGCGGTCTGCTTTTCGGTGTCATCGGTCTCGATCGATAGGATGCGCGTTTCGATCTCGGGATGCAGCCTGGCGCGCGTGGTTGTCGTTACGAACATAATAGGACCCTCCTTGACCACCCGTCGCGTGCTCGGCAACTCGCCCGGCGGCCCCGGCACTGGCACCATGTGGGTGATGCGGCCGTCTGAGATTATTTCCCTCAGCAGGTAGTCCTGGAGCTCGTTATCGCGGCTGCCGGTCGCTTCGCCCATCGAAAGGATCTTGTGCGCCATGTTGTCGGGCAAATAGATCAAAGCCTTTTCGGTCCAAGTGGTGAAGCTGACAATATCTTCCGCAGGGATGTAGGCCAGCACTTGATCGCGTAGATGCGACTTACCGATGGCGCTCAGGCCCTTGACGGTGACGTTCATCGGCCGGGGGAAAAGTCGACTGGTGGCGCATAGATAGAGAATCTGTCCCGCGTAGGACTCGCCAGCCAACGTCTGGGCGATGCTCTTGGCGAACAGGTTGAGCACGTCATCGTCGGCAATGATGTCCTTCGCCGCCTTAGCGAGTTCGTCAATCGTCGGTGCGGGCGGCGCCGACGGTGCCTTGGACGCGCCATCCTTCTTACGGCGGCGAGCCCGTTCCTTGTCGAGTTCGCCGACGCGCCATCCGCGCTTCTTCGCAAAGGCTGCGCGGCTCTCTTCATAGTCGGCATCGTCCAGTCGAGCGACTTCATCGAGTTGACGATCGCGCTCGACCTCCGCCCTCTCACGGGCTTGCTCGCGCTCCCGCACCGCCGCCGCCATCTTGAACAGTGTGTCGACGTCCATGTCGTTGGGCGGGAACTTCGCGCAATTAATCCACCGCGTGCGCACGTCGTCGGCGGTGTGGAAGAGGACGTTCGGCTTCGACCACTCGATGGCGACATTTAGCCCATCATCGCTGCCACTGCTGGCAAACCAAATGGCGTTGATGGTCTTCGCCCAGTCATCGGCGCCGATGTACGGCGAACACGGCATCGCCGATAAAGCGCCCCCGATCTTGGCGATGTCGGGCGTGACCAGGGGTGCTGCGGTCAAGGCTGCTCCTGGCGCGGGCGTCTCGACCAGCTTCAACCGTCGACGTTCGACCATCTATTTCATCTCCAGCAAAAAATCGTTCCAATCGCTCCCCGGTCGCGGCGGGATCGCAAGGCGCACGATCGCGCCGGCGCGGACGAGCCGACAGGCCAGCTCCCGCGCACCCCGTAGGCCAGCGTCGTCATGATCGGCCGCGACGATGTACTCGGCCGCGCGGGGCGGCGTAATCTTCGGCATGTTCATCGCTGACAAGGCCGCGATCGCCGGCACCCCGCCCGCGATCTGCGCTGCCGACATCGCGTTCTCGACGCCCTCGGCAATGATCAACTTCGCGGTGGGCGTGAGATCGCCTTCGTAAAGCTTGATGTATCCACCGCTAACGGTTCCGAAAAACTGCCGCGTGGGCTCTTGATCACGCTTCCCCGCAAGGTCCCAGCGAAGCCATGTCACGTGCGCCCCAACAAACTGATGGCCATCGACGATTTCGAAGACCATGGCCGGGCAGTCGGGCACCAAACGCGCACAAATATAGCGGTCCAGATTGTAAGGCAGGGCGAATAGCGCCGTCGCGGGCACCGTTTTAATGCCGCGATTGAGAAAGTACTCATCGAGGACCCTGTCCTCGACGACCAGCACCCGACCGCGGTTGGCGCGCGTGTTGCTGATAATCTCTAGTGCATACCGCCGGCGCTCCTCATCGGAGCGACGCACGGTCGGCACAGACGGCTTGGCGGTGCCGGGAACCGGCCACAACCCACGGTCGCGCAAGGCGTCGAGAACGGCTTCCTGCCCACAACCAGCGAAACAATAGACCAGGACCTTGCCGTGCACTTCCTGGATGTGCAGGCTTGGGGTATGGTCGTCGTGCGCGGGGCAGCAGGCCATGCCTGAGCGCACGTCGCCCCCGAGTCCCTCAACGATCGCATCAGCGGCGGCCTTCAACTTTCCCGCGTCCGCTGCTATAAACGGGCGTTGCGGTCTCATCGGACGTTGCCTCCAAGACCCGCCTCGGTTAGCGGCCCGGCGGGTCTTTCGTTTGTATCAAGCGTCTTCGTGCTGTTTGCGGCTCAATTTGTCTTGATACTTGGCAATGTCATTTTCGTACCAACCAATCGCCCGCGGTCCGAGCCGAACGGGCGCAGGGAACCGGCCCTCGGCGACCATCGTTTGCAGTTGGGTTCTTCGCAAGCCGGTGTACTCGAAAAGACCTTGCCAGCCGCGGATCACGCGTCGTGCTTGTCGCTCGATCATTGTAAGCTCCCTAACTTTCCGCGCCCGGACGGCGCCGTTAGGGAATCATACGGGGCGGCCTAAATAAGAAAACTGTCCGTGAATGCCGGGATTAAAGGACAGGGCGACGCTCGCGGCAAAACTCGACAAAATGCGCACACACTTTGCGGACGCCAGTCCAGTACCGTTGTCCTTGCGAACATCGGAAATCGTCTTGCGGTCGGGAACAATCCAGCCCAACAGCCACATCTCTTCAAGATTGCGATCGGCCTCGCGCTCCGACCGACGAGTCGGCCGCACCCGGTTGAGATAGCCGCAGATGTATCAACAGAACCCGAGGGGTGATAAGACGGCCTTCCGGGCGCTGGCGGCTCGACCCGTTAGTCCCAGTTCGACCAGATCAACAGCAACGAGCATGATCCACGCGAACGGGGTTGCTCTTGTCAATGAAGTCGTCGAAGCATTCGGGCAATACTTACTGGCTGCTTAGCAAGTGCTCTTGCGATTCACTGTGCGCTCGCGCGAATGGCCCAAAAAGTCGGCGGCCGCGTTCGCGTCCATGCATCTTGTGCGCTCCTCGACGGCGCTGTTGCGCGCCAAAACGCTTGGCTACTGCAAGCGGCTTTCGCGAAAAACTGTCTTCCGTCCCTAAGATCGGACGGCCAGGCTTTGCCCTCGAACATTGCGATTCGAGGACACGGCACGACGCCGTTGTCCTGATGGCGGCCGCCGGCTTTTCATGCGCCACGCGGAGCGATATTTGCCAGCTCGGTAATTAAAAAGGTCTTTTGACTTCACGCCGTGGGTTTTGGCGGCAAGCTCGACCGCTTTATCGGCCGCCATTCCGTTCCGAATGCTATGGTCTGCGGAGTCGCTGGCCCATCTCAACTTTGTTTCAGCCGGCGAGAGGTCATAGGAAGGGGTGGATCGTCCCCCTCGTGGACGCGTTAACTCGTAGCAGATCGGCTATGTGCCATCGCGCCGCCCGCGGCAAGCGCGTGTGGGATGTCAGTAGGTCGACCAATGGTTTTTTATTCCGATCCTCGTCGATCGCCAGCAGCGCACTGATCCAAGGGTGCATGCTCGGGTCAGTATCCCACAGCCAGTGTTTCAGACGCCTGCGCGGTACCATGGTCAACGCGCTCCTCGAATCGATGACACCTTGCCACCTAGCTCAGCCGGAGCGACATCGCAGTAGCTTGCCCAGTCGCGCATCAGCCTGCGGCGTTTGTCGAATAGGTCGCCCCTGCGGTACGCAGCCTCAACCTTATTGCCAACGGCGTGTGCGAGCGCCATCTCGATGACATGGTTGGGATAGGCGGTCCGCTCGGCGGCCCAATCGCGGAATGTCGATCGGAAGCCGTGGACCGTGATCTGTGTCCGGCCCATTCTCGCAAGGACCGATGCCATTGCCATATTCGAGAGCCCGCCGCGGTGCGGACCGATGAACACGAACGGGTTCTTGGCTTCTTGAGGCAGGGATTTCAAGATTTGGATCAGGCGATCCGATAGCGGCACCCGGTGCTCGCGCCCTCCCTTGATCCTGCCGGCCGGGACCGTCCAAACTTTGGCATCCAGATCGACCTCGTTCCAGGTTGCGCCAATGACCTCGCCTGTTCGGGCAGCGGTGAGGATCGTGAATTCGAGCGCGCGCGCCGCGATGCCCTCTCGCTTGCCGAGGGCTGTCGTGAACTCGGGAAGATCGGTGAACGGCAGCGCGGGATGATGGTTTGTCCTCTGAATTCGCCCCCGAGCCGGCAACACGTTGTCGAGGTGGCCGCGCCAGCGCGCCGGATTGTCGCCGGTCCGGTAGCCGCGAACTGTTGCCCAGTCCAGCACACTTTCGATCCGTCCGCGGACACGGCTCGCGGTCTCAGTCTTCTCCTGCCAGATCGGCTCGATGCATTTGAGCACAAGGCCGGTGTCGATCGCGGCCACCGAGAGCTTGCCTATTGTAGGAAGCACATAATCGCGGAGAGTGGTAAGAAACTGAGCCCGGTGCTTGGCGTTTGTCCACTTGCGCTCGTGCTGATCGAAGTACTGTCGCGCAGCCATCTCGAAGGTTAGGGACTTCGCTGCCGCTAATGCCTCCCTCGCCTTCCTGGTCCTCTTGTCCTCAATCGGGTCGATGCCGTCCAGCAGTAGCAGCCGCGCCTTGCGCGCCCGTTCGCGCGCGTCCGCCAGACCGACCGTGTGCAACGGTCCGAGACCGAGCCACCTTTCCCGGCCGTTGCGCTCGTACCGCAACAGCCACGACTTCACTCCGCCTTTGGTGACCTGTAGGCACAACCCGTGGCTGTCGCCGTGGCGCCCCGGGCGCTTTAGGGCAGCAACCTTCTTCGCGTTAAGAGCCATAGAAATGAACCCCGCTGCGACCCCCGGATATGCTGCCGGAATTAGGCGACCATTATCGGCGCTTAGCCGCGGCTAGTAAACCACTTTCGTGTACATAAACAGCTGTTTGTAGGACCCGTCGTGGCGCTTACCGGCGCTTACCGGGTTAGGCGGAGGCGGACCGTCTAGCAGACAACGGCCGCGCGCGGAACCGGCGGAGCCTCATCCCGGGCATGCGCGCAGAAGAACCGGCGCGCCCGCGAGCCGATTGAACCTATTGGCGGCCTGCCGCGTCCAACCCCCGAGGCCAGAGAGCCTGATTGGACAATGCAGACGGAGGAGACGCAATGAAAACCCTTGTGACGGCAACGTTTGTTGCCACCCTGCTGGCGACCGGATCCGCCCTGGCGGCGCCCGCGCGCAGCGGCGAAATGTGCTGGACCAATACCGATGCTTTCGGCTCGGGCTACTGGGCGAAGTGCCGCGGCGCCAGCCAGAGCGTCTCGATGCCCGAGCGCCGGACAGTGCAGTTGCCCCCGTCGCGGGTGCCACGCTCCCCTCTGCCGACCCTCGATCCCGTGCGTGAGCGCAACGGCGCCGACATCGGTGGCGGCGGTGGCGGCGGTGGTGGCGGTGGTGGTGGCGGCGGCGGTGGCGGCGGTAACGGCCGCTAAGCCCCGAGCCTTTCCGATTGCAATGGCGACCCTCTCCCGAGACCGGTCATTCCGGATCGGGAGAGAGTTCGGTTGGCATTAAGTGCATCGACGAATGGTCGTCGAAAGCCGGCCGCGGGCGTGATAAAGGCTTCGCCCGCCGGGGCGGTGCCCCGGATCGGCGCCGGCCATGAACGAAGCAGCGAATACCAATTCGGGGAATGCCGACGCGCGCGCGACCGCGCTGCTCGCACATTTCGAGCGCGCCGGCTACGCGCGCGCCGTTCCGGCCATTCTGCAGCCGGCGGAGCCGTTCCTCGACCTGTCCGGCGAAGACATCCGCCGCCGCATGCTCCTGACGAGCGATGCGGCCGGCCGCGAGCTCTGCCTGCGGCCGGACCTGACCATACCGGTCGCGCGCGACTATTTGGCCTCGGCGGCGGCCGGGGCGCCGGCGAGTTTCTGCTACCTCGGGCCGGTGTTCCGCGATCGTGGCGACGCATCGGCCGAGTTCCTGCAGGCTGGCATTGAGTCGTTCGGCCGCCGTGACATCGCCGCCGCCGACGCCGAGACGCTCGCGCTCGGCATCGAGGCAACCGCGCATTACGGCCTCGCTGCCCCGGAGATTCGCATGGGGGACGTCGGCCTGTTCGCCGCCCTCATCGCCGCTGTCGACCTGCCGCCGGCCTGGAAGCGCAGGCTGGTGAAGGATTTCAACCGTGCGGAAAGCCTCGAGCACGACCTCGACCGGCTGGTTCTCAACGCGTCGGCGGCACGGCCGGAATACCAGGGCGTGCTGGCGGCGCTCGCCGGCTCCGACCCGCAGGCCGCGCACGCGCTGGTGACCGATCTGTTGTCGATCGCCGGCATCACCGCGGTCGGCGGCCGGTCGGTCGGCGAGATCGCGGACCGTTTCCTTGAGCAGTCGGCGCTGGGGGCCGGCGCGCGCCTGCCGCAGGAGACGCGCGCCCTGATTCGGCGCTTTCTCGCGATCGCGAGCGATCCCGACGAGGCGGCGGCGGCGCTGCGCGCGCTCGCGGCCGACGCCGGCATTGCGCTCGACGTCCGCCTGGACCTGCTCGAGAGCCGCACCGGCTTCCTGGCGGCGCGCGGCGTCGACGTCGGCCGCATCCGCTTTTCGACCGCGTATGGGCGCGGTGTCGATTATTACACCGGGATGGTGTTCGAGCTTTACGATCCGGCACGCGGCGTCGACCGCCATCTCGTGGCCGGCGGGCGCTACGACGGGATGCTCACGCGGCTCGGCAGCGCCGAGCCGATCCCCGCGGTCGGCCTGGCGGTATGGATCGACCGCCTAGCGATGCTGGGGACGGCCGCATGAGCGCACCGTTGATCCTCGCGGTGCCCTCCAAGGGCCGGCTGCAGGAGCAGGCACAGACGTTCTTCGCGCGCGCGGGCCTTGCGCTCACGCAGCCGCGGGGCGCGCGCGAATATCGTGGCACGATTGCGGGCTTCGACGACGTCGAGGTGGCGTATCTCTCGGCCGCCGAGGTCGCCGCGCAGCTCACCCAGGGTGCCGCGCATCTCGGCGTCACCGGCGAGGATTTGATCCGCGAGCAGCTGCCGCGCGACGACCGCGTGGCCCTGCTGGCCCCGCTCGGATTCGGCCATGCCAATGTGGCGGTCGCCGTGCCGCAAGCCTGGATCGACGTGCGCACGATGGCCGACCTCGACGATGTCGCCACCGCGTTCCGCCTCAAGCACGACCGCAAGATGCGGGTCGCGACCAAATACGTGAACCAGACGCGCGCGTTCTTCGCCCGCCATGGCATCACCGACTACCGCATCGTCGAGAGCGCCGGCGCGACCGAGGGAGCGCCTGCGGCCGGCACTGCCGAGTTGATCGTCGACATCACCACCACCGGCGCGACGCTCGCCGCGAACGGCCTCAAGGTGATCGAGGACGGCGTGATGCTGCGCTCGCAGGCGAACCTGGTGGCGGCCCGGCACGCCCGTTGGGACGAGACCGTGCGCGAGAACGCGCGCGCCATTCTCGACCGCATTGCGGCGCAAGACCGGGCGCAGAATTTTCGCGAGGTGCGCACGCGCTTCTCCGCCTGCAACGACGCGCTGCTCAACGAGGCGCGGCGGCGCTTCGGCATCGCGACGCCGTTCGGCGGTCCGACCTCGTCCGGGATGCTCACCCTGCACTGCCCGCCGGAACAGGTTTACGGCCTGTCGGACTTCCTGCGCGCAAACGGGGCCGCGGCGGTGTCGGTCGGCGAGATCGGCTACCTGTTCACGCGCGAAAATCCGCTCTACGCCAAATTGGAAGCGGCGCTGGGTGGGTAGCGTTGGCGCAACCCGGCGGCCTGCAACGGCAGGGATTGGTCGCTAATCCGTCGGATGGTTCTGACCGCGTGGGCGGAACACCACGAAATGCGACAGCGAAAAATTCACCAGAAAGCTCGCCAGGATCGCCAGCGCCTTTGCGCCCCACACCGGCATGACGGTGGCCGCGACCAGCAGCGTCGTCGTATTGGCGATCATGCCGACGATCCCCGACGTCACGAACCGACCGTAGTCGGTGAGCCGCAGGGTGCGGCCCGACTCGGCCGCAAAGGTGACGAAGCTGTTCATCACATATGAGCCGGAGACGGCGACGAGCCACGACAGCACGTTGGCCACCACCAGCGACGAGGTGAGCAGCCACAGCGCGAGGAAAAAGACGCTGGCGTCGACGGCGGTGTTGACGATGCCGATCGTGCCGAAGCTGAGGGCCTTGAGCACGACCATACGCTCCGCCAGCCAGGGAAGGCTGCGTTCGAGCGCATGTTGCAGCGGCGCGGGGAGAATCATGCCGGGGCCGCTTAGCATGCCGTGAAAATCCTGCCGAGCCCCCCCGCGGAGCATGGCGTAGGTTTCGCGACAGCAGCGGCCAATTGCGCTAAGCTTCGGAACAATCGACGAGAAAAGGAACCGCGGTCGCGGAGCAGCGATGGCCAGGGGAGCACAGCCGAGAACGCGCGGGATGGACGCGGCGGCGCGCGCGATCAAGCGTCTTGGCCCCGGGCTGTCCATCGTTGTTCCGCTGCGCGACGAGGCGCCGGGGCTTGCGAGCTTCCACGCGCATTTGGACGGCATTGCCGGGCGGCTTGCCGAGACGCGCGGGCTTGCCTGCGAGGTCGTCTACGTCGACGACGGCAGCACCGACGACACGCTCGCAATCGCGCGCCAACTGCCGGCACACGCGATGGACGTCCAGGTGGTCTCGCTGTCGCGCAATTTCGGCAAGGAGGCGGCGCTGCTCGCCGGCCTCGATCATGCGCGTTTCGGCGCCGTGTTGTTCATGGACGGCGACGGACAGCATCCGGCGTCGTTGATCGAGCAGCTGGTCGCGCACTGGCTCGACGGCGGCTACGACGTGGTGTTCACCGCCAAGGCCAATCGCGAAAGCGAACCGTGGCCGAGACGCTTCGGCGGGAGGATGTTCTACGCGGCGCTCAACTGGGGCTCACGCCACAAAATTCCGGAGGATGCCGGCGACTTCCGCCTGCTGTCGCCGCGCGCGGCCGCGGCTTTGCGCCAACTTCCGGAGCGCAACCGCTTCTTCAAAGGCCTGGCGAGCTGGATCGGCTTTCGCCAGATCCGCGTCGACTACCAGCCGGCGGAGCGACTGCATGGCCGCACCAAATGGAACCTGTGGGCGCTGCTCGGGCTCTCGATCGAGGGCTTGACCTCGTTCTCGGTGGCGCCGTTGCGGCTCGCAAGCCTGCTCGGCCTGCTGCTCGCGGCCGCGGCCCTCATTTTCGGCGTGCAGATCCTGGCCGAGACGCTCCTCTACGGGAAGGACGTCCCCGGATATCCGTCGGTGGTCGTCGGCCTGATGGTGCTCGGCGGCGTGCAACTGGTCATGATCGGCATTATGGGCGAATACATCGGCAAGATCCTGTCCGAGCTCAAAGCGCGGCCGGTGTACTTCGTGTCCGAGCACAGCCTGCGGACGGCGCATGCGGACGAGCAGGCGAGCGCGCCCGAACGCCGACCCGCGGCCGAATGAGCGAGAGCGCGGCGCGGCAGCGCGAGCGGCGCATCTGGCTGTGCGCCGACGACTATGGCCTCGCGCCCGGAGTGAACGCCGCTATCCGCGACCTGATCGCGCGCGGACGCGTCAACGCCACCTCGGCGATGGTGGTCGCGCCGAGCTTCAATCGGGAGGCGGCGGAGGCGCTCGCTCGGCTCAATGCCGAACGGCCGCAAGCCGCGATCGGTTTGCATCTCACCCTGACGGCGCCGTTCCGGCCGCTCGGCGGGCGCCTCCGCCCGCTGGCGGATGGCGCCTTGCTGCCGGTCGGCGCGACCTTGCGGGCGGCGCTCCTGCGCCGTTTCGAGCCGGATGCGCTGGCGGCGGAAATCGAGGCGCAGTTCGCGGCGTTCGCGGCTGCGTTCGGCCGGCCCCCCGATTTCGTCGACGGCCACCAGCACGTGCACCTGTTCCCGCAGGTGCGCGATGCCGTGCCCACGATCGCCAAACGGCTGGCACCCTCGGCCTGGGTGCGGCAATGCGGCCAGGTCCGGTTTTCGCTCGACCGGCTCGCCGATCCGAAAGGGCTGCTGATCGATGCTCTCAGCCGCGGCATGCGAGTGCGCGCCCGCGCAGCCGGCGTGCGCGTCAACCCGGCGTTCGCCGGCACCTACTCGTTCGTCGCAGACGCCGATTTCGGCAGTCATTTTACCCGCTTCCTAGAAGGGCTTCCCGAGGGCGGCGTGGTCATGTGCCACCCCGGCTTCGTCGACGCCGAGCTGCTCCGGCTCGATCCCCTGACCGAGCTGCGGGAGCGCGAGTATGCGTATTTCATCAGCGAGGCTTTTCCGCGGGCGCTCGCCCATGCGGGGGTGGCGCTTGCGGTCCCGAGCGAACATCACGTTTCGGCCATGGCGCCGGGCTAGGGTCGCTCCCACATGACT
>Ga0075421_100006979_pt1 | contig 13807 bp, 7 predicted proteins | sample SoiMetdeltSBSDD5_FD_75292 | JGI IMG/M metagenome (GOLD analysis project Ga0075421, IMG submission 75292) | Bulk soil microbial communities from a Populus tree surrounding site in Tennessee, USA - Soil MetaG P. deltoides SBSDD5 | ecosystem: Environmental > Terrestrial > Soil > Tree plantation...
GCGCCGCGCGTCGGGTTCATCAACCCGCTGTCGCAGAATTTCTGCGCCGACTGCAATCGATTGCGCCTGACCGCCGACGGCAAGCTCCGTACCTGCTTGTTCGGCCACGAGGATGCGCCGCTGCGCCAGCATCTGCACGGTCCCGACTGGCAACAGCGCCTCGACGCCGCCATCGATGCCGCGGTCGCAGCCAAACCCGAGACTCATCGGCTGAACGACGGCGATTACGGCACGATGCTGAGCTTCGTCCAGGTCGGCGGCTGATGTCGGAATTCGCCGAGTGTCAGAACTGCGGCCGGCGCTTCTTCGCCGAGAACATCGAGTGCCCTTATTGCCGCGATCAACAAGTCGCGCGGGAGCGTGCCTGGGAGGAACAACCACAGGCACGGGGCGGACAGATGTTCCGGTTCTTGTTCGCGAGCTTCCAATTGTTGCTGGTCGTCATCGTCTTGGTGGCGCTGTTGGGCTTGCGGCGCGCAGCCGGGCCGGCGCAATGGATCCTGGCGCTCGAGGCCCTCGGGAGCGGTGTCGCGGCTTTCGGCTTGGCGCAGCGCCGCCGGTGGGCGCGCCCTTTCGTCATCGGCTTCATTCTGGCGAATGCCGGCCTCGGTGTGTGGGGGATGGTCGATCGCGGCAGCATGCGCGCGCTCGCCTGGGGGCCGGGGCCGCTCGCACTGCTGGCTTTCCTCGTGCCCTTCTGCAGCCGTCAAGCGCGTGAACGCTTCGATCGCTGACTCCGACTTCGACAGGGGGTGAGGGTGCTCAAGCGGGTGCTTGGTGCGGCCGACGCGGGATGGTTGGTGGCTGGCAACATGGTCGGCGCCGGAATCTTCATCACACCGGGTTTGGTGGCAGGGAATCTGCCGGGGACCCTGTGGCCGCTTGCCGCCTGGGTGGTGGGCGGCGCGTTGTCGCTCTGCGGTGCCGCAATTTATGGCGAGCTCGGTGCGCGGCTGCCGCGGGCGGGAGGCGATTACCAATACCTGCGCGTCGCATTCGGTCCGCTCTGGGGATTTCTCACCGGTTGGGCGGCGTGGATCGTCACGTTTTCGGGTGCTGCGGCGGTGATGGCGATCGTCACGATGGACAACGTGACGACGGCATGGCCACTGCTGGCTCGTCTGCCGGATGGGTTGCATCGTCTGTTGCCGGCCGTGGTGGTGATCGCGCTGACAGTGGCCAACATCGCCGGCGCACGCATCGCGGGGCGCACGACCGCCTGGTTGACGATCCTGCCCGTCGGCGGTTTGGCCGTGCTGTGCGTGATCGGCTGGTTCACTGGGTCCGCGACCTTGGAGACGAGCGCATGGCGCTCGCATGCACCCATGCCCGGCGCCGAAAGTTCGACGCGGATCGTCGTCGCATTCGCCGCCGCCATGGTCCCGATTCTCTTCACCTACTCGGGCTGGAATGCGGCCGCGTACGTCGCCGGCGAGATTCGGCGTCCGGCGCTCAATCTGGCGCGCGGCCTGCTGCTCGGGACGTTCGGGGTCTGCGTCTTTTATGTCCTGTTCAATGTCCTCTTGTTCGCAGCCGTGCCACACGAGCGCCTTGCCGGGTCGACGACGGCCGCAGCGCAGGCGGCGCAACGCTACCTGGGATCGGGCGGCGAGCGCGTGCTCGCCGGCCTGATCGCGCTCGCGGTCCTGGGGTCGGCGAATGTCACGCTGATGGCGGGGGCGCGCATTTATTACGCGATGGCGGTCGATGGCTTGGCGCCGCGGACGCTCTCGCGCACGAACACCGCTGGTGTTCCGGCGTTGGCTCTCGGTGTGGGAGGCCTGTGGACGGCGCTCTTGAGCCTCACCGGGCGCATCGAGGCACTGGTGAACTGGGCGACGCTCGCGATCTTGCTGCTGTCGGCGCTCGCGGCCGCATCGTTGGTCGTCTTGCGGCGCCGCGGGACGTCGTGGGACGGCGAAGACAACGCGGATCCGCCCTACCGTTGTCCGGGGTATCCGTGGATCCCGGCTCTCTACCTTCTTGCCGCATTGGGAGTGGCCGGTGCGAGCGCGGTGCAGGATTGGCGACAGGCGCTGTACGGTTGTCTGATCGTGGGTGCTGGAGTGCCGGTCTACGCGCTGGTTCGTCGCCAGGGCGAGAGCCCCTAAGCGGGAACAGAGTCGATGACGTAATCGGCGACGATGACGGTGACGTTGTCGTGACCGCCGTGCTCCAGTGCCAAATCCACCAGCTCGCGGCACGCCGCGGCGGGACCGCGAGGATTGGAGAGCACACCGGCGATCGTGGGATCGTCGACCATGTCGGTCAATCCATCGCTGCAGAGCAGCAAGCGATCCCCGGCGCCGAGGTGCAGGCGCTGCATTTCCACTTCCAACGCCGGATCGCCGCAACCGAGGGCGTTGGTCAGCACGCTCCGCAGCCGGCTCGTCGCCATTTCCTCGCGCCGCAAGAGGCCGGCGTCCACCAACATCTGAGCCTGGGTCTGATCGCGCGTGAGCTGTTGCAGCTTGCCGTCATGAAAGAGATAGCAGCGAGTATCCCCGACATGGGCGAGGAAGAGATCGGCGCCGATGCTGTAAGCGATGGTCATCGTGGTGCCCATGCCGGACAGACTCTTGTCGGCGCGCGCATGCTCGGCCAAGGTCTGGTCGACCTTGCGGTAGTAGGTCTCCACCCGCTGCTTGACACGCTCGGCGTTGTCGCCATCCAGATTCATGATCCAATCGGGGACATCCAGCACGATTTCCACCAGAGTGCCGATCGCCATGCGACTGGCGACCTCGCCGGCTGCATGACCGCCCATGCCGTCGGCGACGACCATGGTGAAGCCGGTGGTGTCGGAGCGGTCCGGGACGAGTCCTTCCGGGAGGTTGGTCATCAGGGTGTGCAGGGATCGACCGACGCGTGTCACTAAATAATGGTCTTCGTTGTTGGTGCGGACCTTGCCTGTGTGGGAGAGCGCCGAGATCTCGGCGTGCAGCGTGTTGTTGGGCGCGTGCGGCGTCGACTGGCGCGGACCCGGCCAAAGGGGGATCTCCGCCGTGCTGACATCGTTCTGCTTCGACATCACGCATCCCTGTTTTTCTCGCGAGGTTCCATTAGATACCGCAGTCTAGTCCCGTTCGAGTCGGGGCTCAAGTCGGATCGCCGCTACCGTGGCGGCGAAGCCGCCAATGCGGGCTGGCCTTGACCCTCGGATTGCCGGCCGCTAACATTGAAAACCCTCCCTGCGTGGGTTTTTCGTGCCCATGGGCTCCAAAGGAGAGAGCATGAGCGCGCACGCGGCGAATGCAGCACCGGGGATGGCCGCCGGGGCCGGAATGCCGGGGTCCGCCACTTCGCTCTGGATCCTGAGCCGGCTGCGGGATTTCCTCCTCTTCATCGGCACGCCGTACATCATTCTCCCCGTCGTCATCCTGGCCGAGCGGCTGTGGAGTCCGAGCCAGCTGTATCTCGTGGTCGCCGCCTTCGGCGCGCTCGGCCACCACCTGCCCGGCATGATGCGCGCGTACGGCGACCGCGATCTGTTCGAGCGCTTCAAGATGCGTTTCACCCTCGGCCCCATCGTCCTGGTGGGAACTTGCTTCGGACTCGCCGTCCTCGACCGGGAGATGCACGCCCTCACACTCATCGCCTACAGCTGGGGCGTTTGGCATGGGCTCATGCAGGTGCATGGGTTTCTCCGCATCTACGACGCCAAGGTGAAATCGTTCGCGCGTCGCACCGCCCGGCTCGACCAGGCGATCTGCGTCGCGTGGTTCGGCGGGGGCGTGCTGTTCGCTGCTTCGCGCACGCATTTCCTGCTCGAAGCGTTCTACATGGCGGGCGGGCCGCTGATTCCCTTCGCTTGGGTCGAGGGCTTGCGCGGCGTGTGGGGCGTGCTCACGGGCGTGGTGACCTTGGCCTATGTGGCCAATGTCGTCGTCTGCTGGCGGCACGGCACGCCCCCCAACCCAGTCAAATTGTTCGGCCTGGTGACGAGTGTCGCTTTCTGGCTGTATTGCTGTCTCGTGGTCAAGAATCTTCTCGTCGGCATCCTGATGTTCGAAATCTTCCACGACGTGCAATACCTGACCATCGTGTGGTTGTTCAACCGCAAGCGCGCGCTCGTGGCGCCGGCGAGCGTCGGCAAGGCGACCCTCGCCCTCTTCGGCCAGAGCCAGGCACGCGCGGTGTTCTACGTCGGGTTGGTGATGGCATACGGGAGCCTGTACTTCCTCGAGATGGCGTTCAAGCACTGGAAACCGGTGGAATCGGCTGGCGACACGCCCGTCTGGGGCGGGATCCTCGCGGCATCGGCTCTGTTGCATTTCTACTACGACGGATTCATCTGGAAGGTGAAGGAAAAGCCGACTCGCATGCTGCTTGGGCTCGAGGGCGGACGCGAGGTGGTGCAGGTGGCCGGCAGATGGTGGAACCGCTCGTGGCGCCGCATTCCGGCGTGGGCGGAGCACGGCATCAACTGGATGCCTTTCGCCGCAGCGGTCGCGCTTTTCGTTTATGCGCACGCCAACCCGGCGATGTCGGCGAGCACGGCACGCTTGGTCCTTGGCCAGAGCTTCCCGCGTTTCGATCTGGCGCAGTCGAACCTGGGGATCGCGCTGTACACCGAAGGCGACCTCGAAGGCGCGATCGAGGCCAACCGGCGCTCTTTGACCTTGGAGTCGAGCGACGACGACCTGCGCGCACAAACCGCCAACAACCTCGGCTGGGCCTTGATCGAGCGCGCCGGGGTCGAGCTCGCAGCCGGGCGTGCAACGCAGGCGCGCGCGCTCGCGAGCGAGGCGTACGCGCTCGACGCCACTTTCCTCGACGCGTTGAGCAACAAGGCGACCGACGCACTGCGCGCGACGCAAGCGGACGCCGCCATCTCCCAGTACCGGGTGGCGTTGCTCATGGATCCGCAGCACGCGGGTGTGCGCATGAACCTGGCGCTCGCTCTCGGCGCCACCGGTCAGATCGACGAAGCGCTCACGATCGCGCGTGCCGCGCTGTCGGACGCACCCAACGACGCCAAGATCGCTCGGCTCGTGGCGCGCTTGGAAACGGCGCGCGCGGAGACGGGGCAACGGCCGCGCTGAGCCGCGCCGGAGAGTTCGGGAGTCAGTCGCTCGCTGCGGGGCTGGCGGCGACAGCGACGGTCGGGGCGCGCTGCCGGTCGTAGGCGAGCACGGGGGCGAGCCATTGCTCGACCTCGGAAAGCGGCAATCCGCGGCGGCGCGCATAGTCTTCGGCTTGATCCCGGCCGATGCGACCGGTGCCGAAGTAACGCGCCTGGGGATGGGCGAAATAGAAACCGGAGACCGAGGCTGCCGGCAGCATGGCGAGGCTTTCGGTCAGATGCAAGCCGAGCGCATCGGGTGCGAGCAACGCCCAAATGTCGCGCTTGAGCGTGTGATCGGGACAGGCCGGATATCCCGGCGCCGGTCGGATGCCGCGATAACGTTCCCGGATCAAATCGTCGTTCGAGAGTTTTTCGTCCGCGGCATAACCCCAATCCTCACGCCGCACTCTCTCGTGCAAGCGCTCGGCCAATGCCTCGGCGAGGCGGTCGGCCAGCGCCTTGAGCAGGATGCTGGAATAATCGTCGTGATTGGCGGCGAACTCGGCGAGCTTGGCCTCGATCCCGATTCCGGCGGTGACGGCGAAGGCACCGATGTGATCGGCGATCCCGCTCGACTTGGGCGCGACGAAATCGGCGAGACATAGATTGGGGGACGTGGCGTTGCCGTCGGATTGCTTCGGCACCTGCTGGCGCAGGAAGCACAACCGGGCTGCGACTTGGCGTCGGTCCTCGTCGGTGTAGATCTCGACATCGTCGCCGATCGCATTCGCCGGGAAGAGGCCGAAGACCGCGCGCGCTTCGAGCCAAGATTCCGCCACGACGCGCTCCAACATCTGCTCGGCGTCGCGGAACAGTGCGCGGGCCGCCGGGCCCACCACCACATCCGCGAGCAGCGCCGGGTAACGCCCGGCGATCTCCCAGGTTTGGAAGAACGGCGTCCAGTCGATGCGCTGCACCAGATCGGCCAACGGCACCGGGGACACGCTGCGCGCGCCGGTGAGACCAGGTCGCGGGGTGCGATAGGTATCCCAATCGAGCACCAACCCGCGCGACCGAGCAGCGGCCAACGGCAGCAACTTGCCGGCGCCGTCGCGCGCGGCACGCTGCTCGCGCAGTACGGCGTATTCGTCCTTGGTGCCGCGCACGAAGGGATCGCGACTGCCAGCCCCGAGCAGCTGTCCCACCACGCCCACGGCCCGCGATGCATCGAGCACGTGCACGACCGCCCCCTGGTACTCGGGGTCGATCTTCACCGCCGTGTGCAGCCGCGACGTCGTCGCCCCGCCGATCAGGAGCGGCAGATCGAAGCCCAGGCGCTGCATCTCGTGCGCGACGTGCGTCATCTCGTCCAGCGAGGGCGTGATCAGCCCCGAGAGACCGACGATGTCGGCGTGTTCGGTGCGGACGGCGGACAAGATCTTGTCGCACGGCACCATGACGCCCAGATCGACGACGTCGTAGCTGTTGCATTGCAGGACGACGCCGACGATGTTCTTGCCGATGTCGTGCACGTCGCCCTTGACGGTGGCGAGCACGATCTTGCCGTTGCTGCGCGGGGCGGCGCTGCGCTCACCAGCCATGAACGGCTCCAGGTACGCCACGGCCTTCTTCATCACGCGCGCCGATTTCACCACTTGCGGCAGGAACATCTTGCCGGAGCCGAAGAGGTCGCCGACGACGTTCATTCCCGCCATCAGCGGTCCTTCGATGACGGCGATGGGGCGACCGAGCAGCACGCGGGCCTCTTCGGCATCGGCTTCGATGAAATCGGCGATGCCATGGACGAGGGCATGTTCGAGGCGCTTGTCCACCGGCAGCTGCCGCCACGCGGCGTCGTCCGTGATCTTGGCGGCGCCGCCCTCGTCGCGATAGCGCGTGGCGATTTCGAGCAAGCGCTCGGTGGCGTCGGGCCGGCGGTTCAAGATCACGTCTTCGACATTGTCGCGCAGCTCGCGCGGGATGTCCTCGTAGATCTCCAGCTGTCCGGCGTTGACGATGCCGAGGTCCATTCCGGCTTGAATCGCGTGGTAGAGGAACACCGAGTGCAGCGCTTCGCGCACGCGGTCGTTGCCGCGGAACGAAAACGAGACGTTGGAGACGCCACCGGAAATGCGCACGTGCGGCAGCGCCTGCTTGATGGCGCGCGTCGCCGCGATGAAGGCGCGCGCGTAGTCGTCGTGCTCGGCGATGCCCGTGGCGACCGCGAAGATGTTGGGGTCGAAGAGGATGTCCTCGGCGGGGAAGCCGGCGCGCTCGGTCAGCAATCGATAGGCACGCTGGCAGATGTCGAGCTTGCGCTCGAGCGTATCCGCCTGACCGCGTTCGTCGAAAGCCATGACGACGACGGCGGCACCGTAACGGCGCACGAGCGCCGCACGCTGCAGGAATTCTTCCTCGCCTTCCTTGAGGCTGATGGAGTTGACGACGCCTTTGCCTTGGATGCACTGCAGGCCGGCCTCCAGCACTTCCCAGCGCGACGAATCCACCATGATCGGGACGCGCGCGATATCCGGCTCGGCGGCCACCAGACGCAGGAAGTTCTGCATGGCGCTGGTGGAATCGAGCAGCCCTTCGTCCATGTTGACGTCGAGCATCTGCGCGCCGCTCTGCACCTGCTGCCGCGCGACCTCGAGCGCCGCTTCGTGGTCCCCGGCCTGGATGAGACGCCTGAAGCGTGCCGACCCCGTGACGTTGGTGCGCTCGCCGACGTTGACGAACAAGGCATCGTCGTCGATGCGCAGCGGCTCGAGACCGGAAAGGCGCGTGCAGACCGGAATCTGCGGCAGCGGCCGCGGCGGCAAACCATCCAGCGCCGTGGCCAGGGCGCGGATGTGCGCCGGTGTGGTGCCGCAACAACCGCCGGCGATGTTGAGGAAACCGCTCCGGCTCCATTCCGCCATCGCCTCGGCCATCATCTCCGGGGTGTCGTCGTAGCCACCGAACTCATTGGGCAACCCCGCGTTCGGATGCGCCGAGACATGAACATCGGCGAGCCGGCTCAGCTCCTCGACATGCGCGCGCAGCTGGCGGGTGCCGAGCGCGCAGTTGAGCCCCACCGCCAGCGGGCGTGCATGACGCACCGAATACCAGAAGGCCTCGACCACCTGGCCGGAGAGCGTGCGGCCCGAGGCGTCGGTGATCGTGCCCGAGACGATGAGAGGCAAGCGCACGCCCCTCTGTGCGAAGAGGTCCTCGATGGCGAAGATCGCCGCCTTGGCATTCAAGGTATCGAAGATCGTCTCGACCAGCAGGAGATCGGCGCCGCCGTCCATGAGGCCGCGCGCGGCCTCGCCGTAGGACGCTGCGAGCTCGCTGAAGCTGGTGTTGCGCAGCCCCGGGTTGTTGACGTCCGGCGACATGGACGCCGTGCGGTTGGTGGGCCCGATGGAGCCAGCGACGAACCGCGGCCGCTCCGGTGTGCGGGCACTGCATGCATCGACCGCGGCGCGTGCCAGGCGCGCACCCGCCAGATTGATGTCGTAGGTCACTTCGGCGAGAGCGTAGTCGGCTTGCGACACCGATGTGGCGGTGAAGGTGTTGGTCGAGATGATGTCGGCACCGGCATCGAGAAAGGCGTCGTGCACTTCGCGCACGATATGCGGCTGGGTGAGGCAGAGCAGATCGTTGTTGCCTCTCAGGTCGCGCGGCCAGTCGCGGAAGCGCTCGCCGCGAAACTCGGCTTCGCCCAAGCGGTAGCCCTGCAGCATCGTGCCCATGGCGCCGTCGAGGATGACGACGCGCCGGCCGAGCGCCGCGAGCAGCGGCTGCAAGCGCAGTTGGTTGGTGTAGCTCATGCCGACCTCATCTTGGATGTCCGGGGAACTCAGGCCGCGAGGAGATGGTATCACGAGCCCGACCCCGGGCTTCCGGGGGCTGTCTTGACGGCGCTGGCAGCGGTGCCTATCGTCGATGCACACATCGTGGCTTCGCATCGCAGGATCCACCGGCAACCGCGGAAGGCCGGGCCCCATGGGCTACCGACTGATCGGGACGCACGGCGGCAAGAGTCTATCCTTCCTCTTGGTCCCGGGACCCAACCGACTCGGGCGCGCTACCACCCATGCCGATCACGTCCTGCCATCCGAGGCCGTCTCGCGCAAGCACGCGCAGATCGATCTCGACGGCGATCGGATCGAGATCCGCGACCTGGATTCACACAATGGAACGTTCGTGAATGGTGTTGGCGTGGCGACGCGGCGCCTGGGGGTCGGCGACTGTGTCCGCTTGGCCGACGTCGAGCTCGTGCTGCGGCGAGAAGAGCCGGATGCTTCCGAACCACTCACGGCAGACCGCACGGATCCGTTGCTCGTGCCCCTCGACTCGTTGGACTCGGGGAGATCGCTACCAAGCTTCAAGAGCGATGCGCAGCTCGACAGCGCCAAGCTGATCTGGTCGCCCCAGGACACCATCTCGCATGGGTCGGAAAAATCGAGCATCCTGGAGACATTGGTGGACCTGGCACAGTTCCTCGTTCGCGACGAAGGCGAGGAGGACGTGTGCACGAGCTGTCTCCAGCGCGTCGCCGGCTTGTTCGACTTTCGCCTGGCCTGTCTGCTCGAAATGAATGCCGCCGGCGAGATGGAAGTGCGCTGCCACACGCCGGCCAAGATGGCGCCCGACCTCGAGATCAGCCGCAGCATGGTGGATGCAGTGGTGCGCGAAGGCAAGGCGCTGCTCGTGCGCGCCGACGAAGTGTCGCTGTGGAAGACCGCCTATCCGCGCGGCATTCGTTCCGCCATCGTCGCGCCGCTGATGCAGAACACCGAGGTGCTCGGGGCTCTCTACTTGGACCACGATGATCCTCTCCGGAGCTTCGACAAGCGCCACCTGCGGCGCCTGCAGCTGCTGGCGGATCTGGTGGCGGCGAAGTTGGCGCGCATGCGCTCGCGCAAGGAGTTCGAACTGGCCGGTCTCATCCAGCGCCAGCTGTTGGGGACCCACTTGCGACACCCGGAAGGCTACGAGGTGGCCGTGCGGCTCGAGCCGAGCGAGATGGTGGGCGGCGATCTCTACGACACGTTGGAGTTGCCGGACGGGCGCTATCTCTACGCTTTGGGCGACATCGTCGGTCACGGAATGGGTGCGGCCTTGCTGATGTCGAACGTCTTGGCCTCGTTGCGCGCGCTCGCCCGCCATGCGAGCTCGTCATTGCAGCTGGCCGACGAGCTGCAGCGTGTATTGAGCGAGCAGCTGGCCCCGCACGGTTTCGTCACCATGTTCTTGGGATTCCTCGATCCGCGAACGCATCGATTCGACTTCGTCAACGCCGGACACGAGCCCGCGGTCCTCCTCGCCCCGGGCATGCCGTTGCAGGAGCTCAAATCCACCGGCCCGCCGCTCGGGATGCCGATCGGTGTGCCGCTGTCCAGCGCCGAGGTCGAGCTGCCTCCCGGCGCCGCGCTCTGCTCGTGGAGTGATGGGATTCCCGAGTCGTACCGTGTCGGAACGCGGCCGCCGCAGGATTTCACCCGTGAACGCATCCTGCAGCGTCTCGAAGAATGGCGCGACGAGCCCGCGAGCGCCATCGTTGCACTCCTCTTCGACGAAGTGGACGCTTTCGTCGGCAACCATCCGGCCCAAGACGACCGCACGATGCTGGTCCTGCGACGCCAGTGAGGCGAAGAAAAAGCGCCGTGCACCTTTGGAGCACGGCGCTCGAGTCACCGGAACAGCGGCCGCTCAATCGGGGATGTCGCCGCCCCCACGCTGGTTCAGATTATTGAACACGCTCAAGGCCGATTGAATATCGGTTTCGATCGATGGCACCGGCTTGGCGTCGAGCCCGTCGGAGCCCGTCCCCAGCTTGCCTACCGATCTGCGCTCGATGATGAGGGATTCACCCCATGAGATCAGCACGTCTTGCAAGACCGGATCGGCGATCAATCCACGACCGGCGGCGTCGTTCAACTCGGTGACGAACAGCTCGCGGTAGAGGAGGTCGACGGGCTCCTTGGCCGCGGCCGTGAGGATCACCAACGCCTGAGCGAACTCGCTTCCATCCGTGAACGCGTACGGATCCGGGAATGCCATCGTCTCGATCTGGGCGAGAAAACCGCGCACTTCAGTGGCATCGAAGCCGCCGTAGGTGCCGCCGCGCGACACGGCGCGCACCACCTTGGTCCAGAAGCCGCGGTCCAGGGCGTTGGTGACGAGAATGCCGAGCTCGATCTGAGAAGCGATCTGCTTCGCCTTGGGTTTGAAGCCGAAGTCGATCCCGGGCGTGTCGCCGCTGATCTGCAAGCTTTTCGCCGTCGCCGTCGTGGGCGTGAAGGAGTCGAACAGCTCCTCGTTGAAGTCGGATTGAGGCGTGGAAGAGGCAATGGTCACGACGTGCGAACCATCGAGAGCCAGGATCGAATAGGCGCCGTTGGCATCGGTGATGTCGGTGCGCACATTGCCATCACCATCGATGAGGGCCACCGTGACGCCGGCGGCGATGCCGGGCTCGTTCTCTTGGTCCTGCGTGCCGCTCGAGTCCGGGTCGATGAAGACGGTTCCCGAGACCCAAAAGCCCTGGCAGGGGCCCGGAAGAACGGCGCGGCCGACGCCAGAGCCGATCTTGGCAGCAACGCGAATCAGCCCTTCCGAGACATCGCCGGCGAAGGAGACGGAGAAGGTCTCGGACTTGCCGTTGCTGACGCTCACGTCGCCCCATTTGATGCCGTTCAATCCGGTTTGTTGGTCGGGCCCGGCGACGCCGCCATTGGGCGAGGAGGCTACGAGAGCCCCGGCGCAGGCGGGAATCTGCAATACGAGTTGGTTGAGCGCCGGACCGTCCGCGACTCCGGTCACGGCGTACGTGAAGGTGGAGACACCGCCCGCGACCGTGCGCCCGACGAAGCTCAGCTCGAACCCGGGAACGGCCTGGACGACTCCGAACGGGGCCTTGGCCGTCGCGGCTGGCCGCGATGCCGCCGGTGCGGTGGGGGATTCACGCAGAGAACAGCCAGCGAACGCCAGGCTGGCGGAGGCAATGAGGAGTCCCAGGTGCTTCACGTGGCATCTCCCGAGCAGTGTGTTTTTCCTTGGGGACGCCGGTGATGTTATAGGGTGCGTGCAGCGACGGTCAAGTCGACTTCACACGTTGCGCAATTTGACCCATGCAATCGCGGATCTTTGGCAGGATCAACTCGTGCGCCGCGAGGCTCGAATCTCTTGCGCACGACGTTTGATGGCATCGGCTTCGGCGTCGCGCTTCGATTCGCGCAGCATGTCCGAATAGTGATCCAAACATTCGGCGAGGTCGGGGTGCGAGGGACCGAGGGCCGATTCGAAGATCGGCACTGCGCGCTTGAAGTAGGTCTCCGCGTTCGAGTAATCGTGTGTCTTGGTGAACAAGATCGCCAGGTCGGTGAGAGACCACGCCACGCCTTCGCTTTCATCGAGGCTTTCGAACGTGGCGAGGGCGCGGCGCAGCAAGGGCTCGGCCGCCGCGTAGTTGCCGCGCTCGCGATACAGGGCACCGAGATCCGCCACGCTCCAGGCGACGTCGGGGTGATCGGGGCCGAGCGCACGCTCGCGGATCTCGAGGGCGCGGCGGAAGAGCGGCTCGGCGCCGGGATAGTCCTTCTGTTTCATTTTCAAATTGGCCATGTTGTTGAGCATCGTCGCCACGCTCGGATGGTCCGGCCCGAGCTGTTTTTCGAGAATGGCCAGGGCGCGCGCGTAGACCAGCCCTGCCTCGGCTAATTTGCCAGGTGAGCCTTCGAGCCCCAGGTTGTAAAGCACCCGGGCGAGGTTGCTCAAAGCCCCCGCCGTGCGCGTGTGCTCCGGGCCCAGGGATTTCTCGTAGATGACGAGCGCCTGTTCGTACACCGGTACCGCTTCGGCGTACCTGGCCTGCGCGTTGTACAGAATTCCCAAATTGTTGAGTGTGCGCGCCAGGTCCGGATGGCTCTCGCCGCGTGTCTTTTTCCACACGTCGATCGCGCGCAAGAACAGCGGCTCGGCGTCGGCCCAGCGCTGCTGCCGCCAATAGAGGACGCCGAGGTAGTTGAGGCTCTCGGCCACATCGGGATGTTGCGAACCGAGCGTGCGCTCGCGGATGTCGCGCGAGCGCAGCAGCACCTCTTCGGCTTCCTTGTACTTGCCGTGCGACGTGTAGGCGACACCGAGATCGGTGAGGGTCGAGGCGACCTCGGGGTCCTCGGGACCGAGGAGTTTTTCCTTGGTTTCGACGGCTTGCACCAGCAACGACTCCGCCACGGCCAGGTTGCCTTGCAAGCGGGCCAAGTCCCCGAGGCTCGTCAGGCTCGAGGCGAAATCGAGATCTTCGCCGCCGCGGCGCAGGCGATAGGACGTTTCGAGCAACGGGCGCGCCTGGCGATAGAGACCGAGGTTCTTGTAGACGTTGCCCATGGTGTACAACAGGCGCGCCTGCGTCGCGGGCTGGTTCTCGAGCTCGCGTTCGATGCGGGCCGCGCCTTGATCGAGGATCTCGCGCGCCGTGATCGTGCTGCCGAGTGTGGATTCGGGGTCCGCCACCTTGAACAGGCCGACGAGGAAGTCGGAGATCTGGCGCGCCGTCGCCGCCTCTTCGCTGGCGAGGCGCTGCGCACGCCGCGCGCGCAGCAAGCCCATCGTCGTTCCCACCATTCCCAAGATCACCGCCAAGATGATCGCCGAGGCCGCGGCCACGCCGAACTTGTGGCGCATGACGAATTTCTGCATGCGATAGCGGTGGCTCGGAGGCCCGGCGAGAACGGGCTCGTTCTTGAGGTGACGCACGATGTCGGCAGCGAGATCGGAAGCGGAGTCGTAGCGCCGCGTGCGGTCCTT
>Ga0075421_100006983_pt1 | contig 13804 bp, 10 predicted proteins | sample SoiMetdeltSBSDD5_FD_75292 | JGI IMG/M metagenome (GOLD analysis project Ga0075421, IMG submission 75292) | Bulk soil microbial communities from a Populus tree surrounding site in Tennessee, USA - Soil MetaG P. deltoides SBSDD5 | ecosystem: Environmental > Terrestrial > Soil > Tree plantation...
GAACCGCGCCACGCGACCTCGACCACCCGGCCCTGGTCGCGCAGCTGGGTCAGCCAGTCACCGGCGGCGTCCGGTTCGCGCGACCGGGACCGAACGTCGTCGTCGGAGAGCGGACCGACCTCGCGCAGCAGGTCGGCCACGCCCTCGGCGTCCTTGGCCCGCCGGTCGGGCGCCAGCCGCTGCAGCTCGGACTCGACCTCGCCGATCACGTCGGCGTCGAGCAGCTCACGCAGCTCGGCCCGGCCGAGCAACTCGGTCAGCAGGGACGAGTCGATCGACAGCGCGGCCGCGCGGCGCTCGGCGAGCGGGCTGTCGCCGCCGTAGAGGAACTCCGCGACGTAGCCGAACTGGCCGAACAGCAGCGACTGCGCGAACGGCGACGGCGTCGGCGTCTCGACGTCGACCAGCCGGACCCGCCCGGCCGCCAGGTCGGACTGCAGACCGCGGAGGGCGGGCACGTCGTAGACGTCTTGCAGGCACTCCCGCATGGCTTCCAGCACGATCGGGAAGTCGGGGTACTTGTGCACCACTTCGAGCAGCTGGGCGGAGCGCTGCCGCTGCTGCCACAAGGCGTTGCGCCGGTCGCGGCCCGCCCGCCGGGGGAGCAACAGGGCGCGAGCGGCGCACTCGCGGAACCGGGCGGCGAACAACGCGGACCCACCGACCTGGGCGGTCACCAGGTCCTCGACCTCGTCCGGTTCGAAGACGAACGCCTCGGGGCCGGGTGGACGAGCGTCGGCCTGGGGGAGCCGCACCACGATCCCGTCGTCGCTGGCCGTCGCCTTGGCGTTGACGCCGTAGCGCTCGCGGAGCCGGGCGTCGACGATCAACGCCCACGGCCCGTGAACAGCGAGTCCATAGGGGGAGTGCAGCAGGATCCGCCAGTCGCCGGACTCGTCCGTTCCGCGCTCGACGACCAGGGTCCGGTCGGTCGGCAGGTCGCCGGTGGCCCGCCGCTGGTCACCGACGAGGGCGACAAGGTTGGTCGCCGACGACTCGTCCAGCCCGGCGGCGACGCAGCGTGTCACGGCGTCCGCCTCGTCGGCGGCGGCCAGCTCACGGGTGAACGCGCCGATGGCGGCGCCGAGCTCGGCGGGACGGCCCGGTGCGTCGCCCTTCCAGAACGGCAGCCGCCCCGGCTGTCCCGGCGCCGGCGAGACGAGGAGCCGGTCGTGCGTGATGCGGTCGATCCGCCAGCTGGTCGATCCCAGCACGAAGACGTCGCCGACCCGCGACTCGAACACCATCTCCTCGTCGAGCTCACCCACCCGGGCCGGGCGCCGGCCGCCGTCGCTCCCGACGAGGAAGGCGCCGTAGAGGCCGCGATCGGGGATCGTGCCGCCGGAGGTGACCGCCAGCCGACCGGCGCCGGGCCGGCCGGTCAGGGACCCGGCCACCCGGTCCCACACGACGCGGGGCCGGAGGCCGGTGAACTCGTCGGACGGGTAACGGCCGGCGAGCAGCTCGAGCGTAGCGTCGTAGGCCGAGCGTGGCAGCCCCGCGAACGGCGCGGCCCGCCGTACCGTCGAGAACCACGCGTCGACGTCGACGGAGTCCATGGCGGCGGCCGCGATCGTCTGCTGGGCCAGCACGTCCAGCGGATTGGCCGGCATGGCGAGCTCCTCGATCGCCCCGGACCTGATCCGGTCGAGGGTGACCGCGGCATGCAGCAGGTCGGAGCGGTTGGTCGGGAAGAACACGCCACGCGAGGTCTCGCCCACCTGGTGACCGGCCCGGCCGACGCGCTGCACGCCGCTCGCCACCGACGGCGGCGACTCGACCTGGATCACGAGGTCGACCGCGCCCATGTCGATGCCGAGCTCCAGGCTGCTGGTCGCGACGACGCACGGCAGCCGCCCTGCTTTCAGATCGGACTCGATGAGGGCACGCTGTTCCTTGCTGACCGAGCCGTGATGGGCCCGGGCGATGACCTCGGTCGCCCCGCGCGAGGCACCCGATTGGGCCATCACCTGCGCCGGCGGATCCGGGCTGTCCGGCAGGTCCGCGCCGGCCCGCTCGCCCGCGATCTCGTTGAGCCGCGCGGTCAGTCGCTCCGCCACACGGCGCGAGTTGGCGAACACAATGGTCGCGCGATGGGCCTCGATGAGGTCGACGATGCGCTCCTCGACGTGCGGCCAGATCGACGGCCGGCGCGGCTCGTCGTCGTCCGGCGCCGGTCCGGGACGCGGTGCTCCCTGCTCGGCCACGCCGCCCAGCGCGGTCATGTCCTCGACGGGGACGACGACAGACAGATCCCATGCCTTCGGCGCCGGCGGCGCCACGATCCGTACCGGGTGGGTGCCGCCGAGGAACCGCTCGACCCGGTCGACCGGCCGGACCGTCGCGGACAGCCCGACCCGCTGGGCCGGCTCCGGCAGCAGCTCGTCGAGACGCTCCAACGAGAGCGCGAGATGCGCCCCGCGCTTGGTGCCGGCGACGGCGTGGACCTCGTCGATGATGACCGTGTCGACGCCGCGCAGCGCCTCGCGCGCCCGTGACGTCAGGAGCAGGAAGAGTGACTCCGGCGTGGTGATGAGGATGTCCGACGGGCGGGTGACGAAGCGTCGCCGCTGGTCCGACGGGGTGTCGCCCGACCGGACGGCGACGTCCACCTCGCGAGTCGGACTGCCGGCCTGCCGGGCGGTGGCGGCGATGCCGCGCAGCGGAACGCGCAGGTTGCGCTCCACGTCGACCGCGAGCGCCTTGAGCGGAGAGACGTAGAGCACCCGGCAACGCCGTTGCGGATCGGCCTCCGGCGGCGTCGACGTCAGTCGGTCGAGGGCCCACAGGAACGCGGCCAGCGTCTTGCCCGATCCGGTCGGAGCGACCACCAGGGCGTTGGCGCCAGTGCTCACGGCCTCCCAGGCACCGACCTGCGCCGGTGTCGGGCCGTCGAAGGCCGCCCGAAACCAGCTCCGGGTCGACGCCGAGAACCGCTCGAGAACCTCGTCCGGCGCGCTGGGCTGGGTGGACTTCACCCCGCCATCTTGACGCAGGGCGCCGACAGGACCACCGTCCCGAGACAGCTCGGGCCAGGTGAATCAGGGCAGGTCGACCGCGCTCCAGGTGCGACCACCGTCGTCGGTGCGGCACAGGTCGCCGTCGCGGTCGATCACGTAGCCGACGGACTCGGTCGTGAAGCCCACATAGACGTACGGGCCCTCACCGAGCCCACTCGCCGGGATGACGGCAGAGGACTCGACCACCCATCCCTGTGAGCCGGACGCGACGAACGCGGTGTCCGCGCTGACCGCGGCGACGGTCGTCGAGGCGTCCGGCGCCACCATGTCGGTGAACGACTCCGGCTGGTCCCAGGTCCGGCCCTGGTTGAGACTTCGCACCAGCGTGGGAGTGGCCTCGTCGCACAACGCCCAGACGGCGCCCAGCGTGGCGCTCAGGTCGACCGGCTCGCAGCCGATGTCGCTCATGCTCCACTGCGTACCGCCGTCGGTGGTGTAGGCGAACTCCGACGACACGCCGGCGAGCGTCGCACCGAACGCGTCCTCACCGAGAGCGACCGCCAGTTCCGGCTCGGGCGTGAGCGCGCCGGGCGGCGTGAGCTCCTGCAACGCGGTGCCGCCGACGACCTCGTTGAGTACGACCGGCTCGGCGCCCTTGCTCCCCATCGCCCAGAGCTGGTCGCCCCAGGCGTCGAGAGCCTGCACCTCGACGCCGGCCGGCTGTCGGAGGCGAATCCAGGCCTCTCCGCCGTTGTCGGTACGGAAGGTTGCGGCGCCGTTCGTGGCCCATCCGACGTGACCGTCGCCGGAGAAACGGACCGTGTGGGCGAGCCGGGCGTTTCCGGGAAGCACGGTGAATCGGGGCGACTCGCTCCGGTCGGCATAGCCGAGCACGTTGCAGGTCTGTCCGCCGCAGGTGGCCGAGGCGGACAGGTAGTACTCGTCCGAGCTGGCCCCGGTCACCGAGCTGACCTGGACGTTCTCGGCGGTAACCGGAGCTCCGGCGGTCCGTCGCGTCGGCGCGGTCCGCACGGTTCGCAGCGGCTCGCGGTCTGCCGTCAGGCCGGACGGCGGGCGCGGGGTCTCGACCTCGAACGCTTCGCTGTCCCGCCCAGGATCGTCCGCCGACCGGCCGAGGCGGGGGACGTCGGTCGCCTGGTCCACTGGCGTGGACGGACCGACCAGGGGCACCACGACGGCGATCGCGGCCAGCATCACCGCGGTCGCGATGAAGGCCCCGTAGCGGCGATGCACTCGGCGGCGGCCGACGCGCTGGTGGATGCGCTCGAGCACACGGTCGGCGGTCGGGTCGTCGATCCGATCGCCCTCGGACCGCAGGGTCCGGCGGAGTTCGTTCTCGAACGGATCGCGGTCCGGCCGATCGCTCATCGCACCGCTCCGCGTCGGGAGGCGGCGGTACGGTCGCTGAACGAGCCGGCGCGTCGCCGAAGCTTCTCGAGCGCCTTCGAGGCCTGGCTCTTGACGGTGCCGACCGAGCAACCCATCGTGGCGGCGACCTCGACCTCGGTGAGGTCTTCGTAGTAGCGCAGGGCGATCACCGCGCGCTGCCGCGGCGGCAACTCCTGGAGGGCCCGCCACAGCTCGGAGTCGCCGTGGCGATCCTCGTGGCCGGCCTCGGGGATCTCGTCGGTCAGCCGTTCCCGCCGGCGGTGCCGCCAGACGCTGATGTTGCGGTTGACCATGATGCGCCGGACGTATCCCTCGGGGTTGTCGCGGGTCCGCAGCCGCGTCCAGTGCAGCAGGGTGCGCTCGAGGGCATCCTGAACGAGATCGGCGGCCGCCTCGTCACAGCCGGTCAGAATCCAGCCGAATCGTTGCAGATCGGGAAGCCGGGCGCGGACGAACGCATCAAATGCGGCGTGCTCGTCCTCCCGCACTGCATACCCCCCAGCGTCGACGGGGAGTGTGATCACTCCTGGGCCGGCCGCGGCCGTCTCAACGCTAGGCATTCTGCATCCTCACGCGCCAAGGACGCGCGAATCGCCGAGATGGTTGCCCGACTGAGACCAAGTGGTCTATTTCGGCGGCGAAACCCCGTCGAGTGTTGTCCGGGGTCCGGCATAGAGTGCGATCTCGTGCGGGAGATGTCAGATTCGGACACCGAGCCCACGGCGACCGCCGACGAGCCCGAGTTCGACGGCCCGATGATCGTCGCCAAGGGACTGCGCAAGCGCTACGGCACGCTCGAGGCGGTATGCGGCATCGACGTCACGGTCGAGCGCGGCGAGGCGTTCGGCTTCCTCGGGCCCAACGGCGCCGGCAAGTCGTCGACGATGCGGATGGTCGCCGCGGTGTCCCCGGTGAGCGCCGGTGAGCTGCGCATCCTCGGCATGGACCCGGCCACCCACGGTCCGCAGATCCGGGCCCGGCTCGGCGTCTGCCCCCAGCTCGACACGCTCGACATGGAGATCTCGGTCCGGGAGAACCTCACGGTCTACGGCCGCTACTTCGGGCTGTCGCGCGCCGAGTGCGCCAGCCGGGCCGACGAGTTGCTCGATTTCGTCCAGCTGACCGAGAAGGCGAGCGGCACCGTCGAGGCGCTGTCCGGCGGCATGAAGCGGCGGCTGTCCATCGCCCGCTCCCTGATCAACTCGCCCGACGTACTCCTGCTCGACGAGCCCACGACCGGACTGGACCCACAGGCCCGCCATCTCGTGTGGGAGCGGCTGTTCCGCCTCAAGCAGCGTGGTGTCACGCTCGTGCTGACCACGCACTACATGGACGAAGCCGAGCAGCTGTGCGACCGGCTGGTGGTCATGGACAAGGGCCTGATCGTGGCGGAGGGCTCGCCCACCGATCTGATCCAAGCCCACTCGACCCGCGAGGTCACCGAGCTCCGCATGGGGGTCGGCGAGCACGACGAGGTTGCCACGCAGGTCAAGGATCTGGCCGACCGCGTCGAGGTGCTGCCCGACCGGGTGCTGCTCTACACCGACGACGGTGAGCGCGCCTCGGTCGCGGTCCACGAGCGTGGCCTGCGGCCGGCCTCCGTCCTGGTCCGGCGTTCGACGCTCGAAGACGTCTTCTTGCGGCTGACCGGCCGTACTCTCGTCGACTAGGCGCGGCCGCGATGGAGATGGTGCTGCGCCAGTTCGACTACTGGGCCACGACCTACCGCCGGACCTGGCGGGGGAGTGTCGTGTCGACCTTCGTGATGCCGCTGTTCTATCTGCTCGGCATGGGCGTCGGCCTCGGTGCGTTCGTCGACGACCAGTCCCGATCGGAGCTGCCCGACGGCGTGACCTATCTGGAGTTCATCGGGCCGGGCCTGCTGGCCACGATGGTGATGATGACGGCGATGTTCGAGTCCACCTATCCGGTGTACGGCAACATCAAGTGGACGAAGGTCTACGAGGCGATGCTCGCGACGCCGCTCACCGTCGTCCACGTACTCAACGGGCACCTGCTCTACGTCGCGTTCCGGACCGCATCGATGAGCGCGGTGTTCGTGGTGGTGCTCGCCGGCTTCGGCATCGTCGACTCCGTCGCCGGCGGGATCGGCGCGCTGCTCGCCGCGATCCTGATCGGCATGGCGCACGCGACGCCGGTGTTCGCCTACTCCGCCCGCTTGAAGAGCGACAGCGGGTTCGCGCCGCTGTTCCGGCTCGGGCTGCTGCCGATGTTCTTGTTCTCGGGCGCGTTCTTCCCGATCCAGAGCCTGCCGGACGCGATCGAGTGGCTGGCCTACCTGATGCCGGTGTGGCATGGCGTCGAGCTGTGTCGCAACCTGATCCTCGGCACGGGTGACTGGGGCGCCGACATCGGCCACGTGGGCTACCTCGTGACCTGGATCGTGATCGGCTGGGGCCTCGCCCGCTGGTCGTTCGGCAACCGGCTGGCCGAGGGGGCGTGATGGCGACCCTCGCGGCCCGGGTGCTGCCGGTGCCGGTCCACGGCGCCGGCTGGCGGCTCGTCGAGCGCAACTTCCTCGTCTACAAGCGGGCCTGGATCGTGTTCCTCACCGGGTTTCTGGAGCCGGTGCTCTACCTCTTCTCGATCGGCATCGGCGTCGCCGACCTGGTCGACACGTTCGAGCTGCCCGACGGCACGCGCGTGGGCTACACCGAGTTCGTCGCGCCGGCGCTGCTGGCGGCGGCAGCGATGCAGGGTGCTTTGTTCGACGCGACGTACAACATCTTCTTCCGGATGAAGTACGCCAAGCTCTACGACGCCGTCCTTGCGACGCCGCTGCGGCCCTGGGATGTTGCTACAGGAGAAGTCACGTGGGCACTGCTGCGAGGCACGGCCTACTCCGCGATGTTCGTCATCGTCATGGTCGCGATGGGACTGACCTCGTCGTGGTGGACCGTGCTGGCGCTGCCGGCCGCGATCCTGATCGGCTACGCCTTCGCCGGCGCCGGCATGGCTCTGACGACGTGGATGAAGTCGTGGCAGGACTTCGAGTACATCCAGCTCGTCGTCGTGCCGATGTTCTTGTTCTCCGGCACGTTCTATCCGCTGGACACCTACCCGACCGGGCTGCAGTGGATCGTCCAGGCGACGCCGCTCTATCAGGGCGTCGTGCTGTGCCGCGGCTTCGCCACCGGCAGCGTCGGATGGGAGCTACTGATCGCGGTCGGCTACCTCGTCGCGATGGGCACGCTCGGCATGTACGTCGCCTCCCGCCGGCTCGCGAAGCTGCTGCTGCACTGACGGCCACGTCGGGATACCACGTTCTCGTGGTAATCGCGCACTCTGCACGGCGTCGGCACACCGTGCAGAGTGAGGATAGGCCGTGCAGAGTGGTGTTGGGCGCGGCGGTCAGCGGGCGAGCTCGACCTCGAGTACGCCGCGCAGCCGGTCGGCCTGGTCGGCGAGCCCCATCTCGCGGCCGCAGTCGGCGATCATGTCACGGAACAGCGCCCCGCTCTCGACGATCGCGGTGTCGATGTGCTCGTACACCTCGAGCGTCACCGTGCCGTAGAGCCGGGACCAGATCCGCAGGAAGTGCCACTGAAGACCGAGCGGAACGTCGTCGCTTCGCCAGCTCTCGTGGAAGTCGCTGTGCTCGGCGGCGCGGGAGCGCAAGCGCTCGCGGAGCGTCCGGTCGAGCTCGTCGTCGCCCGGAACCGCGAACCCGGTGGCCTGCCAGACCCGGACGAACATGTCACTGAAGAGCGCTCCGAAGCGCAGCCCGGCCTCGGCGCAGATCTTCTGGCCGTCCGTCGTGACGCTGGTCATGGTGCTGGTGAAGATCAGTCCGAACTCGGTCCGGTGGGCGAGCGCCCACTGCCGGAAAGCCGCCGAGGCGGCCACGATCTGGGCGGCCGGGTCGTCGGTGGGATGCCGGTCGCGGGCCGTCTCGAGCGTGGCGACCAGGTCGTCGTAGATGTCGGCGGCGACCCGATAGATCAGGTCCTCGTAGCTGTCGACGTAGCGATAGAGCGCCGGTGCGGTCATGCCCATCTCGGTCGCGATGGAGCGCAGCGAGATGCCCTGCGGGTCGCCGAGCAGGCGGCGCGACACCGCCACGATCTCGGCCATCGTGGCGCGCCGTTGCCGTTCGCGACGGGTATGGACCGGCGCGGGCTCGGTGGGCTCGGCCGCGGTCATCGGCAGTTTCCTCCTTGACAAGCGAGCGCCGGGGGGCTCATAGTTAACACTGTAAAGCATAAACACCGTTCACTGTAGTGATAGATGTAAGGCATCGTGGGACCGGAGGAGTCAAGATGCTCGTACGTTGGGGCCGCCTGCTGGCGCGACGCGGCCGACTCGTGGTGACGACCGGAATGCTGCTGGTGATCGCGGCCGCGGTCTTCGGGTTCGGCGTGTTCGACAAGCTCCAGGCCGGAGGTTTCGACGACCCCGGCAGCGAGTCCGGGCAGGCGGCCGAGGCCGAGCGCGTGACCTTCGGCCGGCACGAGGCCGACCTGGTGGCGATCTACTCGAGTGACTCGATGTCGGTCGAGGATCCGGCCTTCGAGCAGGCGGTCGACGACGTGGTGACCGGCCTGCCCGACGATGCGGTCACCAGCGTCGTGACGTGGTACGACACCGGCGACCCGGCGCTGGTCTCGGAGGACCGACAGGCGACCCAGGTGGTCGTGAGCCTGGCCGGCGCCGATCAGGACGCGTTGTCCGAGTCCGCCGACGAGGTCCAGCCGGCGCTCGAGGCCGAGGGACTCACCACCGACATCGCCGGCCAGTACGCCGTGTTCGGCGACGTCAACGAGACGGTCGGCGAGGACATCGCCCGGGCCGAGTCGATCTCGATGCCGCTGGTCCTGATCCTCTGCCTGATCATCTTCGGCAGTGTCGTCGCGGCTTTCATGCCGGTGGGGATCGGCGCCATCGCCGTCTTCGGATCGTTCGCGATCGTCCACGTCCTCACGATGTTCACCGACATCTCGGTCTTCGCGATCAACATCATCACGCTGCTGGGCATGGGGCTGGCGATCGACTACGCGTTGTTCATCGTGAGCCGGTTCCGTGAGGAACTCGCCGCGCGGCCGGGCACGGGACGCGAAGGCGTGGCCGACGCGGTCGTCACCACCGTGGCGACGGCCGGGCGGACCGTCATGGTCTCGGGCCTCACGGTCGCGGCCGCCTTGGCGTCGCTGCTGATCTTCCCGCAGGGCTTCCTGCGCTCCATGTCGATCGGTGGCATCGCCGCCGTGCTGGTCGCCATGACGGCCGCGCTGACGATCCTGCCGGCGACACTCGCCCTCGTCGGCCGGCGGATCGACTCCGGACGGATGCCATGGCGCCGGCGACGGTCCCGGGCATACGACGATCAGGGCGCCTGGGCGCGACTCGCGCGCAGCGTGATGCGCCGGCCGATCGCGTACGCGGCACCGATCGTGATCGTCCTCCTGACCCTCGGCGCCCCGTTCCTCGGCGCGTCGTGGGGGAGTGTCGACGAGCGAGTCCTGCCGGAGGACGCACCGAGCCGGGTCGCATCCGAGAAGCTCGCCACCGAGTTCGGGGGCGAGCAATCGACCGCGAACATCGTCGTGACCGGTGCCGACGGGTCGCAGCTGCGCGAATACGTCACCTCGGTCGATGAGGTGGACGGTGTCAGCGGCGCCCGCGTACTGGCGCAGGGAACCGAGTCCGGTGAACCGGCCGCCCTGGTCCAGGCCACCTGGGACGGCGGCAGCCAGGCCGAGACGTCGCAGACGATCGTCGAGGACATCCGATCCATCGATCCGGGCACCGGAGCCGACGCGCTCGTGGGTGGCCAGACCGCGTCCGCCGTCGACCTGATCGACTCCATCGGCTCGCGGCTGCCCTGGATGGGCCTGCTGGTCGTCGCCGTGATGCTGGTGCTGCTGTTCTTGGCCTTCGGCTCGCTGGTGCTGCCGATCAAGGCCGTCGTGATGAACGCGATCTCGATCGTCGCCTCGTTCGGCGTCGTCACGTGGATCTTCGCCGACGGCAACCTCGAGGGGCTGCTCGGCTTCACGTCGACCGGCTATCTCGACGCCACCCAGCCGATCTTGATGTTGGCGATCCTGTTCGGGCTGTCGATGGATTACGAGGTGTTCCTGCTCTCGCGGGTACGTGAGCAGTGGGACATCACCGTCGACAACACCGAGGCGGTGGCGACCGGCGTGCAGCGTACCGGCGGCATCATCACCAGCGCGGCGCTGTTGCTCGCCGTGGTGATCGGGGCGTTCGCGACGTCGGGGATCGTCTTCATCAAGATGATCGGCGTCGGCATGCTGGTCGCCCTGCTCGTCGACGCCACGATCGTCCGGGCGTTGCTCGTTCCCGCGACGATGAAGCTGCTCGGCCGGGCCAACTGGTGGGCACCCGGGCCGATGCGCCGCTGGTGGGAGCGGCACGGCATTCGCGAGACGGGATCGCCGGAGGAGTCGCCGGTGGAGTCCTCGATACTGGTCCGGTGAGGCACAGCGAGTTCTGGGCGCGGATGGACCATCACCTCGGCGACGCCTACTCGAGAGTCTGGGCTCGTGAGCAGGTACTCGGCGAGCTGGACGGCCGTACGGTCGACGAGGCGCTGGCCGCCGGGGAGTCGCCGAAGCGGGTGTGGCACGCGGTCTGGGATGCGCTCGAGTTACCCGACAGCGAGCGCTGAGCGTGTCGGCCGACTCGACGGCGCTCGTCCAGCGCCGAACCGTCGGCAGCCTGGTCGCGAGCCAGGCGCTCGGCGGCATCGGCGTCTCGACCGGGATCGCGGTCATCGTGTTGCTGGCCGAGGACATCCTCGGATCGGCCGACCTCGCGGGCCTGCCCCAGTCGGCCCAGGTCTTCGGCTCCGCCGCCGGGGCGTATGCGATCGCCGCGCTGAGCTCGCGACAGGGCCGGCGGATTGGCCTCGCGATGGGCTACGGCACGGGTGCGGTCGGTGCGGTGCTGTGCATCCTGGCGGCGGCGATGTCGAGCTTCAGCTTGCTGATGATCGGCGCCGGCCTCCTCGGCTGCGCGACCGCCGCGAACAGCCAGGCTCGGTTCGCCGCGACCGACCTGGCGCCGGCGGACGGCCGAGGCCGCGCCCTGTCGATCGTGGTCTGGGCCACGACCGTCGGCGCGGTGCTCGGGCCGAACCTGGTCGGCTGGGCCGGCGAAGGCGCTGCCGCCGTCGGGCTGCCCGAGCTGTCTGGTGCCTTCATCCTCTCCCTGGTCGGCACCGGACTCGCCGCCGGTTATCTGCACTGGCGGCTGCGCCCCGATCCCTTGCTGCTGGCGCGCGAACTGGCCGCGGCCGACGGCGACAGCGAGGAGTCGATGGCGACGCCGAAGCGGCACGCGCTGGCCGTCCTGCGCGATCATCCGCGGGCGATCGGCGGCATGGTCGCCGTGGCGGCCGGCCACGCCACGATGGTGTCGGTCATGGTCATGACGCCGCTGCACATGGACCACGGCGGCGCCGACCTCGAGATGGTCGGCTTCGTCATCAGCATCCACGTCCTCGGCATGTTCGCCTTCGCGCCGCTGGTCGGATGGTGCACCGACCGGATCGGCCAGCGCGCCGTACTCCTCGCGGGGGCGGCGATCCTGTTGACTGCCGTGGCCATGGCCGGGCGGTCTCCGGAGGGCGCGTCGGCCGGCCTGACGCTCGGGCTGTTCCTGCTCGGACTCGGCTGGTCGTGCACCTTGGTGGCGGGCTCCACCGTGCTCACGGAGTCGGTTCCGCTCGCCGATCGTCCGACCGTGCAGGGCACGTCGGACCTGGTGACGGGCGTGTGCGCCGGCCTCGGCGGGGCGAGTGGCGGCTGGATCGTCGCCACGTGGGGCTTCGACATGCTCAACGTCCTCGCCGGCGTCTTGGCCCTGGCGGTCGTGGTCGTCGCCGTCGCGGTGCGGCGGTTGATCACCACTGTCGAGCCGGCCGAGGTCTAGCGCCGACGATGACGGTCCGGTGACACCTCGCCGGGCGCGGTCTGCGCGGCGAGCCGGGCTGGCAGACTCGGCGCGTGACCCAGGCAATCGACTCCCTGGCCCGCGCGGAGCTCGCTGTGATCGGCGGGTCCGGCTTCTACGCCTTCCTCGACGAGGTCGTCGAGCACGACGTCGACACGCCCTACGGTCCGCCGTCGGCGCCGGTCGTCGTCGGCACGGTCGATGCCGACGCCGGGCCGCGCCGGGTCGGCTTCATGCCGAGACACGGGCGGCGTCACGAGCGTCCGGCCCACACGGTCAACTACCGCGCGAATCTCTGGGCGTTGCGGGGTCTCGGCGTACGGCAGATCCTCGCGCCGTGTGCGGTCGGCAGCCTGCGACCCGAGCTCGGCCCCGGCACACTGGTCGTCCCGGATCAGCTCGTCGACCGTACGACGGGGCGGGTCCAGACGTACTTCGACGACGGAGCCTGCCACGTCAGCTTCGCCGACCCGTACTGTCCCCGGCTGCGCCGAGGGCTCGTCGACGGCCTCCGTACGCGAGGAGCCGAAACGGTCGACGGCGGCACGATGGTCGTGATCGACGGGCCGCGGTTCTCGACCCGGGCCGAGTCGCAGTGGTACGCCGCGCAAGGGTGGTCGCTGGTCAACATGACGGGCCACCCCGAAGCGGTCCTCGCCAGGGAGCTCGCGCTCTGCTACACGCCGATCGCGCTTGTCACCGACGTCGACGCCGGGGTCGCCGCTCACGAGGCGGTCAGCCAGGCCGAGGTGTTCCGGGTCTTCGCGGAGCACACCGACCGGCTTCGGGAGCTGCTGCGGGCCGTCGTCGCCGGTTTGCCGACCGACCGCGACTGTCCTTGCCCGGACGTCCACGAAGGCATGACGCTGCCGGTGGCATTGCCGTGAGGGTGCTGCTGACCGGGGCGGCCGGGTTCGTCGGGAGCCAGGTCGCGGTGGCGCTGGGCGGCGCCGGACACGAGGTCGTCGGCGTGGACGCACTGATTCCGCAGGCACATCCCGTCGATGCCGCGCCGCCGCCCGGAGTCGTACGGCTCGACCTGCGCGACCCGGATCGACTCGACGCCGTGCTGGCCGGCGTCGACGTCGTCTGCCACCAGGCCGCGATGGTCGGCACCGGCGTCGATGTCGCGGACTTCCCGGACTACGCGTCGCACAACGATGGCGGTACGGCGGTGTTACTCGCGACGATGGCGCGGACCGGTGTCGACCGGCTCGTGCTGGCGTCGTCGATGGTGGTCTACGGCGACGGACGGTATCGCTGCGAGTCCCACGGCGACGTCACTCCGGCGCCGCGGCGGACCGCCGATCTCGAGATCGGCCGGTTCGAGCATCGCTGCCCCCGATGCGAGGCGCCGCTCGATTGGGCACTCGTCGACGAGTCGGCTCCGCTGCGACCACGCAGCGCTTACGCGGCGTCGAAGGTCGCCCAGGAGCACTACGCTGCCGCCTGGAGCACGCTGCGATCGGGTCGGGTCATCGTGTTGCGCTATCACA
>Ga0075421_100006986_pt1 | contig 13801 bp, 9 predicted proteins | sample SoiMetdeltSBSDD5_FD_75292 | JGI IMG/M metagenome (GOLD analysis project Ga0075421, IMG submission 75292) | Bulk soil microbial communities from a Populus tree surrounding site in Tennessee, USA - Soil MetaG P. deltoides SBSDD5 | ecosystem: Environmental > Terrestrial > Soil > Tree plantation...
CAGTTCGATGCGCTGGTGTCATTCCACTACAATACCGGAGCCATCGCATCCGCAACCTTAACCAGGAAGCATATTGCGGGCGATTATGCCGGCGCCCAGGCCGAATTTGCGCGCTGGAACAAGAATGCCGGCAAGGTCATGCGCGGACTGACGCGGCGACGTGCGGCCGAGGCGGCCCTCTACGCAAAACCGTAATTACACCCGAGCCAATTGATCCAAGCCCGGATTGGTCCGGCCGCAATCGCAGTTGCGTTGCGTTGCGTTGCGTTGCGTTGCGGCCAGGCCATCCGACAGTCCGTCTTGCAGCGAAACCTTTTTCGGGTTCCTGTAACAAATGCTTCGACGAACAGTCATACGGCATCCGCTAAGTGCCGGGCCGAGCGGGTGTAACCCGTATCGGCAGGCGCTAAGAGTGGCGTCCGACTCAAGCGCCGCCAAGCAAGGATATGGAATGATCAGTTCAAATGCTCGATGGTCGATCGTGGCTGATGAACTGAATGCTCGCTTATCGCTCGCCGGCAGGGCGGCCGCGATCGCGGCACTATTGCTTGTAAATTCGTGCGGCAGCGGCGACGCGCAGGGCGGATCCAACGGCAAGGGCGGACCGTCACAAGTCGGTTATGTCACCATCGAGGCCAGCAGCGTTCCAGTCGAACAATCTTTGCCTGGGCGCGTCGCCGCGTTCCAGATTTCCGATGTCCGGCCGCAGGTGTCCGGCGTGATCCTTCGCCGGTTGTTCGCGGAAGGGTCGATGGTCCGGCAAGGACAAACCCTCTATCAGATCGATCCAAGCATCTATCAGGCACAGGTATCGCAAGCATCCGCCAATTTGCAGAGCGCGAGGGCGAGCGCCGAAGCCGCGCAGGCGCGGGCCGAACGCTACAAGCCGCTGGCCGAAATGGAGGCGGTGTCAAAGCAGGACTATACCGATGCGCTGGCCCAGGCACGCCAGGCCAATGCTGCCATCGCCCAGAATAACGCAGCGCTGCGTACGGCACAGATCAACCTGCGTTACACGAGGGTGCCGGCCCCGATTACCGGCCGCATCGGCCTTTCCAAATTTACCGAAGGCGCGTTGGTGACGGCCAACCAGTCCGAGGCGCTGACCACCATCACGCGGCTCGATCCGGTCTATGTCGATATCCAGCAATCGGCACCCGATCTTCTGGCGCTCCGCCGGTCCCTGGGCCAAGGCGGCACCATTCCCGCCATGGCCCAAGTGCGGCTGAAGCTGCCTGACGGAAGCGATTATGGTTATATCGGGACCGTCCAGTTCACCGAAGTGGTCGTCAATACCGACACTGGGTCAGTGACGCTCCGCGCCCGCTTTCCCAATCCGCAATCCCTGCTGCTGCCCGGCATGTTCGTGACCGCAAGTTTCGCGCAGTCGATCAACACCACTGCCTACCTTGTCCCGCAGCAGGCGATTTCACGCGATCCAAAGGGCGGCGCGACCCTATGGGTTGTCGGCCCGGGCAATACGGCAGTCGCCCGAGCCGTGATAGCCGAGCGTACCGACGGGGCGAACTGGGTTGTGACCCAGGGTCTCGCGGCCGGCGAAAAGGTGATCACCCAGGGGGTCGCCAACTTGAGGGAGGGTGCCAAGGTCAAGCCGGTCCCGGCGAGCACGCCCCAACGTATCCAGGCACCCAAGCCGGGTGCCTCCGCGGCCGGGCGGTAGGAGCCTATGTCGCGCGTCTTCATCGATCGCCCGATTTTCGCATGGGTGATCGCGATCCTCATCATGTTGTTGGGGCTCGGCGCCATCTACAAGCTGCCGATCGCCCAATATCCGGACGTTGCCCCGCCGCAGATCAATATCCGTGCGACCTACCCCGGCGCCTCCGCGCAAACCTTGCAGGACAGCGTCACGCAAATCCTCGAGCAGCAACTCACCGGCCTCGACGGCCTGCTCTATTTCCAGTCCTCGTCGAGCTCGCGCGGGACAGCGACGATCAACGTCACTTTCGAGAAGGGTACCGATCCCGACATCGCGCAAGTGCAGGTGCAAAATGTGGTGCAGCCCGCCCTATCGCGAATGCCCCAACAGGTCCAACAGCAAGGCATCCGCGTCACCAAGTCGTCGACCGATTTCCTGCTGATCATCGGCGTCTATGACGAGTCCGGACGTACCACCGACATGGACGTATCAGACTATCTGTCCAGCAACATGCAGGACACGATCGCCCGCGTTCACGGCGTCAGCGATGTCAACGTGTTCGGCGCACCCTATGCCATGCGCATCTGGCTCGATCCGGCCAAGCTCAGATCCTATTCGCTAAATCCGGGCGACGTGATCAGTGCGGTGAGCGCACAAAATGTCGAAGTCGCCGCGGGCGAGGTTGGCGGGACACCAGCCTTGCCCGGCCAGATGCTCAACGCCACGGTCACCGCCTCTTCGCGGTTCCAGACGGTTGATCAATTCCGCGACATCATCGTCAAGGCCGAATCCAGCGGGGCCCGCGTCCGCCTGAGCGACGTCGCGCGTGTCGAGATCGGCGCAGAAAATTACAATTCCGACCGGCGCCTCAATGGCAAGCCCGGCGCCGGTATCGCTATCTTCCTCGCCCCCGGTGCCGACGCGCTCGAAACCGCCGACCTGGTCAAGGCGCGGGTCGAGCAAATGGCAAAGAGCTTCCCGCCCGGTTATCGCTACGCCTACGCCTACGACACGACCGATTTCATCAAGCTGTCGATCGAAGAGGTGGTGAAGACACTGTTCGAGGCGATGGTGCTGGTGATCATCGTCATGTTCGTCTTCCTGCAGAGTTGGCGGGCGACGTTAGTCCCGGCAATTGCCATTCCGGTCGTGCTGCTCGGCACCTTTGCCGTCCTCTACGTGCTCGATTTTTCGATCAACACCATGACCTTGTTCGGGCTGGTATTGGCCGTCGGCCTGCTGGTCGACGATGCGATCGTCGTGGTCGAAAATGTCGAACGCATCATGGAGGAACAGCCGGGGATCAGCCCGCGCGAGGCGACCATCCTCTCTATGAGCCAGATCCAGATGGCGCTGATCGCCATCGCGCTCGTCCTTTCCGCCGTGTTCCTGCCGATGGTCTTCTTCGGTGGTTCGACGGGTGTGATCTATCGGCAATTCTCGGCAACAGTCGTCTCGGCGATGGTGCTGTCGGTGTTCGTGGCAATGACCCTGAGCCCGGCGATCGCGGCGGGCGTCCTCAAGAGGACGCATGTCGATCCGCGGGACACCGGCTTCGGACGGAGGTTCCCGCGTGCCGCGGCGGTCCTCGCCAGAGCGCGCGACTGGTTCAACACCAGCTTCAACCGGCTGCGAGACTGGTATGTAGGGTCGGTCAGCTATGTGGTCGACCGCAAATGGCGGTTTCTCGGCGGCTACGCCCTGGTGTGTGCGGCCCTTGCCCTGATGTTCTTCCGCTTGCCAACCGGGTTCCTGCCTTCTGAGGACCAGGGAGCGATGCAGATCCAGTTCCGCTTGCCGGCGGGCGCCACCTTGGAGCGCACGAAGGAGATGCAGCTGGCCGTCGAAGACTATGTCATGCACGGTCCGGACAAGCAGAATTTCCGGACCTATTTCATCGTTGCCGGCGGCGGTCAGGGCGTGACCGGCCAGAATGCTGGCCAGTCGTTCATCAACCTGACGGACTTCAGCGAGCGCAAGGGTAAAGACAATAGCGCGGACGCGCTGGTCCAGCGCGCGCGTGGTGCGTTCACTGGTTATCGCGATGCCCAGGTGTTCGCGCTGATCCCGCCGGCGATCCGCGGCCTTGGCCAGGCCGGCGGATTCAGCATGCAGCTGCAAAATGTCAGTGGCATGCCCCAGGCCAAGTTCGAGGAGGCCCGCGACCAGCTGCTGCAAATGGCGCAGGCCGATCCGGCGCTGCAGCAGGTTCGCCTGTCCGAACTGCCCGACGTTTCGACCCTCAAGGTAGATTTCAACCAGGAGCGCATCTCGGCGCTGGGCCTCAGCACGACCGACGTGAACAACACCATCGCCGCGGCCTGGGGCGGGCGTTACGTCAACGACTTCATCGATCGCGGCCGCGTGAAGCGGGTCTATGTCCAGGGCGACGCGCCGTTCCGCGCCAAGCCGGAGGATATCGACCAATGGTCGGTGCGGAACAACCAGGGCGAGATGGTGCCATTCTCGTCCTTCGCACGAAGCAGCTGGTCGACCGCTCCGGTTGCCCTGTCCCGATTCCTTGGCCTCCAATCCTATGAGTTCCAGGGTCAGCCATCGCCGGGCAAGAGCAGCGGCGACGCAATGAACGCAATCGAGAAACTGGCATCGCAAATTCCCGGCGTCGGCATCGCTTGGTCGGGCCAATCCTATGAAGAGCGGCTGTCATCCGGCCAGGCGGCCCCGCTCTACCTCATCTCATTGCTGGTTGTTTTCCTGTGCCTGGCCGCTCTTTACGAAAGCTGGTCGATCCCCTTCGCGGTGATCCTGATCATCCCATTGGGGCTGGTCGGCGCGATCTTCGCGGTGAGCCTGCGCGGTCTCCAGAACGACGTCTATCTGCAGATCGGCCTGCTGACGACCATGGGCCTGGCAGCCAAGAATGCGATCCTGATGACCGAGTTCGCCGAGCGCGCGGAAAAGCAAGGCAAAAGGGTGATCGAGGCGGCGCTGGAAGCGGCCCGCATCCGTCTCCGCCCGATATTAATGACCAGCTTCGCTTTCATTTTCGGCGTCCTGCCGCTGGCGATTTCAACCGGCGCAGGCGCCAACAGCCGCATCGCCATCGGTACGTCGGTAATCGGCGGCATGCTGACCGCGACCATTCTCGCCATCTTTTATATCCCCTTGTTCTTCGTGCTGGTCCGGCGCGGCGTGCGCGACGGCATCAAATATGTCCGCGAGCATCGGCATACCGACCGCGAGGCGACGGCATGAGGACGCTGGCGCCACTCACCGCGCTGCTGCTCGCCGGCTGCATGTCGATGGAGCCGGCCTATGTCCGGCCCGACGCCGCCGTTCCCGCATCCTGGCCGGCAGGAGATGCCTATCTTCGACAGAGCGAGGCGGAGTTGCCGGCGGTCACCTATCGCGACCTGTTTCGCGATCCCAAGCTGCAGAGCCTGATTGAGCAGGGGCTGGCCAACAATCGTGACCTTGCTGCCGCGGCGGCCAATATCGCTGCTGCCCGCGCCCGATATCGGATTCAGCGCGCCGAGCTCCTCCCCGAGCTTGACGCGGCGGTCGGCGTGACGGGTTCCGAGGCCGAAGGCGGCGGCTCCAGTGCAGACTTCACTTCTGGGGTCGGCATCCCCAGCTTCGAGCTGGACCTGTTCGGCCGCATCCGCTCGCTCAGCAAGGCTGAGCTAAACCGCTATTTCGCTAGCGAGGCGGCGGCGCGGGCGACCCGTCTCGCCCTCGTCGCCGACATTGCCGACGCCTGGCTGACCTATGGCGCGGATGCCAGCCTGCTGGCGATCGCCGAAGACACGGCGGCGAGTGCCGGTCGCAGCGTCGGCTTGACCCGGGCGCGGCTGGAGGGCGGCATCGCACCACGCACCGACCTGCGGCAAGCCGAACTGGTGCTGCGCGGGGCCGAGGCCAGCGTTGCCCGGCAACGCACGGCGCTGGCCCAGGATATCAACCTATTGCAACTGCTCGTCGGGGCGCCGATCGACCCTGCCCTACTGCCGACGTCGATCGAGCAGGCGGCGCCCACCGTCCATCCGCTTCCCGCCGGGGTCAGCTCGATGGTCCTGCTGCGCCGACCCGATGTCATGCAGGCGGAATATCAGCTGCGCGCGGCCAATGCCGAGATCGGGGCGGCGCGCGCAGCCCTATTCCCGCGCATTACGCTGACCGGGCTGTTGGGATTTGCGAGCAGTTCGCTCTCGGGCCTGTTTAGCGGCGGATCGTTCGGCTGGAACGCATCGGCGGATGCAAACTATCCGATCTTCCGTGCGGGCGCGGGAGTCGGCAATGTGCGGCTGAACGAGGCCGAGCGGGACGCGGCGGTGGCCAATTACCAAAAGGCAATTCAGACCGCGTTTCGCGAGGTGAGCGATGCGCTGGCGCGGCAGGGGACAGCTGGGGACGAGCTGCGCTCCAGAGAGGCGCAACGGGCTTCGGCAGCGGATAATTACCGGCTGTCTGAAGCTCGCTACCGGGCCGGCATCGACAACTTCCTGCTGACGCTGGATTCCCAGCGGACCTATTTCGCAGCCCAGCAAGCGTTGGTCCAGATGCGGCTGGAATCGGCTTCCAACCTGGTCGACCTCTACCGCACGCTGGGCGGGGACAGCCTCTATGCGGCGGAAGAGCCCCGTCTCGCGACCCAGTAAGCCTCGACCGCGCAGTCCTTCGCTTGCTATCGGCGACCAATGGGGGCGCACGGCGATCTGCAACAACAACGTGAGCGCAATGCAGGCTTGCTGCTGATCGCGGCCGCTGCCGCCGCTCTGCTGGCGGCCAATTCGGCCTTCGCCGAGGATTATCAGAACTTACTGCACTGGAAGATGGGCCCGCCCATGCCGCGGCATGGGCAGATGGACCTTCATCACTGGACCGCAGACGGGTTGATGGCCTTCTTCTTCTTGCTCGTCGGGCTGGAGGTGAAGCGCGAATGGTATGTCGGGAACCTCGCCACGTCCGCCGAGCGGCGCTTGCCGATCCTGGCCGCGGCAGCCGGAATGGCCTTGCCCGCGCTCGCCTATCTCGCGGTCATCAGCGGCGACCGCGGCCTACTAAGCGGTTGGGCGATCCCGGCCGCGACCGACATTGCCTTTGCGATCGGGGTGCTGGCGATCCTCGGCCGCCGCGTGCCGGCCTCGATCAAGCTGCTGCTCGTGACCATCGCGGTGGTCGACGACATCGGTGCGGTGCTGGTCATTGCGCTCTTCTACACGGCCGACCTCAACGTCCCGGCGCTGGCGGGCGCGCTGGCGCTGACTGGAGCCATGGCCGCCATGGGGCAGTTCGGCGTGCGCCGGCTGTGGCCGTATATGGCAGGCTTCGCAGCGCTTTGGCTGCTGGTGCTGGCGAGCGGCGTGCACGCCACTATCGCCGGGGTCCTCGCCGCACTGACCGTGCCGTTGGGCAGCGGCGAGGCAGGCTCCCCGCTCAAGCAGCTCGAACATTCCATCCATCCCTGGGTGATGTTCGGCGTGGTACCCCTGTTCGGGCTGGTGTCGGCCGGGGTTCCGCTTGATGGAGGGCTGGGCGTCGTCGCCGAGCCGCTGCCGCTGGCGGTCATTGCCGGCCTGTTCCTGGGCAAGCAGGCCGGGATCCTCGGCGCCGTCTGGCTGGCGGTCCGCAGCGGCCTCGCCCCGCAGCCGCGCCAGGCCAGCTGGCAACAGCTTTATGGCGCCGCCTTGCTGTGCGGCATCGGTTTCACCATGAGCCTGTTCATCGGCGCACTGGCATTTCCCGGTGACCTGCTTCGAATCGATGAGGCCAAGATTGGAACGCTCGCCGGATCGCTGATGTCGGCCGTTGCTGGTTTCCTCGTGCTTCGCCTTGCCCCGCCGGGTTCAAGCAGCAGCGAAGACCTGGAAGATGCGGAGGAGCTGTTCGGGGCCGACCAGCCGGACTAAGCGTTCGCGCGCCATGGATCATTTCAACCTGAAGGACGGCCACCTCCACTGCGAGGATGTGCCTCTCGAACTGATCGCCGACGATGTCGGGACGCCGGTCTATGTCTATTCCGCCGCGACGCTGCGCCGTCATGCTCGGGTGCTTAGGCAAGCACTGGAGGGTCTCAACGACCCGCTGATCGCCTATGCGGTCAAGGCCAACCCCAACCCCGCGGTGCTGTCAGTACTGGCCCGCGAGGGGCTGGGAGGGGATATCGTCTCGATCGGCGAGTATCGCGCAGCCCGGGCCGCAGGGATGAAACCCGACACCATCCTGTTTTCGGGCGTCGGCAAGACCGCCGATGAGATGGCCGAGGCGCTGGCCGGGGGCCTTCTGCAATTCAACCTGGAATCGGTCGAAGAGGCGCACACGCTGTCGATTGTTGCCAGCGCGATGGGGCTCGAGGCCAGGGTCGGGCTGCGCATAAACCCGGACGTCGAGGCCGGCACCCATGCGAAGATCACGACCGGTACCTCCGACAACAAGTTCGGCATTCCGGCCGCGGAGGCAGTAGGTGCGTTCAAGGCTGTCCGCGATCTTCCTGGCCTTAGGGTGACCGGCGTGACGGTCCACATCGGCAGCCAGCTGACCAGCCTGGTGCCGCTTGAATCCGCTTTCCAACGTCTTGGAAAGCTGATCGCTGACCTCCGCACCGAAGGATTTGCGCTGGAGATCGCCGATCTTGGGGGCGGACTTGGCATTCCCTACGGGCCCGGCCAGCCGCAACCGCCCACACCTGCCGACTATGGCGCGATGGTACGCCGCGTTACCAAGAATTGGGGGATCCGCCTCGCCTTCGAACCTGGGCGGCTGATCAGCGGCAATGCCGGTGTGCTTTTGACCCGGGTTGTCAGGGTGAAGCCGGGCGAGACCCATCCCTGGCTGATCGTCGATGCTGCGATGAACGACTTGATGCGCCCCGCGCTGTACGACGCCTATCACCATGTCGAGGCGGTGCGTCCGCCCGGCGACAAAATGACGGCGCATGTGGTCGGACCGGTATGCGAGAGCGGCGACACCTTCGCCATGGCCCGCGAGCTGGACGCGGTGAAGGAAGGCGACCTCATCATCTTCCGCACGGCCGGAGCCTATGGGGCGGCCATGTCGAGCGGTTACAACAGCCGCCCGATCACGCCCGAAGTGTTGGTGGATGGGGACCGCTGGGCACTGGTCAGGCAGCGGCTGGACCTTGCCGATGCGGCGTCGCTGCCGTTGCCGGAGTGGCTGCGCTAGCGCCAGCCACCATCCCGTGCTGCCTTCTCCTGCGCCGCATCGAGCGGATCGCCGCTGATCGTCTGGTCGATGAGCGCTGCCAGGCGCGGGTCCTCGCCCGCCGCCATTCGATAGTCGCCGCGCTGCCCTTCAGCCGCCGGGAATAGTCCCGTTACCCGCCAGCGATTGCCCTCGCGACAGGCAAGTCCACTCGCGGAAGCATCGCTGAAGCTGCGGCAAATCCGGCCCGAAGGTTCGCGGAAGGTTAGGCCAACACGGGTACCATCATCCACCGGCGCGCTGGCCAACCTTGTGTCGAGGGCTTCATTGAGCGACCCCGCAGCAACCAGATGCCCGCCTTCAACGGCAACCGGCGAAACGGCGCGGCCCATGAACTGGGTGCCGATCAACAGGCCGATCGCCAGCGAAGCCGCCATCGCCGCCCATTGCGGCGCGGCCAGCCAGCTCCGCCGGCGGTCGCGCTCGGCCGCCCTCGCACCAAAATCGATCACCTCTGTTGGCTCGAAGCGCGGCGCAGCGCAGCTGCCATTCGCCACCGGATCGAACGCACCCTTAAGGCCCGCCGCCAGCCGCTTGTGTTGCTCGGCGCGGGCGGTCAGCTCGGGGGAAGCGGCGACCGCAGCGGCTACTTGGCCGGCGGCCACTTCGTCCAGTTCACCATCGAGCCAAGCAAAGAATAGTTCGTCCTCGATCATTTCATTGCCCCTCGCCCAGCATGGTGAGCAGCGCCTGCCGACCTCGAGCCAGCCGGCTCGACACCGTGCCAATCGGCTGCCCCAATATCTCGGCGGCTTCGCGATAGCCGAACCCTTCGATCAGGATCAGCGCAACGACTTCCCGCTGCTCTTCGGGCAGTCGCTGCATCGCCGCCTGGGCCCTCGCCAGGTCGATCGCCGCTTCGGTCGCCGGAATGGGATCGTAACCAAGCGTTTCCGCCAAATCCGCAGGGGCCTCGTGGGCCGCCCGCCGGCTCCGCGAGCGAACTGTATCGATCCAGGACGTTCTGCAAATCCGGAACAACCAGCTGTCGAATCTCGTTCCGGGCTGGAACTGACTGAAGGATTTGAAGGCTTTTTCGGCGGCCATCTGGGCCAGGTCGTCCGCATCGGCCGGATTTCGAGCGAGCGCATGGGCGAAGCGCCGCAGGCGTGGCCAGACGGCAGCTAGCTCGGAATCGAACGTCGGAGTGGACGGCATTGTGCTCCATGTGGATGAAACGGCGGCTATTCGACGTTTCTTCCGCAAGGCATAAGAAAAGGTGCGACAATGTCCAAGCGTCCAATCCTGATCGCAATCATTGCGGCGACCTTCGCCGCCGGGACCGCCTCTGCGCAATTGCTCGGCGGTAGCGGCCCATTGGGTGGTGGCGCCCTGGGCGGCGGCGGGCCCGTCGGCGGCATTTCGGAAACAATCGGCGGCGTCGGCGGGACGCTAGGGCAGGTCGGCCAAAGCGTCGGCACCCTCGGCAATCCGGCCGGCGGTCTTGGCGGCGGTTTGGGAGGGCTCGGCAACAATGTCGAGCAAGGGGCGGCCGGTGCGCTCGGCAATCTGAACGGTTTCGCCGGCAGCGGCCTTAGCGACAGCGATTTGATCAGGTCTGTCAACCCGGCCTTGATCCTGGACGACGTCTATCCACCGCAGATTGGGCAGTCCGACGCCGAAGTCCTCGCCCGCATTCGCAAGCTGCGTCATGAAATGCTGATCCGCGCCAACAAGAATGTCCTCGACCGCGATCCGGCGGGGCAGCCGGTACGGAGGAGCGAGCTGGTAGCGATTGACCCGGATCCGGCATCGCTGAGCGCGGCCATACAGGCGGGATTTCGGATCGTTAGCGATGAGCGGCCGGAAGGCCTCGGGATGCGCATCCTAACGCTGGCCTGCCCTAAGGGAGTCAATGTGCGCGACGGCCTCAAGCTGCTGCGCAAGACCGCCCCTGGACTACAGGCGGAATTTAATCACGTCTTCGAGCCTGCGGGCAGCGCACTCCTTCCGGTGATGGGAGTTAGCCTGGCGACTACCGCTGCGGTCCAACCGGGCACGCGGATCGCCATGATTGACGGCGGAGTCGCGTCGCATCCGTCCCTCGCGCGTGCCAGTGTCGAGCAGCGCGGTTTCGCCGGACCGGCGCAGCCGACGGGCCACGGAACGGCTGTCGGTTCGCTGCTGGTCGGGACGCAGGGCCCGTTCAACGGAGCGGCACGCGGGGCACAGCTGTTCGTCGGCGACGTCTACGGCGGCGATCCGGCGGCCGGTTCCGCAACGATCATCGTCCGCGCGTTGGCCTGGGCCGCATCAAAGCAGCCGAAGGTGATCAATATCAGCTTGGTCGGCCCGGAAAACCGGGTGCTGGAGCGTGCTGTCGCATCGCTTCGCGCACGCGGGATCGGGATCGTCGCGGCAGTCGGCAATGACGGCCCCGCAGCGCCAAACCAATATCCTGCATCCTACCCCGGCGTGATCGCCGTCACCGGCGTCGACGGTCAGGATCGCGCCTTGCGAGAAGCGGGACCCTCCACTCACCTCGATTTCGCCGCTCCGGGCGCGGACCTGGTCGCGGCCTTGCCTGGCAACGGCTATACTCCGGTTCGGGGCACCAGCTTTGCCGCTCCGTTCGTCGCCGCGCGCCTTGCCGCGACCGGATCGACGGCCCTGCTGGCGGCGGAAGCCGTTCCAGGCAAGGGCAAGGTGGGGCGCGGCATCGTCTGCAAAAACTGCCGGATCCTGCCGAAAATGGTCGGATTGAAATAGAGTTTTTGCGCAAGTCCGGGATGAATGCCCGAAGTCGCGTCGTTCTCCCTTCCAGATGGGCAGCCCGCTGCCCCTCAAGCAAAGGGAGAAGTTTCATGTATCGCTCCAAGCTCATCCTACTTGCGCTTGCCGGCACAGCGTTCGGCGCGGCGCCGGCCAACGCCGGCGGCTTGCTCGGCGGCAGCGCTGGTAATTGCCTCTGCCAGGCTGTCGGTGGACTTCTCGGGGGAGGTCAAATCCCCAACATTCCGAGTGGAAGTTCGGCAGGCAATGGATCGATCGTCGGCAGTGTAACGGGCAGCGTCAGCAAGTCGCTCGACGTGACGGCCAACCGGTCGATCGATAGGCGGAGCGGCAACTACAGCGCCGGAGCCGGCCTTGCCGGTACGGTCAACAGCGTTGCCGGCGCAGCCGTCAACATCAACGGAATCAGCAAGAGCATCGGCCTTGCCGGCACCGCTTCGACCGATAACCAAGCCGCGTTGAGCGTCCAGGGCATTGGCACCAACCATGTCCGGTCGGTTGCCGGTACGGTCATGGCTACCAAGCGGGCGCTGCTCAGCCATGGCAATGGCGACGGAGGCGGCAACGGCAACAGCAGCGACAATCTGGGCCTGGCCGGAACGGTGACAGGCACTGCCAATGCCCTCCTGAGCACATCGCACGGCGGCGGAAGCAGCGGCCAGGGAAGTTCGCTGACAACGGTCGCAAACGCGGCGACGGCGAACACCTTGGCAATCGCCAAGAGTCACGGCCAGGGAACCACGTCGATCGCCGGCACCCTAGACTCGGCCACCAGCGGCGCGGTCGGGCTCGCGAGCAGCCATGGCGCTGGCCAGGGCGGCAAGTCGCTGACGGCAACGGCGAACCATGCGACCAATGGCGCATTGGCGCTGACCAAGACTCATGGAGGCGGCAGTGGCACCGGTGCCAACAAGTCGCTCACCAGTTCATTGAGTTCGGCGACGAATGGTGCACTGGATCTGACCAAGACCAATGGCAACGGGCAAGGCAGCAAGTCGCTGTCCGGCTCGCTTGCCAATACGACGAATGGCGCCGTCAATCTGACGAAAAGCCACGGGGCCAATGGCCAAGGCAGCAAGTCTTTGACCGGAACACTCAACTCGACGAGTGGAGGCGCCCTGGCCCTGACCAAGTCCAGCGGCGGCGGAAGCTCCGGCGGCGGAAGCGGCGGGAGCCAGAGTGGATCCGGCACCGGCAGCAGTGCCAGCAATGGTGGCCAGTCCATGGCCGGCGCCGGTTCCCAGCCTGCCTCATCCGGCCGAGGCCGAAATTCGGGCAACTATCCGCGCGAGGATTATCGATCGCCCGACAAGTTCTAGGACAATTGGATAACCGCAGCCCCCGCGGTCGGGCCCGTTCCTGCCTCCTTGGGAACGGGCCCGATTTTTGGGGCGGACTAAAGCTTTTCCGTCAGTTCCGGGACAATTTTGAACAGGTCACCGACCAGGCCGACATCTGCCACCTGGAAGATCGGGGCTTCCTCATCCTTGTTGATGGCGATGATTGTCTTCGAATCCTTCATGCCGGCGAGATGCTGGATCGCGCCGGAAATGCCGATCGCGATGTAGACTTCCGGAGCGACAATCTTGCCGGTCTGGCCGACCTGGTAGTCGTTGGGCGCATAGCCGGCGTCGACCGCGGCGCGGCTGGCGCCGACCGCGGCGCCGAGCTTGTCAGCGAGCGGATCCAGGAGCCCGTGGAACTGGTCGTTCGAACCGAATGCGCGGCCGCCGGAGACGATCACCTTGGCGCTGGTCAGTTCGGGGCGTTCGGACTTCGACAGCTCGGCACCGACGAACGACGATTTGCCCGATGCGCCGCCGGCGTCGACCGCCTCAACCGCGCCCGATCCGCCGCTTGTCGCGGCCTTTTCAAAGGCGGTGCCGCGGACGGTGAGCACCTTCTTCGCATCCTTCGAACGAACGGTAGCGATGGCGTTGCCGGCATAAATCGGACGGACGAAGGTATTCTCGTCCTCGATGCCGATGACGTCGGACAGCTGCATCACGTCGAGCAAGGCGGCGACCCGAGGGGCGACATTCTTGCCGGTGGTGGTGGCGGGCGCGAGAAAGGCGTCGTGGCTAGCCATCAGCGCCACGGCAACCGGCGCGACATCCTCGGCCAGTTGATGCTCGAGGTGCGCACCGTCGGCGACATGGACCTTGCCCACGCCAGCGATCTTCGCAGCAGCATCGGCAATGCCGCCAACACTCTTGCCGGCGACCA
>Ga0075421_100006987_pt1 | contig 13801 bp, 15 predicted proteins | sample SoiMetdeltSBSDD5_FD_75292 | JGI IMG/M metagenome (GOLD analysis project Ga0075421, IMG submission 75292) | Bulk soil microbial communities from a Populus tree surrounding site in Tennessee, USA - Soil MetaG P. deltoides SBSDD5 | ecosystem: Environmental > Terrestrial > Soil > Tree plantation...
TGGAGCCACGGCCGCGTGACCCTGCTCGGTGACGCGGCGCATCCGATGTTCCCGATCGGCTCGAACGGCGCGTCGCAGGCGATCCTCGACGCGCGCGGCCTAGCCGACGCGCTGGCCGAGGAGCGCGACGTTCTGGCTGCGCTCGCGCGCTACGAGGCGCAGCGCCGCCCCGCCACCGCGGCGATCGTGCTCTCGAACCGGCGCCACGGGCCGGAGATCGTGCTGGACATGGCCGAGCAGCGCGCGCCGCAGGGCTTCGCGCGCGTCGAGGACGTCTTCGCGCCGGGAGAGCTCGAAGGCATCGCGGCGTCGTACAAACAGATCGCGGGATTCGCGCTACCGGGGAAGGAGGCACGCAAGGAGGCCGACACAAGTCGGCCGACGCGCGGCGAGGCGTAGCCGAGCGAAGGCCGGCAGCCCGAGCGCGAGCGATCAGCGAGCGCGAAGGTCCGGCAAGACTTGACCACGGTAGAGGAAGAAGCGCGGGCCGAGCTCGCGCCGTCCCTCGGCGACGACCTCCGCGAGCGGCGTCCAGGCGTCGAAGCGCGCCGCCGCATGCGCGCGCCACGCATCCCAGGCTGCGCTGCGGGACTGATCGCGGTCGAGCGCGATCAGCGCCGTCGCGCCGGCGTGTCGAGCGAGCCCCGCCTCATCGAGGCCCCACAGGCGGAACTGGAGCGCGCGCCCGTGCGCGACCTGCTTCGGGTGGTCGAGCACGTAGACGCGGATCGCATCGCCGAGCCGCATCTCGAGGTTCCCCGCGAGCGCATAGGCGTCGCTGACCACGAGCCGCGTGCCGTCGGCCTGCGGCGGCAGCCCGGGGAGCGCGTCTCGCACGGCGGCCACGCCCGTCGACCAGCCGCCGAAGGCGCGCTGGAGCTCGCGCGTGCCGAGCACGCCCGTCGCAGTCTCGAGGTGGAAGAAGGCGGTCGCCGTGAGTGCGACGCCGGGGACGAGCGCGATCGCGACGCGGCGGACGCGCGGCGCGTTCCCGTGTGCGAAGGCGCGCAGCGCCGCGGGCAGGAAGGCCAGCAGCGGCAGATATCCCGCCATCGGCCAGTGCAGGCTCACGTGCTCGCGGTCGGCCCACGGGCTCGCGAGCAGAAAGGTGCCGAGATAGGCGAGCGAGAAGCAGGCGTAGAGCGCAGCGCGGTCGTCGCCGCGCCAGGCGCGTCGCACGAGGACGGCCAGGACGGCGAGGAGCGCGATGTAGAGCGTCGGCGTGACGCCGAGGAGCTGCATGCGCAGGTGGTCGACCAGGGCTTCCGCGGAGAACGCGCCGGCATGCCGCTCCCACATCTGGTAACGGATCGACGCAAATCCGTGTTGCGCATTCCACACGAGCGATGGAAGGAGTCCGACCAGGGCGAGCGCGATGGCGAGCCAGAGGCCGGGCGCGCGCCAGTGCGCGCGGCCGCCGCGTGTCAGGCCGAGGTAGAGCCCGAACGCGAGCGGGATCGAGAGCGCGCGGTAGTGCGTCGCGAACGCGAGGCCCGTCGCCGCTCCGCACGCGAGCCACGCCGCGAGCTGCCGCGTGCGCGTGGCGCGCTCGAAGCTCGCGAGCGCGAGCGCCGCGAACACGAGCAGCGGGACGTCGCCGAGCACCACGACTCTCGGGAGACCCGGAACGATCAGCGTGAAGCCGGCGGCCAGCACGGCATCCCGCTGCGTCGCCACGGGCCGCGCGAGTGCGTAGACGCACAGCGGCAGCAGGGCCCCCGCCAGGACGAAGAGAGCGCGCGCGCCGAAGGGGCTCGTGCCGAAGAGCTCCGCGCCGCCGCGCGCGAGCAGCGCGGTCATCGGCGGGTGGTCGACATAGGAAAGCGCCAGGCGCTGCGAGCACATCCAGAAGAACGCCTCGTCCGGCATGAGATCGAGGCGCGCGGCCGCGACACAGTTCGCGGCGAGGCAGAGCGCGAAGAGCAGGAGGACGACGCGAGTCACGGCGGAGGTGACGTCAGCCCTTCTCGCTCTCCAGCATCTTGCGCGCCAGGGTCAGCTCCTTGCGCTGAGTGGCGTCGAGCTTCGGGTACGCGAGGTCGAGGCGCTCCATGGCGTCGACGATGGCAGCGCCGACCACGAGGCGCGTGAACCACTTGTTGTCCGCCGGCACGACGAACCAGGGCGCGTGCTTCGCGGCGGTCGCGCGGATCGCCTCCTCGTAGGCGTACATGTAGTCCTTCCAGAACCCGCGCTCTTTGGCGTCGGACGGCGAGTACTTCCAGTTCTTCTCCGGCCTGTCGAGGCGCTCGAGGAAGCGCCGCTTCTGCTCGTTCTTCGAGACGTGCAGGAAGAACTTCAGGACCACGGTGCCGTTGTTTGCGAGATAGCGCTCGAAGGCGGCGATGTCGGCCAGACGGTCGTCCCAGATGTTCTTGCCGACGAGCTCCGCCGGCAGCCGCTGTCTCGCGAGGATCTCCTGGTGGACGCGCACCACGAGCACCTCCTCGTAGTACGAGCGGTTGAAGATGCCGATGCGGCCGCGCTCGGGCAGGCACTTGGTGGTGCGCCACAGAAAGTCGTGGTCGAGATCCTCCGAGCTCGGCTGCTTGAAAGAGTAGACCTGGCAGCCCTGTGGGTTCACGCCCGACATGACGTGCTTGATCGTGCCGTCCTTGCCGGCCGCATCCATGGCCTGGAAGATCAGCAGCAGCGCGAAGCGGTCTTGCGCGTAGAGGCGGTCCTGCTCGGAGGCGAGCCACTCGACGCCGCGCTCGAGCAGCTCCTTCGCCTCGCCCTTCTGATCCGACTTGATGCCGAGCGTGTCGCCCGGATCGATGTCCTTCAGGCGGAAGCCCTTGCCACTCGTGATGCGGAAGGGAGCGATCAGCTTGTCGATGCGTTTGTGCGCGGTCTTGTCGAGCATGCGGCGCAGCATCCGACGGAACGGACACCGAATGCAAGTACGAAGGGTCAGGGCGCCTGGCAGCTGACGAGTACCGAGGCCGTATACCAGATCAGGCCGCCGCCGGCTGCGGAGCACGCGACGAGCAGCGCGCCGAGCACGAGGCTCACGCGCGCGAGCGTCACAGCTCGCGGTCCGGTCTCGACGCGCGCGGCGCCCCAGGACCACATGCCCGGCGGCGGGAAGCGCCCGACCGAGAGCGCGCGGCGCGCCGACGCGACGATCGCGAGGCCCGTCGCCGCCGTGAAACCGAAGAGCACGCTGCCGCCGACGCGCAGGAACGACGCCAGCTCGTAGCGCGCGCGGATCACGCTCTCGGCCGAGAGCGCCTGGATCTCAGCGAGCCTCGCTGCAACCACGCGCTGGAGCAGCAGGCCGAGCGCAATCGCCAGCGCGATCACCGCGATGCGCGAGAGCCAGAACCTCCGTCCGCGGGAGATGTGGATATCGGCAGCGGCCATCGCAGGAATCGCATCGAACGATCGGAACCTCGACCTGAGCCGGGATGCCGATCCAGACGCATCCACCGCTTGGTGCCCCGGGCAGGGATCGAACCTGCGACCCCCTGCTTAGAAGGCAGGTGCTCTATCCGACTGAGCTACCGGGGCGGCCTCTCGCAAGCTAGGAGACGCACCCAGGACTTGCACCCGGAGACGCGACCACGCGGACGCCACCTTGTCGACTTCGTTCGCCTTCGGCTCACTGCGCGCGGCCTGCGGCCGCTTGCCGCGCAAGCTAGCAGCCGTCGGAGCCGAGGTTGTTTGACACTCCCGGAGGCCGCCGATAGGTTGCCTCGCTTCTTTGAAGCCTCGAGTGGTGGCCGTAGCTCAGTTGGTTAGAGCGCCAGGTTGTGGCCCTGGAGGTCGGGGGTTCGAAGCCCCTCGGTCACCCCACTCGTACCGCTGACCGCCTGCCCCCGTCGAAGGCCATCATGCCTTCGGTGCGGGCAGCACCACGGTCGCCTGCGGTCCCTCACGGCCCGCCTCGACTTCGAGGGCGACGGTCTGGCCTTCCTCGAGCGCGTCGAGGCGCAGCCCTCCCGCGAGCGCGTTGCGGTGGAAGTAGACGCGTTCGCCTGCGTCGGTGATGAGGAAGCCGTGGTCGCCATCGAGACGCACGCTGTCGATCACACCGCGCACGGTCGGCCCGTTGGAGCGCTCGAGACGCCGGTCCTTGCGGCGCTCGCGCATGCGCTTCACCTCGCGCTCGAAGACCTGGAGCGCCTCCTGGAGCGCGAGCTCCGCATCGTCGCGCTCGCCGTGCGCGACCAGCTCCGCGCCGCGCGCCTGGCAGCGAATCGCGACGCGGCCGTTGCCCTTGCGGTGATGCCCGTCCCGGGCGACGTCGATCCACGTATCGATCAGATCGGTGTGTCCGTTCGCGAGGCGCTGGAGCCTCGCTTCTGCGTCTTCACGCATCTCTTCGGAAAGCTCGTTCGGGTGACGCCAGTGAACCTGCACGGGTCCTCCTTCTCATCTTTCTCGTTCAGCGACTTCCGTACCGCGGCTCGTGCCGTGAGTTCCCCTCCTCTTCCCCCATTCTCTAACAGAGCGACCCCGTCCGCAGGCTTCGGTTCCGCGTTCGCGCAGGGTCTTTGGATGGGGGCGGTTTTCCGCATCCCCACAGGGGCCGGATCGCGTGCAACGCCTCAACGCGCCGATGATGAATGGGAATTCATCGCGGACGCGAGGAGGGGGTCGAGGTGGTTCCCACCCGGTTTGGATGCTGAGCGGCGCGTGCCGCTACCATCCGCGCCGTTTCGCTCCGGAGGTTCCGCGAGGGTCATGAATCGCATTCGCGCCGCCCGCCAGGCGCTCGGCTGGACGCAGAACGTCCTCGCCGAGAAGTCGGGAGTCTCGGCGCGGACGATCCACGCGATCGAGAAGGGTCGCGCGTGCCGGCAGGCGACCAAGCGCAAGATCCTCCGCACGCTCGGTGTGTCGTGGGACCTGCGCAGCGAGTACTTCCCGGGCGTTCGCAAGGTGAGACCGAAGCGACCCGAGGAGATGCGCACGACCGCGTGACCTGCTCAGCGCAGGGAGTCCGCGATCGCATCCACTTCGACGAGCGCCGCATCCAGCGTGCGGTGCATGAAATCGGTCACGAGCCGCGCGGCGCGCTCGCGCCCGTCCGCCTGCGCCGCGCGCTCGACGGCGATGCGCTCTCGCTCGACGCGCTCTTCGAGCACGGCGAGACGCGCGCGCACGCGCGGCGTGTGGCGCACCGGATCGCGTGACACGGCGTGCTGGAGGCGCGCCAAGGTCTGCCACGCGCCCTGCGCGTCGTCGCGCGCGTGGCGGTCGGGCAGCGCACCATCGAGATAGACGGGCAGGAAGATTCCGGAGCAGGGCGTCGCATACGAGATCCACGCCGGCCAGGGCGCGCTGCGTTCCGCGGGCAGCGCGACCACGAGGCTCGCCGTCGTCTCGTGAACCGGCGCGCTGTGGGCGCACACGGTGAAGAAGGCGTCCTCTTCGGGCGTGGCCGCTTGCCCCGTCCATACGGGTCCGCCCGCGCCGTGATCGCGCAGGAGGCGTTGGAACGAAGCCACGTCGTGGCCACCGCGCGCGGCCGACAGCCACTCGCGCGTGCGCCGATGCCGCCCTTCCGAGATCTGGGCGGGAACGTGCGGATTGCGGAAGGCCGCGCTGACGTCGACACGGCCCGCGCGCTGCCACCAGCCCGAGGCGCGCGCGAAGGCTTCGAGATCGCGCGAGCCGATCTCCCAGTCGGTCTGGAGCGCGTAGTGGTTCGAGCAGGCCGCGAACGACACGCGCCGGGCGGCCCAGCGGCGGTTCGAGGTCTCGAGGATCCAGGCGCTCTCGGGGTCGGCGATCAGGAAGCTGTTGTGGTAACCGGGGCCGTCGGGCGCGAGCGCCGCGCCGCCCTGGCCGTGCGTCTCGATCAGCGCCGCGATGACTTCGAGCGCTTCGCGCGCGTCGCGTCCGCGCTCGAGGCCGAGGCGCACGAGATCCATGCCGATCAGACCCGGCTCCGCTTCGAGCGGCTCGTTCGAGAAGACCGTCTGGTTTCCGATCGCGACCGCGTGCTCGTTGACGCCGTGCTCGAATCCCCAGATCCAGCTCGGCGAGTGGCCCATCACGCGATAGGTCTCCGCGACCTGCGGGATCTCGATGTGCGTGCAGCGAACGCGGGCACGCGGCGGGTGGTGCGCCGCCGGGAAGAGCAGGAAGGGCTGCGACTCGCCGGGCTTGCGGTCGCTGTTCTTGCCGAAGAGCGTGATCCCGGCGGCGGTCTCTGCGCGAACCGCGACGACCGAATCACACATGGAGGTCACGCTATCAGCGCGCTCGCGGCGCGACCATGCGGCGCACCCCTGCGTCCCGGTTGCCGGTGTAGAATCGCGGCGGGTTGCCGGTGCAGGGACGAGCGCCGGAAAAGCTCAGGACGCAATCGGCCGACGAGTCTCTGGATGACGGACCCCGCGATGAAGAGCGCCGTGTGGGCGTGCGCGCTGCTGTGGCTGCTGCTGGGGATATCGGCGCACGCCATCGTCCAGAGCACGGGCGACGGCATGGGCACGATCACGCCGCCGGGCGACGACCCGGGCTTCGCCCACGTCGGCATCACGGGCAACGGGCTCTCGGGCGTCTACGTCGGCAATGGCTGGATGCTGACGGCCGCGCACGTGGGAGAGCAATCACTAACACTCTCGGGTGTTAACTATCCGGCCGTGCCCGGATCGATGGTCCAGCTCGAGTACGCACCCGGCGTCCTCTCGGACCTCGTGCTGGTGCGGCTGGCGACGGAGCCGCCCCTCCCTCCGCTGGTTCTCTCCGGCACGTCGCCGGCCGTCGGCAACAACGTCACGCTGATCGGCTACGCCTGGGATCGCGCGCCGGGCCAGATCTGCTGGAATGCGTCGTGGGCGGAGATCGGGTGCGCGCCCTTCGCGGCGCATCGCGGCTTCAAGTCGGCCGGCCCCTTCCGCATGCGCTGGGGGCGCAATCTGGTGCTGACCGTCGGCATGGAGGTCGATATGGGGCCCTGGACGACGCGCGGTTTCGACGTCGTATTCGACCAATCCGGCGTCACCTACGAGGCTCAGGGCGTGCCCGGTGATTCGGGCGGCGCGGTGTTCCTGAAGCGGGGCAGCCAGTGGGAGCTCGTCGGCATGATGTTCGCGATCACGATCTACGAAGGACAGCCCTACACCACCACGGCGGTCTTCGGTCAGTCGACCTTCCTCGCCGACATCGCCTGGTACAAGCCGCAGATCGAGTCGATCATCGCCGCGCCGGAGATCCCGCTGCTGCCGGCGCCGCTCTTCGCGCTCTGCGCAGTCGCGCTCGCCGGCGTCGCTCGCACGGCGCTCTCCAGGCGCGCTCGGCCTGCCTAGTATCCGCAGACCTGCTCGCAGGGCAGGTCGACGTGGATGACGGCGCCGTTGCCGCAGGCGCAGGAGCCGTCGGCGAGGCGCTTAACGCGCGACAGCGTCTCGTGTCGGCGCGACGCGGGCAGCGACACGGGCTCGGTGGCTTCGAGCGAGGGGCCGCCGGGTGCATAGACGACGCTCGCGCGAGGTGCTGCGCCCTGGGGCGAGCCGTCGTGGAAGCGGATCGCGATGCCTCGGGCGGAGAGGTCCGCCTCGCGCTTCCAGACCGCGAAGCGAAGGGATCGCCCGCCGCTGGCGCTGCCGTCGTCGGACACGCCGATCCGTTCGCCGGTCGCGACGGTTCGCCCCACCTCGACGGTGCCGGGGCGCAGGTTCGCGTAGCTGGCGACGGTGCCGTCGGCGTGGAGCACGTCGACGCAGACGGCGCGACCCGGAGCGCCGGCGCGCCGGGCGCCGTCCGCGCGGATCTCCTCGACCCGCACCACGCGCCCGCCGCGCGCAGCGAGCACGGGCGTCCCCCACGGCAACGCGAAATCGAGCGCATGGCTCGCGAAGTCCTCGTGGCCGGGACGCGCCGGCGGAGCCGGCGTGAGCGCGCGCGGCTCCCTGCCGCCGAAGGGCATGCGATAGAGCGCGTCGGCAGCGTGGCGCGCGCGCGCGTCGCCGAGCGCTGCGCCCCAGCGCATCTCGTAGTGCGTGGGCTGGTCTGCTCGTCCCACGGCGAGCACGCCGACGACCTTCTGCTCGCCGGGCTGGAGCACGGCGCGAAAGGGCAGGGACGAGAGCGGCAGCAGATTGTGTCGCTCGCTCAGCACGATGCGCACGGTCTGCGGGGCCGCCTCGCGATTCACCGCGACGAACGAGATCGCCCGTCCCTCTTCGCGCACCTCGAGGCAGACCTGGGTGTCGTCCAGGCAGCGCGGCTCCGCGGCCGCGCGCAGGGCCGGCGCGAGCAGCACCGCGAAGAGCAGCAGACCTGTCACGGCGCGCGGGATCGTGGCGTCCAACCTCGGGGCTCCAGGGGCCCCTGCTCGATCGGCGCGCCTGCGGCGGAGCTGGAGAGCCTTCCGTCTCGCGCCTCACCACGTTCCCGTGTTCGGCATCGACGCCCAGGGCTCCGCGGGCGGCAGGGGCTTGCCGGCCTGGAGCAGCTCGATCGAGATGCCGTCGGGCGAGCGCACGAACGCCATGTGTCCGTCGCGCGGCGGGCGGTTGATGGTCACGCCGCCTTCCATGAGGCGCTTGCAGGCGGCGTAGATGTCGTCCACCGCATAGGCGAGGTGTCCGAAGTTCCGGCCGCCCGTGTAGGCCTCGGGATCCCAGTTGTGCGTCAGCTCCACCTGGGCATCCGGATTGCCGGGCGCGCCGAGGAACACCAAGGTGAAGCGGCCCGCCTGCACGTCGACGCGACGCTGCTCCACCAGGCCGAGCTTGTGGCAGTAGAAGTCGAGCGACTTCTCGAGATCGGTCACGCGCACCATCGTGTGCAGGTATCGAAGGCTCACGGGGGGTCCTCCCGCGTCATCTGGTAGCCTGCTCGCGTGCCGCGCGCCCGGAATCCGCTGGACAAGCTGCGAAAGATCATTGCGGCGTGGCCGGAGACGACCGAGCGCCTCTCGCACGGCGCGCCGACGTGGTGGGGCGGGAAGAAGACGTTCGCGACCTTCCACGTCGACCACCACGGCGATGGGCGCGTCGCCGTCTGGTGCAAGGCCACCTTCGAGCAACAGGCCGAGCTCGTCGAGCACGATCCGGATGTCTTCTTCGTGCCGCCCTACGTGGGCCCGTCGGGCTGGGTCGGCATTCGCCTCGACCGTGACGTCGACTGGGACACCGTCGCGAGCCTGCTCGAGGAGGGCTACCGGCAGGTCGCGCCGAAGCGCGCGCTGAGCCAGCTCGCCTGAGCGTTGCGTTTCGCCGTCGGCTCACTGCGCGCCGCGCGCAGAGCGCGCGGCTCGTTCGACGGGCCAGTGCGCCGCGAACATCGGATCGAGCTCCGAGGCGAAGGCGATCAGGCGTCCGCGCGCCGGGACGTCGCCCTCGGGTCCGATCGGCGTGGACAGCCGGATCAGCGCGCCGTCCGCTCTGCCATACGCGATGCGTCCCAACATGCGGTCGAGGTTCTGGTCGAGGCCGCCGAGCATGCCGGTGCGCAGGTGCGATCGGTACCAGAAGTGGACGAGCTGGCGGTCGCCGTTGCGCTCGACCAGGTACTCATTCACGCGGAGACGCGTGGATGGGCTGACCTCGAGCACGCGATCGGAAGCGATCGCCCAGCCCTGGCTCGGGTAGCAGAATTGCGGCGTGTGCTCGGGACGGCCGCCACGGTCCGTGCCGTAGTAGCCGACGTAGAGCCAGATCGGCTCCGCGGCCGGGCTCACGTACACGCGTTGCAGATTCAGGTCGGCGCGTAGCTCGCTCTCGATCGCAGGCTCGATCGGCACGTCCTCGGCCATCCGCCAGCTGCCGACGCGCGCCGGCAGCTCTGCCAGGGGCTGAATGTCCACGGCGAGCGAGGGGCGCAGCTGGAGGGACCAGGCGAGCGCCCCGGCGCTGAGCAGCGCGAGGGCGAGGAAGGTGTTCGAGAAGCGCATCTACGAGGCCAGTGCCCGCACAGGCTAACAGGGTGTCGAGCGCGTCATTTCCAGCGCCGGGGTGCACAGGAGCTGCCGGTTCCCTGGGGGTCGTGATGGCGTTAGCATGGTGAAAACCGTCACATTTCCCGTTCGAGCAGGCACATCCCAGGCGGAGGGTGCTGGCGCGGCGGCGCCGCGGGCAGCTTGGGGGAAAGGACGCGATGAAGGTCGTGCTCTTCTGCGGAGGCATGGGAACCCGGCTCGGCGGTCCGACGGACGACACGCCGAAGCCGATGGTCCAGATCGGCTACCGCCCGATTCTCTGGCACGTGATGAAGTACTACGCCCACTACGGGCACAAGGACTTCATCCTCTGCCTCGGCTACAAGGCCGACACCGTCAAGAACTACTTCCTCGAGTACGACGAGACGCACTCGAACAATTTCACGATGCGCGGCCGGTCCGTCGCGCTCGAGAGCAGCGACATCGACGACTGGAGCATCACGTTCGTCGACACCGGGCTGAAGGCGAACATCGGCCAGCGCCTCAAGGCCGTGCAGCCGTATCTCGAGGGCGAGGAGATGTTCCTCGCCAACTACTCCGACGGTCTCACCAACCTGCATCTGCCGTCGATGATCCAGTGGTTCCGCGACAAGCGGAAGACCGCCTCGTTCCTGGCGGTGCAGCCGTCGCAGAGCTTCCACGTCGTCTCGCTGCGCAAAGACCAGAGCGTCGCGGACATCAGCTACGTGCGCGACACCGATCTCCTGATCAACGGCGGGTACTTCGTCTTCCGCAACGAGATCTTCCACTACATGAAGGAAGGCGAGGAGCTGGTGGAGGAGCCCTTCGCACGCCTGATCCAGGACGAGCAGCTCGTCGCCTACCGGCATGACCGCTTCTGGTGCATGGATACCTTCAAGGAGCACCAGCAGCTCTCCGACATGCACCGGGAGGGCAATGCGCCGTGGGAGGTCTGGAAGTCCCGCTAGGCGAGCGTGGCTTCGACGGTCGTCGAGAAGTGGGAGTTGGAATGCGCGTCCTCGTGACGGGACACAAGGGCTACATCGGGGCGGTGCTCGTCCCGATGCTGCGCGCCGACGGCCACGACGTGGTCGGCCTCGACAGCGATCTCTACCGCAGCTGTACCTTCACCGACGGCATGCAGGAAGTGCCGTCGCTCGAGAAGGACGTGCGCGACGTCACGCCGGTCGACCTGCACGGCTTCGACGCCGTCATCCACCTGGCCGCGCTCTCGAACGACCCGCTCGGCAACCTCGATCCCGAGCTCACCTTCGACATCAACTGGCGCGCCAGCGTGCGCCTCGGCGAGCTCGCGAAGGGCGCCGGCGTGTCGCGCTTCCTCTTCTCGTCGTCGTGCAGCAACTACGGCGCGTCGGGCGACGCGCTCGTGAACGAGGAATCGCCGCTACACCCGGTGACGGCCTACGGCATCTCGAAGGCGCGCAGCGAGCGCGACCTCGCGCCGCTCGCGGACGAGCGCTTCTGCCCGGTCTTCCTGCGCAACGCCACCGCCTACGGCGTCTCGCCGCGCCACCGCTTCGACCTCGTGCTGAACAACCTCGCGGCCTGGGCCTACACGACGGGCAAGGTGCTGCTCAAGAGCGACGGCACGCCCTGGCGCCCGCTGATCCACGTCTCCGACATCTGCCGCGGCTTCCTGGCGGCGCTGGCGGCGCCGCGCGAGCGCGTGTGCGGCCAGGCTTTCAACGTCGCGCTCGCCGCGGAGAACCACCGCATCCGCGACATCGCCGAGGTCGTGCGCGACACCATCCCGGAGTGCGAGCTGGAGTTCGCCGCCGGCGCCGGTCCCGACACGCGCTGCTACCGCGTCGACACGCGCAAGATCGAGCGCATGCTGCCCGAGTTCCGACCCGAGTGGACGATCTCGAAGGGCGCGCAGGAGCTCTACCAGGCCTACCGCCGCGTGGACCTCACGCCCGAGGCCTTCGAGGGGCCGCGCTTCAATCGCATCGCGCACGTCCAGCAGCTGCTCGCCGACGGGAAGATCGGGCGCGATCTGCGCCGGACCGCCTGAGCGGGCCCTGTGTGACGAACGAGTCCCCGCTGCAGGTCCTGCCCGAGGTGCGCGCCCGGCGCTGCCGCTTCTGCGCGACTGCGCTCGAGCACGTCTTCGTCGACCTCGGGATGTCGCCGCTCTGCGAGAGCTTCGTCCCGGCCGACCGCCTCTCCACGATGGAGCCCTTCTACCCGCTGAAGGCCTACGTGTGCGACGAGTGCTTCCTCGTGCAGCTCGAGGAGTTCGTGCCGCCCGAGGAGATCTTCACCGAGTACGCCTACTTCTCGTCGTATGCGGACTCCTGGGTGGCGCACGCGCGTCGCTATACCGACGCGATCTGCGAGCGCGAGAAGCTCGGCCGCCAGAGCTTCGTCGTGGAGATCGCCAGCAACGACGGCTACCTGCTCCAGCACTTCGTCGCCCGCAAGGTCCCCTGCCTCGGCATCGAGCCGGCGGCGAACGTGGCGCGCGACGCCGAGAAGCGCGGCGTGCCGACCCTCGTGGAGTTCTTCGGGCGCGCCACCGCTGCGCGCGTCGCACGCCAGCGCGGCAAGGCCGACCTGCTGCTCGGCAACAACGTGCTGGCCCAGGTGCCCGACCTGAACGACTTCGTCGCCGGCATGCAGATGCTGCTCGCGCCCGACGGGGTCGTGACGATGGAGTTCCCGCACCTGTTGCGCCTGATGCAGGAGAACCAGTTCGACACGATCTACCACGAGCACTTCTCCTATTTCTCCTACACCTGCGCCGCGCGCATCTTCGCGGCGCACGGCATGCGCCTGTTCGACGTCGAGGAGGTCCCGACGCACGGCGGCTCGCTGCGCATCTACGCCTGCCACCGCGACTCCGCGCGGCCGGAAACGGAGCGCGCTCGCGAGCTGCTCGCGCGCGAGCAGGCCTTCGGCCTCCAGGATCTGCGTTGCTACGCCGACTTCTCCGAGCAGGTCCGCGAGACGAAGCGCAAGCTGCTGGAGTTCTTGATCGACGCGAAGCGCAAGGGCGCGCGCATCGCGGGCTACGGCGCGCCCGGCAAGGGCAACACCCTGCTCAACTACTGCGGCATCCGCAGCGATTTCCTCGAATACACCGTCGACCGCAACCCGTACAAGCACGGCCGCTTCCTGCCCGGCACGCACATCCCGATCTTCCCCCCCGAGAAGATCTTCGAGACGCGCCCGGACTACGTGCTGATCCTGCCGTGGAACGTGAAGGACGAGATCGTGGAGCAGATGGCCGGCATCCGGGAATGGGGCGGGAGGTTCGTCGTGCCCATTCCCGAGGTGACGGTGCTCCCGTGATCTTCCGAGAGACGAGCCTCCCCGGCGCGTTCGTGATCGAGCTCGAGCTCCAGCGCGACGAACGCGGGTCGTTCGCTCGTGCGTTCTGCACGCGCGAGTTCGAGAAGCACCAGCTCGATGCGCGCGTCGTGCAGTGCAATCTCTCGGAGAACCGCTGGCGTGGGACCCTGCGCGGGCTGCACGCGCAGCAGCCGCCACACGCGGAGACCAAGCTCGTGCGTTGCACGCGCGGCGCGCTCTTCGACGTGCTGCTCGACCTGCGCCCGGGCTCGGCGACGCGCGGCCAGCACGTCGGTGTGACCTTGCGGGGCGGCGACGGGCGCATGCTGTACATCCCGAAGGGCGTCTACCACGGCTTCTTGACCCTCGAGGACGACACCGAGGTCTTCTACCAGATGTCGGAATTCTACGAGCCGCAGGCGGCGGTAGGGGTACGCTGGAACGACCCGGCCTTCGCGATCGAGTGGCCCGGCGAGGTGCGCGTCATCTCCGAGCGCGACGCCTCGTATCCGGACTGGACAGGCTGAGAGGACCCGGCGTGAGCGAGCGCAGCGCGCAGATCGAAGCGGGAAGCGAGCCGATCGGGTCGCTGCGCGCCGAGCTCGATCGCGACGCGGCGGGCCG
>Ga0075421_100006988_pt1 | contig 13798 bp, 14 predicted proteins | sample SoiMetdeltSBSDD5_FD_75292 | JGI IMG/M metagenome (GOLD analysis project Ga0075421, IMG submission 75292) | Bulk soil microbial communities from a Populus tree surrounding site in Tennessee, USA - Soil MetaG P. deltoides SBSDD5 | ecosystem: Environmental > Terrestrial > Soil > Tree plantation...
CTGCGCCTTGACTGGCTGCACGGCAATGTCAGGGACCTGCGGCGGGAGTATGGACGCATCTGTCGAGTCGGTTTGGGTCGCACCCACCTATGGCGCACCATCTGCGCCAAGGGACAGGATATCCGCGTTCTCATGCATGCCGGTGAAGGTAATTCCGACTGCGCAATCCTTTACTTTCATGGCGGCGGGTGGATCGTCGGATCACCGGAGACACACGCCGATATCTCAAGCGCGCTCAGCGTTCATACGGGTCTTTCTGTCATTTCGATCGACTACCGGCTTGCCCCTGAGCACAAGAGCCCAGCAGCAGTCATGGACGGATTGAAGGTACTGGATTACTTCCTCTCGGGAGAAGATGGTTGTCCGGGATTACAATCCGCAATTCTTTGCGGCGACTCGGCCGGTGGCTCCATTGCCATGGCGGTCGAGCGGCATGCTTCGCCTGAGCTAGGGAAGAGGATACGAGGTGTTGGCAGCTTCTACGGTTGCTTCGGAAGACCCGGCAGAAGGCCCGTGCAGCCGCGGATGAGAGATGATGGCCTCGATGTCGAATCCCTGAGAAGATATTGGACTCTGGCCAATACCAGCCGCGGTCGCGGGTCCTATACGCTGTCGGTCTTGGATCACGCACCAGGGTGTCCGGTCTACCTGCTGGTCGCCGGCCGCGATCCTCTCAGAGACGATTCGCTGGCCCTCGCCCGTGCACTAAAAAGACGCGGCAGAGCGGTTACGACTGACCTGCACAGATACGAAACCCATGGATTTTTGCAGCAACCGTATCCTAGCAGATCAGTTGACTTGGCCTTCAGCGGGTTCTCACAATGGGTTCACAGCCTTTCGCATACTGAGATGAGGCATTAGCGACGAGCCCGCGAGCTTCTTTCGCCAAGAATAAGCCCCATCAGCAGCCAGCATGCGTCATGTCCGGGAGTGTCAACTCGCCGCCAGATTGCGGATGCGACGATTTCCACGGGGGTCCCCTCCTCGATACGGACCAATTTATCTACTCGGAAAATTCCAATGCTGCTCAGTTCACAGGATTCTGACTAGGGCAGATTTTTCTGTAGAGCCATTGTCGAAGCTTACGCACTCTAGACGCGATCCGAGGGCTATCGAACCACCACGGTTTAGGCCGCGCTCGTTGCTGCAACTTGGCGCGTTGCTCTGCAACACTAGGTACTGTCGGAGTCGCCTCATCTTGATCGTCCTGTGACGGAGCGATGTGAGGATTGAATGTTGAGCAAACGGGATTTCCTGCTGACCTCGGCAGGCGCGATCGCGGCGTCGGGGTTGCCCAAATATGGAAAAAAGGTCATGGCCCAGTCGGTATCCGACTTCAGCGCGGTACGAGATTTGATAGCGGCCCAGATGGACAAAAAAGGTCTTCCAGGTGCGGTCTGGCTGTTCTCGCAAGGCGATTTCGTTTTTGTCGATGTGGCAGGCGCGACCACTATGGGTGGGGTAATCCCGATGGGCCGCGATACAATTTTCCGCATCGCCTCAATGACGAAGGCGCTGACCGCGACAGCGGTCATGATCCTCATTGAAGAGGGAAAGCTTGCTCTCGATTCGTCGGCCGAACGCTGGCTTCCGGAAATCGCCAATAGGCGTGTGTTGCGCCGGATTGATGGACCGCTCGATGACACTGTCGCGGCACATCGGGCAATTACTGTGCGGGACCTGCTCGCCTTCACGCTCGGTTTTGGCCTCCTGTTCGATGACGCCCTGCCGATCCAGCGCGAAATCGACCGAATGAAGCTGGTCAATGGCCCGCCGGTGCCAATGACGCCGCACGCACCAGATGAGTGGATGCGGCTGTTCGGGACCCTGCCATTGATGCATCAACCGGGTGAAGGCTGGATGTACAACACTGGAAGCCTGTTGCAAGGCGTCCTGATCGCTCGCGCATCCGGCCGGAGATTTGACGCGTTCCTTCGCGAGCGGATCATTGAACCGCTCGGCATGCGTGATACCGACTTCTTTGTGCCGAAGGAAAAGCTCGACCGCTTCGCCGGATGCGGCAATTACACCGACGAGAAAGGCGCCGTCACACGCATGGACCGGGATGGTGCACAAAGCGCCTATGCGACGCCGCCTGCGTTTCCTTCAGGTGCCGCAGGCCTCGTCTCGACCGTCGACGATTATCTCGCGTTTGCCCGTATGTTGCTCAAGGGAGGTGTCCACAATGGCCGCCGAATCCTGAGCGCGCAATCCGTGCACGAAATGACACGCGATCAGCTCACGCCTGAGCAGAAGGCAGCCGCACAGTTCTTTCCGCATTATTTCGACACGCACGGCTGGGGCTATGGCGTCGGCATCACCACAGCGCCTGATGAAGTCTCGAAAACGCCTGGACGCTATGGCTGGATGGGCGGCTTCGGCACGGCGTGGATCAATGATCCCAACCGGGATCTTATTGCCATGGTGATGACCCAATCCACAGACTTTCTGTTCTCAGGGCCACTCGATACCTTTTGGCGGCTGCTCTACGCGGCGATCAAATGAAGCCGCGACGGATATCGTTGAAGCGCCGGCTGCCGCTTTCGCCGTCCCCCAGCGCTTTGGCCGCGGCGTTGCGGTCGCTGCAGAACTGAATCACAAGAAGGGCGCGGTTGGCTCATGCTGGGCAGTGGCAATGGCATTGGCCTCGCGGAACGTAAAGGCGCCGCCGAACAAGGCGCGGCTCGTGATCACACCTGCGATATTCGGCAGATAGAATAGCGTTGAAATATCGTCGAGTGTCTTGACCACACCGCTGGCAATGACCGGTATGCGTATCTTCGAGGCAAGCTCCGTGGTATGCGCCATGGTGCTCTCAGGCCGATCCTCATCGCGGTCAATGTCCGTATGAATGATGGCTGCGAGGTCCATATTCTCGAACTGGCGAGCGAACTCTATCGGTGTGAAGGAAGTCGATTCGGTCCACCCTTCGACAACCACCCGTCCGCCCCGAGCGTCAACGCTCACGACGACGGAACCGGGATAGGCTGTGGCGGCAGCCTTGACGAGGTGCGGGTATTTCACGGCTGCCGTTGCGATGACCACCCGGCTTGCGCCAGCTTTCATCCAGCGATGCACCTTTTCCATCGACCGGATAGCACCACCGACCTGCACCCGACAGCCGCACGTGCGGATAATCTCCTTGATGATGGCCGTGTTCTCGCCGTCATTGAACACGGCATCGAGATCGATCACATGCAGCCACTCAGCGCCCTGTGCCACCAGATCGTGGGCAGCATCTACAGGGTCGAGGTCATAAATCAGGGGGCTATCGATCCTGTTGCCAACCAAATTGACGAGGCGACCCTTCCGCAGTTCCAGATCGGGATAGATGATCATTGCCGGCCTCCCTCAACTTCAAATATTCTGCAACAAAATGAGCTTGGTTAAAAGCTCAAGCGCCGCGTCGGCTGACGTTCATTTCACGACGCGCTCGTGCCGAAGACGTCCTGCTCGACCACGAAACGGCGGCAGTGATCGATGAATGCCTGCACCGTCTGTGTGCGATGTTCGGCTTTGGGCACCGCCACACCCATGGTGAGCGGCCTCAGGTCGCCGCCCAGAGGCACGAAAACCAGCGGCTTGCCGTCCGGCGACAACCTGTTGACTGGACGCATGTTCGCGATGCCGTAGCCAAAGCCATTGGCAACCATCGAGCGCATTACCGCAATGTCGCCAGTGCGCTCGGCAATGCTGGGCCTCAGGCCCTTCATCTGGAAAGCAGAAAGGAAGTACTCTCGACTGTACGGGAGGTCGAGCAGGACCATCGGCTCGTCGACCAAATCCTCGGGCGTGATGGCCACTCTGGTCGCGAAGGGGTGCGCTGCAGGCAACATGACATAGGCCGGCAGTTGCATCAGGGGCTCGAATGTCATGTCCTGTGACAGCTCGAGATCATAGGTGAGTGCGGCGTCTATTTCTCCACGCTGCAGCATCTCGAGCAACTGTCCCTGGTTACGTTCGAATTGTCTCACGCGCACGTCCGGGTGAGCGTCTTCAAACGTCTTACGCAACGCCGGAAGGACGATCTGGGCGAAGGTAAGCAGACAGCCAATGGCCAGAGGTCCCCGTATCTTTTCTGCAATGTTATCTGCAATGTCGTGCAGGGCATCGGCCTCGTTGAGGAGACGGGCAGCCTCTCTGAGGAAGACTCGCCCACCTGCCGTCAGCGACAGGGCGTGCGAATGCTTGCGAACAAAAAGCTGAACCCCGAACTCGGCCTCGAGCTGAGCGATCGACGCCGAGATTGAGGGCGCCGAGACATTGATCTGCTCGGCGGCCTTGGCAATGGAGCCTGCTTCGCCTACGGCGACGAAATACTCCAATTGTCTGAGTGTGAAGCGCAGCGCCATGGGCAGCTATGATGCCCGTTTAGGTGCCGCGATCAAGTCCCGGGCACACGCTTCAGCCCTAATGACGGCAGTGCCGTCGAAAGCGCTCCGCCGAGTCATCGCTCATGCGGCTGCTGCTACCTTGGATTACGCGTCTTCGGTCTCGCGCTTCGCCGCATCATGGTAGGCGAGATACTTGCGCTGCGTGGAAATTCGGTCTGCCAGATGTTGGGCGTCGTGCCAGACGCCCCAGATGAAGCTCGATCCCCTTCGCGACTGCCATGGCAATCCCAGGAAATAGATCCCGGGCTCGACCGAAACGCCGCGCTGATGCTTCGGCCGCCCTTTCTCGTCGAAGGCGTCAACCTTCAACCAGCTATAATCGGCAGTAAAACCTGTTGCCCAGAGGATCGACGTTACGCCGACCTCTGCCAGCTTCAGCTCCGTGATTGGATTGCTGACGCAGTCCGGGTCCGGCCCGATTTTGCGGGCATCGAGCTCTTCTGGAAGGTCGAGGCCATTGCGGGCGACATAAGCGTCGGCTTCGTCCAACAGCGACATGTAGCTGGCGTCGCCGCGTGCGATATTGTCCGCAAGATCCCCCGCGAAGCTTACCGTTCCGTTCACATACGATTTCGTCAGCCCAAGGAGCGTCATCCCCTGCGCGGCCAGACGCCGGAAGTCGACCGTATGGCCACCGCGAGCACCGCTCACGGCGATCGTGACGTGCTCCGTGCCCGGCCCTGGAGTTTCGGCATCCCACTTGCCGAGAACCCCCAGCCACCAGCAGAAGTCACGCCCGCGATAGGCCCGGGGAGGACGATCGTGCGGACCAACCGAGAGGTAGACTCGCTTTCCGGCATGCTGGAGTTCCTCCGCGATCTGCACTCCTGACGAGCCCGCACCGATCACCAGCACCGCTCCCTCCGGCAGCTGGTCGGGGTTGCGATAGGCGCTGGAATGGATCTGATGAATTCCTGCATTCTCGGGAATGACGGGCGGGATCACGGGACGCTGAAAAGGGCCCGTGGCAGCAACGACGTTGTTGGCTTCAAGCACGCCATCCGACGTTTCGACTCGAAATCCAGGTCGACCGAAATTCCTTCGCACAAGCGTCACCTCGACGCCGCAGCGGATCGGGGCAGCGATCTGCTTTGCGTAGGCGACGAAATAGTCCGCGACCTTCTCCTTGGGGGCAAAGGCATCGGGATCGAGATCGGGGAACTCCATGCCCGGAAATCGATCATGCCAGGCCGGACCATTCGCAACCAAGGAGTCCCATCTCTCCGAGCGCCAGCGTTCGGCAATGCGGTACCGCTCGAGGACAAGATGCGGTACGCCGCATTTGCTGAGATGCTCGCTCATCGCCAGACCGGCCTGGCCGCCGCCTACGACAAGTGTGTCCACGTCTTCGACTGGCATTTCAAGTCCTTACTGGTTTCCGAGCATTTCGCGAATGCGACGAAGGCTCGATCGTTACCGAAAGGACTGCGGTGCAGAAATTACGATTTCACGAGGCAGTGATTAGGCTGTTCCTAAATGCTCGCGGGCGGCAATTCTCCTCGAAGGCAGGTGGGTATCCGACGGATAGCTGCCTATTTCGCCGGTTCGGCCAATGGCTTGCCTTTTTCCGCAACCAGGAACACCAGGACTTTCGCCGGTTCGCTGTTGCTACCGTTTTTGGCGGCATGGATTCCATCTTTCGGCGCGATATGCGCAACATCGCCCTTCTTTAACGTGATCGGCTGTTGGCCGTCTGGCGTTACGACGAGCGTGCCTTCGAGTACATAGACGTACTCATCGCCATAGTGGGTATGCCTCCCGCCTTGGGCACCCGGCATGACATCGGCAATATAGATGACCGCTTCTTTGCCAACAATGTCGGCGAGGTCAGACCGATGCAATTCTGTTCGCTTGATGGGCTGGTCTTGGGCTGCAGCGATCCTTGCCGGAGACTCTCCAAAGATGATGAAGAGTACTGCAAGTGAGCCGATAATTGTTCCGATGCTGCTCATGGCTGAACCTCCCTTACGAAAAGGCCATGGCCGCATTATGCGCCTTTTTCAGCGATTGCCGTAGGCGGCGGTTAATCGATAAAGTTCCGCGAAGCGATCTCGGCAGCGTGACAGGAGCGTCCATCCGTGGATTCCGAGCTATACATGCTTCAGAACGCCCTGCGCCAACACGTCCATGCGCTCGCCGTCGAAATAGGTCCTCGTACACCCTCGAAGCCCGACAGTTTGACGCGCGCGGCCGATTACATTCATTCAGTGCTCGATCGTGCCGGGCTTGTTGTGAACCACCAGAACTACCAATATGGCGACCAGCAGGTGACGAACCTGCTGGCGACGATTCCTGGCGCCGCCGGGGCCTCTGCCTATTTTTTGGTTGGTGCTCATTACGATACCGTCCCGGACACTCCGGGGGCGGACGACAATGCAAGCGCGGTTGCGGTGATGCTGGAGCTGGCAGCCCGGCTACGGCAAAACGAGCTTGAATTGCCAGCCGTCTTCGCTGCCTTCACCCTGGAAGAACCGCCGGCATTCTCGACCGGTCATCAAGGCAGCCGGGTCTTTGTCAGAACCTCTCGGAGCAATGGTGACCGTGTCATCGGTGCCATCATTCTGGAGATGGTCGGCTACACCGCCCCGCGCCAGCGCTATCCATTTGTCGCCCGTTGGCCCGGCTATCCCGCTGAAGGAAACTTTATCGGCATCATCGGAAACTGGCGCTCGCGAAAATTCGGTCGCGCGGTTGTGAAAGCCTTCCGCCAGAACCGGGACTTGCCCGTTGCATCACTTTTTCTGCCGTTCGACGGATGGATTCTGCCGGAGACACGCTTGAGTGATCACGCCTCGTTCTGGGACGCAGGCCTTCCGGCCCTGATGGTAACGGACACGGCCTTTTTTCGGAATCCAAACTACCACCTCGCCAGCGACACGATCGATACCCTCGATTTCCTGTTCATGGCACGGCTGGTCAAAAGTCTCGAGATCGCGCTCCTCGAACTCCCTCTGCCGGCGCATCGAAGAATTGGCAAATGAGCGGCCAGGATGGCGCCTCGTCCGAATCATGCGCCAGGCATTGGCGCACGATCGCCCGGCACTCCCAAGATCCAGCCCTCGACCCGCGCTACCGCGCGTTCGGCCGGTGAAAGGTCCGGCTTCAGGAATCCACCGAGCGCACCCTCGCGATCGGCGCGCGCCAGCTGGGCAGAGATGCAGAAGGCGTCGTGCTGGTCGACGGTGCGACCTTCGTTCGCAAAGGCGCGGCGCCATATCGATGGATAGACCTCGGCGATGACGGAGCGCCCCGCAGGGACGTCCCATCCGTCAAATGGCCAGAAATGCACGCAATCACCACAACGCACGCGAATGAACCGCAGCCAAGGAATTCCAGCGTGCGTGGATTTCGCCACCGAGCCCTGCACGTCGAAATGAAACACCGATTTGGCGCCACGCGCCCGTTTTTCAGTCAATCGCCGCCACCTTGTATTACCGGTTCGCGCAGCACCTTTGCCTGTCATTCCTTCACGCACCAACTCGACCCAGGTATGATCTTCGTCGGTTGGCCAATGCTGCCTGAAATCGTTGAGGAAGGCGGGCCAATTGTGCTCCAACGCATGAGCCTCGAAATAGCACAAGGGAAACGAGAAGCCGTGATCGATGCCGACGAGCGTAGGAATGCCCTCGGCGAGCCGCTCGACCAGCCATTCGGCAATCCCGCGTCGTGTCCAATATTTGCGGCGCGATGGCGGAGGATTGACCTCGACCGGGACACCATGGCGTTCTGCCATGTAGATGCGCAAGCCCGTCAGGCTGGCGGTCGGCGTGGCCGCGCCTGAATAGTCGATGCCGATGTAGCGGACGAAGATCGCCATGCTATCTTTGCGATCGAGTCAATTGCCGAAGTAGGTGTCCGTAAAGTCTTGCTCGATCTATCGCAGTCACCCACCTGAAGGAAGCATTGCTTGCGTGATTGGGGTAGGAGAAAGTAGCGTCGGAGTTCAACGCCGGACGTGGGCGTATTTCACGTTGCGACAGTCCAAGAAGGACGGCGATCAGTGCCTCGTCCCAAACGGGCCAACGATCCTTTCCGCCAATCTCGGGAGCAAACGCCTCTCCATACTTTTCGAGCCAAGCTGCGTGCAGCGTGGCGAGATATTTGCCAGGTGCGCTGAGGCCCCGCATCATGGACTTCGACTCGCCTCTCGTAAGAGTAAGATACCGGAGCGCAACCGTACCTGAGACGACCGTGATTGGCGTCCGCGAGTCGAGCAGAATCTGCCAAGCGCGAATATCGTTACGGACGTTCCAACCATCGCCACCTTCCGGATACCGGTCAAAGGCAAGGGCGACGACTTCGATACGATCTGCAAGCCGGGGCTCGATCAACAGCGCGGATGCTATATCGGTCGCAGGACCCATCCCCAGCACGATCAACCGATTCCGCCGAGAATGATTCGCCGCAAGGCGCAATATGGCTCGCACTCCCGCATTGGGGGCTCGAACCGCCCGGTTTTGCAATGAGCGATCCGCACCTCTGTAAAGCCGAATTCCACGCGCGCGTCCGACCTCCTCAAGCGCTTGGCGAGCACAATCGGTCGTCTGTCTGCTCCCCAGATTGTGTGGCTTTGGTGCGAAATTTCCGATGATGGCAAGCAGTCTCAGCTCTGGAGCAAGCGATGCGTGCGCGATCGCCCACTGGTCGTCCATATCGACACCGCAGTCGGTCGTAATCACCAGGGCAGACGAGCCTTGGGTAGGTTGCGCCAAGGTCGAGCAGGGAGCGAGCAAGAGCAGGCAAACCAGGATGAGTCTGCTGTTGCCATCAAGCATGGATCGGACCTCGGCCGTCCGTTCGCCTGCCGATTAGCTCGCCTGAACAGCGCGCCAAGCGTCAATAATGGCGGCGACCGATCGATCGGCATCATTCTCGGTCGTCGCCCAGGAGCTGATCGACAATCGCATGATCCAGTGCCCCTTCCATTTTGCGCCGGCGGCAAAGCAGATCCCGTCGGCTTGCACCTGCTCGATTACGCGACGTGTCAACGCGTCGCCTGCACCGGTGGGCCGATCCACCCCGAATCGGATTGCTACCTGATTCAGAATGACGTCGTTCATCACCCCGATCCCCGGCTCTTGCGCAAGCCGCCGGGCCATTTGCCGCGCGATCCCGCAACTGCGTGCGATGAGCTCTGCGATCCCTTCGCGACCGAGGGCACGAATCACCGCCCAAGTGGCAAAGCCACGCGCACGTCGAGAGAGTTCCGGAACCAGATGCGACGGGTCCCGCTCGCCTTCGGCAACGGTCGGCAGATAGCTCGCCGTATTGGTCATCGCACGCCGATGGGCTTGCGTATCCCGAACAATGGCGTAGCCGCAATCATAGGGCGTCTGCAGCCACTTATGACCATCGCTCGCCCAGGAGTCTGCTTTCTCGACACCTTCGACATAACGCCGTGTCTCGGGACAGGCCCGCGCCCAAAGGCCGAATGCACCATCGACATGGATCCAGGCGGAAGTCTCCCGTGCGCTGGCAGCGATCTCGCCGATCGGATCGATCGCACCTGTGTTGACCTGTCCTGCCTGGGTCAAGACGATCGTGGGGGACGTTGCAGACCGCAACGCGCGTGCGACATGCTCGGCGCTCATTCGTCCCATCCGATCGGTAGGAACGCGAACCACCCGTTCACTGCCGAGCCCCAGCAGCTGCAGCGCAGCGACGGCCGAAGAATGCGCATCGTCACCGATCAGAACACGAATCTCTGGTGCCCCGAAAAGACCCCGCGATTCGACATCCCATCCCAGCTCCTGCAGCAGCCTCGTCCTCGCGGCGGCGAGACAGGTGAAATTGGCCATCGTCGCGCCTGTGGCAAAACCGACCGAACTTTCACGCGGAAGGTCGAGCAACTCCAACAGCCAGGCGGCCGCGACCTCTTCGCAAGCTGCGGCCGCTGGCGTCGGCGTGTGACTTCCGGCGTTTTGCCCCCAGGCGCTCGTCAGCCAATCTGCGGCAACCCCGACCGGGAGCGATCCTCCGATCACCCAGCCGAAGAAGCGTGGGCCAGCCATGGCGCTCAGCCCAGGTTGCGACAGGCGCACCAGCTCATCGATCACACTTATGCTGTCGGTGCCCGATTCAGGCAGTGGCGCACGGAACGCGTCGCGCATGGCCGCGTAGTCGCGTTCCGGCCTTTGCAAACGCGATGGGAGTTCTCTGCGAAATGCAACGGCCTGCTCCGCCGAATGCATGAGCAGCCGCTCATGGTCTCCAGTCCAGCCCGATTCATATTCCGCCCAGCCCTTGGCCATGGTCGCCCTCTTCCGTGATGATCCGGCTCGGACCGCTCGAGCGCCCCGACGGCATTCAATACTGCACGCCACGCGTGAGCGCGCCGTCGATGACGAGGTTGGTGCCTGTCGTGAAGCTGGATGCCGGGCTCGCAAGGAACACAACCCCGCGCGCGATCTCCTCGGGATGAGCCATGCGACCTGTCGGGTTGAGGCCGAGGGCCTGCTGGAAGAGATCCGGCTTGTTGTCCTTGATCGAGTGCCAGATGCCACCCTCGAAGAAGGTATTGCCCGGGGATACGGTATTTACCCGAATGCCTTTGCCGGCGAGCTGATAGGCCAGGCCGGCGACATAGTGGATGAGGGCGGCTTTCATCGCGCCGTAAGGTCCGGCAGCAAAGTCGATCTCCCGACCGGACACGCTGGAGATCACGACGATCGCGGGGGTGTTCGACAGCTCAAGGAACGGCATCGCGGCATTGACCGTGCGCACCGTGTGCATGAGATCGATCTCGAATTCCTGGCGCCAAGCCTCCTCCGAGTTGTCGATCGCGAGAGCGCTGACATTGGCGATCACGATATCGATGCCGCCGAGCCATTTGGCCGAGTCCTGAACCCATGTTTCAAGCGCCGCCTTGTCGGCGACATTCAAAACGGTCCCGTAGGCTCTTCTGCCGTCGGTGGAAAGCGCCGAGACAGCCTCGTCGACCTCGTTCGGGGTTCGCGCGCAGATACTGACCCGGCATCCCTCGCTCACCAGACATGAGGCGATCGCCCGGCCAATGCCCTTGCTGCCGCCCGTCACGATCGCTCGCTTATCGACCAATGCTAGATCCATGTTCCGCTTGCTCCATTTTTGCCGCCTGCTTCCATGGTGATGATCTCCACCTTGCAAATCAGGGCTGACGACAGATCGAACGCGCAGGTGATGCCGGCGACAATAGACGAAGGTCCGGGTGGTGTCGGCCGCGGTTCGTGATGCCATAGCAGGAAGACTTCAGGCCTCTTACACTGATCTTAGGCCGAGAGCGATTCTGGGACGATGGCGCAGCAAGGCTAAATCGAAGGTCGTGACATAATGAGAATGCCCTTTTTGCTGGTGGTCATACTGCTCGCCCTGCCGACCCTCCTCACGATCGGATTTCTCCTTTTCCTTCGCTGAAGGCAGGCAGAGTTGCCCAAGCGGAACATTTCCGACGCTGAGGAAGCTTGCGCGGCCGCCAAATCGCATTGGTTGCATGCTCTGGAAGGACTCGTTGCCAAATTCTGGCCATATTGCCGGGCGTGCCTGCTGCAGTAGAGTGGCGATGCAGCCATGTATGGCGTCTCCAGGCCTTTGCGCAAAAATGGCTGTCGGTAGCAGGGACACCATTGCTGTCCTCACCGTCATCATCGGTTGTCCCTGCTGCCGCCCGCCGCCCACACTTTCCTCGAGCGACAGTCGGCGATGAGAACCCGACCCTGAAGGGCTCGCGCGGTGTGTTACACGGCAGCGTTTTGATCGTTCTCGCTATTGTGGTTCTCTGGCTGTGAGCAATGCAGTCAAGCGCTCGCGCAATCCGCCATGCGACCGCCATTGTTGCGGGGGACGCTCATCACACCGGTTCCGGAGCGATTCGATTCTCCCCGGGCTGGAGGCCGAGGACCACCGTAGGGTTTGACGTTCCCTATACGGTGGTCCTTGTGCGATTGGCCCCGGGGCAAGCCATGACGTGGCTGCCCGACGCACGCCGATGTCATCGGCCAGGATATCCTCGCCTCTATCGAGGGGTGAGCGCTAGCGGCTCTGCGGCATTGAGCGGACAATCCCTGGGAACGCCCCTACCATGCCGCGATCGCACTGTGGTAAGGAAACCTGCCGAATATGGAGGTGCCCGTGAGCAGCAAGCCCGAGAGATCCTTTAATGTGATCCGCACCTTTACGGACGACCAGGGAAGAAGTCAGTTCGACAGCTACGCTGTCCCCCAGACATTGCAGCCATTCGCGCCGCCCGCCGACCCGGTCTTCGTATCCGAGCGCGCGCCTGCGAGCGGCTATGTGGTCATTTTCATGCCGCCCGGTTGGGTGGGAAAGCCGCATCCCTCGCCACGTCGGCAGATCCTGTTCTGTCTCTCCGGCGGCATGCGCATCACCAGCAGCACCGGGGAGATCCGCACCCTTGGTGTGGGCGATGCCTGGCTGATGGGCGACACCACTGGCGAGGGGCACAAGAGCGAAGTCACCTCGCCGGAGGGCGCAAGCGTGGTCATCGTCCAGTTCGAGTGACCACCCCGAGGCGCCCTCTTGCCACCCCGGCGCAGGTCCCGTGCGCCGCTACTTGACGACCTGGCCCCTGATCTCGCCGTCGGGGAATTTTTCGGTGTGGATGTTGAGATACCACTTCCCTGCCTTCAGATCGGCCGCTTGCTCCGCGGTCAGCTCGGCGCTTCCTTTCTTGATATCGCCTGAAATATCGACGACCGGGCCTGCGTTCTTGCCAGCAGCGGCGGGGCCATGGAAATGGGCGGCAGTCGGCTCGCCGCTCAAGCCGCTATAGGTCACCACCCACGACAGTTTCTTGGACTTGTCGTCATAGGTGATGTTGGCCTTGCCGGTGGCGGCGCTGTCGGCCGCTGGCACCTCCTTGGAGCCCTTCAAATCGGCCTTGTACTTCACGTTGGCTGCAAATGATGTCGGTCCCGTCATCAGCAGCATTCCGGCCGCTACTGTGAATGCCAGACCAGCTCGGACCATTGCGTGTCGCATTGCGGCGCTCCTGTCAAAGATTCCCGGCACACGCGAAACCGTTTCGGATCACGCTTTGTTCCGCCGAGCAGCGGCCGAGCGTCAGCGGTGGAGACGTACGTGTCATGTCGGACGATGGCGGACGATCCCTGCCCGCCGCTTCGCGCCGAAATCCCATTCAGCAATCGTTCATCCGTTCGCCGGCAGAAGCGGTGCGACGATCAATCCATCTCGCGCCATTCTCCGGAGGCCTCGATGAGACTTCATGCGCAATTTCTGTCCCTGGGAGCGAGCCTCACTGGCCTGCTGCTCGCTGCAAGCCCATCCTTCGCCGACAGCGTCAAGCCTCATTGCATGGCGATGGATGTCACCGCTCAGCACCAGCAGGACAAGGCTACGAAGGCCTATATGGAGGCAACGCCGCCGCGGAGCAATCTCGGCTCCCTCAC
>Ga0075421_100006991_pt1 | contig 13794 bp, 14 predicted proteins | sample SoiMetdeltSBSDD5_FD_75292 | JGI IMG/M metagenome (GOLD analysis project Ga0075421, IMG submission 75292) | Bulk soil microbial communities from a Populus tree surrounding site in Tennessee, USA - Soil MetaG P. deltoides SBSDD5 | ecosystem: Environmental > Terrestrial > Soil > Tree plantation...
AGCCCTGGTGAGGTGACCCGGTTCACCGCGGTCGTGTTTGGCGCCGGCGATTTTCGGACGCCGACAGAACACCGGCCGCCCCCGCCCGCCTTGCACCCCGGCGACAGGCTGCAACTGGGTCCGCTGCGGGCGACCGTGCTCGCCGTGCTCGGACATCCGCGACTGATCGAGGTGCGTTTTGAGAATCCGGTGGCGGAGATCTGGGAAGGTCTCGCCCGACACGGTCGCCCGATTCAGTACGCATACGTGCCTGATCCGCTTGCGATCTGGGACACCTGGACACGGATCGCCAGCCAGCCGGTCGCATTCGAGGCACCGTCAGCGGGATTCATCCTCGACTGGGCTCTGATCGACTTGCTGCGTGCCCGTGGAGCGGCGTTTGCCACGCTGACCCACGCCGCGGGCATTTCTTCGACGGGAGACGCCGGGCTCGATCGGCTGTTGCCGCTCGACGAGCCGTACTACATCCCTGCGTCAACGGCACGGTTGATCGATGCGTGCCGGGATCGCGGCGGCCGGGTGATCGCGATTGGCACAACTGTCGTGCGGGCGCTGGAACACGCGGCTGGTGCTGACGGCAGTGTGCGGCCGGGCGCAGGGACCGCGACCCAGCGTATCGGTCCGGACACCTCCCTGCGGTGCGTGGACGCGATCGTGTCCGGCACTCACGAACCGGGCACCAGCCATTACGATTTGCTGGCGGCGTTTCAGGATGGCGATGTGCTGCGGCGGATGGAGCACGACGCAGACGGCTGCGGCTACCGAACGCACGAGTTCGGCGACTCTGTTTTCCTCACGCGCAGCCGAATGAGGCGACTGAAGGATCCTGTGCTAGCGTTGGCCCCACGGTCGGACCGGAAGAGCGACGGAGACAGATATGCGATTGCTGAAGATCCTTACGGCGGTCTCTGTTGTGTTCAGTGCCACAGCCGCACATGGGCAAACCGTCACGAGTTCCCCCTCCTGTGACCTGCCTCATCGGTCAGGTGTGTCGTCACAGCAGCTTCTGTCGGGGCAGCGGCAACGCGGCTACAGATTGTTTGTCCCGTCCGGATACGATGGGCACCGGCGCCTGCCTCTGGTTCTCGATCTGCACGGCAGTGGCGGCACGTCAGCAGATCAGGCCAGCAACAGCGGGCTCGAGATGTTGAGCGCCAGCGAAGGGTTCATCGTCGCGACGCTGGACGCGGAGGGTGGGCGCTGGAATGTTCCGGTGCAGGATAACCGGGCCGACGACGTCGCCTACGTCCGTAATGTGATCGATCACGTCGCCGGCCGCGTATGCACCGACGAGATGCGGGTCTATGCAACCGGGTTCTCCGGTGGTGGACGGATGACGTCACTGCTCGCGTGTCAGCTCGGATCGCGCATCGCGGCGATCGCGCCGGTCTCCGGGCTCAGGTTTCCGGGCCCCTGCAATGGTCCCCCGGTTCCTGTGCTGACCTTCCACGGATTGGCCGATCCGCAGAATCCTTATGATGGACACGCAGCTGGCCGAGGCGCGGAATGGCTTGAGAGCGTTCCTGACGCGCTCGCAAGCTGGGCGCGCCACAACTCGTGCAAGGGGGACGTTGTCCTTGACGACCCTGCGGGTCCGCTTTCCACTCTGCGCTACGACGGGTGCGGCGAGGGGAACGAAGTCCGCATGATTCGCATCGATGGCCTGGGCCACAGATGGACGAGGAAGGAAGTCGATACGACCGCCGTCATGTGGCAGTTCTTCAAGAGTCATCGTCTCAATCGATAAGCAGTACGTCCGACGAACGGTTTGACAAGCGTGTTCAACGGGCGCAATGATTCGTGCGGTCTCAATCGGAGGAAGGATGATGCGTTTCACCACACTCGTCGCCGCGACTCTGCTCCTGTCGTTCTCCGTGACTGCGTCGGCGCAGGAGGAATGGATCGAGTACGTCAGCAAGGAGGACCGGTTTACCGCTAATTTCCCGGGCCAGCCCGCCGTGACCCAGATGACCTACAAGTCGCAGTACGGCGCCGATCTGCCGGCGCGGGTCTACAGTGCGACGCAAGGGAAGAGCCGCTACTCGCTGACCGTGGTCGACTACAGCCAGATTGAGAGAATCCTCACCGCGAGAGCGCAGAAGTGCGCGTCGAGGACGGAAGGATGCTACGGCGGCACCGGGTTTTCGGGGGTCGGACACTGGCGCCTCGATTTTCACGGCGCCATCGTCTACGCGATCGAGGCGTTCCTCCTGCGCGATGCAAAGATCACCCAGCTGAGTTGGAACACCTATTACAGCGTCGGCGGGATGCAGGTGCATCTGACGAATCGCGACGGATCGCGCACCAAGGCGGCCGTCTATATGCACAACCAGAAGTTGTACATCAGCGAAGGCACCACGCCGGCAGGGGCACCGGACGCTGGGCTCTTCCAGCAGTCGTTCGGATGGATCGACGAGAACGGCAGGAACATCCGCTACGAGTCGCTTTATCATCACGCGTTCCCGGCGCCGCCGCGCGGCGATCCGCCCGGTGAAATCCGGACAGAGGCGAACTGACCAAGGGGCTGCAGCGGGACGAAATTCAGGGTGTCGCCGTGAGGCTAGCCCATTTCCCTCCGGCTTTGGCCGTGACCCTTTTCAGCAGATGCGCTGAGACCCGGTAACATTCGCAGGACGCGGCTTCGAGTTTTTCGCGGTCAACAATCGTGAGATGGCCGCGATGATATGTGATCAACCCGGCATTCTGGAGAGTGCCGGCCACCACGGTCACCATCGGCCGACTTGCACCGAGCATCACGCCTTCGCGGCCAATCGTTGAAATCTCGACCATGCTACCGTCTTCCAGCACGGTCAGCATGGAGACGAAACCTCCTCCGGGAAAATAGACGTGTTCGACAGGCTCGCCAGCCTTGTGCACTGTCTGCTTCAACTCCAGGGAAATGACGTCGAGGGAGCGAACCACACGCGCGTAGTCGGCCGGCGGAAGGGCCCCGAGCAGGTGATTGATCGACGGGAGCTGATTCGCAGAAGGGATTTGCCAGTTCGTCATCACAGCCTCCTTCCGCACTCCGGCGGAATTCAAAGAGGCTGTCGAAAACCAAGCTCTGCCCTTTCAGGGCGAGGCTCACGGTAGTCCCTCAGGAAGGTCTATTCCACAGTTTCACGGCGACGGCGTCGCGCACTGCTTACCTTTTACCTTGGTAGGACTTGGCTGACGTTGGTAAGTATTTGACTGACGCCTTCCTCTCCAAAGCAATATGGTTCTCCCGTACGGGGTTCCAGATGTCCAGTGCGTCAACCGTTCTGCTGATCGAACCGAACGAGACGTCACGCACTTCATATGCGGACGCTTTACGCCATTCTGGCTTCACGGTTGTTGTCGTCCCAGAAAGCACCACCGCCCTCGACTCCCTGGCCGAGGTCAACCCGCACATCGTCATCGCGCGTTTTGACCGTCACACACATGACGGATGCGTTGCCTTGTGCGAACGGCTCAAGGCAGATTCGCGCACACAGGCCATTCCGATCCTGTTCACGTCAGCCGGCATCAGCGCGTCCAAATACGTCATGTTTTTTCCCGTGCAGATCGCGCGTGAGGGCGCTCCGACCGGCAGGGTTCAGCTCGACGTGGACCCCGGCAGCGCCCTGGTGTACGTTGACGGGAAGCACGTCGGCGTCGTCACGGAATTCAGCGGCTACAAGCACCTGGAGCTTGTGACAGGACCGCATTTCGTCACGATCATCGCACCCCACTACGAGCCGCTGACCGTTCCCGTGCTGGTGAGTCGCGGGCACACGGTGACGTATCGTGAAACGCTCACACGAGCGTACGGGCGCTGGCCAATTTCTGCGACGGATAAGCCGAAGGGCACTAAAGCCGAAGGGCACGGACCGCTGCACGGCGGGCCGCCCCTTCAACCTTGTGCGCGCCGTCATCCGCGTTCGCGGGAACGGTAGAAACGAACTCCAAAAGCCCCGGCGAGCGATAGCAGCCCCAGCAATCCAATCGCGGGAACTGGACTCGCTGTCCGCGGCAGAGTCGTCTCAGATGTCTGCGGCGGAGTCCTCTCAGCTACCCCTGTTGTTCCGACCGGTCGTTCTTCCGGCGGTGTAATCGTTTCCGCCGGTGGTGTGACCGGTTGCTGCTCAGCTAACGGTCGAGGCACGGGCACGGGTGCAGCCTCGGCGCGTGGAGGGATGACCGGCGGAGGAACGACTGGCAGCATTCTGAAGGACCTGACCTCGAGTTCACGAAGATTGGTCAGGTCGGCGTCCGTTTCCTTCTCGAGTCTTCCATTGATTTCGACCCAGCGGCCGAGCATCGATGGGTTTATGCCCTGCTCGGAGGTGTCCTTCAGGTCGAGCGTTCGATCGTCGACTCTGGCGTCGCAGGTCTCCTCTGCTACGTTTGCGATTGGACCAAGTTTTGGGTTCGCCAGCAGGTACCTGCCATCCTTCCCGCCAGGCTGAAGGCATCCCGCCACTGTAATCAGGCCGCTTTTTTCCGGCGGCAGCAGGCTCGCATCCCGCGTTTGTGCCTGTGCAAGGTCGAGCGTCGGTAATCCACAACTCAACACGATGGCGGCTAATGCGCAACTCACATATCGGAGAGTCATGTCTTTGCCCCCCTTTCAACAGAAGAAAGGTGACGCAATGACGCCGCTGCGACTATGCAGATCTGCTCGCTGAGCTATGGTGGCGCTATCACGCGGCTCACTGGACGAGTCGATGGAGGCGAAGCGCTGCCGCCACTAGCCCCACGACATAGAGAAGACAGAAGGCCGCGAACACGATTGGCCCAACCGCGCTCCGTCGAAATCCAGGAAAAGCGTTTGTACGCATCCGATATCGCCGACTTCGGCCGAGCTGCGTGCGGCACCGAATCCGAAGGCGGTCAGTCCGTTCGCGGTCGGGCGCGAGCGACGGCAATTGCTTCAGTCGCTCGAAGATTGGATCGTCAGGATCGAACGGCGTCATATCGTCCTTTCGTTCAGTGACATCAGCCCTCTCGTATCTGTGTCAGCCAGACGACGCGCGAAGAGCGCGCGGGCACGACTGACTCGCTGGCGCATGGCTTCTGGTGTCACACCGCAGATCTCAGCAGCTTCCGCGTGTCGCAGGCCCTCGACAGATACCAGCAGCAACGCTTCGCGATAGGCGAGCGGAAGTGTGGCGAGTACCGTAGCCATTCGCCGCTGAGTCTCGCTCGCTTCCACCTCTTCGAACGGTGATGGCGCAGGCCGGCCGTAAGGCCAGAGGCCGATCAGCCCAACGGCGTGCGAATCCTCCAGCAGCCGCGAACGGCAATAGCTGGCGTGCAGGTGACGGGCAACGGTAAACAGCCACGCGCCCAGACGGGTGTCGCGATCGAGTCGCCGCGCGTGGACGACCAACCGGAGCCAGGTCTCCTCGAGGAGATCCTCGGCAACCTCGCGGCGGTTCGAGAGCCGTGCAAGGAAGTTGTAGAGTCGGCCGTTGAAGGCCGCGTGGACCACATCGAACGCGTCAGGGTCGCCGGCCCGGAGGCGCTCGACGAGCTGGAGCTCGACGTCGCGGTCCATCGAGGTACTAACGCGGACCTTGCCGAAACGTGACCGTGTCACGCGGCGGGGTTTGGCGCGTTATATCAGATCGCGAACGCTTTCAGGAGGTGTCGATGATCCGCGTACTGTCGCAGGCGAGTATTGTGGCCCTCGCAAGCATACTCATGGGAGTTGTCCCGCTCGCCATGGGTATCGTTTACGTGATCTGGCCGACCGAGCAGCGCCTGACCCTGATGCGGCCCCTGTCGCTGGCCACGATGTTTGCCGCGATCAGTGGCTCCATTCTCGGCGTAACCAACGTGCTGGTTCTCATCGGCAGGAGTCCGACACCGGGGTTCCCGGAACCGGCCTGGTATGGCTTCGCCGAAGCGCTCGTCCCCGTCTTCTTCGGCTTCGGCTGTCTGACCGTGGCCTGGCTGTGTGTGGCCGTGGGACTGTGGCGACGGCCATGAATTGAGACGGCACCGGAGCGTAGTTGTACCGTGTGCAATCGTGCGCAGATCTGTGCGCAAGTGCGGCCTCCCCGGGTTCCACCGATAAATATAGAGAGGTCCTAATAGGACCACGTCAAAGGGGGTCGCTCGATGAACCCGCGAATCTGGTTTGGCGCCTGTGTATTCGTGCTCGCGACAACGGCGGTGTCCGCCCAGGAACCGGCCGCCGTCGGACGCATCAAGATCGCGTCGGGCTCGGTGTTCATCGTACGAGCGGGCGGACTTGTGCCGGCGAAGGCCGGGCAGGACGTGTTTGAAGCCGACGGTCTCCGGACCGGCCCCGACGGCCGGGTCGGCATCACCCTGAAGGACGATACGAGGGTCTCGCTCGGACCGAGCAGCGAGGTGCGGGTCGACCGCTTCGTCTATGCGCCGGGCGCTGGCCAGCTTGCGTTGGTGCTCCGAATGGTCCGCGGCGTTGCCGCGTACGTGTCGGGACGGATTGCCAAGCTGTCGCCCGACGCCGTCCGCCTTGAAACACCACAAGCCATCGTCGGCGTCCGCGGAACCACCGTGGCGATCCGTGTCACGCCGGAATGACCCACGCGCGGCCAGTCGCGATTCTGAGCGCGATCGTCGTCGCCGGCTTCGTCTCGGCGTGCGGGCCACCGCGTGTTCGAACGCCTGAGCGGCCCGGACAGGCGCAGACCGTGCTGCTGCCCGATTCGGAGAGTAAGATCGTCGGCCGCGCGACGGTCTCGAATGCCTCGGGCTCGGCGACCCTCGAAGCCGCGCGCGAGTCCACGGTGGTGTCCGCGGGCGCGCCACCTGCGCCGATAACGGTGCTCAGCGAGTCTGAAGTCGACCGGCTCTTCGGTGACGCGCTGAACGCCCTTCCGCCCGCGCCGCGACGATTTACGCTGTACTTTCGATTTGAATCCGACGCACTGACCGAAGAAAGCCGCGCACTGGTTCCAGAGATCCTGAAGGCGGTCCGGGAGCGCCCTGTCCCCGATCTCATCATCGTCGGCCACACGGATACGACAGGCACGGCTGCCGCGAACTTCGAGCTGGGCCGGACGCGCGCTTTGATGGTCCGCAGCATCCTCGTCGAAGCCGGGGTCAACGCCGTCATGGATATCACCTCGCACGGGGAATCGGATCTTCAAGTCCCGACGGCGGACGGGACGCTCGAACCGCGTAATCGCCGCGTCGAAATCTCCGTCCGATGAAGGCTCGGCCCCGTTTTCTTCTCTTTCTGTGCGGCCTGGTTCCCACGCTGGTTGCGGCCGGGCTCTGTCTCTACCGGCCTTCCCTCTTTTCGGGGCTCGAGTCCCGCGCGTACGACACCCTGGTCCGCTCGTCACCGACCAGGCCGCCGAGCGGTCGCGTCGTCATCGTCGATGTCGACGAACGCAGTCTGTCGGCGGTCGGCCAGTGGCCGTGGCGTCGCGATCTCATCGCCAGGTTGATCGACCAGCTGCGCAATCTCGGCGCATCGACGATCGCGCTCGATATCGTCTTTGCCGAAGCGGATCGGTACGAAGGGGCAGAACTGGTCCCCGACGCCGTGCTCGCTGACGCGCTCGGCGCTGGCCGCGTGATCCTCGGCTACGCCATGACGTTCGACGGCGCCGCGGCTCCGTCAACCGAGTGTCCACAGCACGCGCTCAGCCTTCCAATCCTTCGACGCGGCGACCAGGCGACCCAGGATCCCTTCTTTCGAGCCACTGGTGCGGTGTGCAGTCTGCCCGCCCTGACGCACGCCGCCGGCGCATCCGGCTTCATGAACGCCGCGCCGGATCCGGACGGCATCTTGAGGCGCGCGCCCTTGCTGATGGAGCTCGACGGTCGCGTCTACCCGAGCCTTGCGCTGGCTGCGGTTGCTGCCGCGCGAGACAGCGGCGACGTGACGATGCGCGTGGCCAATGTGAATACCTCGTGGCTCATGCCGGCAGGCGGTGTCGAGGCGGTTCCGCTCGACGGCAAGAGCAATCTGCTGTTGCGCTATCGAGGGGGTAAGCGCACCTTCCCCTACGTCCCGGCCGTGGCCGTGCTGAATGGCGAGGCGGACCCGGATGCGTTCAAGGACAAGATCGTGTTCGTGGGAACGACCGCGCTTGGCACGCGCGAAGTTGTCGCGACACCGCTCGACACGTTGTTTACCGGCGTCGAGGTGCAGGCGACCGTCGCCGACAATCTCCTGCAGGGCGACTTTGTTCACAGGACCGAGGATGGCGTCGGGATCGAGACGCTGGCGGTCATCGCGCTTGGCATCTTCTCGATTGCGCTGGTCGGGCATTTCGGCGTCGCGTGGGGCGCGCTCGCGGGCGTCGCGGGCGTGGCGGCCCTGTGGGGCGGCGCCGGCGCACTGATGTCGACTGGCGGCGCCTTCCTGTCACCGTTGTTTCCGACTCTCGGCATGACCGCCGCGCTCGCCGCCATGACCATGGCGCAGTCGACGCTCGAGCGCGTCCGCGCGGATCGGGCAGGCCGGGAAAAAGTCACCGCACAGCGCGTGATGGTCCAGGCGCTGCTGTCGCTCGTGGAGATCAGGGACGTCGAGACCGGCCGGCACTCGCGGAGAACCCAGCAGTACACACGGGTGCTCGCGACGGCGCTCGCTTCCCATCCAGAGTTCCGCGACTATCTGACGCCTGAACGAATCGAGCTGCTCTCGACTCTTGCGCCGCTCCACGACATCGGCAAGGTCGGCGTGCCCGACCGGTTGCTGAACAAGCCCGGGATGCTCACGGCCGACGAGCTGGTCGAGATGCGCAAGCACCCGGCGCACGGCCGCGATGTCATTCTCAGAACGGAGCAGGAGGTGGGCGTCCGCGACGACATCACATTGGGCATCGCCAAGGACATCGTCTACACGCACCATGAGAAGTGGGATGGCACTGGATACCCCGAAGGTCTTCGCGGAACGGAGATTCCTATCCCTGGCAGGGTGATGGCGCTCGTGGACGTGTACGACGCGATCCACACGCGCCGGCTCTACCACGAGCCGCTGACCCACGACGAGGTCGTGGCGTTCATCGTCAAGGGTAGAGGCAGCCATTTCGACCCGGCGGTGGTCGACGCCTTTCTGAAGGTCTCGCCCGTGCTCCGGGGCCTGTCGGAGAGCGGCGAGCACCTGGCGACAGCGTGACCCCTCTCTGTTTTCAGTTATCCTGATGGCCGGTTGATAGTGAGAAACATCGTCGCATTGGTAATCCTGGCAGCGAGTCTGTCGGGCCACGCCGGGAACCTGGCCTGGGCGCAATCGCCGGCACCTGCCGCCCCGCCGCAGACCACCGCGGTGCCGTCCACCATCCCGCTCTTTCCGCTTCCCGACGTCGTGTTGTTTCCGGACGTGGCGCTGCCGCTTCGCATCTTCGAGCCGCGGTATCGCGCAATGGTCGCCGACGCGATCAAAGGCAATCACATCATCGGGATGGTCCTGCTGCAGCCGGGCCACGAGGCGGAGTACGAAGGACGTCCGCCGATCTTCCCGGTGGGCTGCGCCGGCCTGATCACGCAGGTGGAGCAGCTCCCCAACGGCGAGTACACGCTGGTACTGCGCGGGCTGCAGAAGTTCCGGGTGACGAGCGAGGATCCCGGGGGGGCGTATCGCGTGGCCCACACCACGCCGATTCCAGAGCCGCCGCCAGACGAGCCGCAGACCGCCGCCATCCGCACCGAACGCCAGCGCGTGCAGTCGCTGCTGGATCGTCTGGGCATCGAGCCCGCGCCTGCGACGCTCTCCGACGCGGGCCTCGTCGTCGGCCTGGCGCAGATTCTGGAGCTCACTCTGCTCGAGTGGCAAGAGCTGCTCGAGCGCGACGGTGTGCTGGCGCGGCTTCGATCGCTGGCCGACCGCCTGGAGGCGCTGACGCGCTCGGGCGGAACCCTGGCGGAGCGATCGCCACCGCCGGGAATCCGGTAAATACGACAAGTCAGCGCTGCAAATCGTTGCTCCGTGGAACCGGAGTCCCGTACGCCTTCTCGTAAGTGTTCTTCAAGTGCACGAGGTGGACGTTCCCCTCGTTGCAGTCGTCCTCTTCATCGCGGACCGTGATCGCGGGACGCCGCGCCAGCGGGACCGCCGACCTGATCGTCCACGGCCGTGTGAAGACCTCCGGATCGGTAATCGTCATCGTCCACCTGATGGTGTTCGAGTCGGCCATGGTGAAGCGTTCGACGATGACCGCATTCGGGCCGTGATAATCGCCGAACCCCATCCAGGTCCTGCCGTTGAAATTGGTGGTTTCGATCGTCAGCGTGTCGCCCTCCCACCTGGCAATCGAATCGCCCATCCATAGACGGATGCTGCTGGGAAGGTGCTCACGCCGGCGCATGTCGATGATGCGAGCCTGACGCGTGGGCGTGGCCGACTCCATGATGATCAGCGGCCCCGCATACTGGACGTCGAGGTCGAACTGGTGCAGGCGTGCCATCCCGTAGGACTCGCAGTGGCTCGCCCGGTCCTCGTAGGCGTTGAGGTCGTCTCTGCGCCGGTTCCGCTCCGTCAACGCCCACGGCTGGTAGGGGATGACGCCGTCCGCCGGGTCGGTGATGATGCTCGCGCCCGCCAGGATGCCAAACCCCCCCTCATGCGTCTCAATGAGAGCGGTGTGTGTGAACCGGCCACCAGACCCGTTCCAGACCCCTCTGAGATCGGGCTTGCCGTCGGCCGTGCGCGGGACTGGCCCCGCCGGAGCCGGCGGTCCACCGCCTCGACCCTGGGCGGAGATGGGTATGGACGTCACGACCACGACAACCACTAGTGCCGTAATCGCAAGCAGGAGACGGCCTCGCGTGCTCATCGTTCTCCTTCGACCAGGATCACCGAGGCTCGGGGCCCCGGGGGGGTTCGAAGTCTCTCGGCCACGTGTGCGGAACGCCGATCTGGTCGAGCATGTCCGTGCACTCGTAGTCGAGCAGTCCAACGTCTTTTTGACGTTGCAGCGACATTCTGATCGTCCACGGCCGCGTGAACACGTTGGCGTCTTCCATCGTGGCTTCGTACTGCAGGGTGTCGGGATCGATCGGGGTGTATCGCTCGACCACGCGCAGCGCGTCGCTATGGAAATTTCCAGCCATGTCGAACCAGGTGAAGCCGTTGAAGTTCGTCACGGTGATCACCAGCGAGTTGCCGTCGAAACGCGCGCGTGAGACTCCGAGCCAGTTCGACGTGTCGTTCGGAGACGGGACTGGCGCGCCGCCCAGCGCCGCGAAGCGCCGGCGATGACTCCACTCGTAGTAGATGGCCACGTGCTGCGGGGTCTGCACAATCTGTAACGGCCATCCCAGATACGTCAGCCGCGGAACGCCGGGGAGGAAACACTTCGCCAGCGGGTCTGCGTGCCTGGCCGGATCGAACGTCTTTGTGCCCTCGTAGTTCTTCCGGCGCTGTTCGATCGCCCACGGTTTGTAGGGGATCTTGCCGTCCGGCGGATCGACCACGAAGCCTCGCCCTGCCGGGACCCCCGGCTTCGCTCCATGATCCTCCAGGTCGTACTTCGCGAGATTCCAGACCCGCCACACTCCCTGCAAATCAGGCTGGCCGTCGGCGGTCCGTGGTGGTACGTAAGACTGAGTTCCGGCAGGAGCCTGCGCGGTCATCGGCGCCGACAGGGAGTATATGAACGCCGTCGTCGCGAGAACGGTAACCGATACGATCACGGAACGGTGTCGCACGTTCATACTCCCCTGTAATACCCCCTCGCGTGTGACGAGGCGCGACGGAACGCATGATGTGTCCGTCGAGTGCGGCTGTCAAGGTCACGTCCACTTTCGCGCTGCGCCCGGGCGGATGTTCTGGTTGTGGTGGAAGACGTTGTCGGGGTCGTACGTGGTCTTTACGTCCGCCAGCCGGTCATAGACGGAGTCGCCGTACGCCTCGCGGACCCGGTCCGGGTCTTCGTCGGCGCCGAGGAAGTTGACGTAGACACCTTCGCGGAAGCGGCCGAGGGCGGCGAAGAACCTCCTCGTCCAAGCAGTGTCCCGGTCGCCGAAGTCCTCGCCAGACCGCCACACACCATCGAGTGTGATCGCGTGCGACGCCTGCCGGTTCCCGAACGCCGTCCCGCCCTCGGCCACTCGGCTGACCGCCCCCTTCAGATGGAACATCGCCACGTACGACCGCGGCGACGAGCAGGAGAACGCGTGCTCGGCGATCACGTCGATGAGGTCGTCGCGAAGCTCGGGGAGGTGGGTGGACTTCCAGTAGTAGTTCCAACCGTGGACGACGGTCGAGTCGAGCGCGCTCTGGAATCCCACGTACGGCTTGGGCCCGACCAGGTCGAGGAGGGGTGCCCGGAATGCGCGGAGCGGGCGGAGCACCTGCTCACCGCTCTCGATCGTCCCGGCGTAGCAGGTACCGACCATCACGATCGGGCGCCAGTGCAGATCTTCGGGGATGACCGGTAGCGGCGGTGCGGCGCCGAACCTCACGACTGTGCCGAGCTCGTCGGGAGCGTCGCGGACGAAGTCGCGGTAGAAGCGGAGGACCTCCCCGGCGTCGGTCGCGTCCCAGAGGATGGGCCCGGCCAGGACGGTGGGCCCGACGGAATGGAGGCGGAACTCGAACGAGGTAACCACGCCAAAGTTGCCGCCGCCGCCACGCAACGCCCAGAACAGGTCGGGGTGCTCGTCGTCGGACGCCCGCAGCATTTTGCCGTCGGCCGTCACGACGTCGACTCCGAGGAGGTTGTCGACCGTAAGGCCGTGCTTGCGCATCAGCCAGCCGACGCCACCGCCGAGCGTGAGCCCCGCGACTCCGGTGTGGCTCACGATTCCGCCGGTGGTGGCCAGACCGTGTGCCTGCGTCTCGTGGTCTACGTCGCCCCATAGCGCACCACCCTGCACCCAGGCCCTGCGGTCGGAGGGATCGACGCGCACGGCACGCATCGCCGACAGATCGATGACGATCCCGTCGTCGCAAACGGCCGTGCCCGCCACGTTGTGGCCGCCGCCCCGAATGGCGACCTCCAGATCGTGGTCGCGGGCGAAGCGCACGGCCGCGACCACGTCTGCGGTCCCGATGCATCGGGCGATCAGGCGCGGGCGCCGGTCGATGGCACCGTTCCAGACTGCACGGGCGGTGTCGTAGTCGGGATGGTCGGCACTGATTAGCCGGCCTCGGAACCCGTCGATCTCCAAGACGGTTGGCTCTTTGCTCCCGTAGCGGGCTTCCGCGGTTGTCGGTGTCGCCATGATGTCCTCCTCTCCCGAGGACCATGGGACCACCGCGGAACGCGGCGGTAAAGTCAAGAATCTGGACTTCACAACCGAAGGCGGGTGCGCAACACTGACGTTGTGAGGACGTACGGCCAGTACTGCCCCATCGCTCGTGGCGCCGAGATCTTCGCTGAGCGCTGGACCCCGCTGATCATCCGCAACCTGTACCTTGGCTGCGGAAGCTTCAGTGAGATCCTGGAAGGCGCGCCCGGACTCTCCCGTACCCTGCTCTCAGAACGGCTCAAGCAGCTCGAACGGCTCGGTGTGGTCAGGTCGGCGCCCAAGCCCGACGGGCGAGGGCACCACTACGAGCTCACGTCTGCAGGCCACGACCTCTTCAAGGTCTGCCAGTCGCTCGGCGAGTGGGGTGCGCGTTGGCTCGAGATCGCCCCCGAGAACCTCGACCCCTTTGTGGCTCTGTGGTCGATCTGCAACGCACTTCGCCGAGACCGGCTTCCGGATCGACGCGTCGTCATCCGCTTCGACTTCACCGGCCGCCCGCACCGTGAGCGCTATTGGCTGCTCATCGAGCTCGGAGACACCGAGATCTGCAAGACGAACCCCGGCCTCGACGAGGACCTCTACATCACGGCGGAAGCCGAAGCCTTCGTCAAATGGCACGCCGGCCAG
>Ga0075421_100006992_pt1 | contig 13793 bp, 13 predicted proteins | sample SoiMetdeltSBSDD5_FD_75292 | JGI IMG/M metagenome (GOLD analysis project Ga0075421, IMG submission 75292) | Bulk soil microbial communities from a Populus tree surrounding site in Tennessee, USA - Soil MetaG P. deltoides SBSDD5 | ecosystem: Environmental > Terrestrial > Soil > Tree plantation...
AGACCGCGCGTCCAGCCAGGTAGAAATCGGCTACCATCGCCACCACGCCCGGGCCGGCGGACCACACTGGTGCTCCCACCGCTCCAGCGAAATCCGTCCCCAGGTGCCGGCTCTGCACCTCGCCATTGAACACCCGGGCCGAGCCAAAGGGACTGGTAATTCGGCTTGCCCGTGGGAGCCGGAATGGGCCCCGCCAGAGTCGGGGTCGCTCGAGAGAGCGCCGAGAGATCTCGCGACTCTTTGCGATCTCGGACTGAATCCGGGCTGCGGCTATGCTATCGGGCTTCACGAATGCCGGTGCCACAGCGAGGACCTCGTTGGTGTAGCCACCTCTCCGCACCGGAAGGGTGATAGCGACGGTGTCTTTCTGGTCCCCGGTTTGCCGGTAGATCAACACCAAGAACGAGTCTCCCACCTCGATTGGAACGCCCACCAGCGCCTGGAAGCTGCTGTCTCCGGCCGGCTCGAAGAATAGCGGCTCGCCCCCGGCTTCTGCGCCTACAACCGTGGAACCAGCGGGCCAGGCTCGGATCCAACCCAACGTTCCCTCTGTGAGGGGGGACGGTTCGGTCGCGATCCGCAGCGTCGGAACCGAGTCCTGGGGCCGGGCCGGTGACGCAAGCGCGGCCGAGAGCACCAGGCCGATAACCACCGGCCAGTGTGCTCTACCCGGAAGGCTGGGACGGAGTTGGGAAGCAGAGCAGCTCAGCGCTCGCCACTCACCAGGTGTTTGGGAGAGGGGGCAGTACCTTCCGGCGCGCGCCAGGGGAGCTTGCGGGGAATCTTGCTCCAGAAGACGAGCGCGCGAGATGGGAGACCAAAGTGCTCGTGGGCTGCTTCCTGCAGGACTGCAGTATCGCGCCGACCGGCCTCCCGCATGACCCGCCGCCGCATCTCCTTGGCTGTCTTGAGCGGGCGCTCGCCCGAAGGGTCCAGGTGGCGCGCCGAGGAGACCGACTCGGTCAGCAGCTCCATAATGAAGTCGAACGACAGGCCGAGGTGGCGCTCCACATCGTCATCGGTCAGTGGCCACCGGCTGTACTCACGAGCCACCTGGCTGGCCCGCTGCCAGCTGGTGGTCTCGGTCAGATGGACCATACCGCGAAAGAGCCGCCGATTGGTACGTACGCTGAAAATGGTGGGTGCGATGATGCGGTCGAGATGCGCGTCGGCCGGCCCGTGGTCCAGCAGAATGACGTCCTTTGCCGCCTTGGCGTACGCATCACCCAGATGGGCTTCCACCCTGGTCTCCCAGTAGGAGTGCCCCACTGCTGCCGTACTGCTGGTGAGCATGAGCTGCCGCGGCACAAAATAGTTATGGGCAATGGTGTCGGCAGCCAGATGACTGAGGTAGCCCAGCCCAAAGGCACGCAGCGCGTCGGTGGCGGCCAGGTCATGGATCTCTTGACCCACATGCCAGTAATGGCAATGCCGGCCGAGCGGAGCATAGTGCTTGGCGATCGATGAATCAGCCGCAATGTTGCCGTAGAGAAAATCGAAGGGAAAGGCCCGGAGCAGATCGGCCACCGCACTGGGAAGGTAGGCCAGGTTGGCGAGGACCGATTCTCCGAGGTAGATGTGCGTTCCTGGGGTCCAGGCGTGGGCCTCCGTCGGGAGCAGGAGTGCGATGAGCCCCACGCTCGCGAATGCGAGCGCGAAGCGCGGCAGGGTCATCAGCGACTCGGAACCAGGAAGCGGCGCACCCGGCCCAGCATGCCGTTGCCCCGGCGAACCGAGCGAAGCGCAGCGGCGGCATCGAGGGCGGCGCCTTCAAATTCGTCGTGCACCACGTCGTATAGCGTCTCCAGTTCCTCCAGTTTCCCCTCTATCCGGTCAACCGCTCGCACCACCTTGCGCCGGACCCGTCGGGCGGTCTGGGCAAACGCACCGGCCTCGTGGCGTACCAGTACCATCACGTCCTGGCCCTGCTCGGTGAGCCGGCGGACGGCCTTCAAGGTGCGCGCCACATCGTCCTGCAGGCCGTCCACCATCGTGGCGACCTTCCGCACCTGGGCAGAGAGCTTGAACGCCACGACGGCGACGGCCACGGCCAGCCCGAGAAACGAGAGGGCCAGGACGCCCAGCGAAATCGCCACCGTCGGTCCCACCCACTCGGGGGTTGCGCCGGCTTGCAGCAGATTCAGTGTCATCATACGTCACTCCCCTCAGGGAAGGCCTCGACTGCGCAGCACCAGCTACCGGGGTCGGCGTCTGCCGCCCACGCTAATACAAAGCTGGTACGGCACTACCGCAACCCCCTGTGTCGCTTGACTCGCTTCCCTGGCGGCGGCAGCTTTGGCCATGCCTCCTCGTTTTCTGGTGCACGGCGGACGTCCGCTGAAGGGTATTGTCCGTCCTGCCGGCAACAAGAATGCCGCACTTCCCATCCTGGCTGCCACCCTGCTGGCCGATGGTCCGGTCGAGCTCGACAACATTCCCCGCATTCGTGATGTCGAAACCATGCTCGCCTTGCTCCTGGATCTGGGGGCCACCGCCGAATGGACCGGTGCCAACGCCGTCCGGGTGGACACACGAGCGGTAAAGCCGAAGGCGCTGGACCCGGCGTTGTGCGCCAAGATTCGGGCTTCCATCCTCTTGGCCGGTCCGCTTCTGGCCCGCTTCGGCAGTGTCACCCTGCCGCCACCTGGAGGCGACGTCATCGGTCGCCGCCGGGTTGACACTCACTTCCTTGCGCTGGAGCAGCTCGGGGCCTCGGTGATGGTGGGCGATCGCTACGAGCTGGAGGCGAAACAGCTCAAGGGCGAGGACATCTTCCTGGACGAGCCCAGCGTCACCGGCACCGAGAACGCGCTGATGGCGGCCGTCATGGCCAAGGGTCGCACGGTGCTTCGCAACGCGGCGTGCGAACCGCATGTCCAGGACCTGGCCCGCGCCCTCGTGGCCATGGGAGCCGAGATCTCGGGGATCGGGTCCAACATCTACACCATTGAGGGCGGACGGCCGCTAGTGGGTGCACCGTACACCATCGGCCCGGATCATATCGAGATCGGGAGCTTCATTGGTCTCGCCGCCGTCACCAACGGCGACGTGACCATCGAGCCAGTCCGGTCGGAGGATCTGCGCAGCACCATTCTGGCCTTTGAGCGGCTGGGCATCCGGCCCCGGGTCGAGGGCAGCCGCTTGAGTGTGAACGCGGGACAGGAACGGCGCATCCGGCCCGATCTCGGCGGCCACGTTCCCAAACTCGAAGACGGACCTTGGCCGGCGTTCCCTGCTGACGTCATGTCGACCACCATCGTTACTGCCACCCAATGCTCGGGCATGCTCCTGGTGTTCGAAAAGATGTTCGAGTCCCGCCTCTTCTTTGTGGATAAGCTGATCGGGATGGGCGCCCGCATCGTCCTGTGTGACCCACACCGGGCGGTCATCTCCGGCCCCTCTCCGCTCAAGGGCGGGACGGTGGAATCGCCTGATATCCGGGCGGGCATGGCGATGCTGTTGGCGGCACTGGCGGCCGAGGGTCCCAGCACGATCCATAACGTCGGTCAGATCGAGCGTGGCTACGAACGCATCGATGAGCGGCTGCGCGCGCTCGGGGCTCAGATCGAGCGGGTGGATGCATAGATCGCAACAAACCCCCACACAATCGAGCATCGAAGTCTCTGAGGTCCCCGTGCCGGGGGCGATTCCACGGTTCGAAATCCCCGGCTGGCGCGAGCAGTATGGTGTCGCGGCCGGGATCACGGGGCGGGGCACAGAGCCGGGTCGGGGGTTCGACCTCGGCCTCTGGAGTCGGGAGCCGGTAGGCGAGGTGATGAGTCGCTGGCTAGCATTCCGGCGGGGCATGGAGGGCTTCCGGGCGGTTGCGTTGGGAAACCAGGTTCACGGCGTTGAGCTGATGGATCTGGATTCGGGACGGGGCTGGGTCTACGTGGACGGCGTCGACGGCTGGATTAGTACCACCCCAGGCATCCTTCTCACCATCACTATCGCCGACTGCATTCCGCTCTACCTGGTGGCGCCCGGGCGGGGCATTGCCCTGCTTCACGCCGGCTGGAGGGGCACGGCCGGAGGGATCCTGAAACGGGGGGTTGAGCGGCTGGGAGCGGTTACCAAAACGCCTCCAGGCCTGCTGGTAATGCATTGTGGAATAGGGATTTGTGGCCCGTGCTATGAAGTTGGGGTTGAAGTGATGCGAGGCTGCGGAGCCGCGGCCGACGGCCCGGGTCCCTGGCACTTGGATCTGCGCTCGACACTGGTGGAACAGGCGCGGGCGCTTGGTCTCCGGCAGGTGACTGCATCACCCTGGTGTTCCGCCCATCACCGGGACCGGTTCTACAGCCACCGCGCTTCCAGGGGAGCTGATGGACGGATGGTTGCCTACCTGGGTCTGTCAGCCCCGTTGCGATAAACTGCGGTTCTGGGCCGACCCGCTTACCGTCTTACCCACCTACCATCTTACCCGCCTCCCCCCGTCTTGCTTCCAACCTGCATCCCAAGTAATATTGCTGCTGTCCGGGAGGCCCCTGGGGCCGACTGGTTGATGTGGGGGAGTTCCCCCACATTTTTTTTCCTTCTCCGCCGATGTCCGCCGACGCGCTGCTGGTTCCCATCCGCGATCACATTGCCGGGCTCGGGTTCGAGTTGGTCGATCTCCGGCGGACTGGATCTCTTCAGCGACCCATCTTGCAGGTGCGGGTGGACCGCCCGGACAGCCGACCCGGCCAGGGAGTGACGGCCGACGACTGTGCCGCGATCAGCCGGTCGCTCGAGCGCTTTCTCGAATCCCGCGCCATGGTAGGTCCTCGCTACGTGCTGGAGGTCTCCTCACCGGGGCTGGAGCGGCCGCTTCGCTGGCCGGACCATTGGCGCCGCTTCGTCGGTCGCCAGGTTCGGGTCCGAGCGGAATCCCTGCCGGGGCGGAACCAGTACGAGATCGTCTCCGTTCCCGATGACGACCACGTGGTCCTCCGGCGGAACGATGGAGCTGAGGTGACGCTCGCGTTCGAGGCTGTTCGCGCAGCAAACCTGGTTGCCGATGTCGAGATCTTCGGAAAACGTCGGTAGCACCGGCGCCGGCGGCGCCGATCACTGTAGGACGCCTCGAGGCGTCCCCATGGAGTGAATGGATGGCAGGTTCGACTGAGATGTTGGCCGCGTTTCGCGAGCTGACCACGACAAAGCAGCTCGAGCGCTCCGATCTGCTGGAGCTGCTCCGAGACGGTATTCACGCCGCCCTGGTCCGGAAATTCGGTCCTAATGTGCGGTTCGAGCTCAGTGTCGACGAGCTGCAGGGGACCATCAAGGTGGTGCGACTGCGGCAGGTGGTCGAGACGGTGGAAGACCCCAGTGCCCAAATCACCCTGGAAGAGGCCCAGTACGAGGACCCGGACTTCCAGATCGGCGACATGCTGGAAGAAGAGGTGCCGTTTGTGGACTTCGGGCGGCTTGCGGTCCAGGCGGCCAAGCAGCGCATCATCCAGCGAGTACGAGAAGGTGAGCGGGCCCGGATCCGGGAGGAGTTCACCTCCAAGGTGGGGGAGCTGCTGTCGGGAGAAGTCCAGCAGATCGAGCGGGGGAAGCTCGTCATCATGCTGAACAAGTTCCGTGAGGCTGAGGCCATCGTTCCCTACCGGGAGCAGAATCACCGCGAGCACTTCCACCAGGGCGACACCATTCGGGCGGTGCTCAAGCGGCTGGAGGAGACCCCCAAGGGTCCACGCCTCATCCTGTCGCGGGGGGACCCTCTCTTCGTGAAGGCGCTGTTCCGGCTGGAAGTGCCGGAGATCCAGCAGCAGGTGGTGGAGATCCGCGCCATCGCCCGCGAGGTGGGCAGCCGAACCAAGGTGGCGGTCATCTCCCGGGATGACGCGATCGATCCGGTGGGGGCCTGCGTGGGACTCAAGGGTTCCCGGGTTCAGGCGGTGGTGAACGAGCTGGGAGGAGAACGGATCGACATCGTCCCCTGGTCTCCCGACCCGGAGCGGTTTGCCCGGTTGGCACTGGCGCCCGCTCGTGTCGCCAAAGTGTTCTCCGATCCCGAAGCCAAGACCATTCAGGCGGTGGTCGACGAAGACCAGCTCTCGCTGGCCATCGGGCGCAACGGCCAGAACGTGCGGCTGGCGTCCGAGCTGACCGGCTGGAAGATCGATCTCTACTCCAGCCGCGAGTGGCTGGAGCGGGGTGGTGAAGGGCCGCTGTTCGCGCCGCTGCCCCCGGAGGAGGAGATGGCGGGCAAAGTGCCGCTCAGTGAGCTCAAGGGGCTGTCTCCCGAGCTTACCGCCATCCTGGAAAGCGCCGGCTACAAGATGCTCAATGACATCCTCGATCTCGAGCGCGAGGACATCACCAAGATTCCAGGCATGACGCCCGAGACAGTCGATCAGCTCATGGCGTTTGTCTCCGAGCTGACTGACGAGGATAGTGGGGAGGAGTCCCGCCCGAGGGCATGAGCGGGCTGCTGGGCCTCCTGGGTCTCGGATATCGCGGAGGCCAGGTGGTGGTCGGCGTCGACGCCGTCCGCAAGGAGCTCCAGGCAGGGAAGTGCTGGTGCGTCGTGGTGGCGAACGATGCCAGTCCACGAGCTGTAGACAAGGTAGTCCGGCTGGCCGGCGCCAAAGGTGTGCGGATGCTGCCGGGACCGAGCGCCGCAGCGATCGGCGCACAATTAGGAAAGCCGCCCGTAATGGCGGTTGGCGTACGGGATCGCGCACTGGCCAGTGGCATGTTGCAGCTGGCGCCGGACGCTTCTGATGGAGGCATGAGTGGTTAAAACCAGAGTCCATGATTTGGCAGCGGAGTTCGGCGTGGCCCCTGAGCAGCTTCTGAACATGCTCAAGGACATGAACATCTTCGTGCGGAGCCACATGTCCGCGCTGGAGAGCGACCAGGTATCGGCGGTGCGGGTCCGCTGGGAACGGGAGAAGCGCCGGAGCGCCGAGGAGCCGACCCCCAAGAAGGGCCGGCGCAAGGCGGCCAAAGCGGAGCCTGCCCCGGCTGCGGCCGAGGCCAAGCCGACCAAGCGGCGTAGGACCGCCGCCGAGGTGGCGCAGGTCGAGGCCCAGGTTCAGGCCGAAAAGGCCGCCGAGCTCGCGGCCCTGGAGCTCGAGCGCCCGGTCATTCACGAGGTGGAGGAAACCGCTCCCACCCAGACGCTAGAGGAGCGGGCTCGCGCCTTGTTCAAGGACCTTCCGCCGGCAGTTGCCGAAACCGACGACACCGAAGTGGTTCCCGAGGAGGAGCAGGCCAACGGAGCCACGCCGGAGACGGCGGCAGCTCGGGCCACTGCTCAGCCCTCCATTCCAACCCGCGCGCCATTCATTCCGCCGCGGGTTCAGCGGCCGACCACCCCGCCTGCGCGCGGCCCCAAGCCGGTCTTCAGCAGCAGCAATGTGCCAGCAGCGCCCAGTCGGCCGGGTGGGCCCTCCCGCCCCGGCATGCCCGGGCGCCCGGGCGCCGACCGGCCGGCGCCCAGCCGGACATTCGGACCCGATGCCGAGAAGGGCGGAGGCAGAAAGAAGGGCAAGAAGGGCCGCCGCTCCTCGGTGGACCAGGAAGCGGTGCACGCGAACATTCTGCGTACCCTGCAGGGCATGAAGGGACCGGCGGGCCGGAAGGGCCGCCGTCCCGACGAGCCTTCCTTCCGTGAAGTTCAGGCCGGACGACTGGCGGAGGAGCGCGAGCGGGAGAAGACGCTCATCCGGGTGAACGAGTTCATCTCCGTCTCCGAGCTTGCCACCGCCATGAAGGTCCCGGCTACCCAGATCGTACAGTTCGCGTTCAAGGAGCTGGGTCTGATGGTCACGGTGAACCAGCGGCTCGACTTCGACCAGATCGAGCTGATTGCGTCCGCCTTCGGGTTCCAGGCGGTACGGGAAGACGAGTACGCGGCGGAGGCTCAGGTTGAGCAGGCGGAGGACAGTCCGGACCAGCTGGTCCCCCGACCGCCGGTGGTGACCATCATGGGCCATGTCGATCACGGAAAGACGTCCCTGCTCGATTACGTCCGGAAGGCCAACATCGTGGCAGGGGAGGCGGGGGGCATCACCCAGCATATCGGCGCCTATCACGTCGAGTTGCCGGGCGACAAGCGAATCACCTTCCTCGACACCCCGGGCCACCAGGCATTTACCGCCATGCGGGCTCGCGGCGCGCAGGTCACCGATATAGTCGTGCTGGTTGTGGCGGCCGATGACCAGGTGATGCCGCAGACGGTCGAGGCCATCAGCCACGCCCGCAACGCGGGTGTTCCCATCATTGTCGCCATCAACAAGATCGACCTGCCGACGGCCAATGTACCCAAGGTCAAGCAGGATCTGCTCCAGCATAACGTCGTGCTGGAGGAGTACGGTGGGACGGTGCTCTCGGCGGAGATCTCGGCCAAGAAGGGCACCGGTATCGACCATCTGTTGGAGCAGATCCTCCTGCAGGCGGAGATCCTCGATCTCAAGGCCAACCCCACGGGGAAAGGCCACGGGGTTGTGCTGGAAGCCAGTCTGGATCCGGGTAAGGGACCGCTGGCCACCATCCTGGTGCAGCGGGGCACGCTCGCCGGAGGCGACAACTTTATCTGCGGCAAGTTCTCCGGCCGGGTTCGCGCGCTGTACGACGAGCGCGGCAAGGGGGTCAAGGCAGCTGGTCCGTCGATTCCGGTTCAGATCCTCGGGTTCGAGGGAGTGCCGGCCGCCGGCGACATCTTCGCCGTGGTGACCGATGCGGTGGAGGCTCGCGACATTGCCCAGAAGCGGCAGCGGCTCGAGCGCGAAGCACAGAACCGGCGGAGCGCCCGCGGTGGCACGCTAGAGGATTTCAGCCGCGCGCTCAAGGAAGGCGAAGTCTCCATGCTCCGCATCATCATCAAGGCGGACCAGGGTGGACCGGCTGAGGCCTTGGCGGATGCGTTGGCGCAGCTCACCACCAGCGAGGTTCGGGTAGACGTGGTGCACCGCGGAGTCGGCGCCATCACTGAAAGCGATATCCTGCTGGGCAAGGCATCCGGCGCCATCGTACTTGGCTTCCACGTACGTCCAGACAGCAATGCCCGCGCGGCAGCCGAGCGGGAACAGGTCGATGTGCGCACCTACCGCATCATCTACGAGGCGGTGGAAGACGTGCGCAACGCCCTCGAGGGCCTGCTCAAGCCGGAGGAGCGGGAGACGGTGCTGGGTGAGGCCGAAGTCCTGCAGCTGTTCAAGGTGAGTAAAGTCGGCACCATCGCCGGCTGCGCGGTTCGGAGTGGCATTATCCAGCGGACGGCCAAGGCCAGAATCATCCGCGACGGCACTACGGTGTACACCGGGAACCTGTCCAGTCTCAAACGTTTCAAGGACGATGTGCGAGAGGTTCGGGAAGGACTGGAGTGCGGCATCGGGATCGAGAACTTCAACGATCTCAAGGTGGGCGACCGCATCGAGTCGTTCCGGATGGAGGAGATCAAGCGGACCCTGCAGCCCGCCGCATCTGGCGTCGCTGGGTGATCCTCGCCACCACTACTTGGGATCTGCATCTTCCCGCCTGCCACTCCCTGAAGGAGAAGCGGAGCGTTATCAAGCCGCTCACGTCGGGCCTTCGCCGCACGCTGAACGTGTCGGTCGCGGAAACCGGTCATCAGGATGCCTGGCAACGGGCCGAAATTGTCTGTGCAGCCGTGGGAAGCGCGCGCGCCGTGGTAGACGAGACGCTGCGCGCTGCCGACCGGTTGGTCGAGGAGATGGACGGGGTGCGGATTGTCGATAGCGTTACGGAGTACCGATGAAGGGGTCGTCCCGCCGGCCGGAGCAGATGGCAGAAACGTTGAGACAGGTGATCACCGACTCGCTGGCCCGCCAGGTACGCGACCCGCGGGTCGGTTTCGTCACCATCACCGGCGTTCTGGTGAGCGGTGATCTATCGCATGCCCGGGTCATGGTCAGCGTGCCGGGGGACGATGCCGAGAAGAGCCGTGCTCTAGAGGGGCTCCAGAGTGCGGCCGGATTTCTCCGGTCGCGGGCGGCCCGGGCGCTGACCACGCGTACCGTGCCCGAGTTGCACTTCGAACTGGACCGCGGCCTGGAGCACGCCGCCCGGATTAACGAGCTGCTCAACACCATCCGCCGGGAGGACCAGGACTGATCGGCGCGCTGTTGGTGGACAAGCCTGCCGGTATGACCTCGCACGATGTCGTTCAGCGGGTCCGCCGCGTCCTGGGTCTCCGGGCGGTGGGTCATACCGGCACGCTCGATCCATTTGCCACCGGCCTGCTGGTACTGCTGCTGGGCCGGGCCACCCGGTTGGCTCGGTTTCTCGACCGCCAGACCAAGCAGTACCTCGCCACGGCCCGGCTGGGCGTTCAGACCTCGACCGATGACCTGACCGGTACGGTGACCGCGCAGTCCTCGCATTGGGAACTGGTGTCGCGGTCCACCCTGGAGCGGGAGTTAGGCGGGCTCGAGGGCGAGCAGCTGCAGCGGCCACCCCAGTTTTCAGCCAAGCAGGTTGCCGGCGAGCGGAGCTATCGGAAGGCTCGACGGGGAGAGGTTGCCAGCCTGGAGCCGGCCCGTGTCACCGTCCACCGGATCGAGCTGATCGAGTACCGGCCCCCCGATGTGACCTTTCGAGCGGAAGTGAGTACCGGCACCTACATCCGAGCTCTGGCCCGTGACTTGGGAGAACGGCTCGGCGTGGGAGCTCATCTGACGGAGCTGCGGCGCCAGGCGATCGGGTCGTTGAGAGTTGAGGATGCCGTATCTTTGGAACAGCTTGGCCCCGACGCCGTCATGCCGGCCCACGCCGTTCTTCCCGACCTGCCGCGGGTCGAGCTGGATGCGACGGCACGGAACGCCGTCGCGCATGGACAGGCGGTTGCGGATGGCAGGGCAGCGGGGCAGCGGGGCGGCGGGGCTGCGGTTGCCCTGCTGGCCGAGGGTGAGCTGGTCGCCGTGGCCGAGGAAGAGAATGGTCTGCTTCGGCCCAAGGTCGTCCTGGAGCGTGTGTGACGAAATACCCGTCCAGCCGCCCTGCTGCCGCGCTGCCCCCGCTGCCGAACGGCACCACTGTCACGGTGGGCTCGTTCGATGGTGTGCACCTCGGCCATCAGGCGGTGCTGCAGGAGATTGATCGCCGCGCCCGCGCGGCCGGACGAGCCAGCGTGCTGGTCACCTTCGATCCCCATCCGCTGGAAGTCGTGAACCCGGGGGCCGCTCCTCCGCTGCTGACCACCGGGCCCGAGCGACTGGAAATTCTGGCGCAATCCCCGCTTGATTACTTGCTTCTGCTTCGCTTCGACCGTTATTTGGCCGGACTCACCCCCGAGCAGTTCGTGCGGGAGATCCTGTTGGGCCGGTGCGTGGTGCGCGAGTTGGTCATTGGGCACGATCACGGGTTCGGCCGCGGGCGGAGTGGGGATGTGGAGACGCTTCGGCGCCTCGGGGCGATAGAGGGCTTCGAAGTCGACGTGGTCAGCCCGGTGGATTTCGGGGGCCAGCACGTCTCCAGCAGCCGGATCCGCCGTGCGGTTGCGGGAGGAGACTTGGTTACCGCCCGCGCCATGCTGGGACGGCCCTATAGCGTGGTCGGCCGGGTGGGGCAGGGGGAACAGCGAGGCCGGCTGCTCGGGGTGCCCACGATCAACCTGAGCGAGCTTTCCCCGCGGAAACTGCTGCCGCCCGACGGGGTGTATGCCGTGTTCGTCGAGTGGCGCGGGGGTCGAGCGGGCGGCATGATGAATCAGGGGCCTCGACCAACGTTCCAGGATGGGCGGCGGGTGCTGGAGGCTCATCTGTTCGATTTTGATGGCGACTTGTACGGCGAGTGGGTGCGAATCGAGTGGGTAGCCCGCTTGCGCGATATCGAACGATTCGACTCGGTCGAGCATCTGAAGAAGCAGCTGCAGTCGGATCGCAGCCGGGCCCTCGCTGTGCTGGCTGCGGGCCGGTCCACCTCTAGCCGCGTGTCCCACGCCTGAAGGTCTGAGCGACGATGTTCTCAACCATTCGTTCACGGTTGCTTTTGACCGCCTTACTGGTGGTCGGGTCGGTCTACTTCCTCTTTCCCCGGAACGTGACCCTCCGGGAACGGGGGGCCAACGGTGTCATGCGCGATACCGTCGTCACCCGGGTTCCCCTCAAGCGAGGACTCGATCTCCAGGGCGGCATGCACCTGGCGCTCGAGCTCGACCAATCGAAACAAGTGTCTGCCGATCCCAAGAAAGATCTGGACCTGGCGCTGACTGTGCTGCGCAAGCGGATTGACGAGTTCGGAGTCGAGGAGCCGTTGGTTCAGAAGGTGGGGGACGAACGCATCGTGGTCGAGCTAGCGGGAATCACCGACCCGGCCCGCGCCAAGGCCATCGTCCAGCGAAGCGCCTTCCTCGAGTTCAAGATCACCAACGAGACCGGCGCACTGGAAAAAGCGCTTCCTGCCATGGATCGCACGTTGAGGGGCCTCGGCATCAAGGGGGCCGCCGAACCGGAGAAGCCGTCAGCGGTGCAGCAGCTCCTCGGCGGCGATACGACCCGCCCGGCCCCCAAGGACAGCGCTCAGAAGGCTAAGGCCACCAAACGAGACAGCAGCGCCAGAGACACGGCGCGTGACACCACGCCGGTTGTGGGTGGCGTCCTCAGCGGGCTCATTCAGGCGGCCGGTGCCGGCGGCGTTCCCGGCGAGTACATGGTTCCGGAGACCGCGTTCCCCCGGGTGGACAGTCTGCTCAACATCCCGGCGGTTGCCCGCCAGCTCCCCCGCGGTTTGGTGCTCCGCTGGAGTGCGGCACCTACCAGCGTGGGGGTCCAGCCGATGCGCTTTCTCTACGCCCTGGAGGACAAGAGCATCGTCACCGGCGCCAATCTGGTGGACGCCCAGGCCCAGATCGATCCGCTCACCAATGGTCCCATCGTGACCTTCGAGCTGGACCGCGCCGGCGGGCGCAAGTTCGGCGAGGAGACCGGGAGGCACGTGGGCGACTACATGGCCATCCTGTTGGACGGTCGGGTGCAGGGAAGGCCACCGGTCATCCAGAGCCGAATCGGTAGGAACGGCCAGATCACGCTCGGGGGCAAGAGTCTTCAGGAGGCCCAGGACCTCGCCCTCACACTCAAAGCCGGCGCCTTGCCGATTCCACTCAAGATTGTGGAGGAACGGCAGGTGGGGGCCAGCCTCGGGAGCGACTCGATTCGCAAGGGGATTACCGCCGGCCTGATCGGCACCGCACTCGTCATGGTGATCATGATCGGCTACTATCGCTTGAGCGGAGTCCTGGCGGTGGCCGCGTTGGCCGTCTATCTCCTGTTTACGCTGGGCGCGCTCTCCATGATCGGTGCGACGCTGACGTTGCCAGGGCTGGCGGGCATTGTACTGTCCATCGGCCTGACCGTCGACAACAACGTGCTCATCTTCGAGCGAATGCGGGAGGAGCTCCTGCATGGCAAGACGGTTCGGCTTGCGATCGACGAAGGCTTCCGCCACGCCATGAATGCTATCGTGGACTCCAACGTCTGCATGGTGCTCACGGCGCTCTTTCTGTTCCAGTTCGGCACCGGGCCGGTCAAGGGATTCGCCGTCACCTTGATTCTCGGAATCGTGGCCTCGATGATCACCTCGATATTCGTCACTCGGACCTTCTACATGATCTGGCTCCAGCGGCGGCCAGCCATGTCCACGCTGAGCATCTGACATGCTGAGACTCTTCTCTAACGCCAAGTACGACTTCATCGGGCTTCGGCACTATGCCTACGGCCTCACGGCGATCATCCTCCTGCCTGGACTCATGTTTCTGGCTCTCAAGGGCCTGAACTACAGCATCGAGTTCACCGGCGGGACGCTCCTCCAGATCCAGAGCAAGGCACCGGTCGACGTGG
>Ga0075421_100006993_pt1 | contig 13792 bp, 13 predicted proteins | sample SoiMetdeltSBSDD5_FD_75292 | JGI IMG/M metagenome (GOLD analysis project Ga0075421, IMG submission 75292) | Bulk soil microbial communities from a Populus tree surrounding site in Tennessee, USA - Soil MetaG P. deltoides SBSDD5 | ecosystem: Environmental > Terrestrial > Soil > Tree plantation...
GTGCGGATGGAGGGCGGGAAGCTCACCCGGTGGGGTGCGGACCAGGGCCTCCTGGTGGAGCAGCCCACCTCGCTCGCGAGCTGCGCGAGCTGGCTCTGCCTCGGAGGGGTGGACGGGCTCATCAAGGTCCGGGTCGATGAGGGCCGGGTCCGGCTGGAGAGGCTGGACGGAGCCCTCCCGGCACAGTTTGTGACCGCGGTCGCCTCCACGGGAGAGGCGACCTGGGTGGGCACCTTCGACGGCGGGCTGATGCAGCTCGGGGCGGCGCCGCTGGCGCCGGCGGACGGATTGCCCGAGGGCCGCATCAACCCGCGCGCGCTGGCGGCGGCCGGCGACCGGGCCTTCGCCGGGACGCCGTCCGGCCTGCTGGTGGCGCGCGGGCGCAGCGCGGCGCTGGTTCCGGCGGGCGGCGCGGTCTCCGCGGTGGAGGTCTCCGGTCACGGCGGTGTGTGGCTCGGCCTCTCCGGAAGAGTGGTCCGGTTGGACGTTGAATTTCCCAGCGAGCAGTCCGCGCTGGCGCAGGCGCAGTCGAGGATTCCATGAGCACCAGCAGCGGCGGCATGAGCACCTTCCTTCGTCTCCGGCGCCTGGCGCGGCGCGCCGGCACCGAGATCGTCGTCGCGCTGTTCGCGCTGGCGGCGGCGTTCCAGCTGATCGCGCTCCGCGAGCCCGTCCTGGCGCTGGGGACGCTGGCGGCCGGCGTGCTGACCTCGATCGCGGCGATCGCCTTCCTGCTCCGGCGCGGGGAGCTGCAGCTGGCCTGGCGCTGCCCGCACCTGGATCGGCTGGGGGTGTCCATCGATTCGGCGGACGCGCCGTGGAGCGCGCTGCTGCAGGCGGACGGGGCGGTGGCAGCGCTGGACGAGGCGTCCTCCCGGTTCCCCGCCTTCTTCCCCGACGGCCGCCGCGACCTGCTCCGGGGCGCCCACCGCGCGGTGGACGTGCACCGGGCGCGGGCGCGCGCGCTGTCCGAGGCGTGCCGCCTGCCGGACGGGTTCCCGCGGCGCGGCCTGCTGCTCCGCGCGGCGAAGGCGGGTGAGGAGCTCCAGGACCTGGAGCGCAGCCTGGGCGAGATCCGTTCGCGGCTGGTGGAGTCGGCCACGGCGCCGCGGTGCCTGGAGGGCGAGGCGGCGCTCACCTCGCTGGCGGAGCGGACGGCGGCGCTGGCCGAGGCGGTGACCGAGATCGGCTCCGCGGACATCCTCCGGCCGCTCCCGGTGGGAGAGCGCGCATGAGCTGGCTTCGATTCCTCCTCCGGCATCCGCTGCTCCTGCTGGCGGAGGCGGTGGCCTCCGCGCTCGTCGGCGGGATGCTGCGCGAGGGCTTCCTCCGCGCCGACGCCCGCGGCCGCGCGCCGATGGAGATGACCGTCAGCGTGCTGGGCGAGACGGAGCGGCCGGACGGCTCCTGGGAGGGCGCGGACCTGCTGGCCCGGAGCGACGCCACCGCCCAGCGCTTCCAGATCAGCCTCCGCGTGGAGCGGCGCGCGCGCGTGTCGCTGGACGCGGTGGAGGGGAAGGACACCAGCCGGCTGTTCCCACAGGAGAAGCGGGAGGTCATCCTGGAGCCCGGCCGCTGGTACGCCATCCCCGGCCCGCGCACCTTCTACGAGCTCGCGGGGCGCGTCCGGCTCCACCTCAACGTGGCCCCGGCCGACTGCACCGACCGCGCCGGCCAGTCCCCCCAGCCGGCCGGCGCGGTCGGCCCCCCCTCCCTCGTCACCTTCCGCCTCACCGATGGCGCTCCACACCAGCTCACCCGGCAGAGCTTCGCCGCCGGGGGAGCCGCGCGGCTGGTGCTGGACCTCAGGGCGCCGTGAGGTCCTTCTTCATGAAGTAGTCCACGTGCTGCTGCCCGTCGGGCGTGGCGAACGGGAGCTGCGCGAAGACCTGGTAGCCCCGGCGCTCGTAGAACGCCACCTGCCCCTGGAAGCTGGCGGTGTTGAGCCGGGCCTTGAAGATCCCCTGCTGGCGCGCCACCTCCTCCAGCCGCGCCAGCAGCTTCGTCCCCAGGCCGCGGCGGCGCTCCGCCTCATCCACCCACAGGACGTCCACGTACGCCCAGCTGAAGCCCAGCCCGGCGATGACGCCGCCCAGGAGCCGCCCGGAGCCGTCCCGCGCGTGGACCACCACGTGCTTGATCGGCTCCAGCGTCACGCGGGTCCTGTTGGCGTGGATCAGCCCCGACCTGATGGCCTCCGACAGCTCCGCCGCGGGCTCCAGCTCGACGCGCAGCTCGTCCTCGCTCATCAGGCCAGGATATGCGACGCCGCGCGCCGCGAGCCTCAGTTCCATGCCGGGATCGAATGGCGGCTGGCGGCAAAGCACGCGATCGCCTCCAGCCGTTCGGCGAGCGTGGCGCGCAGCGACGCGAGGCCGCCGGCGTCCAGGCCCATGCCGGCCAGGTCCGCCTCCGTCATACCGGCGATGGCGATGTCCGCCTGGTGCCGCGCCCACCTCTCAAGCTCCTCCGGCGACGGCCGGCCGATCTTTGTCTTCAGCTTGACGAACTTGAGAACAATTCCCGCCCCCGATCGATCAGCCATTCTTCCCTCGTTTATTCCCATGACCCACCACCTTGGTTCCCGGCACCAGCAGAGCAAACCCCGTGCCCGGCGGTCTCCGGTCGCGGCGGTCCGCGACGTTCCGAGGGAAAACCGGCGCCTGACGCTCGTCTGTGCACCAGGAGACGGAGGCACGGCGAGCAAGAGTTGCTGCTCACCTCCGAGGCAGGGTTTGCCGCGAGATGCCAGCTTTGCATCACGCTCTTGAGCCCTGACTTGCCCGTGATTACGGGCGTAGACATCCTCCTTCGAGATGGAACCCCAGGGGGACACGCTCGACGGACGTCGGCGCAGGACAGCGGCGTATCCGGATCCGGGCAAACCCCACTACCTGCTCATCCTCGAAGGCAGCACGTCCGCCGTCTACCCGCTGCCCCGCAGCGGCAACCTGGTGATCGGACGGAGCCCGGAGGCCGGGGTCGTGATCAGGGATCTCTCCGTCAGCCGCCAGCACGCGGAGGTGGTGCTGGAGCGCGGCGAGGCGCGGATCGTGGACCTCGGCAGCCACAACGGGGTCCGCCTCAACGGCGAGCAGGTGACGGGCGCGCGCCCGCTCCAGAGCGGCGACGTGGTGATGCTGGGCGACGTCACGCTGGTGTTCCACTCCGGAGAGCGGCCCCGGCCCGCGCGGCCGATCCTGAGCGCGGTGGAGCTGCGGTCCCGCCTCACCGGGGAGCTGGAGCGGGTGCTGCACTACGAGCGGGCGCTGAGCGTGCTCGCGCTCGACCCCGGCCCGGGCAGCGCCCCGGTGACGGACCTGGTGGGCGCCGCCAACGATCCCCTGCGGCTGATCGACTTCGTGGGGCTGGCCGGGGCCTCGCTGCTGCTGGTGGTGCTCCCGGAGCTGGACGCGGAGGAGGCGTGCGCCGTGGGCGAGCAGCTCCTCGAGGTCCTCCGCCCGCTGGCGCCGGGCGTGCGCGCCGGCCTGTCCAGCGCCCCGCGCGACGGCCTCGACGCGGAGGTGCTCCTGGGATCGGCGCGCATCGCCGCGCTGACCGCGCCCGCCAACGGGCTGCTGACGAGCGCGGCCTCACACCGGCTCTCCATCGGCGACCGGTCGATCGTGGTCGCCGATCCGGCCATGGTGCAGCTGTTCGAGCTGCTGCGCCGCCTGGCGGCCAGCTCCCTCCCCGTGCTCGTCCACGGCGAGACCGGCAGCGGCAAGGAGAACGCGGCCTGGGCCGTCCACCAGTGGTCCGGGCGAACCGGGCCCTTCGTGGCGCTGAACTGCGCCGCGGTGCCGGAGACGCTGGCGGACGCGGAGCTGTTCGGCCACGAGCGGGGCGCGTTCTCCGGCGCCGACCGGCCGCGCGCCGGGCGGATCGAGCAGTCCAGCGGCGGCACCCTCTTCCTCGACGAGGTGGCCGAGCTGCCGCTGTCCATCCAGGCCAAGCTCCTGCGCGCGCTGGACCAGAAGCGCGTCATCCGCCTGGGGGATTCGAAGGAGCGCGAGGTGGACCTCCGGGTGGTGGCGGCGACGCACCGCGTCCTCGCCGACGAGGTGAAGGTCGGCCGGTTCCGGGAGGACCTCTTCTTCCGGCTCTCCGCCGCGGTGGTGATGCTCCCTCCGCTCCGCGACCGGCCCTGCGAGATCCCGCTGCTGGCCAACGCGTTCCTGGCCGAGGCCGTGGCCCGCCAGAACCGGACACCGGTGCACCTCTCCGCGGCGGCGATGGGCGCGCTGGGCGCCCACCCCTGGCCGGGCAACGTCCGCGAGCTCAAGAACGCGATGGACTACGTGGCGGCGGTGAGCCCGGGGGCCATCGTGGAGGCCTCGCACCTCCCGTTCGGACGCGCCGACCCGAACGGCGCCGGCGCCAGGGGCGGGGGCGCCACCGGCGAGCCTCCCGCGGCCTTCCGCTCCATCGCCGAGGAGCTGCGGCAGATCGAGCGCCAGCGGATGTGCGAGGCGCTGGTGGCCGCCGGAGGGGTGCAGCGGCGCGCGGCGGAGCTGATCGCGATGCCGCTGCGGACGTTCGCCTTCAAGATGAAGAAGTACGGGATCTCCGCGCACGACTGGGTGTCGTGACGCGGGAGATCACTGCAGGGCGCACGAGGTGACGTCGATGGGCCCCAGGTTGACGAAGTAGTCACCGTAGCCGCCCGAGAAGCCGATGAAGGTCCCGTCGACGCTGGCGGAGACGTTGACCGAGTAGGTGGTGGGATCGCCCGAGACGCGCTCGAAGCGGCAGGAGCGGGTGACCGTCGGGCCCGGGCGGTGGTCGGAGAGGTGCAGGAACCCGCCGGCCCACGTCCACTGGTTGTCCTGCTCGAGGTGGGACGCGCGGCAGACGACGGTCCCGTCCGGCCTGGTCACGAACATGTCCAGCCCCAGCCAGACGTGGGCGTAGCCCAGCCCCGAGAGCCCGATGACCCAGCTGGTGTCGAGCGTCACCGTGACCAGCTCGCTGCTGGGTCCCGGCGCCGCCACCGAGACCAGGTGCCCGCTCTGCTGGAGCCGGTGCGGAGCGAAGGCGATGGCGCTGCGGACGCCGGGGCTCAGCTGCGTGAACGCCCCGGGAGCGATGGCGCGCGCCCCGAAGTCTCCCTCGGTGTAGAGGCCGTCCCAGGGCGGGAGGAACCGGTTGGTGGAGCAGCAGCCGCCCCCGCCGGGAGGGGCGCCGCCGCCGCTCGGATCACCCGGCGGGCCCGCCATGACCTGGACCTGCTGGAGCAGGCCGCCGACCCCCGCCACGCCGACGGTCTTGGCGATCGCGGTCTGGATGGCAGGCGCATACTGCTTGTTCACCGCGTCGACGACCTGCGGGTCCAGCTCCGACAGCGGGGTCTCGACGTAGTCCTTCGAGGCGGCCAGGAACCCGGTCACGTCCACGCCGGCCTTGACCGACTCGTACAGGCCCTTGGCCATGGGCTCCAGCTGCGCGCGCCGGGTGTCGAACGCCTGCTGCCGCTCGGCGTCGCGAGCCGGCGCCGTCTCCTGGGTGAGCTCCATGGCCGCCAGCACCGGCTGGGCGATCTCGGTGGTGGAGACCTTGCCGTCGACCGGGCTGGCGGAGCTCGCCGGCTCCGCGCCCACCGGCCCGATGCACGCCAGCAAGCCGCAGCCCACGAGCCCGGCCATGACCGCACTCATCTGCCTCTTCATGTGTGTCCCCCCACGTCGAGCTCGCGAAAGGCGAGCCGTTTCGCAGTGGGAAACGGGGACCGGCGTGATCCTTGGCCGGCTGAGAGCTGACGATCCGGGGCGCGTCCTTCCTGAGCCACGATGGGGTGCCTGCGTCCCCGAGGTGTCCGGGAGGGATGTCATGCTCCAGGCCTGGAGGAGGCGCGCCACCCCAGCCGGGGTTCGGGCTGCCATGGCACGGGGGCCGCCTGCCCGGTCGTGGCTGTGCCTATCCACAGCGCGTACGCCGGACCGCCCGCGCCTTCCCGCCCGGGTTGCCGAGCTTTTATTCTATCCCGATTTCACGATTAGTGAATACGGGGTCGACGCCAGAGCTCCGGGTACCGGAGGCTCAGGCGCGTGAAGGACATAGGATGGAGGGGAATGGGAACCTGGCTGCTGGCCCTGGCGTGGCTCTGCGTGGCCCAGCCGCCCGACTATGACGCGCTCTCGGACCGGTACGGGAACGTCCTGACCGAGCGACACCACGCGGCCCTGATCGCGCTGGCGCGGGACCCCGAGCAACTGGATGCCGTCTACTCAGAGGCGGCCAAGGGAAGCGCGCGTGCCGTGAACATCTGGGCTGAGCTGGAACGGCAGCTCGCGCAGGCGGGCACAGGCGTGGCCGACAGAGTGACCAGTCCCGAATGCCAGGTGATGGTGTACCGGGAGCTTGCTGGGACCTGCATTCCGGATTGGACCTTCCTGGACTTCCTGAACAGGGGCAGACCCGGAGCGGACCGCCTCCGCGAAACACTCTCCAGGGCATTCGCCACCAGGGCGCGCGAGCGCGGTCTGCAGAACCAGGTCCTCATCTCGGCGGTCAACGCCCTAGTCGGGGTCGGAGTTGCGGCGGCGGTGCTCCGCGAGGCGGGGATCGCGGCGAGGGCGGGGATTCCGGAAGTACCTCCGGCGGCGGGAGCGCCCGGCCCGATGAAGGTCGCACCGCCAGGTGCTCCGTCCCCCTCGAGCCCTGGCGCCGCAAAGGGTGGTAGCCGAGCAACGACAGGCTTCATCGACGACGTAACGGCCACCTCCCACGGCAAGGGAGTCGGTCGCGGGACCGTCGATGTTCGAGCGACCGTTGAGGCCATCCAGTCCGGGAAGCTCAGCCCGCGCGACATCTTCCGCAACGACCAGGGTCTCCTTCCGAGGCGAAGCCCCGGCTATTACCAGGAGTTCGTGCACCCGACGCCGGGAGTCAGCGGGGTCGGACCGCAGCGAATCATCCGTGGTCAGGGCGGCGAGCTCTACTACACGCCCGATCACTACAAGACCTTCATCCCCCTCAACTGATGGTTCTCTCGTCACCATTCCGCTTCGATGAGCCGTCGCTCCCCACCTCACCGGCCGTGGTCGCGGAGGTGCCTCCTGGGATTCGAACGAAGGAGGCGCTGTTCGATGAGCTTGCGCAGCGTCTTCGGTTTCCTGACTACTTCGGGGCCAACTGGGACGCCCTGTGGGAATGCATACGCGACCTTGCTTGGCTCCCCGCAGGCCCCGTCGTTCTGAAGCACCGCGATTTGCCCCTCGCTGACGATGCCGTAGGTTCGAAGACGTACTTGTCGATCCTGCGCGACACCGTCGAGAAGAGATGGTCGGAGCCACACAAGCGCGATCTCGTCGTCGTCTTTCCGTCGCAAACGCGTGAACAGGTCGAGTGGTTACTTCGGTTGGCCGCGCACGACGAGCAAGGGCGATGACCGATCCCCCGTAGAACACGTCCATGGGCAGGAAGGTCATTCCCGCGGGCGAGCTCAAGCAAGGGCGGCCCGTCGCCCGGCTGGTGCCCATGCTCTCCCACGCCCGGCTGGAGGCTGAAATCCTCGCAGGGCTACGCGGCTCGGTGAAGGTGCGGGTTTCGGAGCGGGAGCTCTTGCGCCCAACCGGCGATGAGGGGGGCTGGGTCCTCGAGCCGAACGCCGCCGAGCGATCGTCCTCGAGATCGACGCGTTGATCTCGTGGGCCTCGGGGTCTCCCGGCGGCGGTGCGGCTCGAACGGATCCCGAAGATCCCACGCTGCGAAGCCCTGCCGCTCGACGCGATCGTGGCACTCCGGCGACGCGCGGGCGGCGGTGACGCTGATCCCGCGCTCGGCGATGCCGGCCATCGTCAAGCGCGCCCAGGAGCGCGTCCACGCCTAGAAACGGCGCCTCGAGCGTCAGCCGGACCTCGACCACCGTCTGCCGGGCGCGCGGGGCTCAAGCGCTGCGGCGCCCGCCACTCGCGCGCCAGATCTGCGCGGCGCCGCGCGGAGCCCATTGACATACTCCGGCGCCTGAATATATATGCACCAACTATGCAGGAACGATTCATCGGGGTGATGGGCGCCTCGGGCTACTCCGGCCTGGAGGTGACGCGGCTGCTGGCGCTGCACCCGGCCGCCCGGCTGCGCTTCTGCGCCAGCGACCGCTGGGTCGGCGAGCCGGTGGCGGCGCGGGCCGGCCTGCGCGCCGGGGGGGCCGCGGGGCTGAGCTACGTCTCCGCCGAGGCGGCCGGAGCGCTGTTCGGCGCCTGCGACGCGGTGCTGCTCTGCACGCCGGCCGAGGTGTCGCTGGAGCTGGCGCCCGGGGTGCTGGCCGCCGGCGCCCGGGTGGTGGACCTCTCCGGGGCGTTCCGGCTGGAGGACCCGGCCGCCTACCCCGCCCACTACGGCTTCGCCCACAGGCACGCCGGCCTGCTGGAGTCCGCCGCCTACGGCCTGCCGGAGCTGTTCCGCGACCGCCTCCGCGGGGCCCGGCTGATCGCCAACCCGGGCTGCTACGCCACCGCGGCGGCGCTGGCGCTGGCGCCGCTGCTGAAGGCGCGCCTGGTGGAGACGGGGCCGGGCGACCTGATCGTGGACGCGGCCTCCGGGGTGACCGGGGCCGGCCGCAAGGCGAGCGAGGAGTACAGCTTCTCGGAGCTGGCGGACGACTTCCGCGCCTACCGGGTCCTGCGGCACCAGCACACCCCGGAGATCGCCCAGACGCTGGGCCGCGCGGCCGGCACCCCGGCGCCGGAGGAGCTCACCTTCACCCCGCACCTGCTCCCGCTCCGGCGCGGCATCCTCGCCACCTGCTACGCCCGCCTCCGGCCCGGCGTCACCGCCGGCTCGGTGGCGGCCGCCTTCGCCGACGCCTACGGGCCGGAGCCGTTCGTGGACGTGGCGCCCGCCGCGGACGCGGTGTCGCTCAAGGCGGTGGTGGGCACCAACCAGTGCCTGGTGGGCGCCGCCTGCTCCGGGCGCCGGGTGGTGGTGGTGAGCGCGCTGGACAACCTGGTCAAGGGCGCCGCGGGCCAGGCGGTGCAGAACCTCAACCTGGCGCTGGGCTGGGACGAGGCATCCGGGCTCGACGCCCTGTGCGGGAGGTATCCTTGAACGCGCCTCCGGGCTTCACCTTCTCCGGGCTCAACGCCGGCATCAAGCCGCAGCGGAAGGACCTGGCGCTGGTCTTCAGCGACACGCCGTGCGCCGCGGCCGGCTGCTTCACCGCCAACAAGGCGAAGGCGGCCCCGGTGCTGGACGCCGAACGGCGGCTGCCCGCGGGCGGCGTCCAGGCGGTGGTGATCAACAGCGGCAACGCCAACGCCCTCACCGGGCCGGCCGGGCTGGAGGACGTGGACGCCATCCGCGCCGTCACCGCGCGGGCGCTGGGCGTGAACGGCGCCGCGGTGGTCACCGCGTCCACCGGCGTGATCGGCGTGCGGATGCCGGCGCACAAGGTGGTGGCGGCGCTGCCGGCGCTGGTGGCCGGGCTGCAGCCGGATCCCTCGCTGGCCGCCGAGGCGATCATGACCACCGACACCCGGATGAAGATGGCCACCCGGTCGGTGCGGCTGGGCGAGCGCGAGGTGACGCTCACCGCCATCTGCAAGGGCTCCGGGATGATCGCCCCGCAGCTGGCGACGATGATCGCCGTGGTCACCACCGACTGCGCGATCGCCCCCCAGCCGCTCCAGGCCGCCCTGCGCGGGGCGATGGAGCGGAGCTTCAACAGCATCACCGTCGACAACGACATGTCGACCAACGACGTGGTGTTCGCCCTGGCCAACGGGCGCGCGGGCAACCCGCCCATCTCGGGCGAGGGGCCGGACCTCCAGGCCTTCTCCGCCGCGCTGGAGGCGCTCTGCGTGGAGCTGGCCAGGGAGATCGCCGCCGACGGCGAGGGCGCCACCAGGCTCTTCGAGGTGGAGGTGCAGGGAGCGCCGACGGTGCCGATCGCCCAGGACCTCTCCCGCTCCATCGCCGGCTCCTCGCTGGTGAAGGCCGCCATCTACGGCGCGGACCCCAACTGGGGGCGCATCCTGGCCACGGTGGGCGCGCGCGCCGGCTCCCAGGGCTTCGCGGGGGTGAACCCCTACACGGCCTCGGTGGATATTCAGGGAATTCGTGTTTACGACGGGGCGCCCTCCCCGCACGACACCGGGGTCCTCAAGGCGCGGATGCGGGAGCCGGCGGTGCGGGTGGTGGTGGCGCTGCGGGGCGGGGAGGCGTCCTCCACCGCCTGGGGGTGCGACCTCTCCTACGACTACGTGAAGATCAACGCGGACTACACCTCGCTGATCGTCCAGACGCCCGACGGCGGCGTGGCCAAGGACGACCGGCTCTCCAACTACACCCCCGCGTTCAAGGTCTCGCTGCTGGTGGAGGCGCTCTCGTACATCGCGCGCTTCGCGGGCAAGCGGTGCGTGATCCGCTGCGGGCCGGAATCGGTGGCCAAGGACTCGCTCAAGCACGCGCTGTGCGAGGACATCAACCTGCTCCGGTCGGTGGGGCTCAAGCCCATCCTGGTCCTGCCGGTGAAGGGAGCGGGAATCCAGGCCTCCGCGCTCAACTCGGACCTGGTGGCGCTGCTGAACCGGAGCGGCAGCCACGCGGTGGGCGTCTCCGCGCACGACGGCGGCTTCCTCAAGGGCGACCCGCCGGCGGTGAAGAGGGAGTACCTGGAGCTGCTGCTGAAGCAGGACTACCTGCCGGTGATCTCCGCCGAGGGGATGGACGAGGACGCCGTCGCCGCGGCGGTGGCGGGCGCGGCGGAGGCGGCCAAGCTGATCTTCCTCAACGGCGTGCCGGGCTACCTGGAGGGCCAGGAGCTGGTCTCCGAGATGAGCGCGCCGGAGCTGGTGGCCCGGCTGGCGGCCGGGAAGGTCCCGGAGGCGCTGCAGGAGAAGGCCCGCGCCTCGCTGATCGCCATCAGCGCCGGCGTGGAGGGCGTGCACCTGCTGGACGGGCGCACGCCGCACAGCGTGATCGCCGAGCTGTTCACCGACCGCGGCGTGGGCTCGCTGGTGAAGAAGGGATGACGCGCGGTGGCCACGGCCCAGATCACGCTCAGGGCGGAGGACCCGGTGGCGCGGCGGGAGGCCATCCGCCGGCTGATCCGCTCGCGCAAGGTGGCGACCCAGGAGGAGCTGCGGGAGCTGCTGGCGGCCGAGGGCTTCGACGTCACCCAGGCCACGCTGTCGCGGGACCTGGCGCGGATCGGCGCCCGGCGCGCCACGCTGCCGGAGGGCGGCTCCGCCTACGAGCTGGAGGGCTTCACCGCCCTGGCCAGCGTGGATCATCCGCTGGCGCAGCTGCGGCCGATGGTGGTCGACCTGGACTTCAACGACTCGATGGTGGTGGTGCACACCATCCCGGGGGCGGCGTCGCCGGTGGCGCTGGCCATGGACCGGGCCCGGCTCCCCGAGGTGCTGGGGACCATCGCCGGCGACGACACGGTGTTCGTGGCGCCCCGGCGGGCCCTCTCGCCGGGGAAGGTGTGCAAGCAGCTGCGGTGGTTGATGCAGGTGGAGTGAACGCGCGAAGGGACGCGCAGGTGGAAGGAACGAGATGAAGAACAAGATCGTGCTGGCGTACTCGGGCGGGCTGGACACCTCGGTGCTGGTCCGCATCCTCAGCGACGACTACGGGTACGGCGTCGTCTGCTGTCACGCCGACGTGGGCGAGGCGCGCGACCCGCAGAAGATCACCGAGAAGGCGATGAAGGCCGGCGCGGTGGCGGTGGAGATCGCCCCCGCCCAGGAGGAGTTCGCCAAGGACTTCTGCTTCCCGGCGCTGCAGGCGAACGCGCTCTACGAGGGGGTGTACCCGCTCTCCGCCGCGCTCTCCCGCCCGCTGATCGCCAGGCACCTGGTGGCGGCGGCGCGCAAGCACGGCGCCACCGCGGTGGCGCACGGCTCCACCGGCAAGGGGAACGACCAGGTGCGCTTCGACCTGGCGGTGAAGGGGCTGGCCCCGGACCTGAAGATCATCGCCCCGCAGCGGGAGCGGAACATCTCGCGGGACGAGGCCATCGAGTACGCGCAGAAGCACGGCATCGAGGTGCCCGCCACCAAGAAGAGCCCCTTCTCCGTGGACGAGAACCTCTGGGGCCGCAGCATCGAGGGCGGCGTGCTCGAGCAGCCGGAGGTGGAGCCGCCGGAGGACGCCTTCGCCTGGACGAAGAGCTGGCAGGACGCGCCGGGCAAGCCGGCCTCCCTGAAGATCGGCTTCGAGAAGGGCCTGCCGGTGTCGGTGAACGGCGAGGCCTGCTCGCCCGCCGCGCTGATCAAGAAGGTGGGCGCGGTCGCCGCCGAGAACGGCGTGGGCCGGATCGACCTGATGGAGAACCGCTTCGTGGGCATCAAGAGCCGCGAGGTCTACGAGTGCCCGGCGGCGGTGGTGCTGATCGCCGCGCACCAGGACCTGGAGCGCTTCACCACCCTGGGGATGAGCCACCAGGTGAAGCGGACGCTGGACCAGAAGTACGCGGAGCTGATCTACCAGGGCTTCTGGTACTCGCCGTACCGGGAGGCGCTCCAGGCGTTCAACGACTCGCACAACCAGACGGTCACCGGCGAGGTCACCGTCAAGCTGTTCAAGGGGAGCTGCGCGGTGGTGGGGCGGACGTCGCCCTTCGGCATCTACAACCACGCACTGTCCACTTACGGCAAGGAGGACCAGTTCGACCACCGCGCCGCCGAGGGATTCATCAAGCTGGTGGGCCTGCAGCTGTACGAGCACTCCCGCATCCACCGGAAGGGCTGACCTTTTTCGAGACTGGACAGAATGAACCTCCTCACCCTGAGCGATCTCCCGCTGGCCGCGCACCAGCGGATCTTCGACCGCGCCGCGGAGCTGAAGGCGCGGCGGAAGCGCGGCGAGCGCGACGCCACCCTGGCCGGCCGCACGCTGGTGCTGATCTTCGAGAAGGCCTCCACCCGCACCCGGCTCTCCTTCGAGGCCGCCATCGGCCAGCTCGGCGGCCAGGCGATCACCCTCTCCACCACCGACAGCCAGCTCTCCCGCGGCGAGAGCTGGAGCGACACCGCGCGGGTGGTCTCCGGCTACGCGGACGCGGTGATGATCCGCACCTTCGCGGACGAGCGCCTCCAGGAGTTCGCCCGCGCCTCCCGCGTCCCGGTCATCAACGGGCTCACCGACGGCGGCCACCCGGTGCAGCTGCTGGCGGACCTGTTCACCATCCGGGAGCGGCTGGGCTCGATCGAGAACCGCGCCGTCGCCTGGGTGGGTGACGGGGCCAGCAACATGGCGCGCTCCTGGGTGGAGGCGGCGGCGATCTTCGGCTTCGAGCTGCGGATCTGCGCCCCCCAGGGCTACCGGCCGCCGCCCGGCGCGCTGCACGAGCGCGCCCGGCTGGTGGAGACGCCGGCGCGCGCGGTGGAGGGCGCGGACGTGGTCACCACCGACGTGTGGACCAGCATGGGCCAGGAGAAGGAGTCCCAGCAGCGCCGCCAGGCGTTCGCCGGGTACTGCGTGGACGCGGCGCTGATGGCCCAGGCGAAGCCCGGGGCCATCGTCCTCCACTGCCTCCCCGCCCACCGCGGGGAGGAGATCACCTCGGACGTCCTGGACGGGCCGCAGTCCGCCGCCTGGGACGAGGCCGAGAACCGGATGCACGTCCAGAAGGCGCTGCTCGAGGCGCTGATCCTTGCCCAGGCGAGCTGACATCAAGAAGGTGCTGGTGATCGGCTCCGGGCCGATCGTGATCGGCCAGGCGTGCGAGTTCGACTACTCGGGCACGCAGGCGATCAAGGCGCTGCGCGAGGAAGGCGTGGAGGTGGTGCTGCTGAACTCCAACCCGGCCACGGTGATGACCGACCCGGACCTGGCGCACCGC
>Ga0075421_100006994_pt1 | contig 13791 bp, 13 predicted proteins | sample SoiMetdeltSBSDD5_FD_75292 | JGI IMG/M metagenome (GOLD analysis project Ga0075421, IMG submission 75292) | Bulk soil microbial communities from a Populus tree surrounding site in Tennessee, USA - Soil MetaG P. deltoides SBSDD5 | ecosystem: Environmental > Terrestrial > Soil > Tree plantation...
GAGTACGGCGATGCACAATATCAACAGGCCGTTGGGCACCCGAAGCTCCCGCTTGCGAACAAGCGCCGAGGACTGCGATCAGCCCCCGGCGCCTTCTTTCGGATTACCTCATGCCAATCCGCCGATCCATCAGCACCGGCGCATCGGCGCGAGCTACATGGTCTTGCCTTCCTTGATGAGCTCCTGCACCGACTTGCGCTCGGCGTCAGGCAGCGGAACGAGGCCGTAGGACGCCAGCGGGCCCTTGCCGCCGATCATCCGGTCGGAGGTGAAGAACTCCACGTATTCCTTGAGGCCGGGGATGACGCCGAGGTGGGCCTTCTTGACGTAGAAGAACAGGGGACGCGACACCGGGTATTTGCCGGTTGCAACCGTCTCGACCGACGGCGAGATGCCGCCCATGGTCGCGACCTTCAGCTTGTCGGTGTTGTTCTCATAGAACGACAGGCCGAACACGCCGATGCCCTGCTTGTTGGACTGCAGCCGCGCCAGCGTCTCCGTGTAGTCGCCGTCGATGTCAACGGCGACACCGTCCTTGCGGACCTTGATGCAGGCCTTGTCAGCAGCGGCCTTGTCCATGCCGCCCTTGACCATGGCCTCATGCGCACCGGCCTTCACGCAACCGGCGTGCAGCGTCTTCTCTTCGAACACCTCGCGGGTGCCGTGCTTCTCGCCAGGGATGTAGGCGGCGATGGTCCACTCCGGGAACGACGCATTGACCTGCTTCCAGGTCTTGTTGGTGTTGGCGGCCAGCTTGCCGTCGGCACCGGGAACCTCGGCCGCCAGGGCGAGGTACCAATCCTTCGGCTCGAACGCGAAGGACGGGCCCTGCGCGTCGGAGGCGAACACGATGCCGTCGTAGCCGAACTTGACTTCGACGACGTCCGTCACGCCGTTCTTGGCGCACTCCTCGCGCTCGGCGGGACGGATCGGACGCGACGAGTTGGCGATGTCGATGCCGCTCTCGCCGAGGCCGGCGCAGAACTGCTTGAGGCCGGCCGACGACCCGCCCGACTCCACGATCGGCGTCTTGAGCTTGCTGAAGGTCTTGCCGAACTGCTCGGCGACGATGTTGGCGTACGGCAGCACCGTGGACGAACCTGCGATCTTGACCTGGTCGCGCGCTGCCAAAGCAGCGCCGGACGACATGACGATGCCCGCCGCAGCAACCGCCGCCGCGAGGGCTTTGGAACCGTTGTTCACGCTAATCTCCCTGATTGGGTGATTGGCTGCCTGCCCGCATCTCGTCTTGGAAGCCAGCCAGCGCCCTTGGCGCAGCTGTCTTCTAACGGCAGCGTGCAATGCTATTGTGACAGTATATGTCATTGATTTTGATATATAAATCTAGGACGATAAAGCTGGCAGGACGACCGAGAAGGTCGAGCCGTGGCCGACCTTGGAGCTGATGTTGAGCTCGCCGCGATGGCGGTTGAGGATGTGCTTAACGATGGCCAGGCCTAAGCCTGTCCCGCCGCGCTCGCGGCTTGCCAGCACGTTGACCCGGTAGAAGCGCTCGGTCAGCCGGGGCAAATGCTGGGGTGGGATACCCGGGCCATCATCGGTCACCGAAACCATGAAGCGGGCCGGACGCGTGCCGGCCGCCTCCGCCTGGGCAACAGCGACCTCGATGCGTCCCCCGCTCTTGCCGTACTTGATGGCGTTCTGCACCAGGTTCTGGAACACCTGTACCAGCTCGTCGCGGTCGCCTCGGACGACGGCGGGCGCATCCAGGCGTTTGAACTCGATGCTGGTGCCGGTGCCGGCCGCCAGCGGCTGCAAAGCCTGGATGACATGCGCGACAGCGTCGTTGAGATCGACGTTTTGGGCCGGCGGCAGATGCTCGCGCATTTCCACGCGGCTCAGCGACAGGAGATCGTCGACCAGGCGGCTCATACGCTCGGCCTGTTCGCTCATCACCTTGAGGAAGCGCTCGCGCGCCTCGGGATCGTTTCTGGCTGCGCCCTGCAGCGTCTCGACGAAGCCGCGCAGGGAGGCCAGCGGCGTGCGCAGCTCGTGACTGGCGTTGGCCACGAAGTCGGCGCGCATACGGGCCAGCCGATCCTGCTCCGTCAGGTCACGGAAGGATATCAACAACGACGGATCGCCGCCCGAGCCTGGCCGATCGAGGGGGGCTAGCGTGGCGAGCAGCCGGCGTTCCACGGGCACGCGCTTATGCAGCTCCACCTCGCGCGGCTGGCGTGTGGTCAGCGCCTCATCGACCGCCGTCAGCAACTCTGGGTCGCGGGTCATCGAGGCGACGTGTCCGCCACGCCGGCGCGAGCCGAACAGATCCTCGGCCAGGCGGTTGGCGTGCAGGATATGGCCCGAGCCGTCCAACGCCACGGCAGGCTCCGGGACGGCATCCACCATCATGCGCCACAGCCGATCGCTGGCGCCCGCGTATTGTTCCAGTTCGCTCATGCGTGTGATGCGCCGCTTGTCGTCGGCAATCAGTGCCGCCCATGCGATGACAATGGCAAGGCCAACCAGCGCCGCGGGCAGGGACAAACCACCGGCCACCAGGAAGAACATGGTCAAACACAATGCAAGCCACAACTCCAAGCGGCGCATTGCCACGCGCTCAACGGCTGCCTCGGCATAGGCCGAAACCCGCTTCAACCAAGCCTGCAAGGCGCTAATCTGCAAAGCCTTGTCAACCCCGCGTTGCCTGCCAATTTCAGGCATTGGTTTAGCACACTGAGCAGCGCGCGGGTGCGCCTGCGGCCGCCGCACGCCAGGTGGCCTCCACGGCCGGCTGCGCTCAGCGTGACGCCAATACCAGCGCCAATGCCACCGCAGCAGGCAATGCCTGAATGAATAGTATGGACACCTTGGCGGTCGCCGCGCCGAACACACCGGCAACGATAACGCAACACAGAAAGAAGACCTGGATCGCAAATCCGTTCTGCTGCACCAGCAGACCCCAGATCAGGCCAGCAGCAAGGAACCCGTTATAGAGCCCCTGATTGGCGGCCAGCGCCCGCGACTGGTCGGCAAACTCGGGCGTAAGCCCGAACGTCTTCAGGCCGAACGGCGAGGTCCAAAGAAACATCTCCAGGACCAGGAAGCCCAGGTGCAGCAGCGCGACCAGAGCCACCATCAGGTTGGCCAGCATGCTCACCGTGTTACCCCCGTTGCGCTCACCGCACCAAGAACAGCGGGCATTCCAGCGCCGCGCACAGCGGGCGCAGGTTGCCTTCATCGGGAACGACCAGCCCGCCGAACTGGCCGATCACGAACCCTCCCTGCAGCCTGCGCAGGGTCTCGGCGATGACCGCCGCTTCGCCCCGCGCGATTTCGGCCGAGGCGATGCGCACGTCCTCGCGGGCTTCGACAAACAGCCGCGCCTGTCCGTCCATCCAATGGAGGCGATCGTCGTCGGACGCGACCAGCAGCAGGATGACCTCGGCCCCATCGAGGGCGGCAAGACGCTCGGCCGCCTTCAGCATGCCGGGTAGGTGCTCGACATCCTCGACGGCAACGATGGCTGGCCCCGTGGTGCGTAGGGCCCTGGGCCCAACCAGCACCAGCCCAGTGGCTCCGGCGATCTCGACCAGCAGCTGCTTGAGCATCTCGCTGTTGCTGCCCGTGAACGGCTCGGACAGCGCCACCACGTTCCACGGACCGGTCTCGGCGCAAGCAATCGACAGGGCGCGCAAGGGTTCGTCGCGCACCACCCGCGAACGCAATGGCACCTCGGCGCGCCGCGCCAGCTCCTCGATCTGGCGGCGCGCTCCCACCGCCGCCAGATGCAGATCGCGCGCCACTGCATCGCGCGACATGCGCCGGTGCTCGCGGCCGGTCAGCGAAATCTCGCGCACGAAAGTGAAGTCGGCACAGTCCATCAGCTGCTCGTCCTGCACGAACAGGCTCTCGATCTCGGACTGGAAGGCACGCGCGATGCGCACGGCGGCCTGTAGCGCGATCGCGCTCGGGTGAGCGGAGCGCAACTGCAGCACCACCCGCCCGCGATCCTCGCCGGCCTGGGCGACGTGGGCAATCATGACGCGTCTCTCCCGTCGCCGGAGGAGTTGGCCGACTTGGCGAAGTTGCGGCCGCGCTCGGCAAATGACTTGAGCTTGTCCTCGACCAGTCGATTGATGGTGCCGACCGGGAAGCGCCCCTCGGCGCCGCGCTCGCCGGCTTTCACGCCGGTCAGGATTTCGATGCCCTCGTCGATGCTGCCCACGGGATAGACGGCAAACTGGCCGTTGCGCACGGCCTCTACCACATCCTCGCGCAGCATCAGGTGCTGTACATTCGACCTCGGGATCAGCACGCCCTGCTCCTCGGTGAGCCCCCTGGCGCGACAGATGTCGAAGAACCCTTCGATCTTCTCGTTGACGCCGCCGATCGCCTGCACCTCGCCCCGCTGATTGACCGAGCCCGTCACCGCCAGGGACTGCTTGATGGGGATGTCCGACAGCGCCGACAACAGCGCATAGAGCTCTGCCGAAGAGGCACTGTCGCCATCGACACCGCCGTAGGACTGCTCGAACACGAGCGTGGCGCCCAAGGCGAGCGGCACGTCGAGCGCGTAGCGCCCGGCGAGGAACCCCCACAGGATCATCACGCCCTTGGAGTGCAGCGGGCCCCCGAGCTTGGCCTCGCGCTCGATGTCGGTCACGCGGCCCGATCCGAGCCGCACCCGCGCCGTGATGCGCGTCGGCCGGCCGAACGAGAACGAGCCCAATTGCAGCACCGAAAGCCCGTTGACCTGGCCGACCTCCGCTCCGTCGGTATCGACCAGGATCACGCCGCGATTGATGGTCTCCTGGGAGCGGTCGCGCAGCCGGTCGGCGCGCTGGATGTGCTCCTCGATAGCCCGCGTCACATCCTGGCGCGTGGTCAGCTTGCGTTTGGCCTGGCCCGACCAGTAATCGGCCTCGCGAACCAGATCAGAGATGCGTCCAATCTCGATGGACAGCTTCTCACGGTCGTCCGCCAGCCGCGCTCCCTCATCGATGATGCGCGCGACGCCGGATGCGTCAACGGGTTTCAAGCCATGCTCCTTCACGATCGAGGCGATCAGGCGCGCGTAGGCATTGTCGTTCTCGCTCGAGCGGGCGATGGTGTCGTCGAAGTCGGCCTGCACCTTGAAGAAGCCGGTGAAGTCCGGATCGTGTGCCGCCAGCAGGTAGTAGAGCTCCCGATCCCCGAACAGGATCACCTTCACGTCCAGCGGAATGGCCTCCGGGTCGAGGCTTTGCGTGGATATCAGGCCCACCGTCTCAGCCGGCTGCTCGACCCGGATCTCGCGCGCCTTGATGGCGCGCTTGAGCGCCTCCCAGGCGAACGGTGAAAGCAGCAACCGGCGCGCATCCAGCAGCAGATAGCCGCCATTGGCGCGGTGCAGCGCGCCCGGCTTGATCAGCAGGAAGTCGGTGACGAGCGTACCCATCTGGGCGATGTGCTCGACGCGTCCAACCAGGTTGCCGTAGGTCGGATTCTGCTCCTCGACGACCGGCGCCCCGGCGCTCGAGGCGCCATCGCCATGCGACACCATCACATTGACCATGTAGCGCCGGAAGCGCACGTCGTGCACCGTATCGATCGGCTGTTTGACGATGGCGTTTTCTTCTTCGCCCGTAGTCAGGAACACGCCGACATTGCGAACCAGGTCGGCGCCGACGGTCTCCAGATAGTCGACAACCGCCGGCACGTCCGTAAAGGCGGCAACCAGATCGTCCATCGCCTCGATGATGGCCGCTTTGGCCACTTCCTCATTGAGGTCCTTCATCCGCGTCCGGCGCTGCTTGTCGGTCTTGGGCAGGCGCTCCAGGATGGTGCTCAGTTCGCGCTGCAGCACCTCCACCTTGGCTTCGATGTCGCGCCGCATGCCCTCCGGCAGGGCGTTGAACACCTCGGGCTTGACCACCTTGCCTTCGTGCATCGGCGCCATGGTGAAGCCGGTCGGGGTGCGCAGGATGGCGATATTCTGGCTTTGCGCCTTCTTGTTCAGCGCCTCCAGCGCCTCCTCGTGACCGGAGCGGAACTGTTCGTCGATGGCGCGCCGCCGCACTTGGTAGTCTTCGCCTTCGAACAGCGCAGGCAGCACGTTCCTGAGTTCGTCGATCGACGCCACCATGCCTTTGGCAAGCGTCCGAGCTCGCCCGGGCGGCAGCTGCAGAGCCTTGGGCTGGTTCGGATTATCGAAATTGTAGACATAGGCCCAGTCGGCCGGCGTGGGCGCCTCCGCTGCCTTCGGACCAAGGTGCGCTTTGACGGCCGTGCTCTTGCCCGAAGCGGGCGGCCCGAGCACGAACATATTGAAGTCATGGCTTTTGATGTTGGCGCCGAACTGAATGGCCTTCAGGGCCCGCTCCTGGCCGATCAGGCCGGTGATCGGGTGCAATTCGTCGGTGGTCTTGAAGCCAAGCGTGGCCGGATTGACCACGTGCCGCAGTTCGGATGCCTCCAGCGGCTGGGCCTTGGCGGCCACCGACGTCACCTCCCCGTTCACGCGAGGCGATCGGTCACTCGGCTGCGAGCGCTTGAAAAACATGCAATAAGCCACCCCAATAGCTAGATCCGGCGGGACCCTATGCCCCGAAGTTGCTCATGAAAAGGCACGCGGGACCCGATGGCGTCAACTTTGTCTTTGCGGGCTTGGTGCCGATCGGCTTGAGGCCCGTTTTTGCCGCATCGCACTTGAGGGTTGCAGCCATGGTGGTCCTGCGCGGATACCCAGATACCACCCAGGACGGTCGGCAGTCGCAGGTCGCGCTCGATATTTGCCGTGGTGTGGCCCGCTTGCTCAAGTCGCAAGGCTTGGCAACGGTGTGCGAGGTGACCCTGGCGAACGGCCGGCGCGCCGACGTGGTGGGACTGTCAGCCAACGGCGCCATCTGGATCGTGGAAATCAAGTCCAGTATCGAGGACTTCCGGTCCGATCAGAAATGGCCGCAGTACCGCGCCTTCTGCGATCGCCTGCTGTTTGCGGTATCGCCGGAGTTTCCAAGCGAGATTTTGCCCACCGATACCGGTCTGATCATTGCCGACCGCTATGGCGGCGAGCAGCTGCGGGCGGCCCCTGAGCACAAGCTCACGGGTGCACGCCGCAAGGCCATGACGCTGCGCGTTGCGCGCATCGCGGCTCTGCGCTTGCAGGGCGTGATGGATCCGGACGGCGGCTTTGCCGAGCAATCCCACCTGTAGGAGGCGCCGCCCGGGCCGCCAACGCCGCGGGCGCGGCCAGTGGCCGCCGATGGAGCTAATTGAGGCTGGATCTAATAGAAGGACGGCAGGTCTAGACCTGCCGTCCAAGTCAAACGCACTTACTTCGGCACGCACGTCTTGGTGGTGTCGTTCCACTTCTTGTCCGCCATCTTCTCACACTCGGCTTGCGTGGCGGGGGTGGTGGTCTGAGCGAAGGCAGGCGCCGAAACGGCGGCAGCAATGCTCAGGGCCATGACGGTCAGGATCGTTTTCATTTGTGCTCTCCTGCTTACTAAGTGAGCAGTAAACGCAGCCTCAGCGGCCCGCGTTCCATGTCGCAGGTGCAAGTCCTGGGCAAAGGGCATGGCCTCGCCCGCGATCCTGCATGACGGCGAAGCTCTGGCGCAGCCGCTACTTCGGCGCGCGCTTGGCGAGGATGCGCTGCAGCGTACGGCGGTGCATGTTGAGCCGACGCGCCGTCTCCGAGACGTTGCGGTTGCAAAGCTCGTAGACGCGCTGGATGTGCTCCCAACGCACCCGATCCGCCGACATCGGATTTTCGGGCGGCGGCGCCTTCTCGTCGTGTGGGGAGAGCAGCGAGTCGGTAATGTCGTCGGCGTCGGCAGGCTTGGCCAGATAGTCGACGGCGCCGAGCTTCACGGCCGACACTGCAGTGGCGATGTTGCCGTATCCGGTCAGCACGATGGCCCGCGACTGCGGCCGCGCCTTGGCAAGCTCGGCGATCACATCGAGGCCGTTGCCGTCCTCCAGGCGCATGTCGACCACCGCGAAGGCGGGCGCCTTCTGGCGGATCAGGTCCAGTCCTTCCGCTACCGAATGCGCGCTGCGCACCTCGAAGCCGCGCAGCTGCATCGCGCGTTCCAATCGCTGCAGAAATGCCCGATCGTCGTCCACCAAGATCAGGGACCGGTCTGCTGGCAGCTCGTCCGGCTTGAATGAAAGGTCGTCTTCTTCTGACACGTCGATCACTCCTTGTGCCCAGCAATATAGCGAGCCGCGAGCCGCCGCCCAAGCCTCAACACAGGCTGACTTAACGCATACCGCTCTCCAGGCTCGCACCCAGAGCCTCGGCGCGACGCTCGACAAACGCCTGTGTCGCCGCCTGCTGGTTAACAAACGACTCCCGCGACCAGCTGACCTTGGCGATGGCGCCGGTCGCCGGAAGCTCGCGATTCTCGAGTGTTACGGTGGCCCCGGAGCGCTCCAGCAAGGTCTTGGCGATGAAGAAACCCAGGCCCAGTCCGGATGCCTCGCCGTCCTGACCAGCGTCGCCGCCGCGGGACGGCCGCGTCGTGATGTATGGCTCACCCAACGCGTCCATGACATCCGGCGGGATGCCCTGGCCGTCGTCAGCGATGGTGATGCTGACCTCGCGCGCCGACCAGGTGGCCGCGATCTCCACCTTGTCCCGCGCAAAATCGATGGCGTTCTCGACCAGGTTGCCGAGGCCGTAGATGACGCCGGGCCTGCGTTCGCCGACCGGCTCGTGGGCATCGGTACCGATGGCACCGGCTTCGGGTGCCGCAGTGATGACAATGTCGGCATCAAAACCGCGATAGGGTCCTGCCGCCTCGTCGATCAGCTGCGTGATGCTCATGCGGGCATGCAGCGGATCGGGCTCGGAAGGCGTGCGCGTCAGCTTGCGCAGGATCTCTCGGCAACGCACGGCTTGCGCCTGCAGCAGCGCGATATCCTCCGCAATCGGAGAGTCGGGGGGCAGCTCGCGCGCCAGCTCCTTGGTGACGAGCGTGATGGTGGCGAGCGGCGTGCCGAGTTCGTGCGCGGCGGCGGCCGCCAGACCGTCCAGCGCATGCAGCTGCTGCTCGCGCGCCAGCACCATCTCGGTGGCGGCTAGGGCGTCCGTCATCTGCCTTGCTTCCTTGGCCAGCCGCCAGACATAAAGCGCCAGAAACACCATCCCCGAAAGCACGGAGGCGAGGACGCCGAGCTTGTAGAGTTGCGGGATGGCAAGGTTGGCCCCGCCGTACCAGGGCAGCGCATGATGGTGCGCAACGAGCCAGGCGCTGGCCGCCGCGGCGAGGATGCCAAGCGCGACGGTGGCGCGCGGCGACACGGTGGCTGCGGCCACCGTGACCGGGGCCACCAGCAGGAACGTGAAGGGGTTCTCGACGCCACCCGTCAGATAGAGCAGCGCCGCCAGCTGCAGCACATCGTAGGCGAGCAGGCCGGTGGCAAACTGCGTACTCAAGCGCGTGCGCGCGGGGTAGCGGATGCGCAGGAAAACATTGAGCCAGGCCGACAGAGCGATCAGGGCCAGGCAAATGCCAAACGGCAGCGGAAAGCCCAGCACCAGATAGACGAAACCGACCGTCAGCAGCTGTCCGATCACGCCGAACCAACGCAGCCGGACTGCGGTTTGCAGCCGCAGCCGGCTCTCGGCCGGCTCTTTTCGCTGCCGTTCGGGCTGCACCATGGCGTAGCACTCGTCTCCCTGTCGGTGGCCTGCGCGCCCTTGCAGCGGCGCTTGCCTGTGGCGTCCTGCTACCCCAGATAGGAGGCAGCCGCCAAGCACCGATCCCAGTGCGATGGCGCAGCCCTGGTATTGGTCTTTCGTAGCACATTGGAATGCAGAAACTGACCCCCGCCAGCCATGCTAGCAGCCATCCCCCGGCGGAGGTGCGGGACCTGCGCAAGGTCTATCGCGACGTGACTGCCGTGGACGGCGTCAGCTTCACCCTGGGCCATGGTTCGATCACGGCGCTGCTGGGCGGCAACGGCGCAGGCAAGACCACGACCATCGCCATGCTGATGGGGCTCGTGATCCCGACCTCGGGACAGGCACGCGTGTTCGGTGCCGACATGGCGCGCGCGCGCCACACCGTTTTGCACCGCATGAACTTCGAAAGTCCCTACGTAGACGTGCCAATGCGCCTCACGGTTCGCCAGAACCTCGAGATCTTCGCCAGACTGTACGGCGTGCGCGAGCTAAGCGGCACCATCGCCGCCATCGCTGACGACCTCAAGCTGACGGATCTGCTCGACCGCCAGTACGGCAAACTGTCGGCCGGGCAGAAGACCCGCGTCAGCCTCGCCAAGGCGCTGCTCAACCAGCCGGAGCTGCTGCTGCTCGACGAGCCGACCGCATCGCTCGATCCGGACACGGCGGACTGGGTGCGCTCCAAGCTCGAGCGATATTGTCTGGAGCGCGGCGCTACCGTCGTGCTTGCCTCGCACAACATGGCCGAGGTCGAGCGCCTCGCCGACCGGGTCATCATGCTGGAGAAGGGACGCATCATCGCCGACGAGACGCCCACCGAGCTGATCCAACGCTTCGGCCGCGATACTCTGGAAGAGGTGTTCCTCGCCATCGCCCGGCGCGGCGCAAAGGCTGCGGAGATGGGATCATGAGCCGTGCTCAATCGAGACTGCGAGAGCAGACGACGCTGGCAGCATCGGCCCAGCGTGTGTGGGCGATGGTGCTGCGCTATTGGTATGTGATCCGCTCGTCGTGGCCGCGCACCGCTGAGCTGATCTACTGGCCGCTGGTGCAGATGCTAATGTGGGGTTTCCTGCAGTCCTATCTTGCGCAGACGTCGAGCTTTGCCGCCAAGGCGGCCGGCTTGTTCATCGGCGCAGTTCTGCTGTGGGATATCCTGGTGCGCAGCCAGCTCGGCTTTGCCGTGGCATTCCTCGAGGAGATCTGGTCGCGCAACCTCGGCCACCTGATGATGAGCCCGCTGCGGCCGAGCGAGCTGATCACCGCACTCATAGCGGTCAGCCTGATCAAGCTGCTGGTGGCCATGGTGCCGGTGGCGGTCATGGCTTATCTGTTCTTCGGCTTCAATGTGCTGAGCCTAGGCTTCGCCTTTGCCGCCTTCTTCGCCAACCTCATCATCATGAGCTGGTCGCTGGGGCTCATCTCCACGGGCGTGGTCATGCGCTGGGGGCTCGGCGCGGAGAACTTCGCCTGGCTCATCGTTTTCGTGTTCCTGCCGCTGTGCTGCGTCTACTATCCGGTCGCCACCCTGCCCGGCTGGTTGCAGCCGGTGGCCCTTGCCCTGCCGCCCACCTACGTGTTCGAAGGGCTGCGCGCCATCGTCCTCGATGGCACCTTTCTCGCCTCATACATGCTCGCGGCCCTGGCGCTCAATGTCATCTACTTCGCCATCGGCTATGCGGCTTTCAGCTACCTGCTGCACAGCGCGCGGGTGAACGGCACGCTGGTGCAGATGGGCGAGTAGCCGCCACTGGAGAATGACCGTGAGCAGCCGCATCAACGATGGCTTGTGGGCATGGAAGCAGCCGCACAACAATAACCGGATGATCGCCCTGCAATCGGCCAAGCCCGAGCGCTCAGGGGGCGACATCGAGCTTGCCTATTTCGGCTGCTCCGCGTTCCGCATCACCACCCCGGCCGGGCTCACCGTCCTGATCGACCCCTGGCGCAACCCGCCCTGGGGCAACTGGGACTGGTTCCTATACGACTTCCCGGCGCTGCAGGTCGACGTGGCGCTGTCCACGCACGCGCACTTCGATCATGACGGCCTGCATGCGGTCAGTGCCAACGTGCTGCTCGACCGATTGGTCGGCACCTACGCGTTTGCCGATGTGAAGATCACCGGCATCGCCGACAAGCACGTCACCGACAGCAGCCACAACGTCTACGACTGGGCGGAGATGACCCGGCGGCTGACCAACATGATCACCGATCCGCCAAACAACTGCCGTTCATTCGACAATTCGCTGATCGTCATCGAGGTGGCCGGCATCAGGGTTCTGCACTGGGGCGACAATCGGCCCAACCCGTCCGATGCGGTCTGGGACATGATCGGCAAGGTCGACATTGCGCTGCTGCCGATCGACGGCTCGCAGCATGTCCTGAGCTACGCCCAAATCGACGACATCATCGGTAGGCTCGAGCCGCACATCATCGTGCCGCACCACTACTACACGTGGGACATCATGACCCGCGGCTCGACGCTGCTGCCGGCGCACGAATGGGTAAAGTCGCGTGCCGATCCGCGCTGGCTCGATGCGGGTTCAGTGAAGCTTGATCGGGACTACGTGAGAAGCCAGCAAGGCAAGGTCATCTATTTCGGCGGCAATGTCGACTTTACCAAGCCCAGCACCAAGGCCGACAAGGTAGGAGCATGACCACAACTCGGGTCCGCAAATTCAGGCTGGCGCTCTACATCCTTGCCGGATTCATGTTCGGCGGGCTGCTCGCGCTTGCGGTGCTGCCCGGCGTGCGGGAGCGCATGTTTCCGGGCGTGGCCATCAAGACCGTGGGGCAGGCCTTGGTCGGCGGCCCGTTCACCCTGACCGATCATACCGGCAAGCGGGTTACCGATCAGGACTTCCGCGGCCGCTTCATGCTGGTGTTCTTCGGCTTCACATACTGCCCGGACGTGTGCCCTACGGCACTGCAAGTGATGGGGGCTGCGCTACAAAAGCTCGGTAGCAAGGCGGAGCAGATCACGCCCGTCCTCATCACAGTCGACCCGGAGCGGGACACACCCGAGCAGATGGCCATGTACGTAAAGAGCTTCGACCCCCGGCTGGTTGGCTTGACCGGCTCGCCGGCCGACATCGATGCGGTCGCCAAGGCCTACCGCGTCTTTCACAAAAAGGTCCCAGATCCGAAGTCGAGCGCCGGCTACACCATGGATCATTCGGCCATCATCTACGTTATGGGGCCGGACGGAGCCTTCCGGACTCACTTTCCCTACACGGTCGACGTCGATGCCATGGCGGATCGGCTCGGCAAGCTGTTGCCCTGAAGGCACAGCCCTTTAACTAAGCAGCGAATCAATGCAGTGTTCCATGCACAAGCGTGTAAAAATTGTGACGCCTCGCGGACTTAGAGAAAACGCCGACCGTACGTGCGTTCCTGTCCGCAGTGGGGCTATGGAGCGCAGAACCGGGGGACACACGCGTGCTCTACCATTGGTATGAGCTCGGCCGCGCCGCCTTCAGGCCGGCCCGAGTTGCGGCAGACTCCTGCCGCCTATTCTTCAATCCCCTCAATCCGCTGACGCACACGCCGGTGGGTCGCAGTACCATCGCTGCGTGCGAGGTGTTCGAGCGCGCCACCCGCCGCTACGCCAAACCGCAGTTCGGCATCAGGCAGACCAGGTTCGGCTCGACGACGGTGCGCGTCACCGAGGAGGTCGTCTGGCAAACGCCGTTCTGCAACCTCGTCCACTTCAAGCGCGCCGTCGATCCGGCACGCGCTGCGCACCAGCCGCGGCTGCTGCTGGTCGCACCGATGTCCGGCCACTTCGCCACCCTGCTGCGCGGCACGGTCGAGACCTTCCTGCCCGACCACGAGGTCTACATCACGGACTGGCAGGACGCGCGCGATATCCCGTTGTCGGCTGGCTCGTTCGATCTCGACGGCTACATCGACACGATGGTCGACATGTTCCGCTTCTTCGGCGGCGACGTGCACGTGTTCGCAGTGTGCCAGCCGTCCGTGCCGGTGCTGGCGGCAACCGCGCTGATGGAAGCCGACGGCGATCCCGACGTGCCGCTGTCTCTCATCCTCGCTGGCGGTCCGGTCGACACCCGCATCAATCCGACGGTGGTCAACACACTGGCCGAGCAGCGCGGCACCGACTGGTTCCGCCGCAACGTCATCACCAACGTGCC
>Ga0075421_100006997_pt1 | contig 13788 bp, 12 predicted proteins | sample SoiMetdeltSBSDD5_FD_75292 | JGI IMG/M metagenome (GOLD analysis project Ga0075421, IMG submission 75292) | Bulk soil microbial communities from a Populus tree surrounding site in Tennessee, USA - Soil MetaG P. deltoides SBSDD5 | ecosystem: Environmental > Terrestrial > Soil > Tree plantation...
CGCAGCGGAAACAGCAATGTTCCGGCCCGGCGGCGGCGCCACCTTGGTGAGGCGCACCTTCGTCGTACCGTCCTTGCGGAAGCCCAGCACGTCGGCCGCCGCGCGGCTCACGTCGATGATGCGCCCGCGCGCGAAGGGACCGCGGTCGTTGATGCGGACGATCATATTCCGGTCGTTGTCGAGGTTGTGGACCCGCACCAAGCTCCCGAGCGGCAGGGTCGGGTGTGCAGCGGTCAAATTCGACGGATCGTAAGTCTCCCCCGAAGCCGTCGGACGACCCGCGAAACCGGGGCCATACCAGGATGCGACGCCCGTTTGGGTCCAGCCCGCATCGTTATCCTGCGCGAGCGCTGCAGCGCCGAGGCAGCAGGAAGCCAGCGCCAAAACACCCCACCAGGCGCGGAGTCGGTGCCGGCCAATCGACCATAAACAATTATGGGTCAAGATGTTATGCAACACCAGGAGCCGTCCGGCGGGATCGAACAGATGCGTACGTCCTTGCCCGTGCATCTTTTGCTCCAGACGTCCAGACGCGAAGTGCGGCGATGACTGCGAAGACCTTGGACTTAGATACTTCGGGTCAGGCTTCCTTGGCAACCCCAGATTTGTCTGGATGGGGCGATTCTCCCGCATGGGAAACAACGCGCCCCTGACCTCCAGATGACGTGCGGTGAAGCGAAAGTCGAGCCTGGAACTGCGGGTGGGCACTTGCGGCTGCAAGACCTGCGTACCCAAGGTCTGCTCCTTCACCCAGGGGTCTGTTTTACATCACCCAGATCCCGGCTTCATTAGAAGGGCCGGGAGTGGCTAGAATCCTCCCATGCTGCGAGTCGGTGTCATCGGCCTCGGCGTGCACGGTTTGCGCTACGCGCGCCACCTGGCTCGGGACGTTCCCGGAGCCACCCTGGCGGCGGTGTGCCGCCGGGACGGGCACCAGGCCGAGCGCGTGGGGCGCGAGTTCGGCGTGCCGCATTTCACCAACCCCGAGGCGCTCCTGGAGCACCCGGGTGTGGATGCCGTCGTCATCGTGACGCCGCCGCCCACGCATCTGCTGCTCGCGACGCTCGCCCTCGAGCGCAGCAAGCCGGTGCTCCTGGAAAAGCCGCTGACGCAGGCCCTCGACGAGGCCTACGAGCTCGAGCGGGTGGTGCAGGAGACGGGGACGCCGCTACTCCTGGGTCAAACGTTGCGCTACAACGTGTCGCTGCAGCTCGCGCGCGCGGAGCTGGATCGCGTCGGTCCAGTGCGCTCGCTGACCGCCTCGCAGCGCTTGCCGCGCACCAATCTGGCCTGGCAGAACACCGAAACCACGCACCCGCTGGGCTCGATCCTCAACACCGGCGTGCACCTCTACGATCTCGTACGTTGGCTCCTGGGCCTCGAGTTCGAGCGCATCTACTGCGTGGCGCACCGGGTGGAGAACCCGTTCCACGAGGATCTGTTCAAGGTGCTGGCGACGCTGCGCGATTCGGACACGCTCGTCGCCCTCGAGGTGGCCAAGTGCACGCAGTCGCGCTCGTCGAACTTGGAGATCGTCGGGGAGCGCGGGCAGCTGTGGGTGGATTACCAGCTGGATCAAGTCGTGTACGTGGAGGGCAACGAGCGCACACTACTGCGCCAAGCCAAGCCCGAGCCTACGCTGCCGCCCTTGCTCGCGGATTTCGCCCGCTGCATCGAGCGCTTCGAGCCCATGCCGATCACCGTGCGCGACGGCCTCCGGAGCCTCGAGGTGGTCGAGGCCTGCTACCGCTCCCTCGCCGAGAGCCGGCACGAGTTCGTCTCGCGCCCGCATCGCGTCACCCCGCCGCGGGAGCAGGAGTGACGCGCCAAGCTCAGCCGCCGCCTCCGCCCACGTTCGCCCCGGGCTCCACCATTGTCGACGGGTCCAGCACCTTGTCGAGCTCGGCGGCCGAGCGCTTGGTCTCGCGCAGCGCCACCTGCTTCACCGTCTCCCCCGATTTCGCTGCCTTGTAGGCAATGGCCGCTGCCGCGTCGTAGCCGATCACGGGCGCCAAGGCGGTGCAGATCGCCAGACCCTTCTCCACCATCTCGGGCCCCTTCGGCGTCGCCTTCAGCCCGTTCACACATTGCCGCGCCATGTTCCGGCACGATGCCGCCAGCAGCTCCACCGACTGCAGGAGGTTGTGCGCCGCCACCGGCATCATCACGTTGAGCTCGAGAAGGCTGCCGGCCTGGCCCGCGATCGTCACCGTCGCGTCATTGCCGATCACCTGCGCGCACACCATCGTCATCGACTCGATGATGACCGGGTTCACCTTGCCCGGCATGATCGACGAGCCCGGTTGCACGGCCGGGATCTCCAGCTCGCCGATCCCGGCTCGGGGACCGCAGCCCATGAAGCGGATGTCGTTGCCGATCTTCATCAGGCTCACCGCGATCGTCTTCAACGATCCCGAGGCCTCGACGATCGCGTCGATCGTCGCCTGCGCCTGGAAATGGTTCTTCGTCTCGCTCAGTTCCAAACTGGTCCGCTGCCGCAGCTTGGCGATCACCTGGGAAGCGAACTCAGGGTGCATGCCGATGCCGGTGCCGACCGCCGTGCCCCCCAGCGGCAGCACGCACAGCTCCGCCAGCGCCTTCGACGCCCGCTGCCGCCCGTACTCCAGCTGTCCCGCGAAGCCCAGGAACTCCTGCCCGAGCCGGATCGGGGTCGCGTCCTGCAGGTGCGTCCGCCCTGTCTTGATGCTCTCCCAGAACTCCTTCGATTTCTTCCGCAGTGACTCCTCGAGCTCTTGCATCGCCGGCAGCAGCTCCTGCTGGATGGTGACCGCCGCCGCCAGCTGGATCGCCGTCGGGATCACGTCGTTCGAAGACTGCCCGCGGTTCACGTGGTCGTTCGGGTGGACCGGCTGGCGCGAGCCCAGCGGGCTGCCCAACGCCTCGTTGGCGACGTTCGCGATCACCTCGTTGGCGTTCATGTTCGTCGAGGTCCCGGACCCGGTCTGATAGATGTCGATCGGGAAGTCCACGTCGTGCTTGCCGTCGATCACCTTCTGCGACGCCGCAACGATCGCCTCCGCCAGCTTCGCCTCGAGCTGACCGAGATCCTTGTTGACCTCGGCGGCGGCCTGTTTGATCTGACCGATGGCGCGAATGAACGACCTGCCGAAGCGGAGACCGCTGATCGGGAAGTTCAACAGCGCCCGTTGGGTCGTCGCCCCGTAGTAGGCCGATGCCGGCACTTCCAGTTCGCCCATCGAGTCCTTTTCCTTGCGCATCCTCGGCGCGGTCATGCAACTCTCCTCTTCGGCGACCTGCCTTGCTCTCTTGCGACCTCTCGAGTCGTCCCCGCTCCCCGGCGGGGAGGGTACACGCGCCAGGCGCTGCAGAGAAGTCGCCGTCGGGGTTGCCACCAAGGCTCTCGGCGTCGAGAATCTGCGACGACGCGGAGGACGCCCGGTGCACCCACAGTTGCAAGCGATCACGGATGAATACGAGAGCGCCGGGGTACGCCTGCGCCGCCTGTTGGAGACCGTGCCTGCGGAACGCTGGGCGGAGCGACCCGCGCCGGAGCGCTGGTCCATCGCCGAGTGTGTCGGCCACCTGAACTTGACGACCGAGGGCTTTCGACCGCTTGTCGAGGCTGCCCTCGCCGAAGGGCGCCGGCGCGGCGGACCGGCGCCGGAGCACTACCGCCGGGATTTCGTCGGCTGGTTGATGTGGCGGACGGCCGGACCCCCGGCGCGGGTGCGAGTCAAGACCACGGCACGCTTCGTTTCCCAGAGCACCGCGCCGGCGAGGGGGCTGGTGACCGAGTTCGAGCGCTTGCAGGCGGAACAGCTGCGCTGGGTCGCGGCGGCGGACGGTTTGCCCCTCGGCTCACTGCAGATCACCAGTCCCTTCAATGCGCGCCTCAAGTACAACCTCTACTCCTTGCTCACCATCCTGCCACGGCACGAGCACCGCCATCTCTGGCAAGCCGAGCAAGCCTGGCAAGCCCTGCAGCAACGCTCCTAGAAGTCCAGGTCGCCGTCGTCGTCCCAGCCGCCCCGCATCCGAGGTCCCAGCGGGGAGCGCAGGCGCCGTTCGTGGGCGCGGGTTTGCAACAGTTCCTTCAACTCCGCGCGCTGCTTCGGCGTCAGCACCTCGCGCACTTGCATGCGCAGGTCGAAGGTCGCCGACTGGACCGCGGCGCGGGCCTCGAGCAGGTTCTGGTGCGCCCGGCGCAGCGCTTCGGCTTGCGCGTTGTCCTCCGCCATGAGGTCGTGCAGCTCGATGCGCGCTTCCATGAGCGCCTGTGTCTTCGGCATGATTTGCGCCGGAGCGCTCTTGCGGATCCCCTTGAGACGCGCCACCTGTTCGTCCGACAGCTTCAGTTTCTCTGCGGCGTCCAAGATGCCCGTGCCGATCCCGTCGACCTTGAAGTGAGCGTCATGGCCGGGATGACCCGGTTTGGGCGCCGCACCGGCGGTGTCGACAGAGCCGAGGAGGAGGGCGAGCAAGACCGCGGTGATCAGTGCAACACCGAGGAGCACGCGGTGCCGGTGTGCATGAGTGGGACCGCGAGGGGAGACGAGAGTCGGTTTCATGGTGGATCCTTTCGTTTCACAGTGGGGGCGTGGAAAGTGCAGTGATTCGTGCCCAGGCGCCGAACGTTCATTCATCCTCGTGTGGCCGGCCCCGGTCGTGACGGAAGCGCGGCCGGTCGATCGTCCAGCGCAGGTAGCGCTCGCGCTGCTCGGGTCGCAGGACGGCGAGCTCTGCCAGCATGGCTTCGGCGCTCAAGCTGTCGAGACGGATCTGAGCCTGGGAAACCTGGGCGCGGGCGAGGCGGGCGCTCGGCGCATCGGCACGGCGCAGGGCCTCGCGGAACTCGCGGCGGGCGAGGAACAGGTCGTGCCGCGCCGCCTGGAGCTCCGGACGCACGGCGCCCAAGTGCTCGTGCAGTGCCCTCCTCTGCGCCGGTTCGAGCCGGAGGGCCCGACCCATGATCGCGTCCCGCCGGCCCTGCCAGCGCGGCGAGAAGTCGGCAGGCCGACCGCCGCGCTCCTCGCTCACGGTTTCGCGCGCGCGCACGACGGCGATGGTGACGAAGGCCAGGTTGAGTCCCAGCGAGAACAGCAGCAGCAAGCGTCCGAGGTGGCGTCTCATCCTGTGCTCCGCGGACTGCACATGCGTCTCATAGTGCTCGCCTCGATCCGAAGGCGCAGTTCATCGAGAATCATCCGTCGCTTGCTGGGGCGCTCCGATCGAATCCTGGTTGTCCTGTCCCTGGGCAGCGGCGTCCGGCGCGAAGCTTTCCCCATACATGTCGATCAACCCTGCATCCGTTCCTTCGAGGAGACTCGCTTCCGCGTAGGGTGCGGCGGGCTCTGCGTCGCCACGCGGCGGTGTGAGCCAGAGGCCGAGAAGGAATCCGGCGATCCCGGTGGCCCAGGCAGTGGCGACCGCGGGCTGGGTGAGGACGCCCAGGAGGCGGGCAGCGGCGGAGAATGGCTGCGGCACCCGGTCGAGGAGCTTCGGTTCTTCGAGCCTCGCCGCCACGCCGCTCCAGAGGTCCGCAGCTCCCGGAACATGGGCTGCTTCGCTCCGCCCGAGGTCGCGGAGGAGCTGGCTCACTTGCTGCAACTCGTTGAATTCGAATGCACAGGCTTCACAGGAGCGGATGTGCTCGAGGACCTGCGGCGATTCCGGACGGGCTGCGATTCTGAGCCGTTCGAACTCCAGGCACCGTGCGGCCACGGGACTCTCCCTTCTCCTTGTACAGCCCAATCCGCAACGGGTCGATTCCCGTCGCTCGCTCTTTCGCCACCAGTCCGGCTGGCGGGTGATTGTCGGGCGAAGGGGAACACCGCCGGACGCGAGGACGAGGTCACTCGACGACCGCCAGGCCCTCCGACCTACGGGCGGAGATCACGCAGGAGTGTGCGCAGCGTCCGCGTCCCCCGGGCGAGGAGCGACTCCGCCGCGTGCGGGCTCGTTCCAAGGGCCGCCGCGATGTCAGCGACCGGCATGTCCTCGTAGTAGCGCAGCAGCACCGCCAATCGCTGCCGCGCCGGGAGGCGCGACATCGCCCGGGCGAGGGCCCGGCGCATTTCCTCTGCCTGCAGCGCGCTCTCGGGAGCGAAGGAGGGCGGTGCAGGCAGGGAGGCGAAGATCTCCTCGGGGCGCGAGCTCGGTTCGCCGAGGAGCAGGGAAACGACTTTCCGCCGCCGCAACTCTTGTCGCGCCAGGTTGCCGGCGATGCGGAAGAGCCAGGCAGGGAAGCGGCCCTGGGCGCGATAGCGCGGCGCCGCACGATGGACGCGGAGGAAAGTCTCCTGGGCGAGATCTTCGGCGTCGCGGCTCGATGCCAGCGCTCGTTGCAGGAAGGCGAGCACCCGCGGCCCCCAGCGCTCGACGAGGACGCGGAGCGCTTCGCGGTCGCCGCGACCCGCAGCTTCGACGAGGGCATCGTCCCCCCGTTCGTGCAGAGGTGCGCTCGGCTCCACGCGCCCAGGCTACTCGGAGTGCAAGGCTCCGGGCCAGTTCAAGGTTGCCGCCCGACCGCGGGAATGGTTGGGCGTGCAGACTTAGGCACCCATGCCCCGTCGAGTGCGGAGTCGGCCGTGCGCCGGCTTGCTTCTCCGTCGACAGGGTGTGCACGACTCCCTAGACTCCAGCCGCACATGGCAGGAGTCGCGACGTTCATCCGCAGGTACTGGATTCCCCTCGGCATCGCCGCCGCTGGCGCGGCGCTCCTCGTCTTGCACGCCCTGGTTCTGCGCCGAATCTTCCTCGGCAACTCGGTGGACGATGCCTACATCTCCTACCGCTACGCCGACCACCTGGTGCGCGGGCTCGGGCTGGTGTTCAACCGCGGCGAGCACGTCGAAGGCTATTCGAACTTCCTCTGGGTGATCCTCCTCGCGCTGCTCCAGTCCGTGGGCGCCGACCCCGTGCGTGCTTCCCAAGGGCTCGGCGTCTCGTGCAGCGTCGCCTCCCTCGGGCTCGCTGTCATGGCAACGTGGAAGCATCTCGAAGTGCGCAGCGCTGGCGTCGTCGCCTTCGTCGCCGCGCTCCTCGCCGGCAGCGGTTACGTGGCCGCCTGGGCGGTAGGAGGGCTCGAGGGTCCTCTCTTCGGTCTGCTTCTCGTCGCGGCCTGGTGGGCATCGGCCGGCGAGAGTGCGATGTCGCTGCGCCGGCAAATCCTCGCCGCTTCGCTCTTCGCCTTGCTCGCCCTCACCCGTCCCGAGGGTGGGTTCGTCGCCCTCGGCGCGGTCGGCATGCACGTGGGGCGCGCGCACCGCCGCGGCGAGAGTTGGAGAGCGCCCAGCTTCTGGATGTTCCCGGCTCTCGTGCTCGGCGTCCTGACCGCGTATCACGCCTGGCGTTTCGTCTACTATGGCCCCCATCTCTTCCCGAACTCGGTGCGCGCCAAGCTCGGCGGCGGCGTGAGTTCTCCCTGGCGTGGGGTGCGCTACGTGGCGAGGCAATTCCTTTTTCCCTATCTGCCCCTGCTGTTGCCACCCGTGCTGCTCGGAACCTGGAAGAGGCTCGCTCCAGCCGCGGCGGCGGCCTTGCGCGCCGGGAATCCGCTCTTCCTGGGTCTGCTCCTCCTCGTCGCCGGCGTCGGAGGCGATTGGGGACAGGGGCGGTTCTTCGCGCCGCTGCTGCCGCTCGCAGCAGCTCTCTTCGCGATCTGGCTCGGGAACGGCATGGCGCGCTGGGGTTCGACTCGCTGGGGCGCCACCCTGTGGGGCCGTGGAACGTGGCGGCGCGCGGCACTCTGGGTGCTGGCGGCGGCGTATCTCGCCGGCAGCACTCTCGTGACCAGCGTGCGCCGCGAAGCAGCGGTGCGCCGCAGCTACGCCGCCGTCGACGCCGAGCGGATCATGCTCGGCAAGTGGCTGGCGGAGAACATTCCCGCCGACGTGGTGATCGCCGTGCACTCCGCCGGCCAGATTCCCTACTACTCCCGCCTGCCGGCGCACGACATGCTAGGGCTCAACGACGAGCACATCGCCGGGCTCCACGTGCCGCTCTTCGGCCGCGGCTACCCGGGGCACGAGAAGTTCGATCCTGCCTACACCCTCGAAACCATCCGGCCGGGAATCATCATCGACGGCCGTCTCATCCCGGGGCTCGAGCGCCACGTTCTCTACCGGAACGAGTACTACCCGCTGGTCCACACCTGGAAGCTGCACGAGGTGGCCATTCGCCGCGACCTGGCCCAGCGCCTCGGCAAGGTGCGCAACTCCGCGCCGCCTTGAACCACGGGGCAGGATGCAGCGTGGCTCGAGCGTCGACGGCGACGGTGGAGCTAGGGGACGGGGATCTGCCGCGGTTCCAGGCCGAGCTCGGCGGCGGCGGCCTTCCACACCGGCAACGAGCGCTCGACGATGGCGTGATCCACGGCGTAGGAAATGCGGAAGTAACCGGGGGTGCCGAAGCCCGTCCCGGGCACGGTGAGGATGTGGTGCTTCTGCAGGTGGCGCACCAGGTCGATGTCGTTTTCCAGGGGTGATTTCGGGAAGAGGTAGAAGGCGCCTTCGGGCTTGGTCATGGTGAAGCCGAGGCCGGTGAGCTCGCGGTAGAGGACATCGCGGTTGCGCTTGTAGTATTCCACGTCCACGGTGGAACCCATGATCTGCACGACGACGCGCTGCATGAGGGCGGGCGCGTTGACGAAGCCCAGTGTCCGGATGGCGAAGGCCATGCCATCGAAGAGCTCCTTGCTGTCGGTCGCGGCCGGCGAAATGGCGATGTGGCCGATGCGCTCGCCGGCGAGGCCCAGATCCTTGGAGTGCGAGGTGCAAAGGATCGTGTTGTCGTAGTAGGTGGCGACGATGGGGACTTCCACGTCGTCGTAGACGATGGCACGATAGGGCTCGTCGGTGATGACGTAGATCGTGGTGCCCAGTTCCTTCTGTTTGCTCTGCAGCAAGCGCGCCAGACCCTCGATGGAGCTGTGCCCGTAGACCCGGCCCGTGGGGTTGTTGGGATTGTTCACCACCACCGCGCGGGTCCGGGGACCGACGGCGGCCCGGATGGCGGCGAGATCGAGATCGAAATCGCTGGCGGTCGGCACGATCCGCGCCACCCCGCCGTGGTTGTCCACGTAGAAGCGGTACTCGGCGAAGAACGGCGCCAGCAGGATCACTTCGTCGCCCGGGTCGAGGACCGTCTTCAAGGTGACGTTCATGGCGCCGGCGGCACCCACGGTCATGACCACGTGATCGGCGGTGTAGTCGAGGCCGCTTTCCAGACCCAGGCGATCGGCGACCGCCTGGCGTACCTCGCGATAGCCGACGTTCTCCATGTACTGGTGTTGCCCTGGCTGCCGTTCCGCTACCACCTCGTCCAGAGCGTCGAAGAACTCGTCCGGGGGCTCCAGGATGGGGTTGCCGAGAGAGAAGTCGAAGACGTTCTGTGCCCCCACCCGCGCCTTGAGCGCCCGCCCCTCCTCGAACATGCGGCGGATCCAGGAAGCTTCGCTGATGTGTTCCTTGAGCTTCCTGGAAATGGGCATCGGCAGGTCCTTTGGGGAAGGTCCGGGGGGCGGGAGTGGGGCTCCGGACACAAGATCCGGCATCCGGACCCGTCTTGTCCAGCACGGTCCCCGTCGCGAACGGCGCTGCGGGCCGGCCAACTCCGTGCCACCGGCGGACCGATCGCCGAACCCCGACACGGGACCAACCACCACCCTAGCCGACCTCCCGTCAGGTGTTCAGGAGGGAGGCGCAATGGTGCGGAAAAAGGCAGAACGAAGCACTTCCGGCCTCGAACGCGCCGTTGCACGCGCCGGAGGCGTGGCACTACTCTGGGCGGCGCCCGCCCGGGCCGGGGCGGGAACGCCCCCGTCGCGGGGCGTGTAACTGCGTAGATCCGGAACTCCGGCTGGCGCGGCTGCCGGCGGCCAAGGGTGACTGGGCGGCGGTCTGGCTCGCCCGGGGTAGACGGCGCCCGCCCGGCGGCGCCTCAGGAGGTGATGCATGGACTCCCAGATCGCGAGCCTGAACGAGCGGATCAAGGAGGAATCGGCCTTCGTCGACGATCTCATGCACGAGATCGGCAAGATCATCGTCGGCCAGCGCTACATGGTGGAGCGGCTCGTCATCGGACTGCTGGCCAATGGCCATGTCCTACTCGAAGGCGTTCCGGGTCTGGCCAAGACCCTGACGGTGAAAACCCTGGCGCAAGTCATCCGAGGCAAGTTCCAGCGCATCCAGTTCACCCCCGATCTCCTGCCCGCCGACCTCATCGGCACGCTCATCTACAACCAGCGTGACGGCGTCTTCACCGTGAAGAAGGGACCGATCTTCGCCAACCTGATCTTGGCGGACGAGATCAATCGCGCCCCCGCCAAGGTGCAGAGCGCTCTCCTCGAGGCCATGCAAGAGCGGCAGGTGACGATCGGCGACCAGACCCACACCCTCGATCATCCCTTCCTGGTGCTGGCGACACAGAACCCCATCGAGCAGGAAGGCACCTACCCGCTTCCGGAGGCGCAGATCGACCGGTTCATGCTGAAGCTGCGCATTGGTTATCCCGCCAAGCCCGAGGAGCGGCAGATCATGGACCGCATGGCCGGCGACGGCCCGCCGGCGCCGAACCAGGTGATCACGCCGGAACGCATCACCCGGGCGCAACAGGTGGTGACGCGGGTGTACATGGACGAAAAGGTGAAGGACTACGTCCTCGACATCGTCTTCGCCACGCGAGAGCCGGAGAAGTACAAGGTAGATGTCAAACATCTGATCGCCTACGGCGCCTCGCCGCGGGCCAGCATCTACCTGGCGCTGGCGGCACGGGCGCACGCCTTCGTGCGCGGCCGCGGTTACGTGACGCCGGAAGACGTGAAGGCGATCGGCATGGACGTGCTGCGGCACCGGGTCATCACGACCTACGAGGCGGAGGCCGAGAACGTGACCTCCGAGGAGGTGCTGCAGCGCATCTTCGACGTGATCGAGGTGCCATGACGCCGCGGGCGCTGCTGGCGTTCCTGTAAATGCGAGGTACGACCCTGCCAGGAGGACGTCGCGACTCGGGACCTCAGGAGGAGGCCAGGAGTCCGCTGCTCCAGAGCGGCACCGCCAGCCGCCGGGAGAGCGTCGCCGCTCCCACCACGCCGCGGCGCCGCGCCCGCCGCACGCTCGGGCGGCGCCCCAGCAGCCGTGGCGCCATTCCCGCCGAGGTGTTGCAGAAGGTGCGGCGCCTCGAGATCCAGATGAAGCACCTGGTGAACGACATTTTCTCCGGCGAATACCACAGCGTCTTCAAGGGCCGCGGCATGGAATTCGCCGAGGTGCGGGAATACACGCCGGGCGACGACATCCGCGCCATCGATTGGAACGTCACGGCGCGTCTGGGCGCGCCCTACGTCAAGAAGTTCGCCGAGGAACGCGAGCTCACCGTGATGCTGGCGGTGGACCTGTCGGCGTCGGGCACCTTCGGCTCGGGGAAGCAGCTCAAGCGCGACCTGGCGGCGGAGGTGGGGGCGATCCTGGCCTTCTCGGCGGTGCGCAACAACGACAAGGTGGGTTGCGTCCTCTTCACCGACGACGTGGAGCTGTTCGTGCCGCCGCTCAAGGGGCGGCAGCACACGTTGCGTCTCGTGCGCGAGTTGCTTTACTTCCAGCCCGAGGGGCGCGGCACCAACCTGGGGGCGGCGCTGGAATTCCTCGCCCAGGTGCTGAAGCGCAAAGCGGTGGTCTTTCTGATCTCGGATTTCCTGGACCCGGGTTTCGAGACACCTCTCTCCGTGGTCTCCCGCCGCCACGACGTGGTGCCCATCACCATCACCGACGCGCGCGAGGAGCAACTGCCGGCCGTGGATCTGGTGGAGCTCGTGGATGCCGAGACCGGCCAGCGGCTCCTGGTGGACGCCGGGAGCGCCGAGGTGCGGGCGCGCTTCGAACGGCGCTCACGCATGGTGCGGGCCTGGCGGGAGCGCATCTTCCGCCGCCACGCGCTCGATGCCATCGACCTGCGCACGGACGCGCCGTACGTGCTGCCGCTCATGGCCTATTTCCGCAAGCGCGCCCGCCGCTACTGAGGTTGCAGTCGGGCCGCCTGCCAGAGCTCGAAGGGAAGCCACACGGATGACCCAGGCGCGTCGGCTGCAGCGCTTCCTCGTCGTGACCCTCCTCCTGGGCGGCGCCGCGATGGCGGCCGAGGTGGAGGTGCGCACGAGCCCGGACTCGGTCACCGTGGGCGACTCGGTCACGGTGGAGCTGCGTCTCCTGGCGCCTCCCGGCGCCCAGGTCGCCTTCCCGCGCCCGCAGACGCCGAGCCGCGTCGAAGTGCTGAAGATGGAGACGCCCCCGCCCGAGGCCGGGACCTGGCGGGCGCTCTACACGCTCGCGGTATACGACGTGGGCGATGTCGTGCTGCCGCCCTGGCCGGTGCAGGTGAAAGCGGACACGCACCTCGCCATCGTGCACACCGATTCGATCCGCCTGCACGTGGCCTCGGTGCTCGACGACTCGCTGGCTGCCGCCGACATCCGCGATCTCAAGGGACAGCAGGACGTGCCGGTGCCGCTGCCGCTTTGGGTCTGGATCGTCACCGGCGCGCTCGTCCTCGCGGCGGCGTTGGTCTTTTTCTGGTGGCGCCGTCGACGGCGGCGGCCGGTGGCCGCGGTCGCGGCCGCACCGCCGGTGGCGCCGCACACCGAGGCGCTGGCGGAGCTGCGGCAGCTGGAAGCGATGCAGCTGCCGGCGGCGGGGAAGATCAAGGAGCACTACATCCGACTCTCGGAGATCCTGCGCCGCTATCTGGAGAAGGCGCCCCAATTCGGTTTCGCCGCCTTGGAAGAGACCACGGACGAGATCCTCCGTGAGCTGCGAGCCCGGCGCTACAAGGCCGAGTGGATCCAGGCGCTGGCCGCGATGTGCCACGAAGCCGATCTGGTCAAGTTCGCCAAGCTCGAACCGACGATCGTGGAGTGCGATGCGGCGCTCGAACGAGTGCGGCGGTTCGTGAGCCGCACGGCTCAGGTCTCGGCACTGGAGCTGCGCACATCGCAGACCCTGGAGGCGGTGGCGTGATGACGCGCTTCGCGACCCCCTGGTTGCTCCTGGCCCTGTTCGCCGTGCCCCTCCTCGTCGTGTGCTACCTGCGCTGGGTGCGGCCGCGCCGGCCGGTGCTGCTCTTCTCCAACCTGCGCTTCCTCCAGGACGCGAAGCCGAGCCCGCGGCAGCGCCTGCAGTTCCTGCCCGTGCTGCTCCGCCTCCTCGCCCTGGCGCTCCTTGTCCTCGCCCTGGCGCGGCCGCAATCCGGCGCCAGCAGCACCAGCATCGACAGCGAGGGCATCGACATCATCTTGGTTCTCGACATCTCCGGCAGCATGCTGGCGGTGGACATGACCTCGGACCGCCGCGGCGCCACGCGGCAGGACGTTTCCCGCCTGGAGGTGGCGAAGGAAGCGGCGCGGGAGTTCGTCGAGGGCCGCACCGCCGATCGCATCGGCCTCGTCGTCTTCGCCGGCCAGGCGTTGACGCAGTGCCCGCCGACGCTGGACTACCCGGTGCTCCTGCATTTCCTCGACGAGGTGCAGGTGGGACAGATCGAGGACGGCACCGCCATCGGCACGGCGCTGGTGACGGCGGTGAACCGGCTGCGGGAGAGCGAGGCGAAGAGTCGCGTCATCATCCTCCTCACCGACGGTGCCAACAACGCCGGCACGGTGGACCCGATCACCGCCGCCAAGGTGGCCCGCGCCATGGGGGTCAAGATCCACACCATCGCCGCCGGCAAGGAGGAGAATGCGCGCTTTCCGGTGGAGACCTTCTTCGGCCGCCAGTACGTGCGCCAGTACAGTCCCATCGACGAGGAAACCTTGAA
>Ga0075421_100006999_pt1 | contig 13786 bp, 10 predicted proteins | sample SoiMetdeltSBSDD5_FD_75292 | JGI IMG/M metagenome (GOLD analysis project Ga0075421, IMG submission 75292) | Bulk soil microbial communities from a Populus tree surrounding site in Tennessee, USA - Soil MetaG P. deltoides SBSDD5 | ecosystem: Environmental > Terrestrial > Soil > Tree plantation...
CAGGTTTCTGCTGCGCGAGAACCGCAGAACCGAGCCCATACGAGCTGGCGGCTTTATTCGGATCGACCTCCAGCGCCTTCGTATATTGCTGTTCGGCGACGTCATACTGCTTTCTCTGCGTGGCGATCATGCCGAGCGTGCTGTGCGCCGTCACCGCGAAGTCCGGCTTCATCTTCGCCCAAGCGGCTGGGTCCACCCCCTCGGGGGCCTTGTCGAGGGCCAGAAGAGCCTGGGCGGCCTTCTCGCCGGTAGCCTGCGAATCCGGCGTGGAGGGAACGATCTGACCGTAGTTGGTCAAGAAGTACAGCGCATTCACCTCGTTCGGGTCCAGCGTCAGGATCTCTTTGGCAGTTTCGACGGCTTTGGCGGTATTGCCCATCCCCTGGTACGTCGTCTGGTAGATCAGCAGCCTTTGCTTTTTGAATGCCGAATCCGGGTACTTCTCTTTCCAACTATCGAGGAGCGGCAACCGTTTGGCCGCTTCGGTTGTCGAGGTCGCTTGCTTGAAAAGGTCGTACTCCGCCTGATCCTTCCATTGTGGCTGGGTGGCGGCGGGTGGCGTCTGCGCCAGGGCGGCTCCAACTCCTAGCGCCGAAATGACCGTCAGGCACGTTAATGTTTTTGCTATTCTTTTGAACACTTGACTGTCTCCGTTACTTCTAATTTTTCACTCTCGCTCTGTTCGTAGGAGACCGGCGCCTGACGGGCTATTTCCTGCCCTTTTTGGCAGATGCCTTTTTTACCGCCGCCGGAGCTGACGGGGCCGGCCAACCAGCGATCTTCTCCTTACCTTCCACATCGAAGGTCAACATGAACGGTTCCTTCGTAAACGCGCTGGCGACACCCTCGAATTGGATCACAGTACCGGGATCGGCCTTTCCAGGAAGCGCTGTTTCAAACTTGAGCGTTGCATCCGGAGTGCCGTCGTCGTTCATATCGACAATCAATTCCTTGGGCCGGACCGCCGGCTTCATCTCGATCAGCTTTCCCCTGAATCTGGTAACGCCGCCAGCGCCTCCGGGCAGCGCGGCGTCTTTGACCGAACTCTCGAAGTACTGTTGGCCGCTGTCCGCTTTTAGCCCATCGTTGAGCTTGTTCCAGAGTGCGAGCTGAGGATCGGCCGCGGTTGCTGCAGCATCCTTATCCGCTTCAATCTGATTAACATCCTTAATTGTGAACCCGGCGGGTGGCATCGGCTGAGCGACCGCGAGCTGGCGCAGCTCCTTCAGGTCGGCGTCGTTCTTGCCATGAAAAGTCGAGTACTGCTTGACGAAATAGGCGTCGTACTGCTTGAGCAAAGGAGCCGGCAGAGCGGCGGCGCCGGAAAGAGAAGTCGCCCGGGCCCAATGATAGAGCACTTCGGACTGCCGCTCCGGTTTCTTCTGCGCCAGAATCGCATTGGCAAGCGACCAGGATACGAGCGACTGATTAGGGTTCGCCTGGAGCGATTTAGTGTATGCCTGCTCCGCGAGATCGGGCTGCTTTCTTTGGTTGGCAATGAAGCCCAGCGTTTTATGGGCGATTCCCGTAAAGCTGGACTGCATGTTATTCCAGGTCGCCGCATCAACGGCATCAGGCTTTTGCGCTTGCAGCAGTGATTGCGCGGCCTTTTCACTGGCCGATAAATTCTCAGCCGTTGGGGGCACGCTCTCCGTTAACGCCGTGACCCAGCCCAACGCGTTAATCTCCTTGGGATCGATGCTCAGGACTTCGTTGGCGGCCTCAAACATCTTGACCGGCTGATTCAGCGCCTGGTAGGTCAGCGCGTAAAACAGAGCCCGCTCCAGCTTGTAGTCGGTCTCCGGATACTTTTCCTTCCAGGTGTTCAGGGCGGCAAGCCGCTTGTTGGGGTCCGGCGCTGTCTGCGGCGAGGACTCCTTAAATAGCTCAACCTCGGCCGCATCCTTCGCCTGTTTCTGCTTGGCCGGAGCCTGGGCCAGAGCAGAGCTGGTGGTCCCCATCGCAACCACAACCGCGACGCTTGTTAGCGCTTGCACAATTCGATTGAACACTTGACTGTCTCCGTTAGTGGACGTAGTTTACTGCTTTTTGACCGCTGCACCCGCACGTCGCGTCCTGGCGAAGGGTATCTGGGAGTATATCCAAACAAACAAAGCGCCGCAACTCATTGGACGCCTTCTCGCATTATTTCGTTCCCGGCCCTGTCGCCGGCCGGCTGTGCTAGAATTCGCCAGTCCCATGCGTACGCTGGATCTGGCTATTATCGGTCTTTATCTGGTAGGCATTACGTTGTTCGGCGCACGCTTCCGGCGCGGCCAGCATACCTTGAAAGACTACTTTCTGGGAGGCCGGACGGCGCCTTGGTGGGCCATCAGCCTGTCGATAGTTTCGGCCGAGACTAGTACTCTGACGATCATCGGGACGCCGGCGCTGGCTTTTGGAAGCAATCTCGGATTTCTGCAGATCGTGCTCGGCTACCTTCTGGCGCGGATCGTGATCTCAGTGCTGTTCCTGCCGCAGTATTTCCGGGGTGAGATGTTCACCGCCTACGAACTGATTCGACGGCGATTCGGCGAGCGCCTGAGGGCACTCACGGCGGGCACATTCCTCATCGCCAGGTCGCTCGCGGAAGGTGTGCGGGTCTTCGCGATCTCCATCGTGGTTTCGGTGATTCTGGGGACGGGCGAGGTGGTGTCGATCACGCTCATCGTAGCGTTGACGCTGTTTTACACCTTCGAAGGCGGCATGACGGCGGTCATCTGGACGGACGTCATTCAAATGGGGCTTTACATCCTAGGGGCATCGCTGAGCTTCTTCGTGATTTTACAGCAGATTCCGGGTGGCTGGGGACACGTCGTGGAGGTCGCCGGGCCGCTTGGAAAATTTAACATCTTCGACTTTCAGTTTGCCCTGAATTCGAAGTTTTTCTCCACGACTTACACTTTTTGGGCCGGCATCCTGGGTGGCTGTTTTCTGACCACTGCCAGTCATGGTACCGATCAGTTGATGGTGCAGCGGCTGCTGAGCGCCCGCACCCAGGCCGACAGCCGCACCGCGCTGCTAGCGAGCTGGGCCGTGATTCTGGTTCAGTTCACACTATTCCTGCTGATCGGCGTGATGCTCTTCGTGTTCTATACCGATCGGAATTTGCCTCCTCCTCAACCTCCGGATCGGCTTTATCCACAGTTCATCTGGCAATTTTTGCCGCCGGGCGTAGCTGGAATTACGATTGCCGCGATCCTGGCGGCGGCGATGGCGAATTTGAGCGCCGCGTTGAACGCGCTCGCTTCGACGACCATCGTCGACTTCTACCAACCGCACTTCTCGAAGGGCAAAGAGGGCAGCGTCAGATTGAGCCGGATCGCGACGGTGGTCTGGGGGCTGGTACTGCTGGGTATCGGAATTCTTGCCCGACGGTGGGGATCGGTTCTCGAGGCAGGCCTGGCGATCGCTTCCATTCCATTTGGAGCCTTACTGGGAGTGTTCCTGCTGGGAACACTGACGACACGAGTGCGCGAGAATCAGGCGATCGTGGGAATGGCGACCGGACTCGCCGTAATGACTTACGTTCGGTTCGGTACTACTATCGCATGGACCTGGTACGTATTAATAGGAACTACCGTGACTTTTATGGTCGGCTACATGGCGGCAATTTTGCGCGGCCGGAAGGAATCTGACGAGTGAGAGCTCCAATTACGGAATATGCGTTAAAACGGGACCTGGGATTGTGGAGCGCTGTCGCCATTGTAGTGGGGACGGTGATTGGCAGCGGCATTTTCATCGTGCCGAATACCATGATTCGCAATATGGGAACGCCGGAGATGGTGTTCGTGGTCTGGGTGGTGGGCGGACTGATGTCGCTGTGCGGCGCGCTATCCTACGCCGAGCTTTCCGCGGCGATGCCCGGGGCGGGCGGCGAATACGTCTACCTTCGCGAGGCCTACGGACCGCTGTGGAGCTTCCTTTACGGCTGGACGCAGATGTGGGTCGCCAAGAGCGGATCGATCGCTACGCTGGCCACGGCCTTTTTCCTCTATCTGGGCAATTTTCATCCCGAATTGAAGCAAACGGCCGGACAAATTCCGCTACCATTTGGTCTCCCACTCGAAATCAGTTTCGGGCAAATACTGGCGATGGTATTGATTCTATTGTTAGGTGGATTGAACTATTTTGGAGTGAAAATCGGAGGCAACGTTCAAGTACTAGTGACGGTGTGCAAAGTAGGACTGATTTTCGGAGTAATCGTGATCGGCCTCGGATCGGGGCATGGCGACGTAATCAATTTTCAGACGGCGACGCCGGTATCTAGTCCGGGCGTAGCCGCGTTCTTCGCTGCTCTGGTGGCAGCGCTCTGGGCGTATGATGGCTGGAATAATGTCAGCATGGTGGCGTCGGAGATCCGCAATCCGCAACGCAATCTGCCTTTGGCGCTAATCGGTGGCACGTTGGCGGTGATGGGGATCTATTTATTAGCTAATTTGGCGTATTTTTACGTTCTGCCTGCCGGCGAGGTGGCGAAGAGCGACCTGGTGGCGGCGGACATGATGCGAAAAATTATGGGTCAAGCAGGCGCGAATGGAGTCTCAGTGGCTGCCATGATTTCCATTTTTGCCGCGCTCAATGGATCGATTCTTACCGGATCGAGAGTGCCGTACGCGATGGCTGCCGATGGCCTGTTTTTCAAAGCGGTCGCCAAAGTGCATCCACAGTTTCGTACACCGGGCATTTCGATACTGGTTCTATCTGTGTGGTCGGCAATTTTGGTACTATCCGGTGGTTACGAACAGCTATTCACGTATGTTATATTCGCAAGCTGGATTCTATACGGGATGACTACGGCCGCTGTTGTTGTTCTTCGGAGAAAGAGACCGGATATGCCGAGGCCGTACCATACGTTCGGGTATCCCTTTGTACCGATTGTTTTCGTGTTGAGCGCTCTCGGGCTGGTGATTTCCACGCTTTTTAAGTCACCTATCGAGTCGATACGCGGGTTACTGATCGTTCTCGCCGGTCTGCCGCTCTATTACTATTGGGCTAAGCGACGCGCGCAATAACGCCCATAAAGGACGTTTTTCCACGCGGCGCCCGTTGTTCTGAATTCAGAACAGAATCTTCTTGCTATTTTAATTGAACTGCGATAAAAACCTATAGGAGCGCCTGGAGATGATATCTCCTTGTTCTGTTTTCAGAACATCAGCCACGGGCGCAAAAAGTTTTGGGAGGCCATTCGATGGATGTAGCCAAGATCCTGACGGAATTACGCCAGGAGCGAGTACAGTTGGAAGAAGCGATATTAAGCCTCGAGCGTCTGGCGCGAGGACGCGGACGCAGACGAGGACGGCCACCCGCCTGGCTGGCCGAGCCACCGAAGCGGCGGGGTCGTCCGCCGGGAAGTAAGAATAAGGCGAACACCAAGTCCGCCGCGGAATAATCGGAAGTTTTCCTTAGCGATACAGTAAATACTTGTGGCGCAGTTTCAAGAAGTCCTGGAGAGGGGCCTCGAGCCGCTGCTGGATGGCTCGAGGATCTTCGCCAGCTTCCAGCGAGCGAATGACTGCATTGGAACCGATCAATTTCCTGTTGACCGCCAAAGCTAACTTTCCTGGATAGAGCTTCTGTAGGCCTGCCGCGACTTCCAGTCCCAGACGAACCGCGTTGAAAATCTCGCGATTTGTCACGACGAAGCGGACTCCTTCCACTCTTGCGCGTGCGAGATTGCCCGACGCCGGCCGGAAGCGGACTGGATACACCCGCAGTCCCGGAATCTGCCGCGCATTCAAATATTCGGCCAATTCACGTCCCCGGATGAAGGCGGCGCCAATCAATTCAAACGGCACGTCGGTTCCGCGTCCAACCGAGTAATTGGTGGCGCTTTCGAGCATGGCGACCCCCGGATAGAGCGTAGCGGAGGTAAGGCTGCGCATATTCGGGGATTGATCGATCCAGGGCAGTCCAGTGGAATCGAACCAGTCGCCGCGGCTCCAGTTTTTCATGGGGATGATTCGCAGGTCGGCGCGGAGATTATTTTCGGCATTGAACATTTGCGCCATCTCGCCCATGGTCATTCCGTGACGTATAGGCATGGGGAAATAGCCGATGAATGATTTATTCTCGCCGTCGAGGATGGGTCCTTCGACGCGGGTACCGGTGATCGGATTGGGGCGGTCGAGAACGTAAATCGGAATGCCGCGCGCGCCGGCCACTTCGAGGGCGTACGCCATGGTCGATATATAGGTATAGAATCTGGCGCCTATATCCTGAATATCGAAGACCAGGGTGTCGATGCCCTGCAACATTTCGGGCGCCAGGCGGCGATCCTTCTCTTTATATAAGCTCCACACCTTTAGTCCGGTGGCCGAATCTTTCGTGTCGTCCAAATTCTCGCGGTCTTCCGAACCGGAAAAGCCATGTTCGGGAGAAAACAGCGAGACTACCCGAACGCCGGCGGCCAGCATTCGGTCCACATTTCTACGACCATCCCGGTCGAGTCCGGTTTGATTGGTGATCAATCCGATTCTTTTGCCCTGGAGGGGCGCGAAATTCTGTTCATCGAGGACGTCGAGGCCGGTGAGTACTTGCGCGTTTCGGCCGATCTCGCGGCGAACTCCGGCGCCGGAAAGCGTCTCGTTGTAGCCGGTGATCTGGACGCCGGGGCCGGTCCTGCCGAGCGCAGCGGCCGTGATTGTGGCGACGCGTGCGCGCAGAGAAAGGATAGGCGGGCGCTGGATCGGGTGCACGCTATTGGCGAGCAGCACGATATAGGTCTGGCTTTCTGGATCGAGCCACATCGAAGTGCCGGTAAAGCCAGTGTGGCCATAGGAGCCGATTGGGAACAGATCGCCGCGAGGAGAGGAGAACGGCGAATCGATATCCCAGCCGAGGCCGCGCAGGATCGACTGGTCTGGAGGGGACTGCGGCGTGGTGAACTTCTCGATCGTCAGCGGGCTGAAAATCCGCGCGCCTTGCCACGATCCTTTTTGAACCATCATCTGGGCGAATCGGGCCAGATCGTCGGCGGTGGAAAACAGTCCAGCATGTCCGGCGATTCCGCCCATGAATCGCGTGGTTGGGTCGTGCACGATGCCGCGGAGAGGAGCTTCGCCCTTTGACGGCGGCTCGGTAGGAGCGATGCGGCCGCGGAGACTCGCCGGAGGCTGGAACATCGACTCGGACATGCCGAGAGGATTGAAAATTGTCTGTCGGGCGAAATCGGGCAGAGTCTGTCCGCTGACGCGGCGGACGATTTCACCGAGCAGAATAAAATTGATGTCGCTGTACACGAACCGGGCTCCGGGCGGTGCGGTGGGCTTGTCGCGCAAGGCCATGCGGATACCGGTTTCGTAACCGCTCCAGACAGGCAGGAGATCGACGTCCGGGCGCATTCCGGAAAAATGCGTGAAGAGATTGCGGATCGTGATGTCGGATTTGCCGCCCTGGAAATCGGGGAGATACTCAGTAACGCGGTCGTTCAAGCGCAATTTTCCTTCTTCGAAAAGCTTCATCACGGCCGACGTGGTAGCGACAACCTTCGTCAGGGACGCGCAGTCGAAGATGGTGTCGACGGTCATCGGCTCGGGGACGGGGAGAATGACTCGGCGACCGTACGCCTTTCGATGCACGATCTGTCCGTTATGGCCGACAATCAGCACTGCGCCGGGAATCCGATCTTCGCGGATGGCTTGTTCGATCGCGGCATCGAGCTTGGGAGATGCCGAAAAGCTCTGTCCAAATGCAGTGGCGGCGCAAGCGATAGCAAGGCACAGAAGCTTCATACTGGAAGGATAACGCAAAGTGAAGCGGACCTTACAATTACCATCGATCACCGGATTTTCGTGGCGCGGACACTCGTGTCTGCGGCGTCGAGACTCATCTCGACGCTCTCACGGTTGATTTCAAAGCGCCACATTGCCGTCCCAATAATAATGCCCGAAGTACGACACTTGCCATCCTGATCTCAGCTATTTTGTCCGACAGCCCCATAATTCCACATCACTACCCCTATATAGGGGAGGTGTAATTTTGCGTTGACCCCGGTCACAACGGCCGAAAATAGTTAACTACCTTTGTTCAGCGGACTTACCTTTTCTCAAGCGGTACGGACCACTTCCGGCAGAGCTATTGTTAGCTCAGACGGGTTTCGGCTCTGCCGAAGCCATTGGAACCACTATGGATGATCCCATTATTGACTTTCCTCCCGGGTTCTTGATCAACAGCCTCTAGCTGAGTGTTCAACGTGTAGTGCGGCGCGCTTTACGGGGCGCGCGTTACGAATACCCACAAAATGGAATGCCGCTATTGCGGCCCACCTCTGGTATTATTCCCTAGGGATATCCTGTATGGCATATCCCTAGGGAAAATCAGGCTCTCCTTTTTTCCACTTTCTCACCAACAAGCTGAAGATGGATGAAACAGATTGGCAGGTTGATCTGCCTGCTCGTGTTGATCTTCACGGGAGGCTCGATTTCCGATTCCAGGCCGACAGCCGAGGCGACTTTGGCACGAACGAATAGTCGCGCCATCGCCGAAGTTCAATCCAGCAATTATCAAGCGGCCGCTGATCTCTATTTAACCGGTTTGCGCCAAGCCCGCCGCCAGGGGGATCCGGAGTTCGTGGGGCGTTTCTTGTGGGGGCTCGGAAGCTGTCACTTCGCACAACGCCGTTACCAGGAGGCGCTCAGCGAACATCTCGAAGCGCGAGACGTTTTCGCCCATTTGGGCAAGACCGTCTACGTACGGAGAATCTATGGCAACATGGCGTCCATTTACTCACAGCTCGGTGAGCTCGACGCGGCCATCGAAGCGATGAAACGGGCAACTGGTGGCGGCCAAATAGACGATCCAGTCAATCGGACCAAGCGGCTCATCACCCTCGCCACTCTATTTGCGCAGGACGGACGGTTCGAGGAGGCGCTCAGCGCGTTCCACCGTGGAATCGCCGAGGCGGAGCTGATCGATCATCCCGAATTGCTGTCGAACGCCTGGGACAGACTGGGCGGGGAACTGCTGACGCGCGGAAGACTGCCGGAAGCGGAAGAGGCTCTGCTCAATGCTTTTCGCATTCGTAAGCTGGGCCGCCTCGCGAGCCTGGCCGGTACCTATGGAAAGCTGGGCCTGTTGCGCATGCAGCAGGGCGACCATCGCTCGGCATCGGCGCTGCTCGATGCGGGGATTGAGGCGTCGAAATCCAGCCGGGTGCGGACTCCGCAGTGGCGCGCCTATCATGCGCGGGGCAAACTGCGATTGGCAGAAGGAAAGATCACGCAGGCGCACTCCGATTTCCGAATTGCTCTAGACTTGGCGCGAAATTACCGGTTAACCACGCCGGCGAGCGATGCCACACGCGTGAGTTTGGAAAGGGTCCTCCAGGAGGTCTACACCTCGTTTGTGCAAACCGGCGCTCGCCTCTACCTCGCCGGCGGCCGGCGGCAGTTGGCGCATGACACGTTTCAGGCGCTCGAGGAGAATCGAGCGGGGAGTCTCGTGAACCGTGTTCGCGAGCGGGGTCATCTCCGGCTCCGCATGCCGCAATCCTATTGGGACACATTGGAGAAGCTGCAGTCCGCCGAAAGCGCGGCCCTGCTCGATGACTCGGATGGGCCGCGACAGGCAATGCAACGGCTCCGCAGCGAAATCGTGGAGATGGAGGTCAGGGCGGGTGGAGTGGATATTGGTCCGCAGAGTGAGCTGCTATCCCGAGTACAGCAGTCGCTCGACGGCGATACCGCTCTGTTAAGTTTTCATCTCGGGGAAAAGGACTCGTTACTGTGGGCGGTCACTGCGACGGGGGTAACGCTTTACTCCCTTCCCGGGCGCGCTACGATCACAGCGCTCGTGAATCAACTGCAACGCGCCGTCGTAACGCGTGACGCGTCAGGCGAGCGAATCGGCGTCGAACTTTACCAGGCGCTTTTCGGCGCGCTCGACGCCCGGTATCGAAGCAAGCCGCGGTGGCTACTGTCTCTTGACGACGGCCTGTTTGAGACGCCATTCGCCGCGCTCGTGGTGAGTGGAAAGACGGCCGCGCCCGTCTACCTGATCGAACGCCACGCAATTCGTATCGTCTCCGGCGCGGCTAACCTGGCGCAGGGTCCGAAGAACAATCGGATCGCAGGGTCATTTATCGGGATTGGAGATCCTGTCTACAATACGGCCGACAGCCGCTGGCGGGCCGGGACGCGCGAACCTCCAGGTAGCTGGCTGCAAATCCAACGGGCGAGCGCTGCCACGACGCAAACACTTGGACTCAGTCGGCTCCCGGGAGCCAACGCGGAGATAGAAGCGTGCGCGCGGCAATGGCGGAACGAATCGATACTACTCAAAGGGCGCGACGTTACCAGAGAAAACGTACGCCGTGTGGCGCGGACCCGCCCGGCCATCCTGCACTTCGCGACGCACATTTTGCAGGACCGCCAGCGGTCGACCGATGCGCAGATCGCGTTGAGCCTATCCGAAAACGCTCAGGACGAGCTTTTGGGTCCTTCCGAAATTGGCAGTTGGAACCTGGACGGCGGACTGGTGGTCCTTAGCGGCTGCGGTTCGGGAGTCGCGGATGCGCGGCCGGGGTCCGGCTTGATGGGCATCACTCGGGCCTGGTTGGCGGCAGGCGCAGCCGCGGTCGTGGCGACAAGCTGGCCCACTCCCGATGACGCTGGTCAGTTCTTCCAGCGCTTCTACCGGGAATTGCAACGTTCAGAAACGCGCGATCCGGCAGAAGCGCTACGGATCGCGCAGATTGACACCCTTCGATCGGGAGGGTGGCGATCGGACCCTGCTTACTGGTCCTCATACTTCGTTTTGGGGAACTACTAAATGTCACCCAGTCTAAGCCCAGAAAATCCGGCGCTCGTCGCAGAACCGCATTCCACCAATAGCGGCCAAAACTGGATTCTCCTCGTCGAGAGTATCCGAACCGGCGAATCCGGCGGTATGGAGGAGCTGTACCGCGTGTTTTCCCGCGGTGTGCGGTACTACCTGTGCAGACAGCTTGGTCCGCAAGACCTGGACGACAAAGTTCACGACACGTTTCTCATCGTCGTGCAGGCAATAAAAAAGGGTGACTTGCGCGAGCCCGAGCGGCTGATGGGCTTCGTCCGCACGGTAGTGCGCCGCCAGGTGGCGGCCCAGATCGATCGAGCCATGCAAAACCGCCGCGAGCAGGTCGACATGGATACTACCGTCCTGGTCTCCGATAAGCACGATACGCCGGAAGAGGCCGCCATCACGCGCCAGCACGAAGCGGTGGCCGAGTCTGTATTACGCAGCGTTTCGATTCGCGATCGGGAGATCCTGACGCGGTTCTATCTTATGGAACAGACGCAGGAAGAAATCTGCGACGAAATGGGCCTTTCCGAGACGCAGTTCCGGCTCCTAAAGTCTAGAGCGAAGGCGAGGTTCGGAGAATTAGGACGAAAAAAACTGGCGCGACGGAAATTTTTTTGAGAGAAGACGTCAGGAACAATACTTTATTTGCGAGTACCGTGCGTACCATGCGAAAAGGATTGCTGCCATGCAAATAGACATAGGGCCTCACCTGCAAGAGGAGGAACTGGAACAGTATTCGATGGGAAGGCTACCCGTCGATCGGATAACGGAGTTCGAGGAGCATTTCCTGGCGTGCGAGACCTGTCAGGATCAGCTTCTGGCAATGGAGGTATTCGTCAACGCCGTCCGAAGCGCCTCTCCGAAGTTGAGAAAGGCGGCGCGTTCGCGTCGCGAGTGGATTTTCGCCTGGCCGCGGGTTGGTTGGGTAGCCGGCGCTGCATTTGCGGTTACGGCTCTTTTGATCGCCAGGGGATGGACACCGGCGCCAACACGCGTGCCGGCGATTGCCACCGTGCTACTACAGGCGACGCGAGGCATCGAAGGTCTCGCGCAAGCCAAGGCAGCGGCCAGTCAACCCATCGCACTGACGATCGATTTGACGGAGATTCCAGTCGCTTCCTCGTACCGTTTCGAAATTGTGGATGCCCGGGGAAGGGCAGCCCTGGATAGTGTCGTGATTCCTGCGAATGGGAAGATCGTCCAATCGGTCACCAAGGGGCTTTCGCTGGGCCGGCACTATGTCCGGTTGTATGGAATCAATGGCGAGCTGCTGCGTGAATTTAGTTTGCTGGTCGAGGCTCAGCGCTGACATTCACTGGCAATTTGCAATTCCAGCGGCCGCCGTTCGTAGCCCGGTTGTGTGCAGCGTCGTGAAGTGAAGTGCCCGACGAGATTCGGTAGATACTTCTCGAGCGGCGTGTAGGTGAAGGCGAGTTCGCGCTTGCTTCGTCCGTTGTCCAGATTCGACATCCAGAGCCCACTGAAAGGGGAACAAGCCGGTAGTAGGTTTTCGGACTCCAGACGTTTGCGGGGAACCCTGACGGTGCGCAACTCACCTCCTGCGATTCTCGCTAGCATTCCCAGAAATTCGTCGATCGTGACTTCCTCGTCCTGCGAGAGATTGTAAGCATCGCCACGTCCGGTGTCCGATGCTGCGAGGCGAAGGATGGCGCTGACGACGTCACCGCCGTACACATGGCGCAGATTCAAATGCTGCCCGTCGGGGATCAGGATCGGTCCTCCGTCGCGGAGGCGCGCCAGGTATCCTTCGATCCGGTGATGATGGTCGCGCTCACTGTTTACCATCGGCAGGCGCAGCACAGTTGCCGGAAAACTGCGTTCCTGATGAGCCAGCATGAGCGCATCTTCGGCGGCTCGTTTTTCGATGCCGTATCTCCAATCCTCGTGGTCGGAAGAGTTTTCGGGGGCGGGGATGGTCGAGCCCGCGTAGTCTTTCTCAAGAAAAGGCCGTGAGAGGCCGGACCGGACCAGATAGACCTGCCCGGTGCTGAGCATGATGTATCGGCCCGCTCTTGAGTTGAAGATTCGGGCGGCGGCCTGCGCGTCGTCGCCGGTGTAGAGAGTTGTGTCGATGACAACGTCGAACTCGCGTCCAGCGAATGCGCTTGCGAGCTGATCGGCGTCACTTCGATCGCCGTAGACTTGCTGCACTGGCGGCGGAAGCGGAGCCTGGGTTTGTCCTCTGTGGAAAACGGTGACCTGGAAGCCGCGGTCGACCAGGCTCGAAACTAGCGGCGGACCCAGGTTGCGGGTTCCCCCAATCACCAGGGCTTCCATCAGAAAATCCGGCGCTTTAGCCGGGCTACGTTGAATTTAGCTGTTTCAGCGACAGCCATGACGGCCATGACGCCGGACTGCACGGGATCGCTGACCACCAGGTCCGCCGCATCGGGAACACTACCTGCCATATTCAGGCTGATTACCAGCAGACCGGTTTGGCGAACCTCGCGGACGGCCTGTTCAATGTCGCCGCCCATCAGCGCGCCTGCCAGAACCAAAGCCTTGACGCGCGGCAACCGGGCGACGGCGCGCACCGCGTCGGCCAGAGCCTGCTCACCCACGAGCGGAATGGTGTCGACCGAGATGTGCTCGCCGCGGATATTGTGGCGATCGGCTTCGGAAATTGCGCCGATCGCCACTTGTCCCACTTGCGCGCCGCCGCCCATGATGATGATCCGCTTGCCGTAGATCTTCTCCAGGCTCTGCACGACTTCGACGTCGCGAACCACGGGCAGCTTACGCAGGTCGTCGATAAGCGGAGCAATCTCGGCGGGAAGCTCAATTTCGAAGTAAATTCGCGCCAGTGGCGGTTGATTATCAATAATGGCGACCGAAACGATGTCACCCTGATGCGCCGCAATGACACCAGTGAGGCGATGAAGCAGACCGAGGCCTTCATCGGCACGAACGACCAGCCCGATTTTTTCCGCTTTATTCACGATTCCTAACAGTATAGGTCACGCTCGTTTATACTGCTAAGATC
>Ga0075421_100007001_pt1 | contig 13783 bp, 15 predicted proteins | sample SoiMetdeltSBSDD5_FD_75292 | JGI IMG/M metagenome (GOLD analysis project Ga0075421, IMG submission 75292) | Bulk soil microbial communities from a Populus tree surrounding site in Tennessee, USA - Soil MetaG P. deltoides SBSDD5 | ecosystem: Environmental > Terrestrial > Soil > Tree plantation...
GTCGAGCTCATGCAGGAATGCCAGTCGGCGTCGGATCAAAGCGCCAGCTTGCTCGAGGCCTATCTCGACCGCACGCATGCCGACTGGCGGACATGGGCCGGCGCGCACCGAAGTTCAGCTGGCGTGCCGCCGCCTGGCACGGCGATGAGCAGGGAAGAGGCGTATGCGGTCTTGGGCCTCAAACCAAATTGCGGCGAGAAGGACATCCGCGTGGCCCATCGGCGGCTCATGAAGCAATATCATCCGGACCGCGGGGGCTCGGATTACCTCGCCGCAAAGATCAATCAGGCGAAGGAGGTGCTGCTCGGGCGAGCTTGAGGCAATGACGATGAAGCGGGCACACAAGAAAGGCCCCGCCGAAGCGGGGCCCTCTTACGCTACGCCACTCACAGCTTTCATCCTTGGGGAGCCAGGGGCAAGCAGCTCAGGCCCTTGCGTTCCAGCACCTTGCATGCCTCGCGCGCCGAGCTTTGGTTGAAGCCCGAAAAGCGCGCTCGATAAAGGGTCGATGATCCGTTTTTGATGGGGATCGCGAATGCGGACTTACCCGCCAGTGGATTGAGGTCCATGGACAACGCCTTCTCGATGATGCGCATGGCTCCATCGCGGGTCGGGTAGGCGCCGATCTGAATTTGCCAGCCGGCCCTGGGCTTGAGGGTGGCCTCGGCTTCGGCCTTGGCTTCACCTTCCGTCCTCGTGGCCTGGGGTGGTTCCGCGGCAGCCGCCGCAGCAATCTTGAAAAGGGAATCAGTCGCCAGGACTTCCTTCTTGGCCGTCATGGCTTCCTTGCTCTCCCCGCTCGTTACCGGCCAATCATCAGCGGACTCATCCTCGCCATCCTCCGATTCCGACTCGAGTGTCGCAACTTCACCTTCGGTTGGCAGCGTTTCCTGCTGCTTGGCTTCCACCGTGACAGAGACACGCTTGGCGTTCGGTTTGGGAAGCGGTGGGGAGACACTTGCCTCCATGACGACCGGTTCAGAGATCTGCTTGCCGTTCCAGCCGGGCGGAGTGCCGGCAGCGGCGGCAATGGTGTTGACGCGGGAGGCCGATGCCTTGGCGAAATATTTGTCGAGCATCTTCATCATGTAGGCATTGCGGGCGCCACCCGTCTTGCCGCCCATGACGACACCCACGAGGCGCTTGCCCTTGCGGGCCGCCGATGCCGTGAGATTGAAGCCGGAGGCGTGGATATAGCCCGTCTTGATGCCGTCTGCTCCCTCATATTTTCCAAGCAACCGATTGTGCGAACGGATGACCCTGCCCTTGTAGGTGAAGCTCGTGAGGCGGAAATAAGAGTAGTACTGCGGAAAGTCGCGCTGGATGCGCAGGCCCAAGGTGGCCATGTCGCGCGCGGTGGTGACCTGTTGAGGGTCGGGGAGTCCCGAAGCATTGCGAAATGTGGTGCGCGTCATTCCCAAGGCGCGCGCGGTGTTGGTCATGCGCGCAGCAAAGGCTCTCTCGCTTCCCGAGATGTTCTCGGCAATAGTCGCGGCGACATCATTCGCCGAACGCGTCACCAAGGCCTTGATGGCGTTCTCCACGGCCAAGCTCTCGCCCGGTTTCAGTCCGAGCTTGGAGGGCGGACGCGAAGCGCCATGCGCAGAACATTTCAGCGCGGAGGTGAGCTTGAGCCTTTCCGCCTTCAGCTCCTCGAAGAGAATGTAAAGCGTCATCATCTTGGTCAGTGAGGCCGGATAACGCGGGGCATCGGGGTTCTGTGAAAAAAGAACCTTCCCCGTGTGAGCGTCGACCGCCATGGCGGAAAAGCCCGAAGAAGCGGCCGCGGGCAGGACGCCGATGGTAAAAACTATCGCTAGGGAAAGGAGAAAAAGATGAACGCGGTTGATCATGCAAACCCAATAGCGGATTGAGTTCGGTCGCGCATCAGCTGTCATTTCTCTGTAATCCCTCGGTCTCAGAATTTAGTCAAGAGAAGCAAAAATGCCGCAATGGCCGTGAGCAGCGTGCCGTTTGGAGAAATGCCTGTCTGAATCAAATGGCCACCCTCCAGCCCGCCCGGCAAGGAAAATATGGCGGTCCAAATGGAGCACAGCATGGGGCAGACCTCCGTGGCAATGAGCTTTATATCGGGCACGAGGGGGTGCCCCGACCGATAGTCTTCCGACACGGTTACCAACTGGTAAAGATTGGGGCTTCTGCGGCTATGTTGCAGTGCAAAAAAATTCCTTGACGTCATTTGTGCAGTGCATATATAGAGGGCCAACGGCGACTTCCCCCGGTCGCCTTGTCACAGGATGGAGAGATTTGAATGTTTAAATCGGTTGAGGAATTCCAAACGTTCAGCAAGGAAGGTTTCGAGGCTTACGTGGCTGCCGCAACGGCCATGACCAAGGGGCTTCAGAACATTGCAGCGGAGTCGGCGGATTATTCTCGCAAGTCCTTCGAGAAGGGCACGCAGGCCATTGAAAAAGTGATGTCTGCCAAGTCGGTCGAGAAGGCACTCGAACTGCAGCAGGGTTTCCTGAAGGACTCCTATGAGAGCTTCCTGTCGCAGGTCACTCGCTTCAACGAACTCTATGCCAACGCCCTCAAGGAAGCTTACAAGCCCTTCGAGGCGCAGGTCGCTCAGGTGACGAGCAAGGTCTCGTCCAAGTAATCTGCTTTTTTAGAACTTGATGGCGCCTGGTGCAAGCTTGCACCGGGCGTTTTTTCTTTGCGCGCCCCACGCAACTAGCCCTCGTAATAGAAGTTGAATCACTTACATTATCTCGGCACGATATGCGCTCCGGGGACTGCATTTTACGGTTGGCGAGGCAGGCTCATCTGAATGGCCGATAAGAATCGAAACAAGACGGACGGGCAAACAGGGGTCATCACGCGGACGGCTCCGAAAACCAAGAAACCGTCCCTATATAAGGTTCTGCTGCTCAACGACGACTACACGCCAATGGAATTCGTGGTTCACGTGCTTGAGAGATTTTTCAACAAGGGGCGGGACGAGGCTACACGCATTATGCTGCATGTCCATCAGAAGGGCATTGGCATTTGCGGGGTCTATACCTTCGAAGTTGCGGAGACAAAGGTGACCCAGGTGATGGACTTTGCGCGCCAGCACCAGCATCCGCTACAATGCACCATGGAAAAAGAATAGGAGCTCCCGTGCCCACATTTTCCCGCAGCCTGGAACAAGCTCTTCACCGCGCACTCTCGATCGCGAGTGAGAAAAATCACGAGTATGCCACTCTCGAGCATCTGCTTCTCGCCCTGATCGACGATCGCGATGCGGCCGCGGTCATGCGCGCCTGCAGCGTCGATATGGAGCTGCTGCGCCGCAACCTCGAAAACTACATTGACAACGAGCTTTCGAGCCTGATGGTCGACGAAGGGGAAGGATCGAAGCCAACAGCCGGATTCCAGCGGGTCATTCAGCGCGCGGTCATCCACGTCCAATCCTCGGGGCGCGAGGAGGTGACGGGCGCCAATGTGCTCGTGGCCATTTTCGCGGAGCGCGAAAGCCATGCCGCCTTCTTCCTGCAAGAGCAGGACATGACGCGTTACGATGCCGTAAACTTCATCTCTCACGGGATCGCCAAACGACACGGGTCATCGGAAACGCGGCCTGTTCGGGGCGTCGATGAGGATTCATCCGACGATGCGCCGGGCGAGCAGGGCAAGAAGACGGGCGAGTCCGCTCTGGAGGCCTATTGCATCAATCTCAACAGGAAGGCCGAGTCAGGCAAGATCGACCCGCTCATCGGCCGCGAAGCCGAGGTGAACCGGACGATTCAGATCCTATGCCGGCGGCAGAAGAACAATCCGCTCTACGTAGGCGATCCGGGCGTTGGCAAGACGGCCATCGCCGAGGGCCTGGCGCGCCGCATCGTCAAGGGCGAGGTGCCGGAGGTCTTGAAGAGCTGCACTATCTTCCAGCTCGACATGGGCGCGCTTCTGGCGGGCACCCGCTACCGCGGTGATTTCGAGGAGCGCATCAAGGCGGTGATCAAGGAGATCGAGCGCTTTCCCGGCGCCATCATGTTCATCGACGAGATCCATACTGTCATCGGGGCCGGCGCCACCAGCGGCGGCGCCATGGACGCGTCCAACCTGCTCAAGCCGGCGCTGGCGGGCGGGATTTTGCGCTGCATCGGGTCCACGACCTACAAAGAGTATCGCCAGCATTTCGAGAAGGACAGGGCGCTCGTCCGCCGTTTCCAGAAGATCGACGTGAACGAGCCCTCGATCGAGGACGCGTGGAAAATTCTCAAAGGTCTCAAGCCGTATTATGAGGAATTCCACAAGGTCCGCTACACGGAGGACGCCATCAGGTCGGCGGTGGATCTCTCCGCCCGCTATATGAACGACCGGAAGCTTCCGGATAAGGCCATCGACGTGATCGATGAATCGGGTGCCTCGCAGATGCTCGTCTCGGAAAGCAAGCGCAAGACGGTGATCGGCGTGAAGGAGATCGAAGAGACCGTCGCCACGATGGCGCGCATTCCACCCAAGACGGTTTCCAAGAACGATGCCGAGGTGCTCAAGGACCTCTCCGCCAATCTCAAGCGGGTCGTGTTCGGCCAGGACCGCGCCATCGACGCGCTGACGGCTGCGATCAAGCTTGCACGCGCGGGACTGCGCGAGCCGGAGAAGCCCATCGGCTGTTACCTCTTCTCAGGTCCCACCGGCGTCGGCAAAACAGAAGTCGCCCGCCAGCTTGCCGATACGCTCGGGGTGAAGCTTCTGCGCTTCGACATGTCGGAGTATATGGAGCGCCACTCGGTGTCGCGTTTGATCGGTGCGCCCCCGGGCTATGTGGGCTTCGACCAGGGTGGTCTTTTGACCGACGGCGTCGACCAGAATCCCTATTGCGTTCTTCTGCTCGACGAGATCGAGAAGGCGCATCCCGACCTGTTCAACATTCTCCTGCAGATCATGGACCATGGGAAGCTTACCGACCACAATGGTAAGTCGGTGGAATTCCGCAACACCATTCTGATCATGACGACCAATGCCGGCGCCCAGGATCTGGCGAAGGCGGCCTTCGGTTTCACCCGAACCACTCGCGAGGGCGACGACGCCGAGGCTATCAACCGGATGTTCTCGCCCGAATTCCGAAATCGTCTCGATGCCATCATCGGCTTCGATCACCTGCCGACCGAGATCGTCCGGCGCGTGGTGGAGAAGTTCATCATGCAGCTCGAAGCGCAGCTGGCGGAACGGCAAGTGATCATCGAGCTCAGCGAGGAAGCCGCCGATTGGCTGGCGCGCAAAGGCTATGACCAGCAAATGGGTGCCAGGCCCTTGGCGCGGATCATCCAGGAGCACGTAAAGAAACCTCTCGCCGATGAGGTTCTTTTCGGCAAGCTCGTTTCGGGCGGTACGGTGAAAGTCATGTTCGAGAAGACGCCCGACGGCGAGGGCAAGCTCGCTTTCACCTATATTGACCGCGACCGGGAAAAGGCCCTGCCGCGGCCGCCCATCCGCAAGGCGCTGCCGCGGCCGAAGTCGAGCCGGCCAAAGGGAGGAAACTCCGGAGGACCCAAGAGTAATCCGCAGTCGGTCCATTAGGGCCGATGCGGCCGCCGGACGCAGCCGATCAATCTTCCTATGACTGGCGCGGCCTGCCGGCCGGCATGCGGGCTGCGGCAAGCCTTGCCGGGCTCGTCATGGCGGCCTCATTCCTCGGCTTCGGTGCCTTGCTCAGGAGTCTCGATTTCGATCTCGTGGCGGGTCTCGCCACCGTTCCCCTCATTTGGGCGCTGCCGGGCCAAGTCGTCTTCGTCGATTCCTTCGACAAGACCTTGACCATGGTCGCCACGACGCTTGCCGTGAGCATCACGGCCGTCAGGCTTATGCCGCTGACGGTGCTCGTTCTGGCGCAGACGCGGGTTCCGGGGGCGGCGCGCTGGCCCGAATTCCTGGCCGCGCATTTCGTGGCGATCACCTTGTGGCTTCTCTCCAATCAGAAGATGGACGTCGTTCCCTACCGGAGGCGTCTGCCGTGGCTCATCGGGCTTGGAGCCACGCTCTGCGCCTCGATGGTGGTCTTCTCCGCACTCGGCTATGTGCTGGCGGACGCACTCCCCGTTCCCCTTGCCGCGACGCTCGTGTTCTTCACGCCTGCATTCTTCCTGCTGTCGCTTCTGAGCGGCTTACGGTGGCGGCTCGAATATGCGGCTCTCCTTCTGGGCGCCATCCTCGGTCCGATCACCTATCGCATCGCCCCCGACTTCGACCTCTTCGTGGCGGGAATCATCGGCGGGACGGCTGCCTTTGCCGTCGGCCACATGATGAAGGAACGAAGATGACCGGCGTGTGGCTCAACCTTGCCGCGGCGGCGGCCGCCACCTATTGCTGGCGCTTGTTCGGCGTCATGGCATCGCGCCGGATGGCGGCCGACAGCCCGCTCATCCTTTGGGTGAGAGCGGTGGCAACGGCACTCATCGCCGCATTGGTCATGCGTTTCGTTTATGCTCCCTCGGGGCTGCTGGCCGAGACGCAACTCTCAAGCCGCATCTTGGCGCTCGCGGCGGCGGTGGGCGGATATTTCGTTGCCGGAAAGAGAATCGAAGCCGGCGTGGCCACGGCGGCAATCGTTTTCGTGATCCTCGAAAGCCTTTGAGTGCAGGGAACATCCTCTTGGCAGGCTCGTTGGTGTCGCGATCATCAGACGAAAGGAACCACTCTCATGAAAGCCACTTCGGCCCTGCTGTTCGCTTGCGCCATGTCCTTTGCGGCAACTGGCGCTCTCGCGCAGGACACGACGACCCAGCAGCAAACGACGGGGGCGCAAAGTTCCACCTCGACCACCACCCCTAGCACCGGCCAGTCCGGCAGCATGGGCGGAATGTCCTCCGGCATGGGCGGCGGCATGGAAATGGCCCATGACTATCCGCGCGGGGGATGGGGCCCACAAAACGGAGACTGGGGCTGGGGATATCCGGGGATGGGCTGGCGTCACTATGGTTGGGATGATGATGACTGGGGTCCCCGCATGAGGCCTTGGGAACGTCATCACATGGGCGGAGGCTGGGGTTATCCCGGCATGATGGGTGGCGGCGACTATGGAATGATGGCGCATCACGGAATGATGGGACCCGCTGGCATGCACGGTCTCGCCATGATGGTCCCCATGGTCATGGCGATGATGGACACCAATAACGACGGTGCGCTGTCGCTCGAGGAAGTGCAGGCCGTGCACGCGCGCATGTTCAACTTCATCGACCGCAACAAGGACGGCAAGGTCACGCCCGACGAAGTGCAGATGGCATTCGGCGGCGGGTTTTTCGGCGGCCCTCCGGCGCCAATGGGCGGCGGTGCTACAACGGGAACCGGGCAGGGGACGACGAACCAGTAGAGTATCTGTTTTTCGTCATGCGCGGACTTGATCCGCCCGCGGCGCGAAGAAGATGGCCGGGTCAAGCCCGGCCATGACGGATGTGAGATGAAATGTCGGACTTATGAGCCGAGCGCTTCGCGAATTCTCTTCGCATGGTCGGCAAGCTCGGCGGGATCTGCCATTTGCCGTGCGTGCTGCCTAAGCGGCTCGCCAGCTTTCCTCGGAATGACATGGACGTGGAAGTGAAACACTGTCTGTCCCGCCGCTTCCTCATTGAACTGCATGATCAATACGCCGTCTGAATTGAAGGCTTTCTTCACCGCGCGGGCGATCTTCTGCGCAGTTTTCATGACGGCGCAGAGGTCCTCGGGCTCGACATCCAGAAGATTGCGCGACGGCCGCTTGGGCACGATGAGAGTGTGACCTGCGGCCTGGGGCATGACATCCATGAAGGCAAGCGTGGCCTCGTCTTCATGCACCCTCTGGCAAGGAATTTCGCCTCGCAGGATCCGGCCGAAAATATTGCTCTGATCATAGGCAGTCATGGTGTTTCTCCATTCTTGCGGAAGGGCGAGTGCTGGGCGAGTTCAACCTGGTCCTCGGAGACGGCCTGCCGCTCCTGGAGCAGGTAGCGGTCGACCGCCTGGGCGAGGCGCGGATCGGCAAAATAATGCGCCGAATAGGTCGACCTCGGCAAATAGCCGCGGGCAAGCTTGTGCGGTCCTTGCGCGCCGGCCTCGACCCAATCGAGCCGCTGCGCAATGGCGAATTCGATGGCCTGATAATAGCAAGCTTCGAAATGCAGCATGGGGTGATGTTCGATCGCACCCCAGTTGCGGCCATAAAGCGTGTTGCCGCCGATGAAGTTCAGGGCACCTGCAATCAGCCGTCCGCTCCTGCGGCACATCACGAGGAGGATGCGGTCGGCCATGGCGTCGGACAGAAGCGAGAAGAAGCGGCGGTTGAGATAGGGCGAACCCCATTTGCGCGAGCCCGTGTCCATGTAAAAGTTGAAGAATGAATCCCAGTGGCGCTCGCAGATGTCTTTGCCCGTCAGCCACTCGCAAGCGATGCCCAGATCGCGCACGGCCTGGCGTTCCTTGCGGATGTTCTTGCGCTTGCCGCTCGAGAGCTGGCTGAGGAATTCATCGAAGCTTCCATAACCTTCATTGTGCCAGTGGAATTGTGTGTCGGTGCGCTGCAGAAGGCCCGCTTCGCCCAGCAATCGCCAATCGGCCTCTTCGAGGAAGGTGAGGTGAAGGGAGGAGGCCGAAAGCTTCTGACACAGGGACAGCGCGCCGGCGATCAGGCGCTTTTTCTGGGTCTCCGGTTCCCTGCCCGACGCCATGAGGCGGGGACCGGTGACCGGGGTAAAAGGCACGCTTGACTGAAGCTTGGGATAATACCGGCCGCCGGCCCGCTCGAAAGCGTCGGCAAAGGCGTGATCGAACACATATTCGCCGAGACTGTGGGACTTGAGATAGCAAGGCATGACGGCGAGCACCGTCTCGTTCTTGTCCTCGAGCACGAGATGCTGTGCGAACCAACCGGTCTTGCGCGTGGCTGATCCCGACTTCTCCAGCGCCAGCAGGAACCCGTGATCCACGAAGGGATTGTAGGGCTGGCCCGGGGGATTGGCATGTGCGTTCCATGCCTCGGCATCTATGTCCTCGAGCGAATTGTAGACTCTGATCTGCACGCAAACCTCACGGGCGGAAGCCTTCGAAGGTAATCTGATCGCTATAGCGCCGCGCCGTGTCTGCCTGGGCCTTCGACCGGATCGTCCAGGAAATGACCGGCATTCCGGCTGCGCGCAGCGCCTGGACAGGAGGCCAGGGCAAGCCTTCAACTTCGAAGGAAATGAACTGCGGATCGCTTCGCTCCAGATGGGCGAGGTGCCTGAGCTCCAGCCGCCGGGTAAGGTCCAGGCGGCGCCAGACGCCGCGATCGTCGACGCGATCGGCGACGATGCCGCGCACCGTTTTCGGCGACAGGCGTCTCACCGCTGCGACGATATCCGGATCGAAGGACATGAGAGCATGGGGCCCCTTATAGCTTGCGAGCAGCTCGACCGCACGCCGAGCAAGCGCCGTATCGCCATTCCATTGGCTCTTGATCTCGATGACAAGCGGAACTCGCCCGTGCACGTGGTCCAGAAGCTCGCCCAACTCCGCCATTCGCGCCGTCGCATTTCTGAATTCGATTTTCTTCAATTCCGCGCTCGTGCGGGCTGACACCCTGCCACGCGTCGCGGTGAGACGGTCAAGCGTATTGTCGTGAAAAACCATGGCCTCGCCGTCAGCGCTCATCTGCAGATCGCACTCGATGGCGTAGCCCTCCGCTATGGCAGCAGTGAAGGCCGCCAGGGTGTTTTCGATGCGGTTGGCTGCGGCATCGTGAAGGCCCCGATGGGCGATTGGCCTTGCCGTCAGCCAGGCAAGCTTCCGCGCAAGTGGAGATAGCATCAATCGGGAGGCTACTCGACCTCGAAAATCGCCTCGACCTCGACGGCGACGTTAATGGGAAGCGACCCGGAGCCGACGGCGGAGCGCGCGTGCCTGCCCTTGTCGCCAAACACTTCAACGATAAGGTCGGACGCACCGTTGATCACTTTCGGCTGATCGGCGAACTCGGGCGTGCCGTTGACGAAGCCCAAAAGCTTCACGCAGCGCCTGACGCGGTCGAGATTGCCGCCGCAGGCGTCCTTCACCTGGGCCAGTATGTTGATAGCGCACAGACGGGCCGCCTTGGCGCCTTCTTCGATGCTGAAGTCTTTCCCGACCTTGCCCTGATATTCGAACTTGCCGTCTTTGAGGGGCACCTGGCCCGAGGTGAACACCAGGTTGCCGGTGCGAACCCAGCCCACGTAGGTGGCCACGGGCTTGGCCGGCGCCGGCAGCTCAATGCCGATCTCCTTCAGTCGCGCGTCGATCTTACTCATAATTTCCCTCTTGGCTGCTTATGGTCAGCGGCGATAGCACAGCACCGTTCCGGTGGAAAGCGCGTCAACCGTCATGACGCTTTTTGTTCGTTATCCACGGGCTTGATATCACACCAGCCGATCGCGAGGTGGCTTGCCTGTGAAAAACTGCTCGAGATTGTCGACGGCGCGCATGCCCATGGCGGTGCGCGTGTCGGGCGTGGCGCTGCCGAGATGCGGAAGAAGGAAAATGTTTTCCAGCTCGCGGAAGCGAGGGTCGATCTTCGGTTCGTTGCGAAACACATCGAGGCCCGCCGCCGCGAGCCTCCCCGATTTGAGCGCAGCGATGAGATCATCATCGTTGATGATGTCGCCCCGCGCGGAGTTCACCAGTATGGCGCCTTCCGGCAGTTTCGATAGCACCTTGGCGTCTATGATGCCGCGCGTCTCGGGAGTGGAGGCGCAATTGATGGACAGGAAATCGCTGAAGGGCAGCATGTCGTCGAGACTCGAATGATAGCGGGCACCCTGTTCCTTGTCGGGCGCTAGGCGAGTGCGGTTGAAATAATGAATTTCGATGTCGAAGCCGCGGGCCCGCTTGGCAAGAGCCTGGCCGATGCGACCCATGCCCAATATGCCGAGTCTTTTGCCCGTCACGTCATGACCGAGGGGTGCCGTGGGCGACCAGGAGGCCCAGCGATTCTCGCGCACCATGCGATCGCCCCAAGAAGCTCCCCGTGCCGCACCCAGGATCAGGAGCATGGCGATGTCGGCGGTCGCATCGGTGAGGACGTCAGGCGTATTGGTAATGGCTATGCCCCGGGCCTTGGCAGCCTGAAGATCGATGTGATCATGGCCGACCGAAAAAGTGGCGATGATGCGCACGGACTGGGGCAGGGCGGCGATCGACTCGGCAGAGAACTTCTCCCCGGGGGTTATGAGCAAACCGTCCATCCCCTGCGACTTGTCGTGCAGCTCCCGATGACCAAGCGGTACGTCTTCAGCATTCAGCCTCGCGTCGAAATCCTTCGAGAGCCGGAGCCGGGCTTCGACGGGCTTGGGGAGCTTGCGCGTGACAAGGACTCTCTTTTTGGTCGGCATACGGGGGAGCCTTTGACTGGAGATGGGCGTTTCTAGTACCCATTGCGGCAAACGTGGCAATGGCCTACCGATGATGTCAACCACCCCAAGGAGAATTGCAACCGTGCGGCTGGCGCTTTCTCTTTCAATCGCGGCGTTTTGGACCCTGACGGCCGGGCCGAGTCTGGCCATCAGTCCGGGCGCCGTGCACCTGCAACCTCATGTCGCGGTTTACGACCTTTCCCTGCTCAAGGCCGGCGACAGGGCGGGGATCACGGGGGTGAACGGGCGACTGGCCATCGAGCTTTCGGGCTCGGAATGCGAGGACTGGACGGTGAACTTCCGAATGGTGAGCCAGTTCTTCAGCGAGGATCAGACCACGCGGTTGCTGGATACGCAAAGCTCCACCTGGGAGGCCGGTGATGGCAACGCCATCAACGTCTCGCAGCGTCATTTCGTCGACAGTTCGCTCGACTCGGAATCAAAGGTCACGGCTTCAAAGGAGGCCGACGGGCGCACATTGGGGATGGTCGACAAGCCGAAGCCCCAGCAATTCGAGCTTCAGAAGGGGACGATCTTTCCCGTGATGCATCTGCACAAGCTGCTCGAGACCGCAGCGCAGGGCAAGCAGTTGGACAAGAGCAACGTCTTCGACGGCACGGAAGGCACAAAATCGTATACGGCCACCACGTTCATAGGCCGATCCCGAACAAACGGCGAGCAGCACACCAAATTGTTGGCGTCAGATGCAGTAAAATTGAAATCCGTGCGCGCCTGGCCGGCGGTGATCAGCTATTACGATCAGGCGCAGAGCGACAACAATGATGGGCTGCCGAGCTACGAAGTGGCAGTCGAGATGTTCGAGAACGGAGTCTCGGGCGACATGGCTATCGACTATGGCGATTATTCGCTCGACGCCAAGCTATCGAAACTCGAGCTGAAGCCCTATGGGGTTTGCCGTTAAGCTCTTCTCGATGCCATAGAGATCATCTGCGCTCGACGTAACCTACCTTTCTTCAGTCTTCGTCCATCCAGTCGGGCGGGCTCGTCGGCGGATTGGCGTCCGGCGCTTGGCGCTTGAAGGACAAGCCTTTCTCCACGGCAGCGGGCCCGAACTTCTCGCGCAGCTTGTCGATCGCACGCTCGGCACGGGCCTTGAGCCCGAAGGCCGGCTCGAGATCATAGAGCTCGCGGTCCGGTCCCGCCGTCTCCAAGGAGGAAAGGCTAACTCCGATGAGCCTATAGGCCGTTCCATCGACTTCGGGCCTGAGAAGCTCCCTGGCCGTTGCAAAGATGCGTTCTGCAAGCTGTGTGGGGTCAGCGATCGTCTGGCTCCGCGTGCGCAGCTTGAAACGGCTCGTCTTGAGCTTGAGGACAATAGTTGCTCCTGCGAGTCCCGCCCGTTTGGCGCGCCGCGATACTTTTTCGACCATCTGCCAGAGGATGCGATGCAGTTCCTCGCCATCGGTGATGTCTTCCGAAAATGTCGTCTCGGCGCCAATGCTTTTTGCCGCATCGGTTATCGATACGTCGCGATGATCTTCGCCACGGGAGAGATGATAGAGCCTGACACCCATGGCGCCGAAGCGACGGATAAGCTCGTCTCGATCAATCGATTGCAGCTGGCTGATCCGGGTGATGCCATATTTTGCGAGCTCCGCCTGCATCACCTTGCCTACGCCCCAGATCAGCGATACCGGCTTGTCGCTCAAAAATGCAATCGCCTCCTTGCTCCCGATGATCGAGAACCCACGCGGCTTGTCGATGTCGGAAGCGACTTTCGCCAGATATTTGTTGTAGGAGAGACCTATGGATACGGTTATGCCGATATCCGTCTCGATCCGCCTGGCCAGCCTCGCCAGGGAAAGTGCTGGCGGCGCACCGTGAAGGCGCTCCGTGCCGGCAAGGTCGAGGAAGGCTTCATCGATGGACAAGGGCTCGACGAGCGGCGTCGTCTCGAGCATGAGCTTGCGGATCTGACGGCCCACCTCTGCATAGTGGTCCATGCGAGGGCTGACCACCACGGCTTCCGGACAGAGCTTCAGCGCCTGAAACATGGGCATGGCTGATTTGACGCCCGCAATCCGCGAGATGTAGCAGGCGGTGGCCACGACGCCGCGCTTGCCGCCGCCGACGATCACCGGCCTGTCCCTGAGTTCCGGATTGTCGTGCTTTTCGACGGCTGCGTAGAAGGCATCGCAATCGATATGCGCAATTGTCAAAGCGTCGATCTCGGGATGCCGCAGGAGCCGGGGCCCGTGGCAATTGGCGCAGCGGAGATCGTGACCTGCCACCGGTGCGAAACAATCCCGGCAGAATCCCAAGGTTCGGGTCGTGGCGCTCTGCATGGGCCCTCGTCACATCGAGGGACCATAGCATAGGACACCGGGCACGCTGAAATCGTCAGGTGCTCAAATGCCGAGACCGACCGCGGTTCTCATGAAGCAACCAGGCCGCACAGAGGAGAATTGCGGCCACCGCTG
>Ga0075421_100007007_pt1 | contig 13777 bp, 8 predicted proteins | sample SoiMetdeltSBSDD5_FD_75292 | JGI IMG/M metagenome (GOLD analysis project Ga0075421, IMG submission 75292) | Bulk soil microbial communities from a Populus tree surrounding site in Tennessee, USA - Soil MetaG P. deltoides SBSDD5 | ecosystem: Environmental > Terrestrial > Soil > Tree plantation...
TTGTCGCGGCAGATGTCGAGCAGGTGCGACGGCGGCGGGGCATCGGTGACGAAATAGTCGAGCTGCGAGATATGGCCGATGCGCACCGGCGCGGTGCGCTCGTACTTCATGCGGTCGGCCACCAGGATGGACTTGCGGGCGCAGCCCATGATGGCCTGCGCCACCTTCACCTCGCGGTAGTCGAAGTCCAGCAGCGTCCCGTCCTCGTCGATGGCCGAGGTGCCGATGACCGCGTAATCCACCTTGAACTGGCGGATGAAATCCACGGCCGCCTCGCCCACCACGCCGCCGTCCGAGTGCCGCACCACCCCGCCGGCGACGATCACCTCGATCTGGTCGTAGCCTTGCAAGATATTGACAACATTTATGTTATTCGTGATCGCCAGGAGCCCCTGCTTGCCGCGCAGGGCCACCGCCACCTGCTCGGTGGTGGTGCCGATGTTGATCAGGATCGAGGAGTTGTCGGGGATCAGGGCCGCCGCCCGCGCCCCGATCCGGCGCTTCTCCTCGGTGGCGAGCCCGCGCCGCGCCTCGTAGCCGAAGTTGGCGATCCCCGAGGCGAGGACAGCGCCGCCGTGGTAGCGCTGCAGGACGCCCCGCTCGCACAGGTCGTTGAGGTCCTTGCGTATGGTCTGGGGGGTGACGTTGAAGCGGTCTGCCAGCGCCTCCACGCCGACCCGGCCCTCCGACTTCGCAAGCGCAACGATGTCCGCCTGTCTGGGGGTGAGCACGTCCATCCCTTGCAACCTCCTGGCCTTGCGCTTTATTTCGATTTTCCAGGCTGGACAAGCCCTCGGCGCGAAAGGGATAGACTTTGTCTTTGGCGACGGCCTGTCCTCTCCAGCAAACCCCAATCATGCCCTCACTCCGCCGAAGAGTCGTGCAGGAATGAAAGGTACTGACGCAAACAGATTTTCGATTGACATTCGTTTTGCTTCGCTCGTAGCGTGGGCGCACGTCTCGAAAAGCTCTCAGGGAGGAGATTATCCAAATGAGGGGACGACAGCTGACAATCGCGCTGGCGACATGCGGGCTGACCGCATGCGCAAGCGCCGCCTGGGCCGGCATGGACGAGGCCAAGAGGTGGATCGAGAAGGAGTTTCAGCCTTCGGTGCTGACGACGGACCAGCAGCTGAAGGAGATGGAGTGGTACGTCAACGCCGCCAAGCCGTTCAAGGGCATGGAGATCAACGTGCTGTCGGAGACCATCCCGACGCACGAGTACGAGTCGAAGGTGCTGACCAAGGCGTTCGAGGAGATCACCGGCATCAAGGTCAACCACCAGCTCCTGGGCGAGGGCGAGGTCGTCCAGGCGGTGCAGACCCAGATGCAGACCAACCGCAATCTTTACGACGCCTACATCAACGATTCCGACCTGATCGGCACCCACTCCCGCCTGCAGGCGGCCGTCAACCTCTCCGACTGGACCAAAAGCGAGGGCAAGGACGTAACGTCGCCCACCCTCGACATCGACGATTTCATCGGCCGGTCCTTCACCACCGGCCCGGACGGCAAGCTGTGGCAGCTCCCCGATCAGCAGTTCGCCAACCTCTACTGGTTCCGCAAGGACTGGTTCGACCGGCCGGACCTGAAGAAGCGCTTCAAGGACAAGTACGGCTACGACCTCGGCGTCCCCGTCAACTGGTCGGCCTACGAGGACATTGCCGAGTTCTTCACCAACGACGTGAAGGAGATCGACGGGGTCCGCGTCTATGGTCATATGGACTACGGCAAGCGCGCCCCCGACCTCGGCTGGCGCATGACCGACGCCTGGCTGTCCATGGCCGGCACCGCCGATAAAGGGCACCCGAACGGGCGTCCGGTCGACGAGTGGGGAATCCGCATGGAGAAGGATTCCTGCAATCCGGCCGGTGCATCGGTGTCTCGCGGCGGCGCCACAAACAGCCCTGCCGCCGTGTACGCGGTGCGCAAGTGGGACGAGTGGCTGCGCAAGTACGCCCCTCCGGGCGCTGCGGACCTCGACTTCTACCAATCGTTGCCCGCGCTCAGCACCGGCAACGTCGCCCAGCAGATCTTCTGGTACACGGCCTTCACCGCCGAGATGGTGAAGCCCAAGAGCGCAGGCAACAATACCGTCGACGACAAGGGCAACGTGCTTTGGCGCATGGCTCCGTCGCCTCACGGGCCGTACTGGAAGGAAGGCTCGCAGCGCGGCTATCAGGACGCGGGGTCGTGGACGCTGATGAAGTCAACTCCGGCGGACCGCCGCAAGGCCGCCTGGCTCTACGCCCAGTTCGTGACGTCGAAAACGGTGGATACCAAGCGCAGCCACGTCGGCCTGACCTTCGTGCGCGACAGCTCCATCCGCCACAAGAGCTTCACGGAGCGCGCTCCGCAGCTCGGCGGGCTCGTCGAGTTCTACCGGTCCCCGGATCGCGTGGCCTGGACGCCCACCGGCGTCAATGTGCCGGACTATCCCAAGCTCGCCCAGCTGTTCTGGCAGCACATCGGCGACGTGACGTCGGGAACCTTCTCCGCGCAACAGGCGATGGACCGCCTTGCCAGCGAGATGGACCAGCTGATGGCCCGCATGCAGGTGGCGGACGAGAAGGCCAAGGCCTACAGCGGCTGCGGCCCCCGGCTCAACGAGCCGAAGGACGCGTCCTACTGGTCCAGCAAGGGCGGCGCGCCGTGGCCCAAGCTCGACAACGAGAAGCCTAAGGGCGAGACCGTCGACTACGATGAGCTCGTCAAGCGCTGGAAGAGCTGAGAGCGTGGGGTCAGACCCGGTGGGGTCTGACCCCAGTTCCAAGACGAGGGCCTGAGGCGTAGGGTGCAATAAGCGAAGCGCATCGCACGGCCCCGTTCTCGTCGGCTGCACAAGGACGAGCTGGTCATCGGTGCAATACGCGCTAACGCACTTTTGCACCCTACGAGCTACGAGCCTTGTAGCGAAGTCGCGCATGCGGATGGCTCGAGGGCGGCGGGGAGAGGGAGTCCCAGGTGAGCCTTGAGTTGAGGAACGTCGTCAAGCGCGTCGGCGCCGAGACGCATATCTCCGAGACAACCCTCAAGCTCGCCGAGACGGGGTTCAACATCCTGCTTGGGCCCACGCTCGCCGGCAAGACCACACTCATGCAGCTGATGGCCGGCCTCGACCGCCCGACCGCGGGCGAAGTGTGGTTCGGCGGCCGCAACGTGACCGCTGTGCCCGTGCGCAAGCGCAACGTGTCGATGGTCTACCAGCAGTTCATCAACTACCCGAACCTCACGGTCTACGAGAACATCGCCTCGCCGCTCCGGGTGGCGCGCATGCCGCGCGCGGCCATTGACGAGCGCGTCCATCGCATGGCCGAGCTGCTGCACCTGAGGCCACTGCTCCAGCGCCGCCCCGGCGAGCTGTCGGGCGGCCAGCAGCAGCGCACGGCGCTGGCGCGCGCGCTCGTCAAGGACGCCGACCTGGTGCTGCTCGACGAGCCTCTGGCCAACCTGGATTTCAAGCTCCGCGAAGAGCTGCGCGATGAGCTGCCGAAGCTGTTTGCCGACCGGCACTCAACTGTCGTCTTCGCCACCACCGACCCGATGGACGCCCTGCTCCTCGGCGGCCATACCGCGGCCCTGCACGAGGGGCGCGTCACGCAGTTCGGGCCGACGGCCGAGGTCTATCGGCGCCCAGCCGACCTGCGCACCGCGCTGGTGCTCTCCAACCCGCCCATCAACATCGCGCCCGTGGCGAAGGACGGCGACAGGATCGTGCTCGACAGCAACGGCGTGGGGTGGAGCGTCAAGGCGGAGATGCGCCACCTCCCCAATGGCCGCTACACCCTGGGCGTCCGGCCGCATGGCATCAGCCCGGTGCGGATCAGCGGCGGCGCGGCGGAGATCGGCGGCCGGGTGCAGATCACCGAGCTCAGCGGGGCGGAGAGCGTCATCCACTTCGCGCATGGAGACTTGAGCTGGATCTCGCAGTCGCACGGCGTGCACGCCATGCAGGTTGGAGAGATGGCGACCTTCTACGTGGATGTCGGCCAGTGCATGTATTTCGATGCCGAGGGAAGGCTGGTCGCGTCATGAGCTCGGGCGACCGTCTCCCTCTCCCCGCGCAACTCCGACCCCGCTGCGCACTCCAACCGCGCGGGGTGAGGGGCGGCAGCGCGCTCCGACGTCGGCATCTGTTGCTGCGCCTAACCCTCTCCCCGCAAGCGGGGACAGGGGACCCGGTGCGCTGATGGCGACCATCACCCTTGACAACGTCCGGCATGCCTATGCCGCCCGGCCCCGCGGGCCGGAGGACTGGGCGTTGAAGGGCATCGACCTGGTGTGGGCGGACGGCGGCGCCTATGCCCTGCTGGGGCCGTCCGGCTGCGGCAAGACCACGCTGCTCAACATCATCTCCGGCCTGGTGCGGCCCACGGAGGGGCGCGTGCTGTTCGACGACGCCGACCTGACGGATGTGCCGACGGACCGGCGCCACATCGCCCAGGTGTTCCAGTTCCCGGTGGTCTATGACACCATGACGGTCCACGCCAACCTGGCATTCCCCCTGCGCAACCGCGGCGTACCCCCGTCCGAGATCGAGCGCACCGTGCGCGACATCGCCCGCATGCTCGACCTCGAGGGTGAACTGGAGCGGCGGGCCTCCCGGCTCACGGCGGATGCCAAGCAGAAGATCTCCCTGGGGCGCGGACTGGTCCGCTCGGACGTCAACGTCATCATGTTCGACGAGCCGCTCACCGTCATCGACCCGCACGTGAAATGGCAGTTGCGCTCCAAGCTGAAGGAGCTGCACCAGCGCACCCGCCGCACCATGATCTACGTCACCCACGACCAGACCGAGGCGCTCACCTTTGCCGACAAGGTGGTGGTCATGCATGAAGGCATGGTGGTGCAGACCGGCTCGCCCGTGGAGCTGTTCGAGCGCCCGCGGCACACCTTCGTCGGCCACTTCATCGGCTCTCCCGGCATGAACGTGCTGCCCTGCCGCCTGGAGAACGGCGCCGCCTACATCGGCGCCGAGCGTGTGGAGATCGAGAACCCGCCGGCGCGCGCCCTCGATGCCAAGCGCCTGGAGATCGGCGTCCGCCCGGAGTTCGTGACGCTGGCCGAGACGGGCCTACCCGTCGGCATCGTCAGGGTGAGCGACGCTGGCCGCTACCGCATCGTCGAGGCCCGGCTGGGCGAGAGCCGCATCAAGCTGCTGGCCGACGACGGTGCTACGATCCCCGCGAGCAAAGCCTTCGTCCGCTTCGATCCCGCCCACTCTCGGCTTTATGCCGATGACCGGCTGGTGGAGTGAGCCGCCATGGACGCCAGGATCGAGAACCAGAAGGGGTGGCTGCTCGTCCTGCCGGCGCTGGCCCTGGTTGCGCTCAACGCGGTCATCCCGCTGATGGCGGTCGTGAACTACTCGGTGCAGGAGACCTTCAGCAGCAACCTGTTCTTCTTCGAGGGCGTGAAGTGGTTCGAGCAGGTGCTGCACTCCGAGCGCTTCCATGCCGCCCTCGCCCGCCAGCTGGCCTTCTGCGCCATCATCCTGGCCATCGAGGTGCCGCTCGGCGTGGCCATCGCGCTCGCCATGCCGCGCCGGGGGCCGTGGGTGTCGGTGTGCCTGGTGCTGATGGCGCTGCCGCTGCTGATCCCCTGGAATGTGGTCGGCGCCATGTGGAACATCTTCGCGCTGCCCGACGTCGGCATGCTCGGCCGGACACTCAAGAACCTCGGTATCGACTACAACTATACCCAGCAACCACTTGCAGCATGGGCGACCATGATCGCCATGGATGTCTGGCACTGGACCTCGCTGGTGGTGCTGCTGGCCTATGCGGGGCTCAGCGCCATCCCCGACGCCTACTATCAGGCCGCCCGCATCGACGGCGCCTCCTCCTGGGCGATCTTCCGCTACGTGCAACTGCCGAAGATGCGGCGCGTGCTCACCATCGCCGTGCTGCTGCGCTTCATGGACAGCTTCAACATCTACACCGAGGTGCTGGCCCTCACCGGCGGCGGGCCGGGCAATGCCACGACGCTGCTGTCCATCGACCTCGTCAAGATCGCACTCGGCCAGTTCGACCTGGGGCCGGCGGCGGCCATGTCGCTCATCTACTTCCTGATCATCCTGCTCTTGTCGTGGGTCTTCTACACGGTCATCACGCGCGGTGAGGAGGCCAGGTGAGCAAGCCCCGCCCCATCCTGAGCAAGCTGCGCTGGCTCGTGCCGGCCCTCTACATCGTCTTCCTGCTCCTGCCGATCTACTGGCTGGTCAGCATGTCGTTCAAGACGACAAGCGAGATCCTCGGCGGCTTCACGCTCTGGCCGAACCGGTTCACGCTGGAGAACTACGCCAAGATCTTCGCCGATCCGACCTGGTACGGCGGCTACATCAACTCGCTCATCTACGTGGTGATCAACACCGTCGTCTCCATCGCCGTGGCGCTGCCCGCGGCCTACGCCTTCTCGCGCTACCGGTTCCTGGGCGACAAGCACCTGTTCTTCTGGCTGCTCACCAACCGCATGGCGCCCGCCGCCGTGTTCGCGCTACCGTTCCTGCAGCTCTACTCGGCCATGGGCCTGTTCGACACCCATCTTGCCGTGGCGCTGGCCCATTGCCTGTTCAACATCCCGCTCGCCATCTGGATTCTGGAGGGCTTCATGTCGGGCGTGCCGCGACAGCTCGACGACACGGCCTATCTCGACGGCTACGGCTTCTGGCGCTTCTTCCTGCGCATCTTCCTGCCCGTGATCGCCCCCGGCGTGGGCGTGGCGGCCTTCTTCTGCTTCATGTTCTCCTGGGTGGAGCTGCTGCTCGCCAAGACGCTCACCTCGGTGGCCGCCAAGCCCATCGCCGCCACCATGACGCGCACGGTGAGCATCTCGGGCTACGAGCTGGGCCTGCTCGCCGCCGCCGGCACGCTGACGATCATCCCCGGCGCCATCGTGATCTATTTCGTGCGCAACTACATCGCCAAGGGCTTCGCGCTCGGACGGGTGTAGGTTGGGGTCAACCCCGGCGAAAGCCGGGGGAAGACCCAACACATCGGCGAGCGCATCGCTCCTGACGGGTTGGGTCTTCGCTAACGCTCGGCCCAACCTACGTGTCCGGCGCATGACAAAGACGGAGTATTGCAATGGGCCTGTCGTGGATGGCATGGACTTGGGAGACGGCCGCCTTCTTCATCGCCATCGCGCTCATGCTGGCGGCTATGACGATCTGGGAGCTGCGCTCGCCGGGCGGCGCTCCGCGGCGCGGCATCCTCGCCATCGAGACGACCCGCGGCGACCGGCTGTTCATCTCGCTCCTCGGCAGCGCCTTCATCCACCTGGGATGGCTCGCCTTTCTCGGCACGCCGCTGTGGGGCGCCGCCGCCGTCTCGATTGTCTACGCGCTTGCCGTGTTCCGCTGGGTCTAGGCGGCACCGCTCCATGAGCATTGTCTCCACCCTGCGCCGCCGCCTAGGGTTTGGCCCAACTACAGAGAGCCCGGCAGAAGGGCGACGGAGGAACCCTATGCACAGTTCAGGTTTCGTGCTCGCTCTAGATCAGGGCACCACATCGAGCCGCGCCATCGTCTTCGCGGCGGACCTGCGCACCAAAGGCCTCGCGCAGCGCGAGTTCGCCCAGCACTACCCCGCCTCCGGCTGGGTCGAGCACGACCCGGACGACATCTGGCGCACCACGGTCGAGACCGCGCGGCAGGCCATTGCCGCCTCCGGCCTGAGGCCAAGCGACATCGCCGCCGTCGGCATCACGAACCAGCGCGAGACCTGCCTCCTCTGGGACAGGCGCACCTCCAAGCCCATCCACCGTGCCATCGTCTGGCAGGACCGCCGCACCGCCGACCTGTGCCGCCGCCTGAAGGACGAGGGCCACGAGCCCATGGTCACGGCCAAAACCGGCCTGCTGCTCGACCCCTACTTCTCGGCGACCAAGATCGCCTGGCTGCTCGACCACGTGGAGGGCGCCCGCCAGCTCGCCGAGGCCGGGCATCTCGCCTTCGGCACGGTCGATTCCTTCCTGATCTGGCAGCTCACCGGCGGACGTGTCCACGCCACCGACGCCACCAACGCCTCGCGCACGCTGCTGTTCGACATCGCCGAGGGCGACTGGGACGCAGACCTGCTGAAGCTGTTCGGCATCCCCCGCGCCGTCCTGCCCGAGGTGCGCTGCTCCAACGCCAGCTACGGCACCACCGACCCGTCGATCCTCGGTACCGCGATGCCGATCCTGGGCGTCGCCGGCGACCAGCAGGCGGCCACCATCGGCCAAGCGTGCTTCGCGCCCGGCATGGTGAAATCCACCTATGGCACCGGCTGCTTCGCCGTCCTCAACACCGGCGCCGAGCGCGTGGCCTCGAAGAACCGACTGCTCACCACCATCGCCTACCAGCTCGACGGCAGACGCACCTACGCGCTCGAAGGCTCGATCTTCATCGCCGGCGCCGCGGTGCAGTGGCTGCGCGACGGGCTCAAGATCATCGCCTCCGCCCCCGAGAGCGGCGCGCTCGCAGCAGAGGCGGACACCCTGCAGGACGTTTACCTGGTTCCCGCCTTCGTCGGCCTCGGGGCACCCTACTGGCAGCCCGACGTCCGCGGCGCCATGTTTGGACTGACCCGCGCCACCGGGCCAAAGGAAGTCGCGCGCGCCGCCCTGGAATCCGTCTGCTACCAGACCCGCGACCTCATCGAGGCCATGCACGGCGACTGGGCGGCGTCCACCAAATCGGTGCTGCGGGTGGACGGCGGCATGGTGGCGAGCGACTGGACCATGCAGCGCCTCGCCGACATCCTCGATGCCCCCGTAGAACGGCCTGTGGTGCAGGAGACGACCGCCCTGGGTGCCGCCTGGCTCGCCGGGCACAAGGCCGGCGTCTGGCCGGATGCGGACGGTTTCGGCAGGCTCTGGAGGCTCGATCGTGCTTTTGCCCCGGCGCTGCCCGCAGCCGAGCGCGAGCGCAAGTACGCCGGCTGGAAGCGGGCCGTGCAGGCGGTGCTCCAGACCGCCGTCTCGTAATACCGTCGGGCGCATCTACCCGTCATTCCGGACGGAGCCATGCGAGCCGAGGCGAGCGGCGTTCCGATCCGGGATCTTGCGAGCGTTGCGACTCGTTGTGCAAGGTCCCGGATAGCCTCGCCTGAGACTCGGTTTCCGGGACGACGGGTAGAACGTGGTGAGAGATTACGCCTTTGCCGGCTCCAGCCCCAACGCGCCCTCGCACCGCCCGATCCAGGCGCGCACATTGGGGCGGGACGACAGGTCGAAGCCGCCCTCGTGCGCCAGGCGCGTGTAGGCCAGGAGCACGATGTCAGCAATCGTCATGGTCTCGCCGACAAGCCAGCTCCGGCCAACCAACAGGCGGCGATCCATCGTGTCGAGGGCCGCCTCGCCGCGCTCCACGCGCCAAGCCTCGCGCTGATCGAGCGAGCGCTTGAGATAGACGATGTGGTAGCGCGTAGTGGCGACGTAGGGCTCATGGCTGTACTGCTCCCAGAACAGCAGCTCATCGATCTTGGCCTGCGTGAAGGCATCGTCCGGGAGCAGGGCGCTGCTCCGCGCCAGGTAGCGGACGATGGCGTTCGACTCGGCCAGCACACGGCCGTCGCCGAGCTCGACCGCCGGGATTCGGCCCAAGGGAAAGCGGGCTAGGAACTGCGGCGTCCTGCTCTCCCCCTTCATGATGTCGATAGGCACCCAGGTGTACGGCAGACCCAGATAGTCCGCCGTATACTTCACCTTGAGGCAGTTGCCCGATCCCAAGTCGCCGAAGATCTTCATTGCACGTGCTGTGTCCGCCGGGAGCGCGCGACCTATCGCTGACCTGGCACTCCGCCAAATGCCTCGCTCAGCTCTTCTCGGCCCTGAGGCCGATCTCGATCACCTCCAGGCCGGTCGGGTCGGCGGCCTGCTGCCGGGAGATCTCCAGCAACGCCTTGCGGTACTCGACCGGCATGACCTTCTTGAACTTGGGCAGGTAGTCCGCCCAGCTGTCCAGGATGGTGCGCGCCCGCGCCGAGTTGGTGTAGTGCGCGTGCCGGGTGATGAGCTGATGCAGCCGTTCGGCGTCCTGGCCCGTCAGGTCGCGCATCACGTCGACCAGGCCGTGGCTTTCGAGGTCGCCGGCCTGGTTGGAGAGGCGGCGCATCACCTCCTCCTCGGCCTCGACCGGCTCCAGGTCGATCATGGCGAGGTTGCACCGCTGCTCGAAGCTGCCGTCCTCGTCGAGCACGTAGGCGATGCCGCCCGACATGCCGGCCGCGAAGTTGCGGCCCGTGTGGCCGATCACCACCACCACGCCGCCGGTCATATACTCGCAGCCATGATCGCCCGTGCCCTCCACCACGGCGATGGCGCCGGAGTTGCGCACGGCGAAGCGCTCTCCGGCGACGCCGCGGAAGTAGCACTCGCCGGAGATGGCGCCGTAGAGCACGGTGTTACCGACGATGATGCTCTCCTCCGGCACGATGCCGGAGTTGGGATCGGGCCGCACGATCAGCTTGCCGCCGGAGAGGCCCTTGCCAACATAGTCATTGCCCTCGCCGACCAGGTCGAGCGTGACGCCGTGGGCGAGCCACGCGCCGAAGCTCTGCCCAGCCGTGCCCTTGAACGACAACCAGACCGTATCTTCCGGCAACCCGCCATGGCCGTAGCGCTTGGCCACCTCGCCCGAGAGCATGGCGCCCGTGGTGCGGTCGCGGTTGCAGATCGTCAGCTCGTGGCGCACCGGCTTCTTCTCCTCCAGCGCCGGCTTGGCGAGCTCGATCAGCTTGTTGTCGAGCGCCTTTTCGAGGCCGTGGTTCTGCCGCTCTGAGTTGTAGATGGCGACGCTGTCCGGCGCCTCGATCTTGTGGAACAACCTCTCGAAGTCGAGCCCGCGCGCCTTCCAGTGGCTGATGGCCCGCGCTTTGTCGAGGCACTGGGACTGGCCGACCATCTCGTTGAAGGTGCGATAGCCCAGCGCCGCCATCATCTCGCGCACCTCTTCCGCGACGAAGAAGAAGTAGTTGATGGCGTGCTCGGGCTGGCCCTTGAACTTGGCACGCAGCACCGGGTCCTGCGTGGCTACGCCCACCGGGCAGGTGTTGAGGTGGCACTTGCGCATCATGATGCAGCCGAGCGCGATCAGCGGTGCGGTGGCGAAGCCGAACTCGTCCGCGCCCAGCATCGCCCCGATCACCACGTCGCGCCCCGTGCGCACGCCGCCGTCCACCTGCACCGCGATGCGGCCGCGCAGGCGGTTCGCCACCAGCGTCTGGTGAGTCTCGGCGAGGCCGATCTCCCAGGGGGAGCCGGCGTGCTTAATGGAGGTGAGCGGCGAGGCACCGGTGCCTCCCTCGAAGCCGGCGATGGTCACGTGGTCGGCTCGCGCCTTGGCGACGCCAGCGGCGACAGTGCCGACGCCGACCTCGGAGACGAGCTTCACCGACACGTCGGCGGTCGGGTTCACGTTCTTCAGGTCGAAGATCAGCTGCGCCAGATCCTCGATGGAGTAAATGTCGTGGTGCGGCGGCGGTGAGATGAGACCCACGCCCGGCGTCGAGTGCCGCACCTTGGCGATGATCTTGTCCACCTTGTGGCCTGGCAGCTGGCCGCCCTCGCCGGGCTTGGCGCCCTGCGCCATCTTGATCTGCATCATGCTGGAGTTGACGAGGTACTCCGCCGTCACGCCGAAACGGCCGGACGCCACCTGCTTGATGGCCGAGCGCAGCGAATCGCCGTTGGGCAGCGGCTTGAAGCGGTCCGCCTCCTCGCCCCCCTCGCCCGTGTTGGACTTGCCGCCGATGCGGTTCATGGCGACGGCCAGCGTGGTGTGGGCCTCGCGCGAGATCGAGCCGAAGCTCATGGCGCCTGTTGAGAAGCGCTTGACGATCGCGGCGGCGGGCTCCACCTCCTCCAGCGGCACCGGCTTGCGCCTGACCTCCTCCGCGCCCTTGATGCGGAACAGGCCGCGCAGGGTCATGAGCTGCTCGGACTGGTCGTTGATCTGCCGGGCATAGGACCTGTACTTGTCAGGCAGGTTGCCGCGCACCGCGTGCTGCAGGTCGGCCACCACGCTCGGGCGCCACATGTGGGCCTCGCCGCGGATGCGGTAGGCGTACTCGCCGCCCACATCCAGGTCGTGCTCCAGCGTCGGCACGTTGCCGAACGCCAGGCGGTGGCGCTCGGCGGTCTCGCGCGCGATCTGGCGCAGGCCCACGCCCTCCACCTGGGTGTGCGTGCCGGTGAAGTACTTCTTCACGAAGGACGACTTCAGGCCAACGGCGTCGAAGATCTGGGCGCCGCAGTAGGACTGGTAGGTGGAGATGCCCATCTTGGACATCACCTTCAGCAGGCCCTTGTCGATGGCCTTGATGTAGCGCTTCTGCGCCTCCTTCAGGGTCAGCTCCTCGTCCAGCTCCGGCAGCAGCTGCTCCAGCGTCTCGAATGCCAGGTACGGATTGATCGCCTCCGCGCCGTAGCCCGCCAGCACCGCGAACTGGTGCACCTCGTGTGCCTCGCCGGTCTCGACGACGAGGCCGACACGGGTGCGCAGGCCCTGGCGGATCAGGTGATGGTGCACAGCGGAGGTGGCGAGCAGCGACGGGATGGGAACGCGGTCCGGCCCCGCCGCGCGGTCGGACAGGATGATGATGTTGTACTCGCGCGAGCGCACCGCCTCCTCGGCCTCGGCGCACACCACGTCGAGTGCCGGCGTCATGCCGGCGGCGCCCTTCTCGGCGGGATAGGTGATGTCGATCGTCACCGAGGAGAACTGGTTGTCCTTGACGAGACCGATGCGGCGGATGCGTTCCAGGTCCTCGTTGGAGAGGATCGGCTGGTAGACCTCCAGGCGCTTCAGCTTGGCGGTGCCCTCCAGGTCGAGCAGGTTTGGCCGCGGCCCGATGAACGACACCAGGCTCATCACAAGCTCCTCGCGGATCGAGTCGATCGGCGGGTTCGTCACCTGCGCGAAGTTCTGCTTGAAGTAGGTGTGCAGCAGCTTGGGTTTCGAGGAGAGCACCGACACCGGCGTATCGGTGCCCATCGAGCCCACCGCCTCCTGGCCGGTGTGGGCCATGGGCGTCATCAGGAACTTCAGGCTCTCCTGGGTGTAGCCGAACATCTGCTGCAGATCGAGCAGCGCCACGTTGGTGCGCTTGCGCGTGCCGTTCTGCTTGGGCAGCGGCAGATCGCCAACCTGGATCTGGGTGCGCTTGAGCCACTGCTCATACGGATAGCGCGAGGCGAGATCGGCCTTGAGGTCGTCGTCGTGGACGATGCAGCCCTTCTCCATGTCGATGAGCAGCATCTTGCCGGGCTGCAGGCGCCACTTGCGGGCGATGTTCTCCTCCGGCACGGGCAGCACGCCAGCCTCGGAGGACATGATCACGCGGTCGTCCTTGGTGACGAGGTAGCGAGCGGGCCTCAAGCCGTTGCGGTCCAGCGTGGCGCCGATCTGGCGGCCGTCGGTGAAAGCCATGGCGGCGGGGCCGTCCCACGGCTCCATCAGGCAGGCGTGGTACTCGTAGAAGGCGCGCCGCTTGGCATCCATGAGAGGATTGCCGGCCCATGCCTCCGGGATCAGCATCATGGCGGCGTGGGCAAGGCTGTAGCCGCCCATCACCAGGAACTCGAGCGCGTTGTCGAAGCAGGCCGTGTCCGACTGGCCCTCGTAGGAGATCGGCCAGAGCTTGGAGATGTCGCCGCCGAACAGCGGGGTCGAGACGGACGCCTGCCGGGCGGCCATCCAGTTGACGTTCCCTCGCAGTGTATTGATCTCGCCGTTGTGGGCGACCATGCGGTAGGGGTGGGCGAGCTTCCACGACGGGAAGGTGTTGGTGGAGAA
>Ga0075421_100007010_pt1 | contig 13776 bp, 8 predicted proteins | sample SoiMetdeltSBSDD5_FD_75292 | JGI IMG/M metagenome (GOLD analysis project Ga0075421, IMG submission 75292) | Bulk soil microbial communities from a Populus tree surrounding site in Tennessee, USA - Soil MetaG P. deltoides SBSDD5 | ecosystem: Environmental > Terrestrial > Soil > Tree plantation...
CAGGCGAGGGATCTTCATCGTCCCGATAGAGACCTCTCTATCGGGCACCTGAGGATCCCTCGCTTCGCTCGGGATGACAACCAGGCAGCACGCGGCAGTAGCCCGCAGCACTCGGCAACCAGCGAGCAGCTGCACGCAGCCAGCAGCCTTGCCTAACGAAATGTCCCCGGGCTGAAGTCGTATACCTCATGACGAGCCCCCACTTCATCCTCGGGGCGCCAGAGCGCGAGCTGCTGTGCCCACCGAACCGACTGCACTCGCCGGCCTCGCAGCGATACGAACCCCGCCGCCCGGCTCGTCACCACACCGAACTGCCGGAGATCGGCGAGCCCACGAATGACGCAATTGCGCCGCTCGTTCACAATCCGCCGCGCTGAACGCGGACCGATGCCCGGAACCCGCACGAGCCGCTCGTAGCTGGCCAAGCTCACGTCGACGGGAAAGCATTCGGGATGTGCGAGCGCCCACGCGGCTTTCGGATCCACCGCGAGCGGCAGGTTCCCGTTGTCCTCGTAAACCACCTCGTTAGGCGCGAAACCGTAGTCCCGGATCAACCAGTCCGCCTGGTACAACCGGTGCTCGCGCAGGACCGGCGCAGCCGGAGCGCCCTCCATCGGCGTATCGCGGATGGGGCGGAACGCGCTGAAGTGCGCGTGATGTATTCCGCCACCCGAGTAGAGGCTGGTCACGCGACTCATGATCGTCTGGTCGGAGTCGGGCGTTGCGCCGACGACGAACTGCATCGTCATCCCGGCGACGCCACCCGGCTGCCGGCCATCGCGAGGGCGACCCGCGCGCTCCTCCGCGCGATTCGCGACGACGATCCGCCGTGCGCGCTCCAGCGTCACGAGCGTGTTCTCCAGCTGCTTCTCGGGCGCCACCTGCTGGAGCGTATCGCCACACGCCGCTTCGAGGTTGACCGACACGCGCGTCGCCAGCGCAGTGACTCGCTCGATCTGTGCCTGCTCTGCTCCCGGCACGAGCTTCACATGGATGTACCCAGCGAACCGGTGCCTGACGCGCAACATCTCGAGCACGGCGATCAGGTCGTCCGTCACCTTCTCGGGACGCGCGGGGATCCCCGTCGTGATGAACAGCCCTTCGCACCACCCGCGCCTGAGAGCGCCGAGGAAGATCCGAACGAGCTCCTCGGGCTTGAGCAGCGTCCGCCGCATGGCGCGGTCCCGGCGCATGGGACAATAGTGGCAGTTGAGCGCGCAGGCATTCGTCATGAGGATGCGCAGGAGCTTGATCGGTCCGCCGGATCCGCGGAGCACCCGGATGTTGAGCGGCCGTAGCGCTCCAGCGTCGGCGGCGTATCGGAGTCGGGGCGGAAGCGGCCGCGCGGTTTCCGGCGGCCCCTCGCGATCCTCTGCGGCGAGGGACATGAGGATCTCGAGTTTCTCTGCCAGTTCCAGCTCCCGCGGCATCGGCACCGTCCATTCGCAATGGGTGGACTATTGCCGAATAAAAGCCGAAAGTCCAGAGGGAGCTGCTGGCTGCATGCAGCTGCCGGCTGGTAGCCGACGGCTGCGCGGTACTGCCGCGTGCTGCTGGCTACTGCTATTAGCCCAACGAGCCCGAGGGAGAGAGGTCATCCCGAGCCGGCAGGCGAGGGCGCGATCCTCCCGGCAGAGTGGCCTCTCTTTCGGGACGAGCGCGATCCCTCGCTTCGCTCGGGATGACACACTTCGTCGCCAGCCGCCAGCCCCCAGCCGCCCCTCCGCCCCCCGCCAGCCGCCAGTCGGCCCCTCGCCCGCCGCCCGCCGCCCGTCACCCGTCCCCCGTCGTCCGTCCCCGGCCCCTATTCCGTCGCCTCCGGCGGCGCCGGGAGTGAGGCGAAGAAGTCTTCGCGAAAGCGAGGGATGTACGACGCAAGGAGCGACTCCACTCTCGACTGCGAGGCGGTCGACACCACCAGACCCGCGTGGTGACGCTTCGTGAGACGCCACGTGATCTCGGGATCGTCATAGGCCGACAGGTCGGGCCACTCCTGGCGCGCCAGCGAGATCAGAAGACCGGCGTGGTCCGTACGGGAAGCCTGGAGCTCGTAGTCCTCACCGCCCGCGCTCGCGACCTCCACGCGTGCCCACTCGCGCCACAGGTTCAGTCCCGTCGATGCCTCGACGAGCGCCACGATGTTCGCGCCGCCGACGCGCGCCGCCGTCTCCAGGAAGTAGTACCGACCGTCCTCGCTGCTCCGGATGAACTCCGTATGCAGCGCCCCGCGGCTCATGCCTAACGCCGTCACGATTCGCTCGTTGAGCTCGAGCAGCGTGCGAGACTCCGGCGATCCGCGCTGGAGGGTTCGGGTGCAGAATACACCCCCGCCGTGGTACACGTCGAACGGAGGGTGGTAATACCCGTGCGCCTCCGCAAACACGACCTTTCCGTCCCACGCGATCGCATCCACGTGAAAGACGTCCCCCGGCACGTACCGTTCGAGCAGATGATACGACTGTTTGTCGCCGAGCTCGTCGAGCACCGGCCACAAGTCATCCGGGCGCGAAATCCTTCGGATGCCGATCGCCGACGCCGAGAGCCGCGGCTTGAGGAACCATGGCCCCGGCACCCGGGCCAGGTACTCGCGAATCCGATCGTAGTTGAAGATCGACACGAACTCCGGGACCGGCAGCCCGCGCTCCTCGGCCTGAATGCGCATCGCCAGCTTGTCGCGAAAGAAGCGGACCGTGCTCTCGCCCATCCCGGGAATCCGCATGTGTTCACGGAGCGTGGACGCCATCTCCAGATCGAACTCGTCGAGCGGAACGATGCGGTCGATCGACTCCCGCCGCGCCAGCCAGCTCACGCCGTTCACCATGTGGTCCCGGCGGGTCGTGTCGGGCATCACGAGCAGCTCGCCTATCGAATCGCGCGGCCACTCGAGGTCGCGCAGCGCTTCCCGAGTGACCAGGAGGACGCGAGCGCCGAGCCGGTGGCACTCCCGGAGGAAGTCGTGGCCCTTGAAGTAGCTGGCGAGGCAGAGAATCGTGACGGGAGATCGAGACATATCCGGTGCGGAAGGAACCGACGCTACGACAGATTGTAACGATCACGCGACGTACTGGCAGCTATCAGGTATCAGCCTGCACCTTCGTCGTCCACGTCTTCGACTGGCGCTTTGCTGCCGTTCGATACGCCTCCACTACTCGCGCGTCCCTGCTGTTCGATTCCCAGTTCCCGATTCCCGACTGAATGCCCGCGCGCGTCGAAAACCTTCGCGAATCGACCGATCGCTCGGTCCGACTGGTGGCGCTCGGTCACCTGGCCGACGCGACCGCGGCCCACGCGCGCCTCGCGAAGCAGTCCGACGATGAGGCGCTCCACGACTTCCGTGTCGCGCTCCGGCGCCTGCGAAGTTGGGAGCGCGCGTTTCGACCATACCTCCGCGATGACCTCGGGCGGAAGCTGCGACGTCGCCTGCGCGACCTGGCCCACGATACCGGCGACAGTCGCGATCTCGAGGTGCACCTCGCGTGGCTCTCGGACCAGCGGCGCTCGCTCGGCCGGAGGCAGCGGCAGGGGCTCGATTGGCTCATCTCGGAGATGGAGAGCAAGAAGGAGGACGCGGATCGCGTCCTGGCCAAGGATATCGACGGACGCTTCACACGGCTCGAGCTGAAACTCGCGCGCACGCTCGAGTCGTACCGCGAACGCCTCCAGTTGCGCAAGGACGGCCGCGCCGCGCCGCTCCCGGCGTTCGCCGAGGCACTCGCGCCGCGTGTGCGCACAGCGGCGCGCGAGCTCGAGGGGCACCTCGGTCATGTGCGTACCGAGCGCGACGTCCGCGAAGGCCACGAAGCCCGGATTGCGGCGAAGCGCCTGCGGTACCTCCTCGAGCCGGTGATGAAGATCGTTCCCGGCACGGCAGACATCGTCGATCGTCTCAAGGCGCTGCAGGATATGCTGGGCGACCTGCACGACGCGCAGGTGTTCGGCGCGGAGATCTCGAAGCTCGCCGCGAAAGCGGCCGCCGGGCCTAACGCGGACGCGTCGCCTGTCAGCGATCAGGCGGCGGACGAAACGCGACGCGCCGCCGACTCGAGCTCGCCGGCGGCGAATACCGCTGCGGAACCCGCGGCTGCCGACTCGCGATCCAACCCGGGAACCGAGCCAGCCGGCGGGAAGCGCGACGAGACAGCCGACGCCACGAGGCCGCGGGAAGCCGATCGGCCCACGCCTGCGCCGTCACCACCGGCGCCAGCGGCAACCACGACCGCCATCGCGACGCCCTCCGCGACGCCTAACGCCGAGCTCGCACCGGGACTCTCGGCCATCATGCAGCGGCTCCGTGATCGAGCCACCGCCGCATTCACGCAGTTCAGTGCCGAGTGGCTGGGAGACAAGGCGGCGGGTTTCTTCCGCGACGTCGACGCCGCCGCCGACCGGATCGCCCAGTCGGCGCGCGAAGGCCTGGAGATCGAGCGCAAATACCTGCTCCGATTCGTACCGGAAGCGGCCCGCGATGGCCGCTGGCTCGACATCGCGCAGGGCTATCTGCCGGGCTCCAGGCTCCAGGAGCGGATCAGGCGCGTCTCGATTCATCACGCGAGCGGCCGCAAGGACGTTCACTTCTATCGCACCGTGAAGCTCGGCGAGGGCATCTCGCGGACCGAGGTCGAGGAAGAGACGACCGAGGCAATCTTTCTCGCGATGTGGCCGCTCACGAAGCGCCGCCGGCTCCGAAAGCGGCGCTTCGAGGTCGACGTCGACGGCCGCACCTGGGAGATCGATGAATTCAGGAACCGTGACCTGGTCCTGGCGGAGATCGAGCTCGATTCCGACGACGACGAGGTGACGTTTCCCGACTGGCTGGCACCGGCCGTCCAGCGCGAGGTGACCGGACAGCCGGAATTCCTGAACATCAATCTGGCGCGTTAGGGCTCACACCAAAGGGCCGGATACTGCCTAACGAGTTGCCCTCTCCGTCGCGCGTACACATTGACGCGCGCCCCAAGCTCAGAAAGGGAAGAACGATTGTGCGGATGCGGCGGAACCAACCGGATCCAGCTTTGCATTGAGACAGCCTGTCGCAACGAGCCGGGATTCTTTGGGACTACCTCGGGACGCATGAACTTCCCGGGGCGGTTTACCAAAGATCCCGGCTCGTGGCGTGACCCTGTATCAATGCAGAGCCGGATCCGGCCGTTTCCGCCTGATCCGCTTCATCGCCGTTCCGGAAAAGGCTTGCCTAGAGGCGATGCCAGATCCGGCCGTTAGCTATTCCGGAGGGCCGTCATTGGATCGACCTTGGTCGCCCGCAGCGCCGGAACGAAGCTCGCCAGCAACGCCACGCCTGCAAGCGCGAGAATGACCCCACCGAATGCCACCGGGTCGCTAGGTGCGATTCCGAACAGGAACCGCGACAGCAGTCGCCCGACGAACAACGCCCCCACCGTCCCGATTGCGATCCCGAACAACGCCAGCGTGAGGCCCTGCCGGAGGACCATCCCCAGGACGTCTCGCGACTGGGCGCCCAGGGCGACTCGCACGCCGATCTCCTGCCGCCGTTGCGTGACCACGTACGCAATCACGCTGTACACCCCGAGCGTCGCGAGCAGCATCGCCGCCGCGCCGAAGACACCCACGAGCAGCAGCACAAAACGGCGGTCCGCCACGGACTGCGATACGACCGTTTCGATCGTACGGAATCGAGGTGGCACATCGGGACGCAGGTCGGCGACGATCCGCCGTGCAGCCGGGATGATCGCCTCGGGCGGCGCGCTCCCGCTCACCACGAAATAGAAATCGCCGGCCTGGCGTGGCCGCTGCCGGTAGTCGGCATAGAAGGTCGGCCGAGGCTGATCTGCGAGGCTGGCCTCGCGCACGTCCCCGACGATCCCGACAACGGTGAACGGGTGCATGTCGCCGTCCATGTTCCCGTACTGGATGATCTTGCCGATCGGATCCTCGTTAGGCCACTTCGCCTTCGCCAGTGAGGCGCTGATCACGCCCACGTGCGGAGCGTCCGGGCCATCGCGGTCCTCGAACGTTCGCCCGCGGATCACCGGGATGTTCATCGCCCTGAAGTACCCGCGGCCGGCCACGCGGAACTCCGCGTCGCCCGTCCGGGTCGCGTCTTTCATGAGGTTCGGCAGCTGCGACAGGTCGAGTTGCTCATCCGGACGGCTCATCACGATGAACGTCCCGTTCGCGTGGTTTCCCCCCGTCAGCGGGAACGCATTCACGCCACCAACGGCCGACACGCCGGGCAGCGCCGATATGCGGGCGGTGATCTCATCATAGAGGCGAACCCGTTCGCGCTCGCCTGCTGGTCCTTCTGGTACCGACGCCGAGATGTCGAGCACGAGCGCGCGCTCGGTGCGGTAACCCGGGTCGACTTGCGCGAGGCGAAGAAGGCTTCGCGCCAGCAGTCCCGCGCCAACGAGCAGCACGAGCGTGAGTGAGACCTGTGCGACCACGAGCGCACCGCGCACGCGATAGCTCGCCCCGGCACCAGCCTGGGTTCGCTGCGCTTGTGCCATCGCGGCTCGCAGATCCCCTCGCGTGCCGCGAAGCGCGGACAGGAGTCCCAGGACCGCGGCGACGAGCACCGAGAGTCCCAGCGCGAACGCCAGGACCGTGATGTCCACGCCGACCTGCCCGACGCGGGGCAGGTTCCCCGGCTCGAGCGCGAGCAGCGCCTTCACACCTAACGCGGCGAGGATCACCCCGAGCACACCGCCCGACAGCGCCAACACCAGCGCCTCGGCGAGGAACTGCTGGGCGATCCGCCCGCGGCCCGCGCCGAGCGCGAGTCGGACCGCGAGCTCGCCCTCGCGCACGGCGGCCCGCGCCACGAGCAGGTTCACGACGTTCGCGCACGCAATGAGGAGCAGAAAAGCCGAGGCGACGAGCAGCACGAGCAGCGTCGGTCGCGTCTTGCCTACGAGCTGCTCGCGCAGCGGGACGGCGACCGCGTCGAACATCCATGTGTCATCGCCGTATTGCTGCTTGAGCCGCCGCGAGAGTGTGCTGATCTCGCGGTTCGCCTGCTCGACCGTCACCCCATCCGCCACTCGCGCGATCGCCAGCCAGTTGTGGCCCGTACGATAGGGGTTTTTCGGCACCAGCTCGCGCGCGATCCACAGGTCGGCGCCGACCGGGACGTCGACCGTCGCGGGCAGCACGCCAATCACCGGGTAGGCCTCCCCTCCGGCGGTGAGTGTGGTGCCGCTCAGGTCCGCGCGCTCGCCAAGGTAGCGCCGCCAGAAGCTCTCGCTCACGAGGACCGCCCGCGCGCCCCCGATCCGCTGCTCCTCCGGCGCGAAGAGGCGGCCGCGAATCGGCCTCGTGCCCAGAATCCGGAAGAAGTCGCTGCCCACCACGCCGATGCGCACGCGCACCGGCTCCGACGCGCCGGCAACGGAGGCAATGCCCCAGTCGGCGACCTGCGTCATCGCCGAGAAGCTGCGTGTCCCGGCCTTCCAGTCATCGAAGTTCGGATCGGAAACCTGACTCCGTCCGCCCTTCTCGCCGACCTGCCAGAGCTGGACTATGCGATCGGGGTCAGGGTACGGCAGCGGTCGGAGCAGCACACCATCGATCACGCTGTAAATCGCGGTGGTCGCCCCGATGCCGACCGCCAGAGTGATGACCGTCACACCGAAGAAAGCGGGACTGCGGAGCAGCGCCCGTGTCACGTAGCGGATGTCGCGAACGAAGGATTCCATAAGCGGAATTCCAGGGGACGGGACGTCTAATTCAACGGACCGACTGTGGCGTGCGTTGCGGAACGCGGAACCGGGGCTAGTGTATGAGCGCCAGGCACTGCTTTCGCACTAGCGATATGACAGCCGGAAAGCGCGTTTGGCTGGAATCCACCAAGAGCTCGCCAATGCAGACCGAGTTCTCCCTCGCACGGTTGGTCGCCCGTTGGCGGCGTGCGGGCGGGCGCCCAGTCGGCGCCAGGCCTAACGCCGTCGCTGCTGCCGGACTCATTGCCCTGCTGGGTTTCGCTCGAGACGTCCGAGCGCAGAGCAACGGGAAAGGGTTTCTCTTCAAAAAGCCCGTCGGCAGCTTCTCCTTCCGCGCCGGGTACGCGATGGCGAATGCCGCGAGTGATGTGTTCGAAGACGCCACCACCCAGCTGACCCTGGACAAGAAGGACTTCAGCGGATTCAACCTCGGCGGTGACATCTCCTATTCGATGGGCGACAGGTTCGACCTCGTCTTCGACGGGGAGGTCTCCACCGCGTCGAAGAGCTCCGAGTTCCGCAACTTTATCGACAACAACGACCAGCCGATCGAGCAGAAGACGAAGTTCCAGCGCATTCCGCTGACGATCGGCCTCAGATACTACCTCGCCAGCCGCGGCCGTTCGATCAGCCAGTTCGCCTATGTGCCAAGCCGGTTCGCGCCATACGTGAGCGTCGGCGGTGGGGCGATGTACTACAACTTCCAGCAGGAGGGCGACTTCGTCGACTTTCAGACGCTCGACGTCTTCCATGCGACGCTGGAGTCGTCGGGTTGGGCCCCAATGGGCAACGGCTCGGCAGGCTTCGAGTATACCATTGGCCCGTGGCTCGCGCTGACGGGTGAAGGGCGGTACGTTTGGGCCAAGGCCAAGCTCGATCCCAGCGCGTTCGATGGGTACGAGAAGATCGATCTCACCGGGTTCACGGGGACGGTTGGAATCAGGATCAGGTTTTAACAGGGCGGGGATCTCATGACGATGCGACTGGACATCGACCGCAAATCGAACCGCACGAGCGCTGTTCTCGTAGCGGTGCTGCTGCTCGGATCGGCCTTGGCCGCCGGAGCGCAGGAAACCCAACTGGCCTCCAATGACGGCCGATGGACTCCCTGGATCGGCTGTTGGCAGGCGTCGAGTCGCGACGCGCTGACGCTGGACCTCGCGCCGAACAAGGCGGCGCCTGTGATCTGCTTCATTCCCGCGGCCGGAAATGCCACGGTGGACCTTGTCACCATCAATGGCGGTACGGCGGGCGCGCCCGAGCGCGTGGACGCGGCGGGCTCCCGCCGCGAGGTGAGCCGCGATGGGTGCAAGGGCTGGGAGATCGCAGAGTTCTCGCCCGACGCCAAGCGCATTTACCTGCACTCCGAGCATCAGTGCACTGGTAATCGCACGCGAACATCGACCGGCATCATGTCGTTCACGCCTAACGGTGAGTGGCTCGACGTCCAGGGCGTGAAGGTCGATACACACAATGGCGTGCGCGTGGCGCATTACGGCCGGGTGCCGATACCGGACGCGCTCAGTGCCGACCTGCGGGCGAAGCTAGAAAGCGTGAAGATCGCGGCGGCAACGGCGGCGTTCGTGATGCGCGACTCGGTCCGGATTGCCGATGTCATCGAGGCGTCGAAGAAGGTCGATGCCCTGATCGTGCAGACGTGGCTCACGGAGCGTGGCCAGGGATTCCACGTGGATGCGAAGCAGCTCGGGCAGCTGGCCGACGCCAAGGTGCCCAGGAACGTGATCGACGTGATGGTGGCGCTGTCGTACCCGCAGGCGTTCGCGGTAAACCTCGCCCAGGCCGATGGACAGATGGTGCAGGCGGCAGGGACGCCACAGCTGGCTGCCGATGAGGGAGCGCAGGCCGGTCCCATGATCTTCATGAGCTGGGACCCGTTCTACTCCAGCGCGTACAGCTACGGCTATGGCTCCCGCTACGGCATGTATGGCTTCGGGAACGGCAATGCGTACGGCGGCAACTGGTACAGCGGCTACCCGATCGTCGTCGTCAGGCCCGGGCAGATCGTGAACGCGTCACAGCCTGCGGAGTCGCACGGCCGGATGGTTCGGGGCAGCGGGTACACGCGCGATGGCGGCGGCAGTACCGGCAGCTCCGGCTCGCCCCGCAGCAGCACGTCGGGCGGCGGCTCGAGCTCCAGCAGCGGTTCGAGCTCGTCAGGCGGAGGAGGCAGGACGGCGAAGCCGCGACCGTAACAGCCGGGGACGGGGGACGGGCGGCGGGCGACGGGTAAACAGCGTAGACCCTCGGGAAGCGCATCTCGAATCGAGGCTCTGGTCGAGAGTGATATCCCGAGGGTTTTACGTCTCCCGTCTCCCGTCTCCCGTCTCCCGCTTCAAGACGTCCACAAGCGTCTCCGCGCTTACGTTCCCGCCGCATAGGACGACGACACTTTCGTGATCGGCGAGGCGCGGCCGGCCGGCGGTAAACCTGCGCCAGCCTGCGACGGCAACACCACCGGCGCCTTCGATCACCATGTGGTCGGTGAGCATCACGTCGCGCATCGCCTGCGCGATGTCGGCCTCGCTCACCAGCACCAACTCATCGATCAGATCGCGGCAATACGGAAACGTGATCGCCCCGGGCTCGATGTTGCCCGCCGTCGCGTCCGACAGGGTCGGCTCGTCGGGCACCTCGATCAGGCGGCCTGCGCGCACCGAGTCGTACATCGCCTTCGCTCGCTCGGGCCAGCACCCTACTACGAGCACGTCCGGCCGCACCGTTTTCAGATAAGAGGCGATACCCGCGATCATCCCACCGCCACCGACCGCGACGAACACCGCCTCGATATCCGGGCGCTGCTCGAGTATCTCCACGGCCATGGACCCCTGCCCCGCCATCACATCGGGGTCGTTGTACGGCGAGATGTAGACCCGGCCTTCCCGGTCGCCGAGCGCGCGCGCCTCGAGCTCCGCAGCCATCGGGTCGCCGCTGGAGACCACCACCTCGAGCCCTGCCTTCGTTAGGCGCGCGATCTTGTACGGCGACGCAGACGCCGACACCACGACCGTCCCGCGCCCGTTTGTCAGGTTGAGCGCCTCCGCCACGGCGAGGCCGTGGTTCCCAGTGGACGACGTGACCACGCCTCGCTCGCGCTGCTCGCTTGTGAGAAGCAGGAGCTTGTTCAGCGCTCCACGGATCTTGAACGAACCCGTGCGCTGCAGATTCTCGCACTTGAAGTGCGCGTGAGGCACGAGGCAGCGCGCGGGGCTGAGCGGTGTCGTGAGACCAAAGGGAGCGAGTCGCTCGCTTGCGGCAACGACGGCGTCGGGAGCAGACAGGGATACATCGCGCATCCCGGAATTATATCGGCTCGGACTGGTTCAGTCTCCGCGAAGTGCAATGCTCGGGTCGACGTGGGACGCACGCCACGCCGGCAGAACACTGGCCAGCAGCGCCACCGCTGCCAGGATCGTGGCGACTCCTGTCAGAACCGCCGGGTCTCGAGGCGACACACGAAACAGCAGCGGCCCTACGTAGCGTGCCGTGGCGAGCGCGACGATCGTTCCGATGCCGATTCCCGCGAGGGCCACTCGAAGGCCCTCTCGGACGACGAGCCGAACAACGTCGGGCGATCGAGCACCGAGCGCGATACGCACCCCGAGCTCGTGCGTTCGCTGAGCGACGTTGTACGCGATGACGCTATACAAGCCGATCGCAGCCACGACCAGTGCCAGCCCTCCGAAGACTGTGAACATCGTCGCGCCCAGTGTCCACGAGCGTGTCTGCGATCCCATGATGTCGTCGAGCGGCGTGACCGTCACGTACGCGGCACCGGGCATGACCTTCTGCAGCTCACGGCGGATCTGCTCCGAATAGGATTTCGCGCTGCCGCCAGCGCGAATGAAGAGACCGCCGCCGACGCCGACGTGCTGTTGGTCAATGGGCACGTAGTACTGGAGCCCCGGGTCTTCGCTCAGGCTTTCCCGCTTGATGTCCTGCGCAACACCAACCACCTGCGTACATGGAACCGTATCTTCGCCAACCCTCACACACTGGCCGATCGCGTCCGCGCCCGGCCAGAGCTTTCGTGCCATGGACTCGCTCACGACCATTACGAGCGGCGCGTTACGCGTGTCGGCCGGGGTGAACGCGCGCCCCCGTCGAATCCGGGTACTCATCGTCTTGAAGTAGTCGGACGATACAGCGTTGAAGTAGAAGTCGCCCAGGCGGTCGACGGAGTCGATGCCGGCGACGTGAAGATCCATCGTGATGCCCGACCAGAACGGCACCGTGACCGTGCGCGATCCGGCCTCGACGTACGGAAGCGTAGCCGCGGACGTGATCAATCGACGCCGGAGCTCGTCGGTCTGAACGGTATCGAGCTTCACGCCGCGCATGTGCGGCTCGACGTACGCGACGCGCGAGCCATCGAAGCCCAGGTCGAGCGAGCGGACGTTGCGTAGGCTTCGCACGAAGAGGCCCGCTCCAACGAGCAGGACCACGGAAAGCGCGCCCTGCATAACGAGCAGCGTTACCCTCATCCGTGATCGCTGATAGGTCCCCTCCCTCGCGCCTGCCTTGAGCGCGGCAGCGATGTCGCCGCGGCCGGCGTGCATCGCCGGCGCGAGGCCGGTGAGCAGACCTGCGACGAGGCCCGCCGTGATCGTAATGGCGAGGATGCGCGTATCGCCAAAGGTGTTCGTCCACTCGACGTTCTCGAGCAGCATGACCCGCAGGGCCCCACCACCCCATTGCGCCAGCATGAGGCCAGCGAGCGCCCCGAGCCCGGCGAGCATCAGACTTTCGGTGATGAGCTGGCGGACGAGATGCGCGCGGCTCACGCCTAACGCGAGCCGCACCGCGATCTCCCGGCGTCGCGCAAACGCCCGCGCGAGGAGCAGATTCCCCACGTTCGCGCACGTGATGAGCAGCAAGACCGCCGCTACGCCAACGAGCCACGTCGCGACCTTGGAATCACTCCCTTGGTTCGGGCCGCGCTCCCGCATGAGCGGCGACGCGAGCGCCCGGGGCTTCGCCAGCTCGGTGGGGCGAATTCCCCGGCTCACCGCCTTGTGCGCGATGTAGCTGCGTCGATACGCGTTCGAGAGATCCGCCGTCGCGGCAGCGACAGTGACCCCGGGCTTACGCCGAGCGAGCATCTCCATCCACTGGATGTTGTGGGCAGCGTAGTAGCTCGGGCGTTTCCCGCCGAATGGCCCGTCTCTATCAGCCCGCTGCCCGAACGATGCGTTCGCCCACGCGGTGATCGGCACGAACACGGCAGGTGCAGTCAGGGAGACGCCAACGAAATCCTTCGGCGCGACCCCGATGATCGTGTACGTCTCGGCGCCAATCCTCACGGGCGACCCGAGCACGTCGGCACGGCCGCCGTACCGCGTCTGCCAGAAGCCGTACCCGAGCACCACGACCATCGTCCCTTCGGGAACACGGTCTTCGGCCGGCGTGAAGAAACGACCGAGCGCCGGGCGCACATCGAACAGACGCCAGAAGCTCGCGCTGATTGCGCTCACATCCATCTCGCGTGCGTTCTCGCCTTCGCCAATCGCCGGCCTGCCGCCGGCCATGGCCGCGGTTACGTCAAAGGACTTCGTCCACTCGGTGAGCTCGAGGTAGCGCTTGTAGCTCATCGTGCCGTTGACGAAGTCGCCAGATCGCTCGGTCGTCACCACCAGGTTGACGCGGTGAACCAAGTCGGAAGCGTGGATGTACGCGGGCGGGCGAAACAGCAGTCGATCGACGATGCCGAACATCGTGGCGTTCGCCCCGATCCCGAGGCCTAGCGTGAGCACCACGGCCACGGCAAAACCGGGCTTGCGTCGAAGGGCTCGCGCGGCGTACCTCACGTCGTGCCATAGCAGCGTGGTCATTGGCGTTCCCAAAAACGAGGTCACGTGGAATAGCGGCTGGCGCTCGTTGGACACAAGGTTGGTATCGGCGCGTTGGCCTTATCGGGAATCGGGAATCGGGAATCGGATGCCTAGTACTCAGTCACGGTGAATGTGATAGTAGTGGCATCCCGCATGCAGATGGCATGTAGCATCTTCCGCGAGCGAGGATGCCATGGCGCCACCGAAGTACACGGTCAACCTGAGCGTGG
>Ga0075421_100007012_pt1 | contig 13773 bp, 6 predicted proteins | sample SoiMetdeltSBSDD5_FD_75292 | JGI IMG/M metagenome (GOLD analysis project Ga0075421, IMG submission 75292) | Bulk soil microbial communities from a Populus tree surrounding site in Tennessee, USA - Soil MetaG P. deltoides SBSDD5 | ecosystem: Environmental > Terrestrial > Soil > Tree plantation...
CCCGGTCATCGCTTGTGGATAGGCGACAGTGTTTCCCCGTCCGATGAACCGCAGGCGGTCGGTCTCATAGGAGATCACTCCGCCGTCCGCCCCGTGCACGGCCATCAGGTGAAACATCCAGGGCGGCTGCTCGTCGAGCGAGCGCGGCCGGCGCGTGCAGAGGATCGCCTGGCGTTGGCTGAGAATCTCGGTCTGAACAAAAAGATTGCTGAACGCCGGATGCAGCGCGTCCGCCGCAGGGGACGCCAGGACGACTTCCGCGTAACTCGTGACCTCGAGCGCTCTGCGGGCCTGAGAGCCGTTCGTGATGCGGATCCGCCGCAATTCGATGTCATCTTCCGGTGACACAACGATCTCGGTATGAGTGTCGAAGCCGTGGTCGCGACGGCGAAACTCCGCCCGGCCCTCCGAAAAAATCACTTCGTAACTCATCGGCGGTTTCAGCGTGGGTTGATAGGCGGTTGACCAGAACTCCCCGCTCGACACGTCGCGGAGGTAACAGTACGTGCCCCAGTTGTCACAGGTGCTGTCTTCGCGCCAGCGGGTGACGGCGATATCCTTCCAACGACTGTAACCGCCTCCCGCGTTGGTGACCATGACGTGGTATCTGCCATTCGACAGCAATTGGACCTCAGGGGCGGGAGTGCTGGAGCTGCTGAAGATGCGCACCGGCGTCTCTGTCTCACTGGAACTGGCATGCAAATCGGGGCTCTCAACCGTGTGCGAAAGGAATGCTGTCGCCTTTGGAATGCGTTCCTGAAGCAGCAGCGTGGTCGCCTGGAACCACGGATCGGACTCGAATCGTTTCTGCATCGGGCGGTCCAAAAGCAGATACGCCAAAGAGAGCAAGCTCATTGCCTGGTGATGGGCCATGAACGCGCGAACCACCACGCTCGATTGCCCGCGCCGTTGGCGCGCAGGCGTATAGTCGATGGCTTCAAAGAGGCCGAATTTGCCGCCCAAACCTGCCGCGGTGAGCCGCTCGAGATTCAGGCAAGCTTGCTCGGGGGCCACCATCAGCGCCAGCGCAGAGGCGTACGGCGCAATCACCAGGTCCTCAGCAAGCCCGCGCTTGAGCCCCAAGCCGGGCACGCCAAAGGCGCGGTACTGGTAATTAAGATGGACGTCGACCATGTTGTAAGCGGATTCTGACATCCCCCAGGGAATGCCGCGCTGCCTCCCATACTCGATCTGCCTCTCCACGGCCGTCTTGCAGGTTTGGTCGAGCAGCGTGCTTTCATACGTTGGCATCACGAGCAGCGGCATCAGGTATTCGAACATCGAGCCGCTCCAGGAAAGGAGAATCGGCTCCCCGGCGGTGCTGGCGAGCAGCCGTCCCAGAGCGAACCAGCTCTCCTGTGCCAGTTGCCCTTGCGCAATCGCCACGAACGTGCACAACCGCGCCTCTGAAGCCAGCAGGTCGTAGTAACTTGTGTCCCGCCGCCGCTCGCTCACGTTGTACCCAATGGCCAGCAGATGACGCGCTTTGTCGAACAGGAAGTCATACTCCAGGCGGGCGAATTCGTTGGATTGCAGCGCAAGGCCTTCGATAGCAGCAATTCTCGCCCTGGCCCGCTGGCTTGCCACTTTGACGAGACGTCCAAGTTCGCCAAACCACGCTCTCTCTTCGGGTGTTGCGCCAGCGCCCAGCCGATGCTCGATGGCTGGCAGTGCCTCCCCTTCCAGTTTTGCCAATTCGCGCAACGTGGGGATCTTGCTGTCGGCTGGCAGATCGTTGAAACCATGCGGAATGGCAGGCAACACTAGCCATGGGGCGAGAAAGGCCAACTCGTCCAGCACATCCTGGCATTGCCGGGCGAAGGCTTGGGCCCAAAACTGTGCCGAATTCTCAGGGTCAGCATGGAGGCCGGCCACAACGTCCGAAGCAGCCTTTACCAGCCCGTCAAGACAGAGCCGGGCCGCGGCGAGCGTGGTCGGCAATGAATTGCATGCCACCGCCATCCCCTTTCGGAGTTGAGCCAACAGGGCGGCAGAAGCTGATCCGCCATTGTCCTCCAGAATGCCGAATGTGACACTCAGCCCCTCGAGCCACCGCACGCCCAGGATCTCGTCATCGGGCAGCGCGAGCAGACCGGGCCGCAGGGTCAGCAGGTGGCCCGCGAGGTTACCGCTATCCACTGTTGAGATATAGATCGGTAACAGCGGTTCGAGAGACTGCGTGTCGTACCAGTTATAGAAGTGACCTCGATGCCGTTCCAGGCTTCCCATCGTGTGGAGTGTTTTCTCTGTTCGGTCGATGAGCCGCCCTGCGGAAATGTAGCCGAAATCGTAGGCGGACAGATTCGCAAGCAATGCCAGCCCCATGTTCGTCGGTGAGGTCCGATGGGCAACCACCGCAACTCGATACTCCTGATAGTTATCTGGTGGCAGCCAATGATCTTCCGGACCGACGAAGGTCTCGAAGAACGCCCAGGTCTTTCGGGAAAGCTTCTGAAGAAAAAGCGTCTGCTCAGCCGTCAGTTTGGCCGCGTGGCGGACAAGCGGCCGGCTCATCCACCACGCAACCGCCGGAGAAGCGAACCAAAGGCACAGGACAGGCGCCGCCACAGCCAGTGCGGCCGGTCTTGCGAGTGCCAGATAGATCGCCGCGGTAGAGGCAATCAGTGGGGCGACCCACATCATTCTCCAAAGGGCTCCCAGATCCATGCGGTTATTCCGATCCGGATCATCTGACGGTGTCCACTGCAGAAGCCGCTTCCGTGTGACCAGCATCCGCCCAAGCGTGCGGCCGATCGCATCCAGACTGAAAGACGCCTCATACGGAAGGCAAACGAGCGTAAAGAGGGCCTGGGCGAGATGCCGGCCTAGCGAGCGTACGGCTGCGGCGACATGCTGGCTCAAGAGGACGTCGTCCGGCTTCCGAATGACATCGAGAAGGGAGATCAGCAGGGGGGGAGCCAGCAGAATTCCGATGACCGAGAACATCCAAAACCAGGGCGGCGAAAGGAGAGCCCAAGCAAGCAGCAATAGCAGGGTCAATACCGAAGGCACGAGGCTACGCCGCAGGTTGTCGAAGATCTTCCATCGGGAAAGCCGAGAAAGCGGGTTCCTTTGACGGCGCCCGCCGGGACCGGGAGCGCCCGGCAGCAGCCAGCGCGCAATCTGCCAGTCGCCGCGAATCCAACGGTGCCGGCGGCTTACGTCCGCGCTGTAGCGGGAAGGATACTCCTCGTACAGTTGCACATCGCTCAGCAGCCCGGCCCGCGCGTAGCATCCTTCCAGAAGATCGTGACTGAGGATGCGGTTCTCGGGAAATCGCTCAAGGAGCGACCGCTCGAAGGCATCCACTTCATAAATCCCCTTGCCAATGAAGGAGCCCTCGCCAAACAGGTCCTGATAGACGTCGGAAACAGCGCGCGTATAGGGATCAATGCCTGGTTCACTCCCGAACAATCGGGCATATCGCGACCGGTTCGTGCAAGGCAGACTCACAGCCACGCGTGGTTGGAGGATGCCGTACCCTTCACTGATACGCTGCTTGCTTTCGTCGTACCGGGCACGATTCAACGGGTGAGCCATGGCGCCGACAAACTGCCAGGCCGAATCGCGCGGGAGTTGCGTATCCGTGTCCAGGGTAATCACGTATTTCACGTTCGATAAGACGGCCGTCTCACCGACGACGAGCGAGAAGCGATCCCTTGAGCCGCCGCGCAAGTACGAATTCAATTCCGCCAGCTTTCCGCGCTTCCGCTCGTAACCCATCCAAAGCCGTTCCCGGGCATTCCACCGGCGGGGGCGATGGAAGAGAAAGAAAACGCTGCCAGTTGCGTCCCCATACTTCTCATTGAGCTCTTCGACCCCCTGCTGCGCGAGCCGCAACAGCGGCTCGTCTTCTGGAAGCGTCTCTTCGCATGCGTCCCGGAAATCAGTCAGTAAAGCGAAGTGCAGATTTTCATCTCGATTGGCGAGAAACCGGACCTCCAGAGCCTCGACCAGATTCTCGACGTTCTCGGAGCCGGACAGCATCGTCGGGACCACCGCCAGGGCACGCGATTCCTGAGGAATTCCAGCCGAGAAATCCATTCGCGGCAGCGACTCGGGGGCTGCCAGCAACGTGACGAAACAATTCACCAGCGCGACCGCCAGGTGACTGGCGCCCAGAGCCAAAAAAGCACCGAGCAGCGCGAGTTTCCAGCCATGCAAGCCGCCCGCGTGAGCCTTTGCCAGCAGACTGCCGCTGAGGAGGGCTGTGATCAGAAAAATCGTGCCGAGATACCCGAGCAATGGAAATCGGCAGCTGATTCTTTGGAGTGTTTCCGAAAGGGATAGATGCACCTCCGCAGCTCGTTCAAGTTGGGACAATCCTTTGTCAATCAGGTAAAACCCGACATGTGACGCCCGATCGTCGCCGCCCTTCCGCACCGCACTCTCACGAGCCAGTGTGATCGCCTGGCGGGCCACCTGGCCCTCGGAGTGCCGGGTGCGCTTCGCCATCCTCTCTACAACGTGGCGGTAGCGGTCACGTGTGGCAAAATCCATCCTGCCGTAGACTCCGCAGGGATCTTCGCGCAGTGTCTGCTCTACAGCGCTCATCGTCTCGACGAACTCACGCCAGTCCATCGTCCCCAGGAATCGGAGGCTTCCGATGCTGTTGCCGATCGAGACCTGATCGGCAGCCTGTTGTTGGTTCTCCGATTGAACTAACTGCTCAATCGTCAGGCCGGATTCGGAAAGCTGCTGCTCGATCCAGGTGAGCGGCAACGCCAAAGTGTGGCCCTGTCCCTGTAACCGGCGCGCTAATTCCGCAACGAAGGAACTCACCATCGGCGGGTTCGACCGGGCCATGTCCGCGATCACGAGAATGAGGCTCTTGGGATCCTTCTCCGCGATCTCCGTCATCTGGTCCGCCCAGAATCCGGCTCGGTTTCGGTCGATTCGGTCAGCCGCGGTTCGCGCGGCAACGCGACGGAGGTTCTCGATCAACGCCAGACGCAGCATGATCGGGATGGCCCACAATTCGCCTAACCTCAGGGTAGTGACGGTCTGGTAGGATGCTACGAAACTGCTGAGACTCTCCGGATCCACTCGTCCGTCGCCGTGTGAAATCGTCTCCAGCGCGATGTCATACACGCGTGGAAGGCCAGCCGAAGGGCCATTCAGCAAGCGAGGCAGTTCCCGGCTGTAACCCTTAGGCAAATGCCTTTTTGCGGTCTGAATCTGTTCTTCGATCAAATAGAAGTTATCGAGCAGCCATTCTCCGGCTGGAGTAATCCGGAGGTTTGCCTGAACTGCCTTTGTCAGCAGATTGCGGACGCCGACGAGGAGCCCTTCATTTTCAGCCAGCCGATTCAACAATGGCTCCGCGGCGCGTTCCGAGCTCAGTTTGTGTGAGCCGGCCAGGGTTTTGCCGTGCCGCTCCATCTGGTCGCTGCTGAACAGTTCCGAGCGCAGCGGCGGCTGGTCGCCAGCGTACTTTTGTGCCAAACCCTTTCCGCTCAGGCTCGTCTTCAAACGGAATAAGTTCCCGGCAATGGGCTTGCTGCTTATGTTCAAGTACGCGAGCTCTTTTCTGGAAGCGCGCCAGAGCGTGTCGCCTGGCAACTGGCAAACCTTCCGTACTTCACCTTGGAAATTGTCAACCTTATCCGGACCACCGGGGAGGGCGAACTGATCCGTTTACGCGGCATTCGCCACGAAGAGCGCAGCGGCATGATTACGTGCAGTTCCGACGAACCAGTGCCTATCTGATTGGATTCCCGTTTCGTGAGGTTTCTAGGAATGTTCCCCGTGCGGTGTTTCTTCATTGGAATATCACCTAAGCGCGGACACCCTATTGACCGTCGTGACCTGTTACCCATTTCTCACGGGCCTTTCAATGCTCGTCCGGAGTGCCCGGTTGGGTTGTTTCGACTGGCATCACTGGCTCAGGTTTCAAGAGGGTAAAGCAAACCGGCACGAGTAGGGACGAACAAGCGTCCACAGTCCGCATCTGACAGGAAAGGGGAACGTACTGGGTCTGGCCATCACGACCCATTCGCCTACAATAGGAACTCTAACATTCCTCTCCCAGACGTTCCCACCCAGATCCTCGCTGCCACTTGAAGGCACAGGTCTTATCTTACCTTGGAGCAACTCGGCTGGTTGTTCGAAACAGCTCACCTGCCTGGTCAAAACTGCTCATCGCAGTTGGGGAGGAGGGAAACTGCTGGGTGGGGTTGGTGGAGATTGGAGCCTGGGATCCAGGGCTTCTTTTCCAGCTGGCGATATACGATGCGAAGGGTCGCCAAGACTGAAATGCAGTCAGCTTCGAGGTGCCTAGGTCGGGTGCTCCACGAGTGTTGCCGGAACCGCTCTTCGTGGGGCGACCGGGTACTGATCCTTGTTGTTAAGCCGCGCGTCGAAGAAGGTGCCTGAGCCATGCATCTCAGTCACGGCCACGTAGGCATTCCAGTATGTAACCGAATCCGTTATTTTGTCCCTGAGGTCGCCGGTTTCTTGTGCCTGCCGCCCTGGTTCGGTCTTAGGTTTACTCTTAATTGTCAGGTTCGACACCCAAAACCAGTTCCTTGGGGACACTCACCTCCCAGCGTCCTTCCAGGCGAAAACGGACGGCATTGCTCGATTCTCCAACCACTTGTCCGCGGAGGGGGACCCACGATTCCCCGGCGTCGATCTGCAAAACTACCGAGCGACCAAACCAAACAGAATAAGCAAGTGACATGGTATTTCGTTACCCCCAGTGTAAGTTTGAAGCCAAAGTAACTAGACTCTGACCAATGGAAATCTGTGCTTTATGTGCGAAATATTTTTCGAGAGCTCCGGAAACCCTCATTGGGATGGGGTTGACAGCTTTCTGACTCAAAGCTCAACTCTCGTGAGATCCGCGTTCATTCGCGGCTGCGTGCCATGCTTGGCCCGTCACCCGAAGTGGCACCGAGAGAGATTCCGATCGCCCGAGACGGGAATTAGTCGCCAGTGCGGAATCGGCCACGCTAAACCGAGAGAAGACGACCGACCCCACACATACTTGGGAGCGGCAGCGGGCGCTAGCGGCGCCAACGTGAGTATCCCCAGCCCCCACCACCGAGTAACAACAACACCACAACAACGATAATTAAAGTTTCCGTTGACATATCTCACCTCACGGCTGAGCAAGAGAATTAACCTACCCGTAAACGTGGAATGATCCAACCTGAGAGCCTGTCAATCGCTGGCTTCAGAAGCTAGACCACCGAGCGACGACCGCTGAAAAAATTGAAAAGCAATACGACGGCCGCGATGACCAGCAGGGCATGAATGAAACCGCCCCCCACATTCATGGAAAAACCCAACAGCCATAACACAAGTAAAATCCCAAGGATGGTATACAACATGATGAGTCTCCTTTTCTTATTGTTCTGAATCCAAAAGTGTTGATCTGCCGCGCTTCCTACACTGAAGCCGGCAGGTCTGTTGATTCCGGATTGCCGTCTTCTTTCCTTCTTCGATAGGCCGAATCACGAGATGGAAGCGCTGAACTCCCCCAGACTGGTAGAGCTCCCATCCCGTCCAAGTTGTTGACTTGTGCGGAACGACTCGAGCGTCATGGTCATGGATCGAATGCCCAGATCGCAGACATCGCCAGGAATCCGGCCGGTGAACTGAGCAGTCAAATCGGCTCGCGCGTCCAAATGGGAAACCACCCGACGCTTTCTTTTCGCTGCCGCGAGCCATCGCCACAACCAGGATCATCGGAACGGAGGGTCGAGGCGTTTTTCCGTGTCAACGTGCCTGTATATTATCTTTGGCGAATTCGCGTGTCAGTCCAGTACGGCTCACACGTTTGGTCAATATTGCTCATCGCGAGGGAAACTACTGGGTGGGGCCGGTGGAAATTACCGAGGGTGGCACAAACAGGGCGTTTTCTGCCCGGTCATGCAATGTGGCGACTCACATTTGGACGACTCGAGCGACCTGCCCATGGATCGAATGCCCAGATTGCTGACATCCCCAGGAATCAGGACGGCGAATGGATTTCTTGCGGAGCACTGGCGTTCCGTTGCCCCCTGTCCTGTGGCGCTTTAACGATTCCGTGTCCCGGACTGTGGAGCCTGGGATCCAGGGGCTTCTTTTGCAGCTGCCGATATACGATCCGGAGGGTCGCCAAGACCGGTATAGACAAAAAGCTGCCGGTGATCCCTGCGATCTGTCCGCCCGCGAGGACTCCGAAGATGACGACCAGCGGATGGATCTCTGTGCCTGCACTCAGCAGGTGGGGCGCCAAGACATAGTCCTGGAAAGCGCGGAACACGGCTAGGAAAACGAGAATCCAAAACAAATGATGAAAGCCGCTCAATCCGGCAACCATCAAGATGATGGCCGCTGCCGCCAGGGGCCCGAGCATCGGAATAAACTCAAGAGGAAAAGCAATGGCGGCCAATAGAATCCCATAAGGAACACCGATTAGAGAAAAGAACGAGCCGTAAGCTACGAACGCCGCTGCCGCCAGCAGTACCAAGGCTCGCATGTACTGAGCCAGCAGCGAGTGTACGTCGGCCGCGATTTCCTGGATCATGTCGCGTCGAGATCCCTCGGCAAGGATTGCCAGCATGGAACTGCGAATCGCCCGGCCATCTTTCAAGAAGAAAAAGCTCAGAATCGGCACCAGGACGATGAAAACAAGACTTCCGGCATGCGACAGAATGCCCAAAGCTGCATTGGGTAAGAGTGAGAGAAGGTCTCGCGAATGATAAACGAGCTGCTTTCGCAGGGTCGAGATTATCGTCTCCTTTACCGTCTGAACGGGCGGTGAAGCAATCGGTTCGCCCACTTGTTCGAGTTTGGAAAGAAGTTCTGGAACCCTGGTCGCAAGCGCGTTCGCCTGCAACACGACTCGAGAGCCAATTTCAATTCCAATGACAAACAGCAAACCGACCAATGATAAATAGACGATGGCGAGAGCCAGCACCCTGGATACCCCCGGCAGCCGCTCATCGAGATAGTTCACCAACGGCCAGAGCAGATAGGCGAACAGCAGCGCCACTACAAAGATGAAGAGCGTTTCTCGAATGAGATAGACCAATCCCAGCAGCAAAAGAATGAACACCACTGTCCAGGTAAAGCGCGCCGCATGCCGATCAAGACCAAGCACGGGGTAATAGTCCTTTCCCGAAAACTTAGGTTTGTATAGGGCTCGCTCGGCTACTGGTTTGCCATGCCGAGCTGTATTGCCACCGATAGCGTGGTGGCCGCCACAAAAACCATCAACCAAGTTTGGCCATTATGTTCCATTAGTGTTCGACCTTGGTGAAGTGACCAGAGACAGCTCCGGATCCCATCGACCCGGAACTCGCCTGTGCGAGAGATGGCCGAGTCGCGAGCCGTGTTTGTTGGCATAGACGTGGGTGACTTCCGCACCTATAAGGAGAATCTGTGCCGAGAAATAAATCCAAACCAGGAGAATGACGAGGGATGCCGCTGCTCCGTATGCTGACGCCACCGTGGAGCTGACGAGATACAACCCAATCAGAGCTTTGCCGATCGTGAAGAGTAGTGACGCAGCTCCCGCACCGATCCACACATCACTCCAGGCAATTTCCGTGTCTGGCACAAACCTGAAGATCATCGCGAGCAGTAGCGTAATTGCACCGAACGAGAGGAGAAAATCGACCGATTCCAGCAAAAACACGGGCTTAGGAAGTAGAGTTTCCATTAACTTGCCCACGGCCCCTAACGCGGCGCTCGAAACGAGTGACAGCATTAACAGGAAGCCCGTGCACAGGACTAGGACGAACGACCAGAAACGCTTTCTAATCGCACCCACCCAGATACTTTCTGATCTCCGCGGAACTCTCCAGATTTTATTGAGCGCGTCTTGGAGCTCAACAAAGGCACCTGACGCACCGACCAATACCGTCACGATGCCAATTGTGGTCGCAATGACGCCAAGCGCGGGCCGATTGGCGCTTTGGATGATAGCTTGAACGGCCCTGGCACCCGTCTCACCCACCAAGGCCTGGATTTGCCGTATGACTTCACCCTCCGCCGCTCTTTGCCCGAACGCCAGACCCGCGACCGCTATCGCCACAATCAAGACCGGAGCGAGTGAAAAAATCGTGTAAAACGCCAGCGCTGCGCCTAAGCTCGGAGCGTTGTCTTCTAGCCATGCGGAGCATGCCTCTTTGAGCAGAGCGTAAGTAACTTTCATTTGCTGATTTCATCATTGCGACAACTGCCCCCACCCCCGGGCCCTGAAGCTGTGACAGGAGTACCTCCATCCCAGATTCCGCATTACTAGTCGTGCAGGACCACGCTGAGGAGGCCACCTTGAACCGTCAACCCGCCGTTGCCGCTGTAATCGATAAAGCCAAGCTTCCTGAACTTGTTCATGAAATGACTGACCTGCGACCGGGTTATGCCGACCATTTGCGCCAGGTTTTTTTGATTGACTCTGGGAACTATCGTTTCCGCTCTGCTTTCCTTGCCAAAACGAGCCAGCAGTAAGAGTATCCGAGCCAGACGCTTCTCGCTTGAGTTGAACAGCTGATCGACCAGATCTGCTTCGATTCGGACGTTGCGCGAAAGCAGATGCGTGACGAACAATTCCGAGAAGGCGTGCTGTTCGTGGAGCATGCGCGCCATCAGGGGCTTCTCCACCCTGGCCAGAGTGCAATCGGTCATGGCGGTAGCCGTGGCGATGCGCAACCGCCGACCTGCGAGGCATCCCTCGCCGAAGAACTCACCGTCGCCCAGAATGGCGACCGTTGCTTCCCTGTCTTGTTTGGATGTCACCGCCAGTTTCACCTTGCCTCGTCGCAGGTAGAACACGGAATCTGCAGGGTCTCCTTGCGAGAAGATGATGTCGTTCGCGCCGTATTCTATAGCGGTTTTCCCGCTGGAGATTCCTGCGAGGAAGGGTTCCCAATCGACACGCTGGTTTTTCTTATGCAGCATAACAAGCTCCACCTGTCTTATGCCTGCAGCAGCTTCTTCCCAAGAGACTGAACGGACATTCTTTCTTGAGAATCAGACTCCTGCACAAGGCTATGAGGTCGAGAGCTGAGCGGCTATTGGTTCTCTTGGCTCATCTCGGCCAGAAGCTATTTCGAGTCCGGGCGTTGCATCCGCTTGACATCCGCTTCCCACCAGATCCTTGGCTGGCAGCTGCACGCGCCAGTGTCATGCTACCCATGGAGGAGTTCTCGTGTCAGTCCAGTATGGAACACACGTGTGTACAATATTGCTCCATCACAGTTAATGGGGAGGGAACGAACGCGTGGGGTCGGCGGAATTATCTATGGTTAGACGTGGATACTCTACTGCGCTGGATTATCCTGATCACCCCCCTCGGCTCTCTCGCATTCTCGCATTGGGGGAGCGGTGAAGGCTTAATATGGCAGGAAACTGCCGCACACGGCAGAACTAATGTAACTCCCCACCGTCGTTCAGGACCACGCTGAGGAGGCCACTATGGACTTTCAACCCGCCGTTGTCGCTGTAATCGATAAAGCCCAGCTCCCTGAACTTATTCATGAAATGACTGACCCGCGACCGAGTGGTGCCAACCATTTGTGCCAAGTTGTCCTGACTGACTCTGGGAACCACCGTTTCTGATTTGCTTTCCTTGCCGAAATGAGCCAGCAGCAAGAGCATCCGAGCTAGACGCTTCTCGCTGGAGTTGAAGAGCTGATCGACCAGATCCGCTTCGTATCGGATGTTGCGCGAAAGCAGATGCGTGACGAACAATTCCGAGAAGTCGTGCTGTTCGTGCAGCGTGCGCGCCATCAGCGCCTTCTCAATCCTGGCCAGCGTGCAGTCGGTCATCGCGGTAGCCGTGGCGATGCGCAACAACTGACCTGCCAGGCATCCCTCACCGAAGAACTCACCGTCGCCCAGAATGGCGACGATCGCTTCCTTGCCTTGTTGGGATGTTATGGAGAGCTTCACCTTGCCTCGTCGTAGGTAAAACACGGCATCCGCAGGTTCTCCTTGCCAGAAGACGGTGCGGTTCGCGCCGCATTCTATAACGGTTTTCCCGCTGGAGATTCCTGCGAGGAAGGGTTCCCAATCGACAGGCTGAGTCTTCTTATTTTCCATAAGAACCTCCCTCTGCTTGCCAAAGGGGAGCCCGTGGTATCAAAAGGAATCAGTTTTTGGGGAGTGACTCGTACGGGATGGCCTCGCCAAATGCAGCTTCATTCGATCCTTGCAGAATAAACCGCGCCCTCAGCAAAGCAACCAAATCTTACCAAAATTTTACTCAAATGTCAAAATAGATAGCAATCAGTCAAAGTAAACAACGGAGCGGTAAAAGGCGGGGTGGGCGAGCTGGAAGGTAGATGTTGCTTTTGATCCTTGCATCGCTCTTCGCGGCTAAAATCTTAGCAAGCCACTTAGTCCCATCGCTATCAAGCCTGCGGCGTTTCGGCGAATCCCGCCGTAACGATGATCCGCGTGGTGATCAACTGCGTCAGACAAGCCCGCCGCAAGAGCAAACGGTACGGTCAGGCCATCCGACATTCCAATGACGATGTCGCGGACGGTTTCGGTGCCTGTGAAGTGGCGTCCGATGTGGGGTGTCTAGGGCATGCGTGTCTCCGATCGCTTCGCTTGCCTTCCGCGGCAAGTCCTGTGTTCAATGAGCTGAGTGCACCTAAACGTGCGGTTATCCCACGTCGCGTGGCGATGAAAAGAAGGCTATGGAAGGCTATCTCAAAGTCATCGCAGCCTTTACTCCCACACCGCCTGAGATGCTTCCCGTCGAAGACCTCGCAACGCTGCATCTGGACTATATCGCGCAGAAGCCCAGCTACGGGCGGGTGTCATTTCAGTAGTCAGCTCCCGGATCGGAAAGCACCTCTCCTTTAACTCACCCTTTTTAAGTCGATATATCCGCGCTCCACATCTGTGCGGATCAGTTGCACGCGGAGCGAGTGACCAACGTTCATGCCTTCAAAACCGCTGACCAGCCTTCCTTCAATGGGCGGATGCAGAAGACGGACCCACGTGCCTTTGTCAGAGGCGCCGGTGACAATGGCATCGAACCGCTCCCCGACCCTTGATTCCAACAGCATGGCTGCCGCTGATTTTCCGACCTGCCGTTCGACCTTGTTTGCAGCGTCCTCCTCTTCGGTGCAGTGCTTTGCGAGGGCCTCCAATTCATCGGTCTCATAGGGCACGGAACGTCCCGTCATCGCCGCTTTCAGCAACCGCTGCGTGATCAAATCCGGGTATCGGCGGTTCGGGGCTGTAGAGTGCGTATAATCCCTGACCGCAAGACCGAAGTGCCCGGCTGCCCGGTCTCCCGGAAGTTCAACGATGTATTCACCGGCGCCCATCAGCTTGATGACGCTCAGGGAAAGATCGGGAAAGCGAAGCGGATCAGCGGCTTTCGCCACTGTCAGGAATTGCTCCAAGGCCCTTGAGTCGGGCTCCTGGAGCAGCGTGAAGCCCCGCTCTGCGGCAAGCTCGATGATCCGGTCCCAGCGTTTGGGTGTGCGGACCACGCGCCGTAGCGACGGGAACATTTTCGACGCGAGGTAGCGTGCGGTAACGCCGTTGGCAGCGATCATGAAGTCCTCAATAATCTCCCTGGCCCGATTCTTTCTCTCGGCTTCAAAGTCCTTAAGCTCATCGCCGTCAAACACCGGGCGTCCTTCTATTGTTTCGAGATTAAGCGCACCGTGTACGTGCCGGAAGGCTTTCAGCTTTTGGGCCACGCGGTCCTGAAGTCGCAAGTTCTCGTCGAGACCGTCGACCGTGCCCACCCCTTGCGGCATCGGCCCGTTGTCCTCCAGCCAGCTGGCAACGCTCTTGTAGGCGAGCTTTGCACGG
>Ga0075421_100007015_pt1 | contig 13768 bp, 11 predicted proteins | sample SoiMetdeltSBSDD5_FD_75292 | JGI IMG/M metagenome (GOLD analysis project Ga0075421, IMG submission 75292) | Bulk soil microbial communities from a Populus tree surrounding site in Tennessee, USA - Soil MetaG P. deltoides SBSDD5 | ecosystem: Environmental > Terrestrial > Soil > Tree plantation...
GTTGTGGACCGAGCGGACAGAAATCGCCGGTGGAGCGCCAGGCTCTGCGACGTTTATCAAAAACGGCCGTTTCTCTACAGCGTAGAGGCGGCGCTCCACACTCCTTCTCTCACCCGGGCAGAACCACCGGGGCGCTTCGGCGTGTCTTGAGGGCTTCTCCGATTCAACCCTCCTTTGGGCCCATTCCATTGCTATATAGGAGTCGAGCCTTGACCAGAATCGCGCGCGCAGCATGGCAACGAGACCGATCGACCTTGGCGACTTCGACGATGTCCCGCCCCCCGACTTCCGTCCGGGCGGCACCGCCGCGCGCGCCATGGCGGGCGCTGAGCCGCCCTATCTCGCCGGGCTGAACCCCGAGCAGCGCCAGGCGGTGCTCACGCTCGATGGTCCCCTGCTCGTCCTCGCCGGCGCGGGCACGGGAAAGACCCGCGTGCTGACGACGCGGCTTGCCCACATCCTCGCCACGGGCAAGGCCTGGCCCGGCCAGATCCTCGCCGTCACCTTCACCAACAAGGCGGCGCGCGAGATGAAGGAGCGCATCTCCGCCCTGATCGGCGGCGTCGTCGAGGGCATGACATGGCTCGGCACATTCCATTCGATCGGCGTCAAGATTCTTCGCCGCCACGCCGAGCTCGTCGGTCTGAAGCCCGGCTTCACCATCCTCGACACCGACGACCAGGTGCGGCTTCTGAAGCAGATCATCGAGGCCCATGGCATCGACGAGAAGCGCTGGCCTGCCCGGCAGCTCGCCGCCCTCATCGATCACTGGAAAAATCGCGGCCTGCTTCCGGCCAAGGTTCCCGCCGGCGAAGCCATGAGCTATGCCTCGGGCAAGGGAGCGGAACTCTATGGCGAATATCAGGAGCGCCTGAAAATCCTGAACAGCTGCGACTTCGGCGACCTTCTCCTCGAATGCCTGCGCCTGTTCCAGGAGAACCCCGACGTGCTTCAGAAATTCCAGCGCCGCTTCAAATATATGCTGGTCGATGAATATCAGGACACCAACGTCGCCCAATATCTCTGGCTGAAGCTCCTGGCGCAGGGCCATCGCAACATCTGCTGCGTTGGCGACGATGATCAGTCGATCTACGGCTGGCGGGGGGCCGAGGTCGACAACATCCTGCGCTTCGAGAATGATTTTCCAGGCGCCAGGGTGATCAGGCTCGAGCGCAACTACCGTTCGACACCGCACATCCTTGCCGGCGCCTCGGGCCTCATCGCCAAGAACGAGGGACGCCTCGGCAAGACGCTTCACACTGATGTCGCCGAAGGCATGAAGATCGTCGTGCGCGGCCATTGGGACGGCGATGAGGAGGCCCGCGCCGTGGGCGACGATATCGAGAGCCTTCAGCGCAAGGGCGAAAGGCTCAACGATGTCGCCATCCTCGTGCGCGCCTCCTTCCAGATGCGCGCCTTCGAAGACCGCTTCATCACGCTTGGCCTTCCCTATCGCGTCATCGGCGGCCCGCGCTTCTACGAGCGCCAGGAGATCAGGGACGCGCTCGCCTATTTCAAGGTCGCCGTTTCCCCCGACAATGATCTGGCCTTCGAGCGCATCGTCAATGTGCCCAAACGCGGCATCGGGGATTCGACGGTGAAGCGCATGCACCAGCACGCGCGCGCCAAGGGCACTTCCCTCCACCGGGCCGCCGAGGCGCTGGCGCTGTCGGACGAGCTTTCTGCCCGCACCCGCAATTCGCTCCTCACCCTGCTCCAGTCCTTTGCCCGCTGGCGCTCCCTCGTCGATAGTCTTCCGCACACGGAACTTGCCGAGATCATCCTCGATGAATCGGGCTACACCCAGATGTGGCAGAACGACCGCAGCCCCGAAGCGCAAGGCCGGCTCGAGAACCTCAAGGAGCTCGTGCGCTCCATGGCCGAGTTCGACACCATGGCGGGGTTCCTCGAGCACATCGCCCTCGTCATGGACACGGATGCCGTCGAGGCGGAGGACCGCGTCAATATCATGACGCTTCATTCCGCCAAGGGGCTGGAATTCCGCACCGTCTTTCTGCCGGGCTGGGAGGAAGGCCTCTTTCCTCACCAGCGCTCGCTCGACGAGAAGGGCCGCGCCGGCCTCGAGGAGGAGCGGCGCCTCGCCTATGTCGGCATCACCCGCGCCAAGCAGCTCGTCAAAATCTCCTTCGCCCAGAACCGCCGCGTCCACAATCTGTGGCAGAACGCGCTCCCCTCCCGCTTCATCGACGAATTGCCCGAGGCCAATGTCGAGGTCGAGCCCATGTCGACGAGCTATGGCGGCTATGGCCTCGGCTCCTTCGGCGGCTCGCGCTTCGACGATGTCGCCCCCTTCGCAAACAATTATTCGACGCCCGGGTGGCAGCGCGCCAAGCAGGCCTATGAGGAAGGCCGCGGCCTGCGCTCCGCCCCGCGCATCATCGAGGGCGAGCTCGTCGCGCGCGATGCCGACAGCGCCAGCCCCTTCGCCTCGGGCGAGCGCATCTTCCACCAGAAATTCGGCTACGGCCGCATCGTCCGCGTTGACGGCAACAAGCTCACCATCGACTTCGACAAGGCCGGCGAGAAGCGCGTCCTCGACAGCTTCGTCGAGCGGGCGGGGTGAGGTGTTACTTTTTTCGTCATGCGCGGGCTCGACCCGCGCATCTGCCTTTGCCGAGCAGAGATGGCCGGATCAAGTCCGGCCATGACGAAGTCCGCAACCTCACTCCGCCGGCACCTCTTGCTTGCGGACCATGTCGTGACCCGAGAGCGCATGGCCGGCATGGGGTTCGAGTCGAAAATGGACGAGCGCCGCGCCGGCCGAGATTGCCGCGATGGTGAGGAAGGCGAGCCGGATGTGTTCCACCGTAAGCGGCGCCTCGTGATTGAAGCCGAGTGCTGCTTCGAGCACGAACGCGGCCACCGCCACGCCGAGCGACAGCGACAGCTGCTGCGCCACGTTGGACAGCGTCGAGGCCCGGCTGATCGCCTCGTCCGGTACATCCGCATAGGCCAGAGCATTGACGCTGGTGAACTGCAGCGAACGGAAGAATCCCGCCGCCACCAACACCATGAACATCACCCAATGCGGCGTTTCCGGCGTGAAGAGCGCATTGGCGGCGATGAAGCCGGAGCCTACGATCGCATTCACGACAAGGACGCGGCGAAAACCGACCCGTCGCAGAAGCCTTTGCGCCACGAACTTCATGCTGATGGCACCGATGGCCGACGCGAAAGTCAGAAGGCCGGTCTGGAAAGGGTCGAGTCCGAAGCCTACCTGCAAGAGGAGCGGCAGCAGAAAGGGAATAGCACCGACGCCAATGCGAAAGAGTCCCCCGCCGACGACACTCGACCGGAAAGTCTCCACCTTGAGAAGCCCAAGGTCGAGGATGGCATTGGGCGTTCGCCGCGCATGAAGCACATAGGCGATGATGAGCGTAGCACCGAAAAGGGTGAGCGCAGGCGCCACCGCCGGATTGAACAGGCTGCGCGACAGCGTGGTGAGGCCGAAGATCGTCGCTGCCAATCCCACACCCGACAGCATCAGGCCGCGCATGTCGAGCGGCGGCACGGGGCGCGGCGCGATGGGCGGCATGAGCCGGCTCGCCAGCACGATGCCCAATATGCCGAAGGGAACGTTGACCCAGAAGATCCACCGCCAGTGAAGGTAGGTGGTGATGAAGCCGCCGATGGGCGGGCCGGCCAAAGGGCCGATGAGCGCCGGCACGGTCAGAAAGGCCATGGCGCCGAGAAGCTCGGCTTTCGGCACGAGCCTCAGGATGATGATGCGTCCGACCGGCACCATCAGCGCGCCGCCCAGCCCCTGCAGCGCCCGCGCCGCCACGAGCTCGGGAAGCGTTTGCGCGAAGCCGCAGCAGATCGAGGCCAGCGTGAAGATCGCGATGGCCCAGCGGAAGATACGCCGCGCGCCATAGCGGTCGGCGCACCAGCCGCTCACCGGTATGAAGATGGCAAGGCTCAGAAGATAGGCGGTGAAGGCAAGCTTGAGGATCACCGGGTCTTCGTTGAGATCCCTGGCGATGGCCGGCAGCGACGTCGCAATGACGGTCGAATCGAGATTCTCCATGAACAACGCCGAGGCGATGACGAGGGGTATGAGCCGTTCCTGTCGCATGCGCCCTGTCTAGGGAATGACGAAATCCGAAGGCTTCCATTCGGGCTTCGGATACTGCGGCTTAAGGTCTTCGAGCGTCTGGCGCACGATGCCGCTGATCGAAAGATTGCGCACCCAGTTGCGGTCCGCCGGTATGACGTGCCAGGGCGCATGTTCGCTCGTGCAGCGGTTGAGCATCGTCTCATAGGCGGCCTGATAGTCATCCCACAGCTTCCTGTCATCGAGGTCGCTGGGATTGAACTTCCATTGCTTCTCCCTCTTGATCAGCCGCTCCTTGAAGCGTTCCTTCTGCTCCTCTTTGGAGATGTGCAGCATGAATTTGAGAATGACGGTGCCGGATTGGGCGAGATGCTGCTCGAACCGGTTAATCTGCTCATAGCGCCGTTCGATCTCCTCGGCGGGCGCGAGCTGCTTGACCTTCACGATGAGCACGTCCTCGTAATGCGACCGGTTGAAGATGCCGATCAAGCCCTTGAGCGGCACCACCTTGTGCACGCGCCACAGGAAATCATGGGCAAGCTCCTCCGGGGTCGGCGCCTTGAAGGGCGTGACTTGCACGCCGATAGGACCGGTGGTGTTGAACACGGCGCGGATCGTGCCGTCCTTGCCGCTGCTATCGGTTCCCTGCAGGATGACGAGAAGCGCGCGGCGCCTTTCCGCATAGAGTCGGTTCTGCAATTCATCGATGACTTTGGCATTCTCTGCGACGATGGCCTTGGCCTCTTCCTTGCCGAGCGCCGGCGCCGTGGCGGGATCGATGTCTTTCAGGTGAATCTTCGACCCCGGCTTCACCATGACAGCCGGCTCGCTCCACTCCTGCTTCGACTTCATATGCTTCCTCTCTCTCAAGCGCTCCATTCTGGCGCAAAGGCCCCGCGATGACCAATCACTGCCTCACCATCGGCCCCTGTCCGCGCGCGTTTGCTGAAGAATATGCAGCAAGGCTCGAAATACTGGATCGGCCCCGTCTTGAGGCCCTGAGCCTCTCTGAGTTCGATGCACCGGGGCTGTGGCAGGTGGAGGCCTATTACGCAACAGAAGAAGAAAGCGGCGTCGCGGCCGCCATTGCCGCCTCCTTTGGCGTGCCGGCCGGCGCAATCAAGCTCAGCTTCGATGATCGTACCGACTGGGTCAGTCGATCGCTTCGGGGTTTAAACCCCGTGCGGGCCGGCCGGTTCTTCGTTCACGGCAGCCACGACCGGGCTTCGAGGCCCGGAAACGCCATATCCATCGAGATCGATGCCGGCACTGCTTTCGGCACGGGCCACCACGCCACCACGCTCGGCTGTCTCCTGGCTCTTGACCGTCTCCTGAAGATTGAACGTCCCCGCCATGTCATCGACGTCGGCTGCGGCACCGGCGTTCTCGCCATCGCCGCATCGAAGACAACCCGCCGCACCGTGCTCGCCACCGATATCGATCCCGAGGCCGTGCGCCTCACCCGCTCCAACGCGCGCCGGAACGAGGCGAGGGTCATTGCGTTCACGGCCACCGGCATGAACCACGCAGACGTCCGGAATTCAGGACCTTTCGATCTGATCATGGCGAATATTCTCGCCCGACCCCTCTTGGGCCTCGCCCGCACCTTCGCCGAGTTTTCTGCAGAATCGTCCCATCTGATCCTGTCGGGCCTGCTCGATGAGCAACGCACGGGGATCGAGACCGCCTACCGAAGCTGGGGATTCAAGCCCGCTCGCTCGTGGCGCATCGAGGGCTGGTGCACGCTTCTCCTGGAGTGGAAAAAAAATCACCGGGCAAGGCCCGGTGATGACATTATTGTCTGAGAGCGTTAGTTCTTCTTTCCACACCACACGAGGGTGCGGATTTCGCTGCGCGAGACGCCGATGTCGGCCAGAAGCCGGTCATCCAGTGCCTCGAGCTGGCTTTCTGCCCGGGCGCGCTGCACATAGTTGACCACGCCGCTCGCGATCCTGCCGAGAAACTCCGGCACAAAGCGCAGCGTGAAACCCTGATTCGTGCCGCTCCGGTTGATCGTGGTGCTGGTCATGATGGATTCTCCAAATACTGCTCGGACTCTTATGATCCCGACCCATCCGGTCCGTTCGGCATGGCTCGATTTTGCGTTGCACAATCTATATGGCTTGCGGAGGAGCTTGCGCCAGGGGGCGCAAAGCACTCCACCCATGTTATAAGCGCATGGCTTTGTTAAGCAATTGTTATTCAAATCGGCAATGAGCATAAAGCAAAATTATTTAAACGACTTAAGGGACGTCTCCTAGCGTCAAAGGTGCGGAAAATGGACACTGATTTGCTCTAGATTGTCCGCAATTCTGCCTCTGAGACCGCAATTTTTGCAACCATCTGTGAGTTTTCGTTTCGCATTGCAGCAAAACAGCAGGCCCGTTGCGGCATCGCGCGTAACGTCTTAAGGAAACGCCATGCTCCAAACCGTGAAACAACCCTCCCTCACCCCTCATGCGCGCCTTGAATCCCTCCGCGCCGAGTTGAAGCGCCGCGGCCTCGACGGCTTCATCATCCCGCGCCAGGACGAGTTCCAGGGCGAATATGTGGCGCCCTATGCGGAGCGCCTGCGCTGGCTCACGGGGTTTGCCGGCTCCTGGGGCATTGCCATTGTCCTGCCCGACCGGGCCGCGATTTTCGTCGACGGCCGCTATACGGTTCAGGCGGCCCAGCAGGTGGATACGGCCCTGTTCACGCCCCGGCATCTGATCGAGGAACCCCCCACTGACTGGCTCGGGGAAAATGTCGGCAAGGGCCAGAGGATCGGCTACGACCCCTGGCTCATGACCACGGAGCAGGTTGGCCGTTTCGAGAAGGCCCTTGCCAAGGCCGGCGCAACGCTCGTGCCGGTCGACGACAACCCGGTCGATGCCATATGGCCCGAAAGGCCACCGCGTCCTTCAGGGCTTGTGGATGTGCAACCCACGCAATTCGCTGGTCGCAGCCCCTCGGAAAAACTGGCCGAAATCGCGGAAATCCTTGAAAAGGAGGGTGCCGAAGCCGCCGTCATCACGCTTCCCGATTCGATCGCCTGGCTGTTCAATATCCGCGGCGCCGACGTTCGCTATATGCCTGTGGTCCATGCTCAGGCGATCCTCCATCGCGGGCAGAAGGCGCAGCTTTTCATCAACGCCGCGCGGCTTCCCGACCATGTTCAGGATCACCTGGCGCAAGTCGCCGATGTCGCCCCGCCCTCTGCCTTTCTCGATGCGCTGGCGGAGCTTGGACGTCAAAAAGCGAGGGTCCTGATCGATCCCGCCTCCGCGCCGGAGCGCGTCAGCTCCGCTTTGCAATCTTCAGGCGCCGAGATCGTCAAGGGTGCAGATCCTTCCGTTCTGCCCAAGGCCCGGAAGAATGCGGCCGAGAGCGAAGGCGCCCGTACCGCGCACCGCCGCGATGCCGCCGCCATGGTGCGCTTCCTCCATTGGCTGAGCGTCGAGGCACCTCGAGGCGGTCTCACCGAAATTGCGACTGCCGAAAAGCTCGAGGAGTTCCGCCGTACCTCGGACATGCTCAAGGATCTCTCCTTCGACACCATCGCCGGCGCCGGCCCCAATGCCGCGCTTCCGCACTATCACGCGACGCCCGAATCGAGTCGCCCGCTCGAGAAGGATTCGATCTTCCTCATCGATTCAGGCGCCCAGTATCAGGACGGCACCACCGACATCACCCGCACGGTCATCATCGGCAAGCCCACGGCCGAGATGAAGGATCGCTTCACCCGCGTGCTCAAGGGCATGATCGCCATGTCGACGATCCGTTTCCCCAAGGGTACGACCGGAAGCCAGCTCGATGCCCTGGCCCGTGTCGCTCTGTGGAAGGCCGGCCTCGATTACGACCATGGCACGGGTCATGGCGTCGGCAGCTACCTCTCGGTTCATGAGGGACCGGCCCGCCTCAACAAGACCGATCGCACGCCGCTCGAGCCCGGCATGATCCTGTCCAACGAACCGGGCTATTACAAACCGGGCGAATACGGCATCCGCATCGAGAACCTCCTCCTCGTCCACGAGCCTCGCCCCATCGGAGGCGGCGAGCGGCCGATGATGGGCTTCGAGACGCTGACGCTGGCGCCTATCGACCGCGCCCTCGTCGATCTTTCACTCATGAATCCCGAGGAACGGCAATGGCTCGACGCCTATCACGCCCGCGTCCTGGACGAGATCGGTCCATCGCTCGATGAGGCCGACCGCCGCTGGCTTGCGCAGGCAGCCGCACCTCTCTAGTTCAGATCGCCTTCCTCACTCGTCACCCCGGCGGAAGCCGGGGTCCAGCTTTGGGAGATTGCAAAGTGAAGCTGGATTCCGGCTTTCGCCGGAATGACGATGAGGAGAGCGCGCATAATAGGCAGATCACCGGGCCAAGCCCGGTGATGACGAAAGACTGAAAGCAATCGTCATGGCCGGGCCTTGACCCGGCCATCTGGCCACCGGGGTTTAAAAATACCGGTCGATCGACGCTCTCGTCTTGTCGCCGCGCGGATCGGCTTTCAATTCCTTTTCGATGATCTCGGTCTCCTGGCGCGTCTGAAGGATGTGCCAGCCGATCCAGAAAATCAGCCCGAGAAGGACGAGAAGGTATTCCGAGCCCTGGAAGGGATAGATGGCTCCGATGTCCTTCAGATCCCCCGCCCAGCTCGTTAGTCCGTTGGTTGACATGTTTCGCTCTCCCTTGAGCGTTACTTGATCATGGCTTTTTCGGCGGCCGCCACTTCGGCGACGGCAGCAAGCATCGCTTCGTTGGATGCGAAGTCGAGGCCCTCAAGCTCCACGCGAGGCGGAACGCGCAGCAACCCGGCGCCATCGAGTATCTTCGCCAGGATGTAGGTGGGAATAAAGCCCAAGGCGAACATGATCGCGGCCCCGATGAAGTTGCCCCACGGCGTGATTTGGGCGTAGCCCGCGAAGGGCGATGACGGCGTGCCCCAGAGCATGAAGCCGGCCACGACAACGCCCAGGAAGCCGCCATAGCCGTGAACGGCCACCGCACCAACGGCGTCATCGATCTTGAACCGCCGTTCGACCCAGAAATGCAGCTTGTAACAGATGGCCACCACAATGGCGCCAATCAGCATCGCCTGGATCGGATGGTAGAGATCGTTCCCGGCTGAGGCCGAGATGACACCGCACAACCCGCCAGAAAAAGTCCAGAAGGGATCGCCGCGGGAAATGATATAGCCCGACAACATCCCGCCCGAGAGCGACATCAGGAAGTTGAAGGTGATTGCCGAAAGCGTCGTCGGCGTCAGATAGATCGTCGTTGCCGTCCAGGTGTCACCGATGATTTGCCCGGCAGCACCGTTGACATCGACGATGCCTGCAGGGCTTATCATCGGGATATTGCAGGCAGCGTAGAATCCCCAGAAACCGGTGTAGATGGAAAGGAGGCCGATGCAAACGAGCCATGTGTTGTGCGGCGGGATATCACGCGGCGTTCCATCGGGTCTGAACTTGGCAATGCGCGGCCCCAGCACCAGTAGCGTTGCCAGGGCAGCCCCGCCGGCGATGGCATGGACGACACCGGAGGCATAGGCGTCATGATAGCCAAGCAGCTTTACCATCCAGCCGTAGGGATGCCAGCCCCAGGAGGCGTCGAGGATCCACAACACCGATCCCAGAAATACAGCAATGAGCCAAAAGGCACCGACGCGAACACGCTCGATGATTGCGCCTGAAACTATGGATGCGGTGGTGATGGAGAAGAGCAGGAATGCGCCCCAGAATACGCCATTCAAACGATGCCAATAGGCGGTGGCGGCGGGGTCCTCACCGGCGGAGGCACCGGAGAGATGCGCGCCCATCAATGGGCTCCAGGGCGTGGCTTGCGGTGCCGCCGTCATGCCGCCGGTTATTCCGGGACCATTTATGAATGCAAAGTAGATCCACCATCCGAAGAAGAAGAATGTGATGGTCACCAGGGGAATGGCCATGGTGTTCTTCATCAGGGTCGAGAGATGATTGCGGCGCCTGGAGGCACCAACTTCGTAGAGGCAAAAACCGATGTGAATCAGGAACATGAAGACGATTGTCACCCAATAATAGAATTCGGTGAAAATCGTGATTGTGGCGTCAATATTGGAGCCCATAGGATCCCCTCCCTGACAAGTTCCCTAGGGGCCCCGGTACCGACCAGAGAACGCGCTCAAGCCTCTCGAATCGCTTGGTTAGTTCGCGACAACGGAACCTGACTATTATCCTTACTAAAAGTCAAGTTTGGTCCGGGACTTACGCACAGGCAGGAGTATCCCTCAGAGCATCATGAGATAGCCCGGCAAGTAATCCCGCGAGATCGGAGGCAATCGCCAGGAGAAACACGAAGGGGTGCCCTCAAGGACCGCTTCTATTAACCTCAATCGGCAATGTGGGATATGACGCTTAAGAACCGGATGGGGAGCTTGCGCAATTCTTCCGGCCCGTGCGGAACGTCGGCATCGAAAAACAGCGAATCCCCCGGCCGCAGCACAAACACCTTGTCGGCATGCCTGTATCCCACCTCTCCTTCGAGCATATAGAGGAACTCGATCCCCTCATGCTGGAACACCGGGAATACGTCCGAGCTTTCCGTCAACGTGATGAGATAGGGCTCAACCGACAGGGGACGGTTCCTCGAATGGCCGAGAAGCTGGTATTGATGGCCGGCACGCGTGCCGCGCCGTTCGATCTTCAGCCCTTCCCCGGCTTTCACGAAAGTTGCTTCTCGCGTTTCCTCATAGCCCCGGAAGAACGACGTCAAGGGCACGTGCAGCGCCTTCGACAAAGCCTGCAGCGAACCCAGCGATAGCGACGTTCCGCCATTTTCGATCTTGGACAGCATGCCCCCGGATATCTTGGAGGCCTTGGCGAGATCGTTGAGGGTGAGATTGAGCTGCTCGCGTGCCCGTCTCACCTCTCGTCCAATCGAGATTTCGAGCCGGTTGCCGCGCAGGCCACCGTGGGGGTCCTGGTATCCAGGATCTGTCCCCGAATCGGCGCCGGTGTCCCGCTGTCTGGAATGGCGCTTCATCTTTTCTTCCTAAATCAAAGTTCGCAACCCTACCACACTTGCGAGGCCCCTCTTCTCCTTTTAGACGCAGGCATTTATCTGTTCTATCATAGATTGAATCATTTTCAACGGCTCACCGCGGTGGAATTTTGTCAGTTCATAGAGTCCGCGCGCGGTGGCAGAGTCTCAACCGAGCACGATCCGCAAGCCAACGACACTCACAATGCCGACGATCACCACGGCGATGAGCGGCAGGCGCAGCATTGCCGCGCCGGCCGTAATCACTGCCGCAAGGGTCTCGGCAACTCCCGTCGCCACGACGGTCGGCGCGATGACCGACATGAGAATGGCGGCCGGCATGGCGTCGAGCGCCGCTTTCATTCGTCCCTTCAACGGCATGAAGCGCATGAAAGCGAAGCCAGCGGTCCGCGTGGCGAAGGTCGCGACCGCCATGCCGGCGATGGCGAGAAGCGTTATGGGATCAAGCTCCATCGGCCTCGACCTCGGGCTGGGCGAGAAGCGCGGCCACGCTGACACCTGCAATCCCTCCGAGCGCGATATACCAGGCGCCGGGCACCAGAAGCTTGGCGAGAGCGGCGGCGAGACCGCTTGCCGCAAGCACAGCACCTGTCCGTGGGCCTTTCCAGAAGCTTGCCAATATGGCGATAAACAGGGCCGAGAAGGCGAAGTCCAAGCCATAGGCGTGGGGATCGCCGAGGGCGCGGCCGAGCACCGCGCCGATCAGCGTCGAGACCAGCCAGTTGACCCAGAGAGGCAGCCCAAGTCCGAGATAATAGGCAGCCGTAAGCGGCGCCGACAGCGCCCGCCGTTCCGCCAGCGCCCACACCTCGTCCACCATCAGCAACATGACGAGGGGCCTCAGCGCCTTGGGGATGCTGCCGATATGGCGCGACAAAGACGCGCCCATGAGCACGTGCCGGATGTTGACGACGAAGACAGAGAAGCTGAGCAGAAGCCATGGCGGCGGCGTCCGCCACAGATCGAGCGCCACGAATTGTGCAGCACCTGCGAACACGCTGGCGCTCATAAGTCCCGCCTCGAGTGGCGACAGCCCCTCCTTCACCGCCAATGTTCCCCACAGCAGACCGATGGGAAATGCCACTGCTGCAATGGGCAGGATGTCGAGACAGCCGCGCCGGAAATCCTCCCGCGCCGTGACGTTTGTTACTTTTGTCCGATACGTCTCAACCATTCCGCCTCGTCGATGACTTCGACCCCATGCTTCTGCGCCTCCTTGAGCTTCGAGCCGGCCCCCGGCCCTGCCACCACGAGATCGGTCTTCTTCGACACCGAACCCGATACTTTCGCCCCGAGCCTTTCCGCCATGGCCTTGGCCTCCTCGCGCGTCACCTGCTCGAGTGAGCCGGTGAAAACCACCGTCTTTCCGGATACCGGCGATGACGTCGCCACGCGCTCGAGGGGCTCGACCTTCACATGCCTGAGAAGCTCGTTCACCACCTCGACATTGTGGGCTTCGGCGAAGAACTCGGCCACGGCACTGGCGACCACCTCGCCGATGCCTTCGATGCGCGTAAGCTTCAAGTAAGCCTCGCTCTCCCGGTCCCTCCCCGCCAATTTCATCTCGGCGATGAAATCTTCAGCACTGTCATAGGCCCGCGCCAGCGCCCGCGCCGTCGTTTCTCCCACATGCCGGATGCCCAGTGCATAGATGAAGCGGTCGAAACCGATCTTCCGTCTCGCATTGATGGCGTTGAAAAGATTTCTGGCGCTCGTCTCGCCCCAGCCCTCGCGCGCCATCAGCCGCTGCGCCATCTTTCGGTCGCGCGCCTCCAGCGTGAAAATGTCGGGCGGTGACTGCAGGATGCCATCCGCGAAGAACTCCTGGATGATCTTTTCGCCCAACCCCTCGATGTCGAATGCGTGACGCGACACGAAATGCCTGAGCCGTTCCACCCGTTGGGCGGGACAGATGAGACCGCCCGTGCATCGTCTGACCGCGTCGAGTTTGCCCGTATTGGGATTGACCTCCCGCACGGCGTGGCTGCCGCAGGCCGGGCATTTTTCCGGAAATCGATAGGGCCTGGCACTGGCGGGCCGCTGCTCGGGCACGATGCCGAGGATCTGCGGAATGACGTCGCCGGCCCGCTGCAGGATGACCGTGTCGCCGATACGCACGTCCTTGCGCTGGATCTCATCTTCATTGTGCAGCGTCGCGTTCTGCACGACCACGCCTCCGACCGTGACGGGCTTGAGACGCGCCACCGGCGTCATGGCGCCCGTGCGGCCGACCTGGATTTCGATGTCTTCCAGGATGGTCATGGTTTTTTGGGCGGTGAACTTGTGGGCAAGACCCCAGCGCGGCGCTCGCGAGATGAAGCCGAGCCGTTCCTGGTAGTCGAGGCGGTTCACCTTGTACACAACTCCGTCGATGTCATAGCCGAGCCTGGCGCGCTCCTGTTCGAGCTTGTGGTAATGTGCGATGAGCTCATTGGCACTCCTGCAGACGATCATGAGCTCGTTGACGGGAAGCCCCCAGCGCCTGAACGCCTGGCAGACGCCGAATTGCGTATCCGCCGGCAGCGGCTTGGCGATGCCCCAGGTATAGGCAAAAAATTTCAGCGGCCGCGAGGCGGTGATTCTCGCATCGAGCTGGCGCAGCGAGCCCGCCGCGGCATTGCGCGGATTGGCGAAGGTTTTGCCGCCCGAGCGTTCCTGGGCCGCGTTCAC
>Ga0075421_100007016_pt1 | contig 13767 bp, 11 predicted proteins | sample SoiMetdeltSBSDD5_FD_75292 | JGI IMG/M metagenome (GOLD analysis project Ga0075421, IMG submission 75292) | Bulk soil microbial communities from a Populus tree surrounding site in Tennessee, USA - Soil MetaG P. deltoides SBSDD5 | ecosystem: Environmental > Terrestrial > Soil > Tree plantation...
CTGGTGGACAACTCGGCTGGCACGGGTCGCGGAGTCCGATCGGTGGAGTTGGACGGGCAACGATTGCCGAGCGACACTGTGCCGCTAAGCGACGACGGTAAAACTCACAACGTCCGCGTGCAATTGGGCTGACGGAGAGCAATGACCCATGGCCGAAACGCCCGGTGCCAACGATCTAAATCTGATCACCGAGAGAGATCTGGGCCTGCTGCAGATCTCCACGGTTTTGTACTATCTGCGCGAAAGCAACCCGGACAATGGGCTGGTCCGCGACAAGACTGACCCGAACGCTCCGGTCAGTGTCGCCGCCTGCGGCATGGCGCTGGCGACGATTCCGGTCATGGTCGAGCGCGACGTCCTCTTACGAGATTTTGCCGCCAAGGTCGCCCGGAAACGACTGCGTTTTTTGGTCGAATGCCCGCAAGGTCCCGAGCCGGATGCCTCCGGTTACAAAGGCTTTTTCTATCATTTCCTGGACATCGAAACGGGTCGCCGAGTTTGGCAGTGCGAGCTTTCCACCATCGACTCGGCGTTTCTGTTCGCTGGCGCGTTGACAGTCGGCACCTATTTCGACCGTGACACGCCCGACGAGGTCGAGATCAGAAGCTTGGCTGATACCCTTTACCGTCGGGCCGACTGGAATTGGGCCCAGGATGGTGGAGCGACTCTGACCCATGGTTGGCGGCCGGAGAGCGGGTTCATCCCACACCGCTACCAAGGTTACGATGAGGGTTTGTTGCTGTACCTCCTCGGACTCGGCTCGCCAACCCATCCGTTGCCGCCCGAGAGTTATCGCGCCTATTGCGCGACCTACCAGTGGAAGAAAATCTACGATCGTGAATTGCTTTACTCGGGGCCGCTCTTCACGCATCAACTCTCTCATATGTGGATCGACTTTCGCGGTATTCGCGACGAATTCATGCGTGCGCGCGGCAGCGACTACTTCGAGAATAGCCGGCAGGCGACGTTTGTGCAGCAAGAATACGCGATCCGCAATCCCATGAATTTCGCTGGCTACGGCGAACACTGTTGGGGATTCACGGCCTGCGACGGGCCCGGTTGGGTGAAGCGTGCGGTTAACGGCGTCGAACGCCAGTTTTTCGACTATTACGCTCGAGGCGCCCCATTCGGTCCCGACGACGGCACTATCGCCCCGTGGGTTGTCGTTGCCTCGCTACCGTTTGCTCCTGAAATCGTCATCCCGACCGTGCAGCAATTTGCGCGAATGGACTTGGGAAGGACGGGAAGATATGGGTTCAAGCCGTCGTTCAATCAATCGTTTGCTGTGCACGATAGCCCGACCGGTTGGTGGGTCACGCCGTATCACTTCGGAATCGATCAAGGGCCGGTCGTGCTGATGGTCGAAAACTACCGGACCGGTCTGCTCTGGAACATCATGCGCCGTTGCCCGGCAGTCGTCGCCGGACTGCTGCGGGCGGGATTTAGTGGCGGTTGGCTTGGTTCTGCTTCGGGAATTATTTAGGAGGTCAGTATGGCTTTGAGGGGCTACTACCTATGCGGCGCCCCGAACAGGCTCGCGACGAACTTTCCGTCGAGGTCATCGTTGCCGGCCGACTGTCTGGAGCGACAACCATTATTGGCGGCGGTGATTGCGCATCAGCAGGTCGAGCGTGCTGGCGTAACGGATCGCATGACGCATCTCTCGACTGGAGGCGGCGCTTCCTTGGAATTTCTTGAGGGCAAGGAACTCCCTGGCGTTGCTGTCCTCCTGGACCGATAACAAATCATCACCAATAAAGAAGGAAAACACATGCGAGTTACCAGGATCAGCGCACAGGAAGTGTTGGACTCGCGCGGCAATCCGACAGTCGAGGCATGTGTCGTCCTCGAAGATGGAACGACCGCATCGGCCATCGTGCCGTCCGGAGCTTCAAACGGTGAGAAAGAGGCTGTCGAGCTGAGAGACGGCGACCCGAAACGATACGGCGGCAAAGGCGTATGACAGGCCGTTGATAACGTAAATGCCAGGCTGGCTCCGGCCATCGTTGGAATGGAAGTCGCCGAGCAGCGGCGCATCGACCAGCGAATGCTCGATATCGACGGCACGCCCAACAAGTCGAATCTCGGCGCTAACGCCATCCTTTCGGTCTCGTTAGCGGTCGCGCGCGCGGCGGCTTATTGGCTTCGCCTTCCGCTGTACCGCTACCTCGGCGGCAGCAATGCGTCGCTGCTTCCGGTGCCCTGCCTGAATGTCATCAACGGCGGCGGGCATACGGACAACACCGTCGACTTCCAGGAGTTCATGATCGCGCCGTACAACGCTCCTTCCTTCGCCCAGTCCATTCGCATGGGCGTGTAGACGTTTCATGCTCTGCGCGGCGTGTTGCGCGAGACAGGCTATAACACCGGAGTAGGTGACGACGGGGGGTTCGTGCCCAACCTCAAGTCGAACGAGGAGGGTGGAGGTGATCCTCGAAGCGATTACCCAGGCTGGAATCGAGAGCCGACGCCCTTCGAGTGGGGCGGGAAACGAGCCAAGCGACGAGAGCGAAGCCGAGGCAGACGACACGCATTAGGAGGCTCCGGAGCCTTCACACGTCGGGCCATCAGGCGAGGGCCAACACTGACCCAGCAATGGCAACAAGCATGTCAAATGACTCACTTAAGCAGGGGTCGAATAGTTTGACCCAAAAGATACTAACTTCTCGCTGTTCACTTGAAGGTTAGCATATCAGAGGCCTTGGCGCGCCCGCACAAAGACTCCGGGCCGCCCGACGCTCACGCGGATGCGCCTGGGTTTGCCGCCGCCCGCCACCTCAGCTGGGTAGTAACTGAGCCAGTACTGATGACTCAAGTCTTCGGCGACCTGCCGGAAGACCAGCTCGAGATCAGCCGGTGTGTCGGCCCGGTGAAACGTGCCGCCGCTGCGCTCGGCCAGCTCCAGGTAGAAATACCTGCCCTCTTCGCCGCGCTCGCGCCCCCGGAGGTCGTGATCGAAGACGGCCCGCGGCTCGAGCCGGGAGAGGTACTGAACCGGGTAGACGAGGGCACCGGCGGCTTCGGCGCGAGCGATGGTCGAGCGCGCCGTGGCGTGGCGGCTCGCGGTGTCTACGCCGTCAGTGAGGAGCACTATCGCCTTTCGCCCTTCGAGCCGGCTGAGCCGCTCGGTGAACGTCAGATCAATCGCGTCAAAGAGCCTCGCCCCTCGGCCGACGCGTGTGCCGCGGATCGCACGACGCCACTCGTCGCGGCTGTCCGTCATCTCGGTGTCCACGTAGACCTGGTCGTCAAACGATACGACTATGACCCGATCCTGCGGGCGGAGCCGCTCGACAAACCCGACCGCTGCCTCTTGCATGTCTTTAAGCTTGGAGAGTGTGCTGCGTGAGGTGTCAATGAGAAGCGCGACCTGGAACGGCTCCTCGGCCGGGCTGAACCCGACGATCTCCTGCTCCACGCCATCATCATACAGATGAAAGTCGCGCCTGGCGAGGCGCCCGACGGGACGGCCATCCTCGTCAATTGCGGTCACGGGAATCGTGAAGGGGGCGCTCTTGGTCGTTGAGATCACCTCCCCGGCGGGAGCCGTCGCTGCGCCGGCCGGGCGGCGGCCTGACTGGGCATAGAGCGGTAAGATCATTCCCGCCATGATCAGCATGAAAATGCTAAAGCCGGTGCGCGGCTGTTCGGTTCTCATCCCCCCCCCTGGCTCGGATCAGGATTGGGTCAACTGTCAGACACTGGCTCGAAAAACTCTATGATCATGGGGTGACACGCTTGAGAGTTGGTCGGTCCACTCGCCCCGGCGCCGGGCTCATGGCAGATCCATCAGCCGAAGCCCGGTAGCCTTCGCGGGCTCGCAATATGATATCGGAACGGTTGACGCTGACTCTGAGGCGGCGGTAAGACCCGTCGCGCGCCGCCTTTGTCGGGTAGTAGCTGAGCCAATATTGGTTGCGCAGTTCCCCGGCGATCTGCGCGAAGGCGCGATTGAGGCTCGGTACATTATCTGCCTGGTAGAGTCGGGCGCCGCTGCGCTCGGCCAGCTCGCGCAGGTAACCCGACCCCTTCTGTCCCCCCGACTTCATGCCGCCGATTCCGACACCGCGCCCCAGGACCAGATCCTGAAGATCGCGGTCGGTGTCATACCGGATGACGTAGACGGGTGCGTCCGATTCTTCGACCCGTTCCACAGTCGCGCGCGAGCTCGCCAGACGGCTGGCCGTGTCTGTGCCATCGGTGAAGAGCACGATCGCCTTCCGCCCCACGACCTCGTCGAGCCGCTCGGTGATCGCCAACTCAATGGCGTCATAGAGGCGGGTCGATGTGCCGGTGCGTATGTTGCGAATCGCGTGGCGCAGCTGCCGGCGATCATTGGTGAACTCAGAGTCTACGTTAACGGCGTCATCGAATGAGATGACCATGACAGTGTCCTGCGGCCGCAATTGATCCGCGAAATCGATCGCCGCCTGCTGGATCTCCTCGAGGCGGAAGACCGTGCTCCGCGAGGAGTCCAGGAGGAGCACGAGGTGGAACGGCGCTTCGACCGCGGCAAACCACTCGATCTCCTGCTCGACCTCATCCTCGTAGACGCGAAAGTCACCCTTCCTCAGGCCCGGGACAGTTCTCCCCTGCCGGTCGTGTACGGTAACCGGTATCGAGACGAGCGAGGTCTCGACGCTGACCATGGCCCCTTCGGCCGGCGATCTTTGCGGCATGGCCGGCTCAGCCGATTGAGCAGTGAGGGGCACGGCCAGAGCGGGAAGGCCTATGCAGAGGGCGGCGATCCGCGCTACCAGACAATGTTTCATGGACTCCCCCGGCCCAAGCAGATAGGGCGACATTATAGCCCTGGCAAGCTAACGCGCTCAACCACGGTCGCCGCATCCGTGATTGCCTCGCGCCGCGCACAAGGGATAACGGACTTCGAGAATGAAGGCAAACTGGTCAGTTATTTCCATCTCAGTGGGGTGACCGAAGATGCCTCATCGGAGGTGACGGCTCCGATCGCTCAGCCGGGTGGTAGCAGGGCAACTGGCCCTCAGCCGCCGTCTGACGCGTGGGGTCGATGAGTACCGGGTCAGCACCAGGATGCGGGAGGCGGCGGCGCAGATGCGCGAGGGAGGCCGAGACCGACCCCGGCGCCGGGTACGATGCTGAGGAATATATCCGGCTGCTCGAGCTGGCGACGGCCGAGGTGCTCAACACCTAAATCGGGGCACACGAGGTTGAGACACAGGAATGAACCACGGAGAGTACCGCAGAGCACAGTCGCCGTGTTTCTCCGTGCTCCCCGTGGTTTGACCCTGGCCATTATTACTACTTCGCCGGAGGCGGGAACTTCTGGAACATCTTTGTCACCGCCTTGCCGATCAACTTTTCACCTTTCTCAGGCTTATCAGGGATCGTCGCGTTTGCCGTTCCACGCCAGATGTACTTTTTGCTCTTGACGTCGCCGATGTCGACGACCAATTGGCCGACCGCAATCTTATCGACATAGGTGGTCGACGACCCCATCCCCCCGTAGGCGCCCCAACGCCCCCATCCGCCCCCATACATCCCGGTGTCGATGGTATTCATCCGGGTCTCAGTATCTCTTCCGGCGTGATAGAGGACGACCAGATCGGCGGTTTCGGCGGACTCAACCTTTTGTAATCCCTTGGCCGCGAGTTGCGCATCGACATCTTGGACTATGCGATCGGCCATCAGGGGGTTTGCGGCCGGAGTCCCTTTAGCCCAGATGTATGTCTTAAAGCCGGAGAAGTTAACGGCCTTGTCCCAATCCACATTGACCTTCTGTGCCAGCGCACTGTTGGTCACAATCAATAGAAAACAGAGACCCAAAACGATTCGTGCCACTTTCATGTTGACTCCTATTGTTGAGCTAGAACGCTCCTACTCGCGTTTCGTCGGCATGAAGCCAGGCCAACGGGATAAAGATCAAGAAAATGCTCCCTCTCTTGATCGGCAAAAGCAACAAATGCCGACACCAGATTGACGATGAAGCCGGCGACGCTACGAGAATAGCGGGTGTTTTGATTGCGGTGACTTGTCGCCACTCTTGCTTCTTCTCCGCACTGCGCATTTTAGCAAAGACGAGGCCAAAGCCGCTACGAGACCCCGCAGTCGAGACTCTCCACGGTCTCAAGTGACTGATTCTACTCAACTTTGATTCGAGCGGGCGCCTCGGAAAAGACGAGATCCAACTCAAACTGTGGGTTTCTTGAAGTTAGAGTATCTCGACTACAGAGGGGAAAGGACTCCAATATTTGAGGGATACTCCAATATTCTGTGGCATCAATCGTTTACCTCTTGCACCGACCCGCCCCGCAAGTATAGAGAGTTAAATCACTTCCTCACGACACGGGAGAGTTCTTCGTTTGGACTGAAGCTTGCACCCTCCGGTTGCGGGGCAAGTGCGGATTACGCAACGATTAGCCCCGGGGGCGGGTGCAGGCGCGGCGACGTTGGCTACTCGCGGAGACCCGGCGGTGATCCCGAACGAGGCCCTGCTGAGCTTCACGCTGCGCTCGGCGATCGTCACTACATAGCTGGTTGGGGTCAAGCAACTAACCTCCACCGATGCAGTTCGAACCGAATAGAAATGTTGGCGCTCTTTCTCCTGACCAGCGCCAACAACCAAACATGGAGAGATTTGACAATGAGACAGTCTATGCTCAAAAAGAGTTCCGCGGCTTCGATCATTGTGACGTCATTGTTACTGGTCGCTTTTTCCGGGGCCAGTATCGTATTCGCACAGGGTCAGTCAGCATCCGATGCCAACATGCAGATCCTGCGCGACAAGGTCAAGGCTGACAAGAAACTGTTGGTCGCGTCCAATATGGAGCTCACCGACGTTGAGGCCAAAGGCTTCTGGCCGATCTATGATTCCTATCAAACAGACCTCCAGGCGCTCAACGAGCGGTTGGAGAAGACCATCCTGAGCTATGCTGACGCCTACAGCAAAAAAAATTTGACCGATCAGACAGCGATGAAACTCGCTCAGGAGGTGCTGGCTATCGATGAAGACGAAGTCAAAATGCGCAAAGCCTATTCGGCGAAGCTTGCCGGCGTGCTGCCCGGCAGGAAGGCAGTGCGCTACCTGCACATCGAGACCAAAGTCCGCGCTCTGTTGCGGTACGAACTCGCAGCCCAGATTCCACTGATCGAGTAACTCGAATGGTCAATGGAGGTTTGCGCTATGTCACTGGAGTGCCAGGTCTACCTCATCGACCAGTCGACTGACGCCTTCCGGGGCCGATGAGGCGGCTCCTGCGGTTTAAAGGAAAAGTCTATGCCCAAGAAAATTGTTGTGACTTTGTTTTATGGCTTGCTTTTCTTGTGTCCGCACACCCTGGGACAGTCCACGTCGTCGGCCATCAAAGAAGAGCTTGTTTCAAGGCAAATCAAAGCCGTTAACTATAAGGTTCTTGGCGGATCGACCATGATTGATTTTAAAGGAACGGAGTTGTTGCCGGGCGCCGGCGGCGAGGCCAAGGTGGAGAGCAAACAGGGTTTCACACGGGTTAACGCCAGGTTCCATGCTCTGCCACTCGCCACCAAGTTCGGCGCCGAGTATTTGACCTATGTCCTCTGGTCGGTTTCTACCGAAGGCCGTGTGACAAACCTTGGTGAATTGCTGCTCCAGGACGGCGAAAGCAAGCTGGAGGTGACTACGCAACTCCAGGTCTTCGCGCTGGCGGTCACGGCGGAGCCTTATTTCGCGGTCCGCCGTCCCAGCACCAAGATAGTGCTGATCAACGAGACGCGAGACAAGGTGAAAGGAAAAGTTTTTCAGCTCGACGCTCAATTCGATTTGCTCGAGTGGGGCCAGTACCGGAAGATGGCCAACCCGCTGGGCATGACTTTGGACCTTAAGAAGTACCCGTTGGAACTCTACGAGGCCCGCAACGCGATCCATATTGCTCAATCGCTCGGGGCGGAGAAGTACGCTCCGGATATCTATAGCCGCGCGAAAGGCAGTCTGGAGCTGGCGGATGACGCGGTTGCGAGAAATAAGAGTAAGAAGGAGATCGCGACCAGTGCCCGTCAGGCAGTGCAGTTTGCCGAAGATGCCCGCATGTTGTCGCTAAACCGCCAGGAAGAGGAGGCGCTCGCCCGGCAGCGCGAGAATGAAGCGCGGGCCAAGGCCGATGCCGAGAGAGCCGAAGCCGAAAGAAGAGCCGAGGCGGAAAGGCGAGAGCTCGCGGAGCAAGAGAAGTTAAGGGCGGAAGCGGCGGCGGCCCAGGAGGCGCAACGGCGCGCTGAAGCCGAAGCCGCACGAGTCAAAGCCCAGGCTGAACAGGAACGGGCGAGTCGTGAGGCCGAACAGGCCCGGCAAGCCGCAGGGCGGGCGCGCCAGGCGGCCGAACAGTCGGCGCGCGAAAAAGCCGAGTTGCGCGCGCGGTTGTTGCAGCAGTTCAACGCCATCCTGGAAACCAGAGATACTGACCGCGGGCTGGTTATCAACATGGGTGATGTCCTTTTTGACACCGGCGAGTTTACGTTGCGGCCGTTGGCGCGCGAAAAACTTGCCCGATTGTCCGGCATCGTCCTCAACTATCCAGGCCTGAGGCTTGAGGCCGAGGGGCACACGGACAATGTCGGGGGCGAGGCTTTCAATCAGAAACTTTCGGAGCAGCGGGCCAACGCCGTCCGCGAATACCTGATTTCACAGGGGGTTGCCTCGGAAAAAGTGACGGCGGTCGGTAAGGGGTTCTCGATGCCTGTGGAAGACAACAAAACGGCAGACGGGAGGCAGAAAAACCGCCGCGTGGAGCTGATCGTGTCCGGCGAGGTGATTGGTACAAAGATCGAGAGTATCCGGTAACTACCGGCCTCGGAACATCATTCTCCCGAGCGGCGCTCGCTTTGAAAGGAATCAACAATATGCGAATAGGGCGTCATACATCCCGAACCTGGATCGCGCTCGTCGCGGCCCTGAGTCTGCTCGTATCACCGGGCGTGTCGCCGCTTGCGCAGACGCCGCTGCCGCCGCCGAGTGGTGCCGCGCCGCAAGCCGCGCCCGCCAAGGCTGCGGCCTCGTCACAGGCCGTTAATGTTGGCTGGCCGCGCACCTACAAGACTCCGAGCGGTGGAAGCATCCTCCTCTATGCGCCGCAGGTCGCCGGTTGGGAGAACCAGCAACACTTGACGGCCTACGCCGCCGTCTCATACCTGGCCCAGGGCGCGAGCAAGGCCGCGCTCGGGACTGTCAAGGTTGAGGCAGACACCAAAGTGTCGGTTGAGGAACGTCTCGTAAACTTCGCGCCGTTGAAGATCACGGAGTCGAACTTCTCGACGCTCCCGAAGGAGCAGACGGGCGAGGTCGTCTCCGAACTTAGCAAGGCCATCCCTCAAGAGGAGCGAGTCATCGCGCTCGACCGCGTTCTCGCCTATATTGACACGAGCCAGATCATCCCGAAGCAGGTGGCAGGCATCAAGTCAGACCCGCCCACGATCTTTTTCAGCAAGAAGCAGGCGGTATTGGTCAATTTCGACGGCGAACCCGTCTGGAGCCCCATCAAGGAGAATGATCTCAAGTTCGCCGTCAACACCAACTGGGACCTCTTCCAGTACAGCCCGGAGAATACCTTCTACCTGCGAAACAACGACACGTGGCTCAAAGCGTCCGACGTGAAAGGACCCTGGGCGCCGGCGGGCAAGTTGCCCAAGAGCTTCAAGAAGCTGCCCGACGGAGAGAACTTTAAGGATGTGAAGGCCAACGTGCCGGGCAGAAAACTCAAGGAGGACGAAGGGCCGATAGTGTTCGTTAATTTCCAGCCCGCCGAGTTGATCCTAATCCAGGGCGAGCCGAAGTACGTCCCAGTCGCCGGCACACAATTGCTCTGGGTGAGCAACACCGAAAGCGATCTTTTCCGCATGGGAGCGGGCGGCGCGGTCTACTACCTGGTGACAGGCCGGTGGTTTTCTGCGCCCGATTTCACAGGCCCCTGGACCTTTGCCACGACCAACCTTCCTGAAGACTTCAAGAAGATTTCGCTCGAGCACCCACGTTCGCGCGTACTCGCGTCGGTGCCGGGGACCCGGCAGGCGGCCGAGGCCGTCTTACTCGCGCAATTACCGCAGACCGCCCGCGTCAACAAAAAGGGGACCAAGGCGCCGGAAGTGGTCTATCAGGGCGAGCCGCAATTCCAGGCAATTGAGAAAACCTCAGTTGAGCGCGCGGTCAACACCGATAAAGACATCCTCAAGGTCGGCGATACGTACTACATGTGCTTCCAGGGCGTCTGGTTCATGGCGAAAAGCCCGACGGGGCCGTGGGAGGTGACGGGATCTGTGCCGGGGGAGATCTATGAAATTCCGGCGAGTTCTCCGGCGCACAATGTGAGCTACGTCACGGTGAAAGAGGAGAGCGACACCGACTGGGTGGAGGTGGCGGCCGTCGCGGGCTACACCGGGATGATGATCGGCTGGGGTTGCACGGTCTGGGGGACCGGCTGGTACTACCCGCCTTACGTCTGGTACGGAGGCTATTACCCGATCTATTACCCCTATTATCACACTTACGGCGCCGCCGCCTGGTACAACCCGTATACTGGCGCGTACGGCGCGGCGGGCGGAATTTATGGCCCATACGGCGGGGTAACTTATGGGGCTAGGTACAATCCGACCACAGGCACGTATGCGCGCGGCGCGTCCGCTTACGGGCCGTACGGGTCGAGGGGGTATGCGCAAGCCTACAACCCGCGGACGGGCACTTCCGCGCGGACGCGCCAGGGATCGAACGTCTACGGCAGTTGGGGATCGACATCAGTCCAACGCGGAGACGACTGGGCGCAGACGAGGCGCTACACCGACCGGCAGACCGGGCAGACGACGCGCGTGACCCGGACCGATGATGGCGGGTTCGTCAGCCGACGTGGGCCCGAGGGCGGCGGATTCGTGGGGTCAAGTGGGGATAATGTCTACGCCGGGCGGGACGGGAACGTCTACAAGCGCGACGGTAGTGGGAACTGGCAGAAGTTTGAGAACGGCGGCTGGAACCAGGTAGACAAGCCGCAGCGCCCGGACGGGTCACCCGCGCAGCAGCCGAGCGCCCAATCCCGTGACCGCGCGGGACAGTCAAGCCCAACAGCAGGCCAACTGGGAGGCCAGAGCAGACAGATCGATCAATCAACTTTTGGTCAGCTCGAACGCGACAGCGCAGCCCGGACGGGCGGGTCACAGCGCGCGCAGAGCTACGGCAACTACCGGAGCAGCAGCGGCAGTAGTCGGAATGTGGGGAGCTATGGTTCGGGGGGCTATCGTGGCGGGGGCGGCTTCCGCGGCGGGGGGCGCCGTCGCTAGACTCCTGATGACGATCACACTTGTGCTAAACCGGAGCACACCAGAGTGAGACAGAGATAATGAACCACGGGGAGCACCAAGACGGGGAGGTGGAGCAAGGGCCGTCACCCTTGAGACGGCACCAACAACATCCGCGGGCACACCGCGCCCTATACGGCAAACGCCAAGTGGCACTGGCAGATCCTGATCAACGGCTACCTCGACCGGCTGCTCTATGACAACGGCACTCTGGACCAAAGCCTGCCGTTTGCCGACCTCAGGAGGCAGTGTTACATCAACCCGCGCGCCCGAGCGGCGGACCAGGACCCGGCCTTCTCGCAGCGGATTCGGAAAGGGGTGCCGGGCCTGGCTCCCGACGGGAGCTTCAGATGAACGAGCGGGGGGCCAACCAGTAGAGGCAGGGGGCAAGAGAGGGAATCTTCCCCGTCTGGAAGAAGATGAAGAGTGAGAGTGAGCTGCGGGTCGCACAACACCTGCCGGGGCTGGCCGCCCTCCGCGCCTATGACAGATCCTGGCTCGGCGCCGATCTCCTGGCAGGGCTCTCGGTCGCGGCTGTGGCGGTGCCGGTCGCGATTGCCTACTCGCAACTGGCGGGTGTCCCCCCGGTCCATGGGCTCTACGCCAGCATCCTGCCGCTCGTCGCCTACGCGATCTTCGGCACTTCCCGGCAACTGATCATGGCCCCGGACGCGGCGACCTGCGCGATCGTGGCGGCGACGGTCGCGCCGCTGGCCGGCGGCGACTCGGCGCGGTATGTTTCGCTGGTCATGATCCTCACACTGATGGCCGGCATCTGCTGTATCGCGGCCGGAGCGGCCAGGCTCGGGTTCCTCACTAATTTCCTGGCGCGGCCAATCCTCACGGGCTACCTGAACGGCATCGCACTGAGCATCATCAGCGGGCAACTCGGCAAGCTCTGCGGTTTCTCGGTGGAGCCGACCGGCTTCTTCCGGCTGATGGCCGAGTTCGTCTCGCGACTGGGCCAGACTCACTGGCCGACGCTCGCCGTCGGGCTGACGATCCTTGTCATCTTGCGGCTGCTCAAACGTTGGGCGCCGCGGGTCCCGGCCCCGCTGGTCGCCGTTGTCCTCGGGGCCGTGGCAGCCTCGCTCTTGGACTTAGGCGGGCGCGGGGTCGCGCTCGTCGGCGCGATCCCGGCCGGGCTCCCGTCGCTGATGATTCCGACCGTTCTCGCCGACGACCTGGGGCCGCTGGCCTACGGGGCGGTCGGGCTGGCGCTGATCAGTTTCAACAGCGCCATGGTCACCGCGCAGAGCTTTGCCGTTAAGAACCGCTACGAGATCGATCCGAATCAGGAATTCATCGCGCTCGGCGCGGCCGACATCGGCGCGGGCGTCTTGCAGGGGTTCGCCGTCAGTGGGGCGGATTCTCGCACCGCGGTCAATGATTCGGTCGGCGGCAAGAGTCAGCTGACCGGTCTGGTGGCGGCCGGGGTCATCGTGCTGGTGCTGCTGTTTCTGACCGGGCCGCTCTCTTTGCTGCCGGTCACGGTGCTTGCGGCCGTGCTGATTAATTCGGCCCTCAGTCTGTTCGACGTGTCGAGTCTGCGCGGGCTCCGCCGGGTCAGCCGCCCTGAGTTCCGCCTCTCGCTGGTCACGACGCTCGGGGTCATCACCATCGGGGTCCTGCCCGGCGTCCTCTTCGCCGTCGGGCTGGCGATCGTCCAGCTCCTGGCGAAGGCCTCCTCTCCCAATGACGCGGTCCTCGGACAGATCCCAGGCGTGGGCGGATTTCACGAAGTGGGGAGCCATCCCAGGGTTGAAAACATCCCGGGGCTGGTCATCTACCGGTTCGATTCGGCTCTCCTCTTCTTTAACTCTCACCATTTCAAGAAGAGGGTGCGGACGGTCGTCGGGGAGGCGAAGACCAAGCCGCAATGGCTCGTGCTCGATGCCGAATCCATACCGTTGATCGACACCACCGGCGCGGCGAGCTTAGAGGAGGTGCGGACTGAACTGGCTGAGAAGGGGATTAATCTTGTACTCGTGCGGGCCAAGGGGCCTGTTCACTACTTCCTCGATCAGATCGGGCTCAAAGGCCGGATCGGTGCTGAGCGGTTCTTTCCAACGCTGGAGTCGGCGATCGCGGCTCTTGACACGCATGAGCGAGGAAGCGAACAGGAATGATCGACCACGGATGACACGCGGCGGGCGACGCAATATGGATCGGATTGGCGTGGCTCGGTCTCATGCGAGTCGGCGGCGGAGGTTGGCCCCGGCGTTCCTTGCCCTGGCGCTCAGTTTGGCCGCCCGGCCGGGGGCGTTGGCCCAGGAGCTAGAGCCGCGTGCCTATTCCCTCTCCCCGTAGGAACGAACTTCGTCGGCCTCACCGATTACTTTCGCGCTCTGGGTGCCGAAAGAGCCGGTCAGGCAGTTTTTCGGTAGACCTTGAATCTCAGGAGGTCGTGGGATTCCCCGCAGCTTGCTGCGGTTCCACTTCCTCCCCTCTCACGCGATACCTCGCAGCTTGCTGCGA